>Ga0316189_10006889_pt1 | contig 10809 bp, 7 predicted proteins | sample LowCovwburrow_MG_FD_204930 | JGI IMG/M metagenome (GOLD analysis project Ga0316189, IMG submission 204930) | Coastal sediment microbial communities from Maine, United States - Lowes Cove worm burrow | ecosystem: Environmental > Aquatic > Marine > Coastal > Sediment | place: USA: Maine... | reverse complement strand
TCAGGCCAATATGCAGGGCAGTGGCGCGGTCGAATTCATGGTGGACACTGGCGCCGGTTACACCACCATCAATGAACACACTCTGGAACGCTTAAAACAGGCCGGTAACGCCGAATATGTCGGTCAACTGACCGGCGTGATGGCCGATGGCAGTCAGCACGAGTTGCCGGTCTATCGCATCAAACACCTGGTTCTGGGTGAAGACTGTGTATTGAAAGATGTCGAGGCCGCTATTTTCCCCCGCAATACACGTATGCTGCTCGGCTTGAGCGCACTGGAAAAGGCCGCGCCTTTCGTGTTTTCCATCAATCCCCCCCGTCTGAGTCTGAGCAACTGCGGCACAGTGAGCAGCTGAAACCGTCAATATCACCTTGAACGAAACCTAGTGTACTGTCGAGTACGTGATTTAACGTATGCATGCGTTGCACCTTCCTGTCATCTGAAAAAAATAAACTGTTTAAGTGAGTTTTTGTTATTGACATCACGTTGATAGCGGTTATCGTCTGGCTTGGGCCGGCTGATTTGAAGGCCGGCTCAATCAGTCCATAGGATTTTTTCATTGTTCGGAGGTAGGGAAATGAAACAGATGAGCCAAGTGCTTATGTTGATCGGCCTGGGAATGGCCAATGGGTTGAGTTATAGCGCGCCCGGCTATGTCGATAACGATGAAGCGTCCATTGTTCGAACCGGATCCGGCGATTGTCTGCATACCGGTCGTTGGTCCATAGCCAATGCAATAGCCGAGTGTGATGCGGACATCGTCGCAGCCCGTGATAAGGTCGATGTTGCCGCCGTCGAGATCGTTCTCAAATCGGTTCTCCTGGAAGCCGACACCCTGTTTGAATTCGACAGTAACGAACTCACGGCGGACGGCGCACGACTTCTGGATGATCTTGTCGGTAACCTGACGGCGGCTGGCTTGCAGGAGCAAAAGCTCAGGATTACCGGTTATGCGGACCGTATTGGCGAAGACGATTATAACCTGGAGCTGTCGAAACACCGTGCGGCTGCAGTACGCGATTACCTGGTATCCAAAGGTGTGCTACCTGACTACATCGAAGCCGACGGTCTGGGAACGGCTAACCCCGTGGTGGGTTGTGAGGGGGAGCGTGGCGCGGCACTGGTCGAGTGCCTGGCGCCGAATCGGCGGACCGAGGTCGAGTTCTCGGCCATGGAAGCCGTCGAAGTATTGAAAGAGGCGCCTGCCGGGCAGTAAACAGCCAGTGCCGGTGGTTTCTATAGCGCGTGATCGTCTGCTATGCCCTTGAGTTTGTAGAGCAGTTCCAGCGCCTCGCGCGGTGTCAGGTTATCGGGTTCGATACCCTGAAAGGCATCCGTCAGCGGGCACTCTTCCTCGTGCTGGAACATATCGATCTGCTGCTGTGTTTTGCTATCCGGGTGCAGCGCATGTGTTTGACCGGTTTCGAGTTGACGCAGGATGTTCCGGCCCTGCTCCAGTACCCGGTCCGGCACACCGGCCAGGGCCGCGACTTGCAGCCCGTAGCTACGGCTGGCGGGCCCGTCTTTGACTGCGTGCAGGAAAACGATACGTTCGCCGTGTTCCACGGCATCGAGGTGTACGTTGGCCGTCGTCGCTATTTCTTCAGGCAGCCCGGTTAACTCAAAGTAGTGTGTCGCAAACAGGGTGTAAGTGCCGATAGTGCCGAGTTCCTTTGCCACCGCCCAGGCCAGTGCCAGACCGTCATAGGTGCTGGTGCCACGGCCGATTTCATCGATCAGAGCCAGGCTCTGGCAAGTGGCATTGTTGAGAATGTTGGCGGTTTCGGTCATTTCCACCATAAAGGTGGAACGGCCACTGGCCAGGTCGTCGGAGGCGCCGATGCGTGTGAATATGCGGTCAATCGGTCCAATGCAGGCCTGATCCGCCGGCACAAAACTGCCCATGCAGGCGAGCAGAACAATCAATGCGGTCTGGCGCATATAGGTCGATTTACCACCCATGTTGGGGCCGGTAATGATCAGCATGCGTCGTTCGTCGCTCAGCTCAACATCGTTCGGTACGAAGGGATCTGCGCTGAAGTGTTCAATAACCGGATGCCTGCCGTCGCGCACCACAATGCCTGGTTCCTCGCTCAGCTGAGGGCGGCACCAGTTCAGGCTTTCGGCTCGTTCGGCGAGGGTCGCCAGCACATCGAGTTCGGCAAGACCTTCGGCGCAGGATGACAGTGCCTGTACATGCTCTAACAGTTGATCCAGCAGCTCATTGTAGAGCGCTTTTTCACGTTCCAGCGCCTTGCTGCGCGCACTGAGCACCCGGTCTTCGTGTTCCTTGAGCGCCGGCGTAATGAAGCGCTCGACGCCCTTCAGCGTTTGCCGGCGCTGGTAGTTGTCCGGGACCTGCCCAGATTGACTGCGGCTGATTTCGATGTAATAGCCGTGAACCCGGTTGTAGCGTATTTTCAGATTGTTAATGCCGGAACGTTGGCGTTCCTGTACTTCCATTTCCAGTAATATCTGGTCGCTCTGTTCACTGAGTCGTTTCAGCTCGTCCAGTTCAGCGTCGTAACCCACCGCAATAACGCCGCCGTCGCGCAGCAGGGCGGGCGGGATATCGGGTATCGCCTTGCGCAGCAGCTTGACGATTTCGGGTTGTTCCTGGATACGCGACGACAATTTCCCGAGCAGCGGATCGGTGTCACTGCGCAACAGCATCTGTAAATCGGGCAGGCGTGCCAGGGTATCGCGCAGGGCACTTAAATCACGCGGGCGCGCCGACTTAAGTGCGACCCGAGACAGGATGCGCTCGAGATCGCAGCTGCCGCGCAGTTGCTCACGCAAGCTTTCAAACAGGCGGGCCTGCAACAGTGATTCAAGGCACTGGTGACGCTTGGCGAGGATTTTGCGATCACGCAGGGGACGGTGTAACCATCGGCGCAGCAGCCGTCCGCCCATGGCTGTTACGCTTTTATCCAGTATGGCGATCAGGCTGTGTTGCTTGTGCCCGGACTGTGCCTGATCGAGCTCCAGATTGCGGCGCGTCGCGGCATCCATTATTACGCCGTCTTCGTGCCGCTCACTGCGCAGGCCGCGCAGGTGGGGCAGGGCGGCGCGCTGTGTATCCTTGACATACTGCAGCAGCGCACCTGCAGCTGCCACCGCAACAGGCATATCCTGGCAGCCAAAGCCGGCCAGGTCCTGCGTGCCGAACTGCCGATTGAGCTGGCGGGCAGCAGCTTCGGTGTCGAAATGCCAGGGCGGCAGACGGCGCAGGCCGCCACGAGCCCGCATTGCCTGCGGCAGCGACAGGTTTTCGCTGACCAGCAATTCGGCGGGTTGCAGCCGCTCGATTTCGCCCAGCAGGGCCTCTTCACCGCTAAACTCCTGGACCACGAAACGTCCGGCGGAAAGATCCAGCGATGCCACACCGTAGAAACCTTCCTTGTCCAGGTGCAGCGCAACCAGCAGGTTGTCACGCCGTTCCTGGAGCAGGGCTTCCTCGGTCAGCGTGCCTGGCGTGACAATGCGCACCACCTCGCGTTCTACCGGCCCCTTGCTGGTGGCGGGATCACTTATCTGTTCACAGATGGCGACCGATTCGCCCATTCGAACCAGCCTGGCCAGATACTGCTCGGCTGAATGGGCCGGGATGCCGGCCATCGGAATGGGCTCGCCGGCGGACTGGCCGCGGCTGGTCAGGGTAATGTCCATGAGTTCCGAAGCCTTGCGAGCATCTTCGTAGAACAGCTCGTAGAAGTCGCCCATACGATAGAATACCAGGATGTCGGGATGTTGCGCCTTGATGCGCAGGTACTGCTGCATCATGGGAGTGTGTTTGCTGGAGCTGGGCACGGCGGACATGACCGACAAGTGTAGCGGAATTGGCGGGCGCGCTACAGCTTGCGAAAAGATGTCAGCTTTGGTACTCATTAACCTGGTCAAGCGGGGAGCTATGTATGGGTCTGGATCGTAGGCCTTACCAGGGAAGCGGGATAGATGGCTGAGGTGTTAGCGGACCTCGCCGGCTGCCTGGCGGCTGCACTGCGGGGTCGCGGTGAGTGGCTGGCGACCGCCGAGTCCTGTACCGGTGGCTGGGTGGCCAAAATCTGCACCGATCTTGCCGGCAGCTCGGAGTGGTTTGAGCGTGGTTTTGTCACTTACAGCAATGCAGCCAAACAGGAGTCGCTCGGGGTGTCGACTGAAACCCTCGACCACTATGGCGCGGTGAGCGAACAGACAGTGCAGGAAATGGCTGCAGGCGTTTTGCAACACAGCCGCGCACAGTGGGCGCTGGCAATCAGCGGGCTGGCCGGACCCGGCGGTGGTTCCAGGGAAAAGCCGGTGGGAACGGTTTGTTTTGCCTGGGCCGGGCCGGATGGTTGGATGATGAGTCGGCGTTACCACTTCGACGGGGACCGCGAGGCGGTGCGTCGGCAGGCGGTGGCAACAACGCTTTCAGTGTTAACCACCCACCTCAATGAATTGACGTGAGAGAGGCTGGAACCCGACGACTGTTTTTTGCCTTGTGGCCCGATGGGCAGGTGCGCGCGCAGCTGGCGGAGGTCTCCCGTCACTGGACCAGGCGCCCGGTCGCGGATGACAAGCTGCACATGACGCTGCTGTTCCTGGGTAGCCGCAGTGAGCAGGAGCGGGTCTGTTTTTGCCAGGCGGCTTCGAAGATCAGGTGTGAACCTTTTGAATTGTATATGGATTGTCTGGGAGGCTGGCCTCGGGCCGGTATCCAGTGGTTGGGAACCAGCCAGCTTCCCGACGCTCTGTCAGGACTCGTTGCCGGCCTGACAGCGGTGTTGGAGCCGTGCGGCTTCGCAGCCGGAAAACGACCTTTTGTTCCCCACATAACTCTCGCTCGCAAGGTCAGACACCCAAAAGTGAAAGCGGGTCTGGAAGCGATCCGCTGGTCGCTGCGGGACTTTGTGCTGGTTGAATCTGCCGTCGTCGAGGGTGGTGCCAGGTATCAGGTGCTGCAGCGCTGGCCGTTTAAAAACCGCGGCGGGGTTGGGGAAAGGGGGTAAATTGAGATGCGGGCATAGTAATTCTCAAAACACTGTTTATTTTTACAGTAGTGTGGTGCATACTCGGCTCTTCACAGCCAACCCGCGGGGCAGGGATTGCCCGCAACTTAAACGACGTAAGCGGAGAATTCTATGGACGATCACAAGCGTAAGGCGCTCAGTGCAGCACTGGGTCAGATTGAGAAACAGTTTGGCAAAGGTTCCGTCATGCGTATGGGCGATGTCAGCGCCGCGCGTGATGTCGATGTGGTTTCCACTGGTTCGCTGGGGCTGGATGTGGCTCTGGGGGTCGGTGGCCTGCCACGCGGACGCGTGATTGAAATCTACGGCCCCGAGTCTTCCGGTAAAACCACCTTGAGCCTGCAAGCCATTGCCGAATCGCAAAAGGCCGGAGGTACCGCGGCCTTTATCGATGCCGAGCATGCACTGGACCCGACGTATGCCGAGAAGCTTGGTGTACAGATCGACGACCTGCTGGTGTCGCAGCCCGACACCGGTGAACAGGCGCTGGAGATTGTCGATATGCTGGTGCGTTCCGGCGCTGTGGACCTTGTGGTGATCGATTCGGTCGCCGCGCTGACACCCAAAGCCGAAATCGAGGGTGAAATGGGTGATTCCCACATGGGGCTGCATGCCCGTCTGATGTCGCAGGCCCTGCGCAAGCTGACCGCCAATATCAAGCGTTCCAACACACTGGTTATTTTCATTAATCAGATCCGCATGAAAATCGGCGTCATGTTCGGCAATCCGGAAACCACGACTGGCGGTAATGCCCTGAAATTCTATGCCTCGGTGCGTTTGGATATCCGCCGTATCGGCGCTATCAAGAAGGGCGATGAAGTTATCGGTAACGATACCCGTGTCAAAGTGGTCAAGAACAAGATGGCACCACCGTTCAAACAGGTGCAATTCGAAATTCTCTACGGCGAGGGTATTTCCCGCGAAGGTGAATTGATCGATCTGGGTGTCAAGCACGACATCGTTGATAAAGCCGGCGCATGGTACAGTTACAACGGTGACCGTATCGGCCAGGGCAAGGATAATGTGCGCAATTTCTTCAAGGAACATCCGGAGATCGCGCAGGATATCGATCAACAGTTACGCGCCAGATTGCTGAGTAAGGCGCCTGCGCCTGTCGAAGCCGTTGAACCTCTCGAATCCACTGGCTGACGATAGCGCCGAGGCCTGTCAGCAGTCGTACGCAGCGGCGTTACGGCTTCTGGCGCGCCGCGAACACAGTGTGCTTGAGTTGCGCCACAAGCTCACCGGGCGACACTTCACCGACAGCATCGTTGATACTGTTGTTATGCAACTGGTCGAGCAGGGCTTGTTAAGTGACCAGCGTTTCGCCGAGGTTTATGTCCGCGGCCGGTTTGAGCGGGGTTATGGGCCGCTGCGTATTCGGGCTGAGTTGCGTGAGCGGGGTGTCAGCGGCGATTTGATGGGGCAAATGCTGGCAGAGCTGTCCAACTCATGGGTTGAATCGGCCGGCCGGCAGCGCAGTAAGCGTTTTGGTCACCGCTTTCCCGGTGACTACCGGGAGCGCGCAAAACAGATGCGTTTTTTGCAACAGCGGGGATTTACCGCTGAGCAGATCCAGGCAGTTTTTAGTGTTGCATGACCGGCATTGATCGCCAGGACAGTAACCGCGAAGGCGGCTAGGCTGGATTTCTCACCACCTTGAAAAACTTCGCGCCCTTCGCGGTTATACCGCAGAATCACTTGTACCCTCCGGCCTTTATCCTGTACCTTTCTGCGTCATGAGCAGCGAGTTCAGTACAGGCGATATCCGCAGGATCTTTCTGGATTATTTTCAGGAAAAGGACCATGAAGTGGTGCCTTCCAGCCCCCTCGTGCCCGCCAGCGACCCCACCCTGCTGTTTACCAACGCCGGAATGGTTCAGTTCAAGGATGTATTTCGCGGGCGGGAGAAGCGCCATTATGCGCGTGCTGCCAGCTCACAGCGCTGTGTGCGTGCCGGCGGCAAGCACAATGACCTGGAAAATGTCGGCTATACGGCACGCCACCACACCTTTTTTGAAATGCTGGGCAATTTCAGCTTCGGCGATTACTTCAAACGAGATGCCATTCGTTACGCCTGGGAGTTTCTGACCGAAGTGCTGAAGCTGCCGGCGGAACGCCTGTGGGTCACGGTCTTCGAAGAAGACGATGAGGCGCTGGACATCTGGCTGAACGAAGTCGGTGTCTCCCCGCAGCGCTTTTCCCGCATCGGTGCGAAAGACAACTTCTGGTCCATGGGTGACACCGGCCCCTGCGGACCCTGTTCGGAAATATTCTACGATCATGGCCCCGAGGTGCCCGGCGGACCGCCGGGAACACCGGAAGAGGACGGTGATCGCTATATCGAGATCTGGAACCTGGTGTTCATGCAGTACGATCGCGATGTCGATGGTGAATTACAAGCCTTACCCAAACCGTCGGTGGATACCGGCATGGGGCTGGAGCGTCTGGCTGCCATCCTGCAGGGTGTTCACAGCAACTATGAAATCGATCTGTTCCAGCATTTGATCAAGGCGACTGCCGAAGTTGCGGGTGTCAGGGACCTGGAAGACAAATCGCTGCGCGTCATCGCTGATCATATACGCGCCTGTGCATTTCTGATTGTCGACGGCGTGATTCCTTCCAATGAGGGGCGCGGGTACGTTTTGCGTCGCATTATCCGGCGCGCCATTCGTCACGGCCATAAGCTCGGCAAGCGTGAATCGTTTTTCCATAAACTGGTTGCTCCGCTGGTGCGGGAAATGGGCGATGCCTACCCGGAGTTGGCCAAAGCACAGTCACAAGTCGAGCGGGTTCTGGAGCAGGAGGAAGTCCGATTTGCGGAAACTCTCGACCACGGCATGAAAATCCTCGAAGAGGCCATCGCCAGTCTGCAGGGCGATGTCATTCCGGGTGACACGGTGTTCAAGCTCTATGATACCTACGGTTTCCCGGTCGATCTGACCGCCGACATTGCGCGGGAGCGCAGTCTGTCGCTGGATATGCCGGGCTTCGAAACTGAAATGGAAGCCCAGCGCGCCAGAGCACGAGCCGCCAACAGTTTTGAAGCACTAAACGCGAGCGGGCTTGACGTCGAAGGCAGTACCGAATTTACCGGCTATGAATGCCTGATGGACAAGGCCGCTATCGCGGCTTTATATAAAGGTGGAGAAGCCGTCGAAGTCCTGCGTGATGGCGAAGAAGGTATCGTGTTACTCGATCACACACCATTCTATGCGGAATCCGGCGGCCAGGTCGGTGACCGTGGTGTCATCCACAGCAGCGAGGGTGGTGTGTTTCGGGTAAGCGATACCCGCAAGCAGGGCGATGGTGTATTCGCACATATCGGCCTGGTGACGCAAGGTGAGATCAGGCAGGGCGCCAGCGTCGAGGCGCTGGTTGACGAGCAGCGCCGTGCAGCCACGCGTCTGAATCACTCGGCGACTCACTTGATGCACGCCGCCTTGCGCCAGGTGCTCGGTGACCACGTGCAGCAAAAAGGATCGCTGGTGGATCCTGAACGTCTGCGTTTCGACTTTTCGCATTTCCAACCGCTCAGTGCAGAAGAGTTGCAAACAATAGAAACCCTGGTGAATGAGCAGATTCGGGTCAACGCCGACGTGGAAACCCGCATTATGGCAGTTGACCAGGCCATGCAAGCCGGTGCCATGGCGCTGTTCGGCGAGAAGTACGGCGATGAAGTGCGCGTGCTATCGATCGGTGATTTTTCGGTTGAGCTCTGTGGCGGGACACACGCCAGCCGGGCCGGTGATATCGGTGTTTTCAAGATTGTCTCGGAGGCCGGTATCGCATCCGGCGTGCGTCGCATAGAAGCTGTAACCGGTGCCGGTGCCCTGGAATATATCGGCGAAACGGAAAAGAACATCAACGAGGTAGCGAATCTGCTCAAAGCCGGTCGGGATGATGCGGTGGCCAAGGTGGGCCAATTACTGGAACGTAACCGCAGGCTGGAAAAAGAGCTGGACGCCCTGAAAGCCAGACTGGCCAGCAGCCAGGGCAGTGACCTGTCCAGTCAGGCCCGGGAGGTGGACGGTATCAAGGTGCTGGCGGCCAGACTGGAGGGCGCCGACGCCAAAAGTCTGCGCGATACGGTGGATCAGCTGAAAAACAAACTGGGTGCTGCCGCCGTCATATTGGGTGCCGTCACGGAAGGCAAAGTTGCACTGGTTGCAGGCGTCACCAAGGCGGAAACCCGGTGCATCAAGGCCGGGGAACTGGTGAATCACGTGGCCAGCCAGATTGGTGGCCGCGGCGGTGGTCGACCGGATATGGCACAAGCCGGCGGCAGTCAGCCGGAGAACCTCGAAGCGGCGCTGGCGTCGGTTGCCGACTGGGTCAGGCAGCAAATTGCTGCGTCCGGGGCGGTTTAGAGTTCCCGAGTATGGGATCCGTAAACGCCTTGCTTTTAGGCGATGGACTCAGTTATTAACTGATAATCGGCCGAAGGGCCGGTCGATTTCGACTTTCTTCCTGTTTATCCAGCGTGTTCTCGGCTAAAAGCCTGTGATAAATCACCGCTAGCCGCCAATAGCGGTTTTATCCTGTATCAATATGTAGTTTAATCGTGCGTTTTGGCGGGAACTTCCGCATTTCTGAGCAGGTATGGCACTTATTGTCCAAAAATATGGCGGCACTTCGGTCGGGACGCCCGAGCGGATTCAGGCCGTGGCCGAAAAAATCATTCAATGCCGGGATCAGGGCAATCGGCTGGTGGTGGTGGTTTCGGCCATGAGCGGTGAGACGGACCGGTTGTTGTCCCTGGCCGCGACCCTGTCCGAGCGTCCCGTACCCCGCGAACTGGATGTGCTGCTGGCGACCGGTGAGCAGACCACCATTGCGTTGCTGTCCATGGCGCTGGAGGAACGCGGCTGCGCAGCGCGCTCCTACACCGGTGCACAGGTGCATATTCTGACAGATGATGCGCATAACAAGGCAAGAATACTGAATATCGACGCAAATCGCGTCAGTTCCGATCTGGCCGCAGGTCGTGTGGTGGTGGTCGCCGGTTTCCAGGGGGTGGATGAGGGCGGCAATATCACTACCCTTGGAAGGGGGGGGTCTGATACCACTGCAGTTGCGCTTGCCGCTGCATTGGAGGCTGACGAATGCCAGATATTTACCGACGTGGATGGCGTGTATACAACCGATCCCCGGGTCGAACCCGATGCGCGTCGTCTGGAACGAATTACCTTTGAAGAAATGCTGGAAATGGCCAGTTTGGGCTCGAAAGTCCTGCAAATTCGTGCCGTGGAGTTCGCAGGCAAGTACAATGTGGCGTTGCGAGTACTTTCCAGTTTCGAGCCAGGCGAGGGTACGCTGATTACCTATGAGGAAGCAGGTATGGAGCAGGCGTTAATTTCGGGGATCGCTTTCAATCGAGATGAGGCGAAGCTGACGGTAATCGGTGTGCCGGATCAGCCCGGTGTCGCACACAGGATTCTGGGTCCCATAGCGGCTGCCAATATCGAAGTCGATATGATCATCCAGAACATTGCTGCCGATGGCAAGACCACCGATTTCACTTTCACGGTGCATCGTAACGACTATCTGCTTGGTATGGAGATTCTGCAGCAGACGGCAGAACAGATGGGTGCCAGCGAAGTTACCGGTGATGCCAAGATGGTGAAAATATCGCTGGTTGGTGTCGGTATGCGTTCCCACGCCGGTATTGCTTCAACCATGTTCGAGACCCTGGCAAAGGAAGGGATCAATATAAGCATGATCTCGACGTCTGAAATCAAGGTATCGGTGGTAGTCGATGAAAAATATCTCGAGCTGGGTGTTCGGGCCCTCCACG
>Ga0316189_10006888_pt1 | contig 10810 bp, 15 predicted proteins | sample LowCovwburrow_MG_FD_204930 | JGI IMG/M metagenome (GOLD analysis project Ga0316189, IMG submission 204930) | Coastal sediment microbial communities from Maine, United States - Lowes Cove worm burrow | ecosystem: Environmental > Aquatic > Marine > Coastal > Sediment | place: USA: Maine... | reverse complement strand
ATGGCGTGCCCGGAACCAAAGGCATCAGCCTCTTTATGGTGCCAAAACTGATCCCCAATGCGGACGGCACCGTCGGTGCCAAGAACGATCTGCGCGTCGTCAGCTTAGAGCATAAAATGGGCCTGCACGGATCGCCAACCGCAGTTATGGAATATTCCGGTGCACAAGGCTGGCTTGTTGGGCCCAAACATGGCGGGATGGCCGCGATGTTCACAATGATGAATAACGCCCGCCTTGGCGTCGGCGTGCAAGGCGTTGGCTCTGCTGAAGGTGCGCTGCAACATGCGCTCGCCTATGCGCAGGATCGCAAACAAGGCAAAGCCCCCGGTTCAGGTGCGATCATCGAACACGCCGATGTGCGCCGTATGCTCACGACAATGAAGGCAGATACCTACGCCGCCCGCGCGATTACAATGATGAACGCCGTCGCAATCGACATGGCGCACGCCACTGGCGACGCCGCATGGCAAGTACGCGCGGCGTTCCTGACCCCAATCAGCAAAGCCTTTGGCACTGATGTGGGCAGCGAAGTTTCTGCCACAGGCATTCAGGTTCATGGCGGCATGGGCTTTATCGAAGAAACGGGCGCCGCCCAATACTCCCGCGATGTCCGTGTCACGGCGATCTACGAAGGCACCAACGGCATCCAGGCCATGGACCTTGTTGCGCGCAAATTGATGGACGGGGGCGAGGCCGCTTTCCGTATCCTCGAAGAGATTGAGCAAGGGGCTGAGGCCGCCAAAGCCACGCATCCCGACCTTGCCGAAGCTGTCTGGGAATCCGCCGAAAGCTTGCGCGAAACAACAGAATGGCTTGTCGCCCAAGACGACCTTAACAACCGCTTCGCTGGCGCTGTCCCATATTTGCGCGCCTTTGCGCGGGTTCTGGGTGGCCATATCCATCTGACAAGCGCTGTCAAAGGTGACGCCGCGCGCGGCCGCCTTGCAACCTTCTACATCAAGCGTATGTTGCCCGAACATGTGGGCCTTTTGGCACACGCACGTGAAGGAGCAGAAGATCTTATGGCTATTTCCGCAGACGACCTCGCCGCCTGATGCCTGACGACCAAAGCGGCATCCGCTACCCTTACCCGGACGCCCCCCTTGCGGGCGAAGCGATTACGGTTGCCCCCGGCATCCTTTGGATGCGGTTGCCACTGCCCATGGCGCTGGATCATGTGAATATCTACGCGCTGGATGATGGCGACAGTTGGACTGTCATCGACACCGGCTTTGCGTCCGGTCGTGGGCGGGCGATTTGGGAAAAGCTGCTCGAAGGGCCGCTTGAAGGCAAACCCGTATCGCGCGTGGTTGTGACCCATCACCACCCTGATCATGTCGGCCTTGCTGCATGGTTCATGGAAAGAGGTGCAGCACTTCATATGCCGCGCACTGCTTGGTTGATGGCGCGGATGCTGACGTTGGACGTCCAGGACGTGCCGAACGCCGAAGCGATCACTTTCTACACCCGCGCGGGGATGGATCCTGCGGTGCTTGAGAAACGCAAAACCGAACGGCCCTTTAACTTTGCCGATTGCGTTGCCCCTATGCCCTTAGGCAATACGCGACTGGTCGAAGGCGGCACCATCACAATGGGCGGGCGCACTTGGGACATCCGCATGGGCGACGGGCACGCGCCGGAACATGCAACTTTCTGGAGCCGCGACGACAACATCGTCATTGGCGGTGACCAACTACTGCCATCCATCAGCCCCAACCTTGGGGTCTATCCATCCGAACCAGACGCCGACCCCGTCACAGACTGGATCCAGTCTTGCGAAAAATTCCAGACCTTCGCGCTGCCAGATCAACTCGTCCTCGGTGGTCACAAACTGCCCTTCACAGGGCTGCCGACACGGCTCACGCAGTTGATCGATAACCATCACGGTGCGCTCAAACGGCTCTTGGCCCATCTGGCAGAGCCACGCAGCGCAGGCGAATGCTTTATACCGCTGTTCAAACGTAACATCAGCGGCGGCGAATACGGACTTGCACTGGTCGAGGCTGTCGCCCACCTTAACCACCTGCACCAATCCGGCCTTGCCACGCGAACGCTGCGCAATGACGGCGCATGGGTATTTCAGGCAGCCTAAGCCGCGATCTGCACCTTGAGTGGCGTCATCGCCAGCCCATCAGCGGTCAGCGCACAAATCGTATCCGTCGGTACAGCCGTCCAGCGCTCTGCCACGCCGCACAACGGCTCTGACGCCATCGACCGCCCACCATTGTCCAAAACACCAGATGCATAAAGCGATGGCGCCTGCCCCGCTGACGCATAACGGAACGCATAAAGCGTCTGTCCATCCGAAAATACGCACGTCAGCTTGATCGGACCATCGTTACCCGCAGGCCCTATTTGATCCAATGTCGCACGCATCGCCGCAGCCGGATCATTATTCAACCCGTTGGCCAGTAGCGTCAGAAAGATCATCTCGCTGTCTGTCGTGCCCTGCATCGCCTCAAACAAATCATCGGGCAAAGTCGCCAACATCCGGCGACGGATCGCTTTGAAATGCGGGACCTGCCCGTTGTGACAGAACGACCATTTACCGAACTTGAACGGGTGGCAGTTCGCGCGGCTTGTCTCGCCCACGGTCGAGGCGCGGATGTGCGCGATAAACAGGCGCGACCGCACCATCCGGCACAGGTTGGTCAGGTTGTCATCTGCCCACGCAGGCAAGACATCGCGGTAAAGGCCCGGTTTTTCATCTGCACCGTACCAACTGATCCCAAAACCATCGCCATTCACGGCTAATTTAGCCTCGGACGCGTGTTGGCTTTGTTCCAGCAAGGAATGGGCCGGACGCACAATGATGTTTTCCAGCGGGATTTCAGGGCCGGTATAGGCCGCAATGCGACACATTTAGTGGCGGCTCTCGATCCGAGCGTGAAGACGCTTCAAAATTCGGCTGGCAGTCGTTTCGCACATCGCTGGAATGATCGCATGGACTAAGGCAGCAAGGGCCGCAGCACCAAGCCAAAACGCAAAGCTGAAGGCAAAACGCATGTGCTGGAAATAGGTCTCTTCCACTGTTGCGGGGTGATCAAGGAAGAGTGCTGCAAATAAGTTCTTGCGTGATGAAGTATGTGTTGCGTCAGACATGTGAGAAGTTCCCTTGTTGGCTTTGGGCTAAAATACCCAAACATCCCGACGCATTGATCCCAAATATAATTGCAGAATTCACAAATCTTGGGATAGTATCTCATATATGAAGCATCAGTTAGACCATATAGACCGCAACATTCTGCGAAGCCTGCAATCTGACGCGACCCTCTCTGTCGATGACATCAGCGCCGCTGTGAATTTGTCGCGCAACGCCTGCTGGCGGCGGATCAAGGCAATGGAACAAACTGGCGTCATCAAAGGTCGCGTCGCTCTTGTCGATCCTGCCAGCGTTGGTGTTCCGCTGACCGTCATGGTTTTGATCAAGACAAACGCGCATGACAAAGACTGGCTTAGACAATTCCAAGCGTCCCTTCAGAGTTTCCCAGAAATCGTCGGGGCCTACCGCATGACCGGCGACCTCGATTATGTGCTGCGGGTTCGCGTCGCGGACGTCCCCGCTTATGATGCCTTCTACAAAAGGCTCACCTCACGCATTTCTGTATCGGATATCTCGGCCAGTTTCGTTATGGAGGAGATCAAAGAAACAACCGCGGTGCCGCTATGACCAAGACGACCATGCAGATTGATACCTCAGCCGAGCTGCTGGAAAACGATATCCTGCCCAAATGCCGCGAGATACACACAAACCCCGACGTGCAACCTGCCAACGGGCAATCCATGCCCAAAGCGCTCAACAAACCTGTCTCGCAAAAGAGCCCCGCGCAGTGGGCCTATGAGCGGATCATCATGTATATCCAGAACTTCGAGAAGCAGCTGGATAACGATCATGAGGTCGGCCTCGGGCTCGCGGGCGGTATGACCGGCGTTATCAAGATCGAAGGCTTAGGTTACTACGATCCTGACATCGTGACCTATTATGGAACGAACGAAAGCGGCGCGCGCACCCAGCTCATTCAACACGTCAGCCAAATGAACGTGACCTTGGTGGCCAGCCCCAAACATATTGATCAGCCTGAGCCTAACCGGATTGGTTTCCAATTGGCCACTGCCTTGGATGGCGAAGAAGATGCGGCCGAGAGCGTGTGAAGGAAGCCTAACACTATCGGCCAAGCACATGCCAAAGTTGCCACCTTGTGATTGCTATGACTGCCCTTAAGTCAAGATTGCGCCGCTGCGTTTGATCCATGACCGATAGAGACCTCGTACGATCAAGATCATAAGGCAGGTCATTGCGGCTGTCGTGGCCCCAGACTTAACAATAGTCAGCCAACTCGCACGGCTGACCATTTCTGCCGTCATCATTTGAGAGCCCCCATCTAGAAGAGCTGCAACCGCTGCGTTCTCCAGCAAGTCAGCTATCATCGCTATCATAGGAAAAACCGCCAAGACCGCTGCTGTGCGATGTGCATCCGCCAAGCGACCAAATGCCCAGATCAAAGTTAGTGCGAGAAGCGGAGGGTAGATGAGGTCAAGCCGATGTTGAACGTTCAGGTAGAATTGCCGACCTTCAACACTCAGGGCGTCCAGAAATGCCTGGGCATCTTGATAGTTATACCCAGTGGGTCGTAGGTCGAAGATAGCAAGCCCACCAGCGTGGCTGGATATTGTCGGCGCTGACCACGCGACAATGGCAAGATAGACCGCAACGGTCACAGTAACCGTCAACCAAAACGCCACTGAAGCTTGGTTCAATCTGGGGTGTAAGATCGTCATTTAACTCTCCTATTCATCAAACGCACGCATCTCTGCGACAAACCAAAGTCCGATGCCCAAGATGACAACAGACACCCCGGCGGCAGGGATGAGAAACAGAAAAACTGGTTGCTTTGTCATTTTCTAACCTCCCTAAAGTGCCACGCCAGCAGCGATAACGATTGTGCCGACGATGACAAAGATGCCTTCAAATCCGTGTAGGATGACAGAAAACCACATGCTTCGGAAATGCTTGACGGGCAGTGTCCATGCGATGCCGCTAATGATGAACCCCAGCATCTGTGTCGGGCGATGCAAGTGATAAAGCGCAAAAAGCACCGAATTTGCCATAAAATCCCATCGCCCAAAGGCACCGCGCATCTTAGGCAACAAGATGCCGCGGAAGAGCAACTCTTCGCCCAGCAAATAGTTGAACATGCACGAAAACAAACCAACACCAACCAGCCACCAAGCACCCTTAAGTTCTGGCACCGCGAGATCGCTAAGGTCCAACACGGGCAGTTGGTCCAGAATTGGCAGAGGGATCAGGATCAGCTCGCCCAAGTATGCGCCAATCGGTGACACCTCGAATGCGAGGTAGAACAGGAAGGCGGGGATCAGCCACCAGAACAGTTTATAGTTCGTCTTTCCGGTTCTGGGGTCACGTGGGGCTTGCAACCAAATGCGTTCTTTGATGGCAGGCCAGTTAAAACTGTCCAATTCACGATAAAGAATAATCACCGACAAAATGAACTGCCAGACCATGCCTGCGATCATCAGATACCAAACCGTCAGCAAGAAACCGACTGCCCCCGGTGTCGTGATCGCCGGCGCCACGATAAAGGCCATGATCGGCATTGGAATTGCGACCAACGCCCAAATCGTCATGATCTTGAGCAGGCTGTACTGGGTGTCTTCGCTTAAGGGGCTGGAGCCGCAATCTTGGCCAGCCCGAGTGTCAGCGTCTAAGATGCCTAGTGTCATAAGAAACTTCCTTTCACGCTCTGGCGCGTCAAATGTCGTTGCGCGTGTGGAGTTTGGTTTCCAAAACAAGGATGAACGGCGACCGAAAAACCCGATCTATGCTATTGGCTGAGCGTCGCGCCGAATATCGGCCTACATGCTACCGACAAGGCGGAACCAGCGTGCGGATGCGGAAGACAACGTGACAATTGCATTGTTGAAATTCCAATTCCGGTTCTGAGCGTGGTGCTCCATTTTCTGTTCTCCTTTTAGGCACCGATCCAGTGGCGGCAAAGTGCCAGCGATTCGACTTGACGCTGTAAACTTGACACCGTAAACCACATTAATCTTTACACTGTCAAGTAGCCATGCAAGAAAACCTGATGATTAAAAAACCAGAGAACAAACAACACCACGGGAACCTCAAAGAGGCGCTTGTGCTTGCTGGAATGCAAATCCTTGAAGAAGAGGGGTTGGCCGCGTTAACACTGCGCCGGTGTGCCGCAATGGCTGGTGTTTCTCACGCTGCCCCTGCCCACCACTTTGATGGGCTCAAAGGGCTCAGGACCGCGATAGCGATCAGGGGCTATGCTATATTTGAGCAGATGATGAAGGACGGAATTGCTGCCGCTGGTACAGAGCCCCGCGCGCAAGCTTTAGGGATGTGTATCGGTTATGTTAGGTTTGCGACCAAACATAACGCCCTGTTCAATCTGATATTCGATAGGCCGGACATGTTTATTCAGAATGATGATTGGAAGCGCTCGGGTGGAAGCGCTCGGCAGGTACTGAATGACATCAGCGCCCTTTTCGAGGACGGCCCAGGCGGCCCATCTGCAACCGAGGTCGCTTTGTTCGCGCTCGTGCATGGATACTCGAAATTGATAGAGATCGGTCGGGTTGTGCCGGGGAGTGATGATGGGCGTGATGTGTCATTTGAAGACGTCATGGATTTCATGGAACTTCAGGTTAAGCAGAACTAGCACGCACAAGTTGAAGCCGAGCACGAACGACCGCATTTTCTTCGGCTGTGCATTGGGCATTTCTCGGCGACGCGGCCGGTTCTTATGCTGCGGGGCGCAAGAAGAAATTGACGCTTCTCATCATTCTGGCCCCGCCATAGAGCAGGGAAGATCAAAGTCTTCTGACGTTCCATACTCTCCCAAGCAATTGTGACCACCTGACTGCGTGACACGACCAAATGAATCGTCTATGCGAGTATCAAACCAGATGACGAAGGAGCCCCAAGATGGCTGAACACAAGCACGGCGAAATGGATACCACTGCTCAGGAAAAAACCTTTGAAGGTTTCATGAGCATAACAACAAAGGTATCTATCGGGATCATCATTTTCTTGATCTTCCTCGCGCTGGTGGCAATCTAAAGCACAATGAACCGTCGGAATTTTATCGTCGGCCTGCCACTGGCCCTGTCGGCCTGTGCCGCGCAAGAAGTTTGGGCACCGGATGACGTCGTTAGGCGCGCTGTACATCGTAAGCCTGGTCGCAATTACCTGACGCTCTATACGATGAAGAACGTGGGCTCAGGCAACGGGGCGCATACCGCCCTGCTGATCAACGCCAGCCAGCGCGTGCTCTTCGACCCAGCCGGATCGTTCAAGCAAGATCTGATGCCAGAACGGAACGATGTCTTGTTTGGCGTGACCCCCCGCTTGGAAAACTTCTACGTCAGCTTCCACGCCCGTTCGACCTATTATGTCGTTGGCCAAACCGTTGACGTGACCCCTGAAATTGCGGAACAGGCGCTAAACATCGCCCTTGTCTCCGGTCCTGTTCCCCAAGCCAACTGTGCGCGGGTCACATCTCGTATTCTGCGCCAGCTACCAGGTTTCGAAGGGCTACGCCAAACGTGGAGCCCTAACCGCATTCACGATGATTTTGCGAAACTGCGCGGCGTGACAACGCTAGAGTACCGCGAAAACGACGCCGACGACAAAACGCTGGCACTCGAAGAAATCTCAGAAATCCTCAGAGAAGGGCAGTGATCCCCATCGCGACATAAAGTGTCGTGGCACCGCCAAAGATTGCCCAAATCACATTGCGCGTCCAGATCCCGATCAACACAGTTGCAACGGCTGCCAGCATACGCACTGGGTCAAACTGCCCATCGGTCGCGCCGGGCCAGAGCACCAATGGCGCTACCATCCCTGGCAGTACCGCCACGGGCGTATAGCGCAGCAAGCGCAACACGAATACGGGCATAGGTCGGTCACCGATCAGCCCCAAAAACGAGAAACGGATCAAGAACGTCCCGATCCCCATAATGCCAATGATCGTCCATATTTCTGCGGTGGAATAAGTCATGACGCCCGTCTTTCCATCCAAACCTCAACCAAGGCCCCCGCCAGCATCGCCGATCCCGCCACAATCAAGAGCCCGGTCCCCGCAGGCATGCCAACCAACAACAAACCAACCGAAACCGACACCGCCGCCGCCGCAACATGGGCCAGTGATTTCACCATCGGGGCTACCATCGCCAAAAACATGATCGGCATGATGAAGTCTAACGCCCAAGCCTCTGGGATAGCCTGCCCTGCGACGATTCCTACGAAGGTCATGCCAAACCAGAACGGCGTGATGGGCGTCGCCACCCCTAGGAAATAAGCAACGCGGTCCGCGACAGTCATTTCTGGGCGCGCCTCGTAGCGAGCGACGGATGTAATATAGGTTTGGTCAAAGTTTAGGTATGCAATGCAGGCCCGCTGCCACAAAGGTGCGGCCCCCAAATAAGGTACCAAAGACGCCGAATACATCGCCATGCGCAGGTTCACGGCTAAGGCCGCAAGCAACACAAATGCTATGCTGGCGTTCTCGACCATCAGCTGAAGGGCCGCAAACTGTGCCGCCCCTGCGATCACAAGAACGGTAAAGCCCATCGCCTGCGCAATTGTCAGCCCCGCATCTGTCGCAATGACACCGAAGAGCGTGGAAAAAGGTATTGCCATCACAATGAACGGCGCGCCATCGCGCACACCCGCCCAATAGGCAGATTTGGCGGGTGCTTTCACGGTAGAAGTCGTCATGGGTTTGCCCTAGCTTGGCAGCGTTAGGGCAGACTTAAACACGCAAACGGGAAATGACAATTGGCGCTGATCGATGACACCTCTGGCTACCTGATCGCGCCTGAGCCCGGCGCGAAGCGCCTAACCCGTTCGGTGGTCGGAACCGACCAAAACGGAGGTATCATCGACCTAAATGTAGTCGAAGAACGCCCATTGACGATTTTTCTCAACGCCCAAGAAATCGTCACCGCCATGACAATCGGCGACTATCCCGCCTACCTCGCGCTTGGGTTCTTACGCAACCAGGGGATGCTGCACGACGGGGACGTGATTAAAGGCGTTGACTACGACGACGAACTCGAAACAGTTGTTGTCCGCACCGAAGTGCAAACGACCTACGAGGACAAGCTCAAGAAGAAAACCCGCACCAGCGGTTGCGCTGTGGGAACTGTCTTCGGCGATATGATGGAAGGGCTCGAAGGGGTCACCCTGCCCGATGTCCAAGTGCGCACATCCGACCTCTATGCGCTCGCGGCTACGATCAACAGAACGCCATCGCTCTACCTCGAAACGGGTGCAATCCACGGCACGGTGCTGTGCCAAGGAAACCGCCCGCTGGTCTATATGGAAGACGTGGGCCGCCACAACGCCGTCGATAAAATCGCTGGCTGGATGCTGTCCGAAGGCATCAGCGCAGGTGACAAGACACTCTACACCACCGGACGCCTCACCTCCGAAATGGTGATCAAGACCGCCATGATGGGCATCCCGGTCCTTGCATCCCGCTCCGGCTTCACCGCCTGGGGCGTCGAAATCGCCAACCAAGTGGGCCTCACCCTCATTGGCAGGATGAAAGGACAACGCTTCGTCTGCCTTGCAGGAGAAGAACGCCTCATCCGCGACGCTGACCCCACCAAAATTGCCGACGAACCCCGCAAATCCGGTCGGAAGGGAAGCAGATGACCCGCTTATCATCTTGCCCCAAAAACTCCCGCCGGAGGCACCGTAGCTTTCTAAACACGCAGGTGCATCCATGAAAGCACCCCTCGGCGTCATCCTCGCAGGCGGCCTCGCTACCCGCATGGGCGGCGGCGACAAAGGGCTGCTTCCCTTAGGAAAAGGCACAATCCTGTCGCACGTCATCGCACGGCTAGACCCACAGGTGGCGGGCCTCGCCATGAACGCCAACGGCGACCCTGCGCGCTTTGCAAAGCTCAACCTTCCCGTCATCCACGACAGTATCGACGGCTTCGCTGGCCCGCTTTCCGGCGTCCTCGCGGGTCTCGATTGGGCAGCATCCCTCGGGGCCACCCATATCGTGACAGCTGCAGCCGATACGCCCTTCTTTCCTTGCGATCTGGTCCCGCAGCTCTTGCGAGCCGCCGAAGACGCGGGCACCCCAATTGCCCTCGCGCGCACACCGGACGGACGCCACCCCACCTTCGGTCTCTGGCCCACAGCATTGCGTGATGACCTGCGCGCGGCACTCACAGACGGCTTGCGCAAAGTCGTCCTGTGGACCGACAGACACGGGTGCGCCACAGCACATTTCCCCGATGACGATGCCTTCTTCAACGTCAACACCCCCGAAGACCTGATCAAAGCGGAAAGCATGCTATGAAAATCTACGGCGTCACGGGATACAAGAACGCGGGCAAGACGGGGCTCATGGAACGGCTGGTGACAGAGATCACAGGACGTGGTTTCACCGTCTCGACCCTGAAACACGCGCATCACAGCTTTGACGTAGATCACCCTGGCAAAGACAGCTACCGACACCGCCAAGCAGGGGCGCATCAAGTGCTGCTTTCATCGCGGGCGCGATGGGCCCTGATGACCGAATTGCGCGAAAGTGATGAACTGCCACTCGCAGCTTTGCTCCAACAGCTCGACCCCGTTGATCTGATTCTCGTCGAAGGCTACAAGCGCGATGGGCACCCTAAAGTCGAGGCTTACCGCGCTGAGACCAACCACCCCCTCATCTGCAAAGAAGATCCAACCATCAAAGCCGTCGCCAGCGATTGCCCGCTGGACGTGACCCAACCGCTCTTTAACCTTAACGACACG
>Ga0316189_10006887_pt1 | contig 10811 bp, 9 predicted proteins | sample LowCovwburrow_MG_FD_204930 | JGI IMG/M metagenome (GOLD analysis project Ga0316189, IMG submission 204930) | Coastal sediment microbial communities from Maine, United States - Lowes Cove worm burrow | ecosystem: Environmental > Aquatic > Marine > Coastal > Sediment | place: USA: Maine... | reverse complement strand
GCTGTCCGAACCCATCTCGTGCGCGTCAACAAAAGCGACCGGATACCATTGCTGCAGGAGTTCGACCCTGCCTTGTGTTTCCGGTTGCGTGAGGATGAACCAATCGCGATTCAGGTCGAAATAGTAGTGGTTGGTACGCCCGCCCGGCCAGGGTTCGTTGTGTTCGGCGGAAAGCCTGTCCGAATCCGGCACCAGGCCTTCTGCAATCTCAAAGTGATGTATAAAGCGGTCACGGCCATCGGGGTTTTGCATCGGGTCAATCACAACGACGGTGTCGCGCATGATATCGGCCACGCGCTTGTCACCGCGCGATGCAAGCAGGTGATAAGCGGTCAGCATGGCTGCTTCGGTGGATGAAATCTCATTGCCATGAACACCGTAGGAGAGCCAGGTAATCGCTGGCTGGGTTTTGATGATGTCCTGTGCTTCGGCGCGTGTGGTTTTGCGGGGATCCGCCAGTCGTTGCATATTGCTTTTGATCGTGTCGATACGGGCCATGTTTTCAGCGGATGTGACGATTGCATACACAAGATCGCGACCCTCCCAGCTCTGTGCATAAGTCGCCACCGAGATACGCTCAGGTGAGGTTTCGGCAAGTGCTTCAAAATATCGGACCGCATCCGCATGCCAGGTGATGCGTTCACCGGGTTCGTAGCCAAGGACAGCCTTGAACGTGGGAATGGCAGGGTCGTAATCTGCATCCGGCCAGTAAACAAAATCGTCACTGGCATTGCTGTAATTTGTAAACAGCAGACTGGCAAGAAGAATGAGGGTCATTCCGGTGCGTTGCAGAGTGGATTTCATGTTCTCTCCGTGTGTTTAATCAAACCCTGCACAATCAGGTACTGGGCGGTCATGTAGATGGACATTATCAGGATTCGTTCAAAAGGTACTTCAAAGGCAAATTTATTGATCGCGATCAGACCGTCTGAAAGCGCAAACAGGATTGCACCGATGGCCACAAGCTGGAAACTGGCAGAGGAGGTTTCACCCCTGCGTTTGTGGGCCCATACGCCCATCGCCAGGAGCACCAGGGCATAGATCAGTACGGGAATCAGCAGGTCGCCGAGACCCGGATAAATAACCCAAATCAATACGACCCCGTAAGCTACAAATTTGACGACATCCAGCGTTTTCAGTTCACCGGTGGCCGCGCCGGTTTTCTGGTAAGCGATGATGTAGAAAATATGGGCGACCAGAAATGAAACCAGTCCGGCGATGAACCATTCACTGGAGATCAGGAACACGTCTCCGGCCCAGGAAAAAACCAGCGCCGCCATGACGTAAAAACGCCAGCGTGGATAGCCTTTTGTTGCGCTGGCAAAGTAAAGCAAAAGGGTAATCATCAATAATGGCTTGGCTGAAATATAGAGGACCGGCAGACCAAACAAAAGACCCGCCAATACAGCTACGGCCGAGATCGCATACAGAATCCGCCAGTCTGGTTTCATATTTATCAAGCTTGTATTTTTATGTCCTGCGGGAATCCCGATCGTGTGCGAAATTATAGACTCTTTTACTGCATATCTGTGGCATCAGTCGTAAAATTATACGGATTAAACTTCACCGCAACATCAAGGAGCATTTATGTCACGTATAACCGTGGTCGGCGCTGGATTTGGGGCCCTGACAGCCATTCGTAAATTACGTGCCGGTGACCCGGATATACAGATTGATGTCGTGGCGCCCAAGCCTGAATTTGTCTATTACCCCGGCACCATCTGGATACCCACGGGACTACGAAAACCTGAAGACCTGGTCGTACCCCTGGATAATTTTTTCCGTCGTATGAAGGTGAATTTTCACAAGGCGGAGGTAACAGGATTAAGAGATGCGGGGCGTACGCTTGAAACCGGTGCCGGTGATATCAGCAATGATGGTTTGATCATTGCCTCGGGCGGTCGATTTATACGCAAGTTACCCGGTATCGAGCACTCAATTACACCTTGTGGTGGAATCGATGCAACCGTCAAAATACGCGACCGCCTTGCTGCAATGGAAAGTGGCACCATCGCTTTCGGTTTTTCAGGAAACCCCAAAGAACCAACGGCAATGCGCGGTGGGCCGGTTTTTGAGTTTATGTTTGGTATCGACAACTGGTTGCGGAAACAGGGCAGGCGTGACAAATTCAAACTGGTGTTTTTCACACCGGCGCCTAAACCGGGCGCGCGTCTTGGTCCCAAAGCGGTTCAGGGTATCCTGTCTGAAATGGCCAAGCGGGATATCGTTACCCACCTCGGTCACAAGATGAAGGCCTTTGAGGCCAATAAAGTGATTACAGAGGCTACCGAGTTCGAGGCGGATTTGATTCTATTTATGCCGGGCATGACGGGGAATTTCTGGTTTGACAATACGGAACTGCCACGCTCGGAAGGTGGTTTGGTCAAGGCTAATGGGCATTGTCAGGTTGAGGGCATGGAAAAGGTTTATGTCGCCGGTGATTCCGGAAGCTTCCCCGGTCCTGACTGGATGCCAAAACAAGCCCACATGGCAGACCTGCAGGCCAGCACCGCCGCTGCGAACCTATTGGAAGAACTGGCCGGTAAAACCGCCAGTGAATCCTTCAAGGTCGAGCTGCTTTGTATTATCGACAGTTACAACAAGGGCATGCTGGTAGCACGCACGCCAAAGCGTAATTTCATACTGCCGCAAATGCTGCCCTTGCATTGGGTCAAACGCTATTTTGAGTGGATGTATTTGCGGAAATATCGCTGATGACTAATTTGCGCGGCTAAGAAAGTTTCATAATTGGCTGCGGTCGCTTGTAATGAGATATCTACTTTTTAAGAGTTAACCCAATTGCCAATCGACTTTTGAAGTATGTATATACGACCGGAGTTAGCTCCGCTACCTTCGAGTTGTGATATTTTTACTCGACTGGTTTTGCTCTCAGTTTCTTTAAGGAAGCACGTTGTTTCTTGGTATCCATGCGACGTTCTTTTGCCGCACGACCAGGCCGCGTCGGTATGCGTTTTCGGGGAACCTTCAAAGCGCTTGTGATTAAATCTGTAAGTCGCGTAAGCGCTTCGTTTCGGTTTTTTTCCTGGGTACGGTGATTCTGAGCCTTGATAACGATTACGCCGTCCGTCGTGATGCGCTTGTCATTTGTTGTCAGCAGTCGCTGTTTGACGGGCCCGGGTAGCGAGGATGCTTCTATATCAAAACGCAGATGGATGGCAGACGAGACCTTGTTGACGTTTTGGCCGCCGGCGCCCTGGGCACGTATCGCGGTGATTTCGATTTCATCTTCGCCGATGCTGATCTGGTCGCTGATTTTTAACATACGGCATTGTAAGGGAATAAATGGGTCAGATTCATTCACAAATGAACAAACCTGACCCTGTTGATTCCATATTGAATTAGTCTTTAAGCCGGTTAAGTCCCATCACTTTCAGCATCAGTTTCTGGAACAGGGGGTCGGTTGAGCCACGTTTAATATTGAAAATGAAATATTTTTCAAACGCGACTTTTGACCAGTGAACCCATTTGCCTTTTTTCGCCCAGGTAACATTTCGTGGCGGAATCTGCGGGACCGCGATGAAGGCGGCACCGGTGTCACCCATGTCCGCCAGGCAGAAGGCGTTCCAGGTGGCTACCTTTTCGGGTGTATTGCCCTTGATGTGGTTGGAGATATTGTGTGCAGTCGCGGCAACCATCGATTCGATCATGTAACCCGTTTTTGGTGTGCCGGTCGGAACCGGGGTGGCTTCAACCGGTGGGATGGCGATACAAACACCCAGTGAGTAAATATTGTTCCACTTCGGGTTACGCTGAAACTCATCCACCTTTACAAAGCCGCGTGGGTTAACCAGGTCTTCACCTACATTGTTCACGGCATCGATACCGAGAAAGGCCGGCAACATCATGGAGTAGTTGAACGGCAGTTCATGCTGTTTGATAACCTCGCCCTCGTTATTGTGCTCATCTACAAACATCATGCCTTTCTCAACCCTGGTTACCTTGGCATTGGTGATCCAGCTGATGTGACGTTGACGGAATTCGGACTCCAGTAAGCCCTTGGAGTTACCAACACCCCCGAGACCAAGGTGACCGATATAGGGCTCGGAGGTTACGTAGGTCATGGGCACACGGTCACGGATTTTGCGTTTGCGCAAATCGGTATCCATGATGGTCGCAAATTCATAGGCAGGGCCGAAGCAGGAAGCACCCTGAACGGCACCGACCACGATCGGTCCCGGGTTATGTGTAAATTCCTGCCACGACTCCCACGCCTTTTCGGCGTGAGCAATGGTACAGACAGACTCTGTAAAACCCTCCGGTCCCAAACCTTCCACCTCGTGGAAAGCGAGTGCCGGTCCGGTGGCAATGACAAGATAGTCGTAGTCAAGCGTGTCACCGTTTTCAAGTTGGAGTTGATTATCATCGGGTTTGATTTCCGTCACTGCGCTGTGAATAAAATCGATCCCTTTTCTCTGCAGTGGGTTTTTCAGTGGGAAACCGGTATCTGCGCGTTTACGCCAGCCCACGGCAACCCAGGGGTTGGACGGCACAAAACTGAAATCCGCAGTATTGGACACAACGGTGACCTTATGATTACCCGGTGTGTCTTTTTGCAAAATTTCCTGTATTTCGAAAGCAGCGGGCAGTCCGCCGATGTTGGCGCCGACGATTGCAATATGTGCCATATGAAGTCCACTCCTGGTTCAGGCAGAAGAGGGCGTGTGAGACTACCCCTCCCACGGTTATTAGATGTGAAGATATTTATAGCACAAGTTTTTTATAGTCAATTTGCTCTGGATCAACTTGCTCCGGATCAACTTGCTCCGGATCAAACTTCCAGGCTTCGCCGGCTAACAGTGTTTGAGCCACTCGCCATCGATAATGTATTGATAGGCCAACTCAAGGTTACGTCTGGCGGCTTCACTCATATCCAGACCAAGACCAAATTCGTAGGCCCTGATCGTGAGAAGGTAGGCGGGTGGCGCCTCTTGCTGATTGATTTGTTTGTAGACCGCCAGCACCGCGGCCGGGCTCATCGCATGGGTGGTGAAACTGTCGTCTCTCTCTGCCTGAAGCTGGTGCATTTCAAACGGTTCTGCGCATGAGACGCCGGCGTCAATGAACAAGATACATTGACGACCTTCCAGGTCGATGGCGTGTTCAATCTGCAACTGGAAATCAGTCAGTAAGTCCACCTGATCGAGGTCGTTGGATTTGCGTTGATGCCTTTCAAGCATATCGAACATGGCCGGTCCCAGTGCATCGTCACCACGCGAGGGGTTGCCATAAGTAAAGATCAGAACGGGGGCGGGTGTTTGCCTGCCGCTCACTTGCATTTCTCAAAGCGTTCTGTTGATCTGACCGTTTACTCTTTTCTCAAGCTGGTCGATCAGCTCACCGCTGTCATCAACCAGGTTCAGCTGCATTGGCATTTTCCCGATCGCATGGGTTGCGCAGGACAGGCAGGGGTCATAGGCGCGAATCGCCACCTCCACCTGGTTCAGCAGCGCCTCACTCAAACGGTGTCCATCCAGGTACTGGTTAGCTACCTTGCGGATAGACTCGTTCATAGCCTGGTTGTTGTTGGTGGTTGATACGATCAGGCTGGCCTTTTCAACGATTCCCTGATCATCAATTTCATAGTGGTGAAACAGGGTGCCGCGCGGTGCTTCAATGACGCCGGTGCCGGCGCGCTGTAACTCGCCCTTTGTGCGCAAATCCTTGCCCATGAGATCATTGTCGCATAGCAACTCAGCGATGGCCTCGGTGCAATGCAGCAGTTCGATCAGCCTGGCCCAGTGATAGCCCATGGTTGACTGTACCGGCAGACCATTACCAATCGCCAGGAATTCCCTTCGTTGGGTTTCTGCCAACGGGGTTGAAATAAAGTCACAGTTGTTGATACGGGCCAATGGACCGACCCGGTACCAGCCTTCCTCTTCACCGAGTGAGGTGATGAACGGGAACTTCATATAGCTCCAGTCCTTCACGCTTTCGCGGATATAGTCGTTGTAATTTCTATAATCGATGTGGTCAAAAATGGTTTCACCCAAATGATCTCTTGCACGCAATCCACCATGATAGAGTTCGAATGCACCATCGGCCCGGACCTGGCTCATCATGCTGGTTTCGATAGCGGCAAATGCCATGTTGTAGTCGTACTGCTCAAAAAACACCTTTTTTATCAGTTCAACAGCACCTTGAGCCCAGCCGATCATCTTGGCGATATCAGTCTGCAGGTAGCGTATTTCATTCAGACTCAGTGACTTGTTGACACCACCCGGTATGGCACCGGTGCCGTGAATTCGCTTTCCGGCCGTTACACGGATAACTTCCTGTCCGTACTTACGCAGCAGAACACCCTGTTTTGCGAGTTCGGGGCTGTCCTCAATGACACCGACAATGTTGCGGTGATGGACCTCGTCATCGTGGCCGAACAAGAGGTCAGGTGAGCATAGGTGGAAAAAGTGCAGGGCATGTGACTGCATCGTCTGGCCAAAATGCATCAAACGACGAATCTTTTCGGCCGTTGGTGTCAGTTCACGTGCACCAACGATCATATCGGTTGCTTTTGCAGCAGCGAGGTGATGGCTGACGGGACAAATGCCACACAGACGTTGCACCAGTACCGGTAACTCCCAATAAGGCCTTCCCTGGATGAATTTTTCAAAACCTCTGAACTCAGTGATGTGAAGACGTGCCTGCCGGATGTTGCGGTTTTTGCCCTGCAGCAAAGTGACCTTGCCATGTCCCTCGACACGTGTCAGGGGCTCAATAACAATACGCTTCATGTCTTGAGGGTTTGCTGCTGTTTCCAATGCTGATGTCATCTCGATTTCTCTTTATCGGTCTGTCAGTGAATTAATCATCATTAATTAGTCATCATTAATTAGTCATAGTGAATCAGTGAATACGGGAAGTTGACGGCGTTGCCCGCGATGACCTCGGTCAGGAACAACCAGAGCGCGTCAGCTGCTGGCGGGCACCCGGGCAGGAAATAATCTACGCGCACGACCTCGTGTATCGGATGCACCTTGTCGAGTAATAACGGGATTTCCACGTCATTGGGTACGTGCGGGTTCTCCACACCGATGCCGCGGATGTAGGCCTCTTCGAGGCAGTCCTTCAGGTCAAACTGGTTACGCATGGTCGGAACGCCACCATTGACGGCGCAGGCGCCCACAGCCACCAGAATGTCGCAATTGTTGCGAAACTCACGCAGGACTTCGACATTGTCAACATTGGCAACGCCACCCTCGATCAACCCGATATCACACTTGCCAACGGTTTTTATGTCGGTCAGTGGTGTGCGATCGAACTCGACCAGTTCGACCAGTTGCAGGATTCGTTCATCGATATCCAGCAACGACATATGGCAGCCGAAACACCCGCATAGAGCGGCTGTGGCGACAATCAGTTTTTCTTTGGGTCTGGCTTCGGCTAATTGAACGTCATTCATCTGGACCACCATTGATAAAGGGCTTTTTCGCTGAATGATGCTTGGCGGCATCACCGACCACGCTGATGGGCAGGCAATCGTAAAGACGCTCACCTATCGGGGTTTCATAGCCCAGATGCTTGGGCAATATCGCGCCGGTTGGACAGACGGAGACCGCCTTGTCGGTGATTGCAAGTTGCGTGTCCACCGCCTTGCCGCTGGGTGAATTGAATATGATCCTGGTTCTGTGACCGCGACCGCTTAATGAGAACACAGCCTTCTTGTCAATATCGCGGCTGACACGGACACAAAGACCACACAGAATGCAGCGGTTGAAGTAGAAAACAATGTCCGGATGTGATGCATCAATTGATCGTTTGGGGAAGAAGTGCGTGAAATGCGGGTTCAACATGCCAGTCTGATAGGCTACGGCCTGTAACTGGCAGGCACCGCTTTTTTCACAGGCGGGGCAGATGTGGTTGCCTTCAACAAACAGCATTTGTAAAAGCATCCGCCGTTTATCAACAATAGCCTCGGAGCTGTTGTCCACCTCCATGCCTTCGCCGGCGGGCAAGGTGCAGGAACACTGGTGCTTGCCATTGACATCAACCACGCAAATCCGGCAACTGCCGTGAGGTTTGAAGTCAGGGTTGTGACACAGGTGCGGAATGTATTCACCGGCCCTCAAGGCGGCGTCCATGACGGTTTCGCCGTCCTCAAAGGGTATTTCTTTACCATCGAGTCTGAATGTTTTTTCCGTGCTCATCGTTCATACCTGATATGTGCGGCTTCGTCATCTCGTCCGGTGATTTGCCTGGAAACCTCCAGTGCAGCATCCAGGTCGAACGCCGGTTCGTAACTTCGGTTCAGCAGACGTTTTGAGTAAATGCCGGGAAACTTTTCCAGGGTATCCAGTATTGCGTTGGGCGCCGTTGTGCCGAGTCCACAATGGGCCGTTTTTTGCATGAGATGGCCAATCTTTTTCATCTCTTCAAGGTCGTAGGCAGTCGCGTGGCCGACCATGACTTTATTGAGAAGATTTTCCATCAGCGTGCCACCAATGCGGCACGGCGTGCAGAAGCCACAACTTTCATGACAGAAAAACCGGTTGAAATTCTGCACCATGTCAAGCAGGTCACGTTGCTGGTTAAAGATCATGAAAGAGCCGCCGGTCGGGACATCCTCAAAGGCAATGGTGCGATAAAACTCCTGGGGTGGAATGGTGAATCCAGCAGCCCCGGATACCTGAACTGCCTGGGTGTCCTCGGCACCGCAATCTTCCAGAATTTGTCGAATTGAAACACCGTACGGATACTCGTAGATACCTGGCCAGGCACAATCACCGCTGATACTCAGTAGCTTGGTGCCACAGGATTTCTCCGTACCGGCGGATTGGAACCAGTCGGCGCCAAACACCGCTATTCGCGCCGCAGCGACAAATGTTTCGACGTTATTGACCACCGAGGGTTGATTTTTATAGCCATGTGTCACGGGGAAGGGCGGGCGGTTTCGCGGAATACCACGTTTACCCTCAAGTGATTCGATGAGTGCTGATTCCTCGCCGCAAATGTAAGCACCCGCACCCATGTGTATATCGATGTCGAAATTAAAGCCCTTGCGTCCAAGGATGTCCTTACCCAGCAGGCCGGCATCGCGCCGATCCTGCAGTAGGCTCTCCAGCGCAGGCCGCAGATAAAGGTATTCACCCCGCAGGTACAGGAACCCCTTAGTTGCGCCTATGACACCTGCACACATGGTCATGCCCTCGAAGACTACATTGGCATAACTGTTAAGCAGAATCCTGTCCTTGAATGTGCCCGGTTCGCCTTCGTCGGCATTACAGATGACGTAATGTTCCTGCCCCGGGGCATCGCGGCAGAAACGCCATTTGGTTGCGGTCTTGAAACCGGCACCGCCACGCCCGCGTAATCCTGACTTATCGATGGAATCCAGCAGGGCATCACTGCCCCTGACAGCAAAGGCTTCAATGGCGCTGCCACGGGTGATCACATCATCAAGGAGCTTGTCGCGGCGTTGAATGTTGTCTTCTATTACAAAGAACTTCTTTGGCCATTTGGTAATGGGGATACCAGCCTCAATGAGCCCAACCATTTTGTGAATGCGATCTTCGTCCAGGCGGGAAACTGCCATGCCATTAACCAGCAAGGCCGGCCCCTGGTCACAGATGCCGGTACATGAAGTAAGGTCAACGCTTACACGTCCATCTTCCCTTGGCTTACCGGGCTCAACACCCAGCTTTTTGCACAGGCTCTCGAGCAGGGGAAGGCTACCCAGCATTCTGTCAGTGATGTTGTCACTGAAGCGAATATCGAAATCACCCCGGTCACTCGTATGCAAAAATGCATAGAAATAGGCAATCGAAACAATTTCCACCCGGGGTATATTCAAGTGCTCAGAGAGCAGTTGGATGGCCTCTTCCGGTATATGGGAATATTGGTGTTGAATGCTGCAAAGATGTTGCAATAACAGGTCAGGCGCATTATCCGTGTCGGATAGGAGCCCACTTAAAAAGCGGCTGATATCACTCATGGTGCACGCTCTGAAGGTCAAACAAAAAAGAACGGTGACACCAAAAACATAGTTTCATAACGGTATTCCTTCTGCTAAACCAAGAGCGTCAGTGAACACTTATTATGATTGGAGTAGAACACGTATAGAGGGGGTTTTAACTGATCTGGATCACTAATTTTGCCGATTTCAGTCGGTGTAAAAAGCCGCTGTTTTTTATGGCTATTCAGGTCATGTAAATAGGAGTTTTTTCGACTGTTTTTAATGGTTTTGCGCATTTTTTTGAGACTTGGTTGGCGAATTTGAATGTCATTGGGCTACAATCAGAATGGCTGTTTTCCGGGTGTGTCCGAAGCGGTCGTATCTCTTCCATGCAGATTGCGCTGTTTTGCGGAAATAGTTGAACAATAATGCCGGCAGTTACCATTTGGAGACCTGATCGATGATAGAGCTAAACACCGCCTGGGAATTCGGTTCCGCACTCGGGTTGGGTGTGCTCATCGGCATGGAGCGCCAGCGTACCCGCGGAGAAACAGAGATATTTGCCGGTGTCAGAACCTTTGCCCTGGTGGCGCTTTTTGGTTCGCTCTCCGTCTATGCCAGTGAGCAATCAGGCTTACCCTGGCTTTTAGGCCTGATTTTTGTTTCAGTGTTGGCACTGGTTATAACGGGTTACCGGGCAACCTGCAGGCTTGGGCAGATCGGTGCTACCACTGAAGTTTCCGTTTTAGTCACATTCTTTGTGGGCTGCATCTGTGCCTGGGGACAGGTCGGTATTGCAGGGGCAATAACCGTGATAATGATGTTGTTGCTGTCTCTTAAAGGTTGGCTTCACGATCTCGCCAAACGCATTGAACCCTCCGATGTTGAGGCGACACTCAAA
>Ga0316189_10006886_pt1 | contig 10813 bp, 8 predicted proteins | sample LowCovwburrow_MG_FD_204930 | JGI IMG/M metagenome (GOLD analysis project Ga0316189, IMG submission 204930) | Coastal sediment microbial communities from Maine, United States - Lowes Cove worm burrow | ecosystem: Environmental > Aquatic > Marine > Coastal > Sediment | place: USA: Maine... | reverse complement strand
TTGGCACCGCAATAGGAGAAAATGCCCTCGGTGACGACGGTGATCATATCTACGCCCTCAACCTCTTGCGAGACGATATAGGGCGCCGGTTTGTAGTCAGGGTATGTGGTGCCGGTGCCAATGGCGGTGATAAAACTTTCCGGCTGGTTGACAATCTCGCCATTCCAGTCGGGTTCTGCCTCAAGAAACGGTACCAGTTTACCACCGGCCTTCCGGGTACGCTCGACAATCACCACCGGATCAACACGGACCAGATCGCCTCCATCATTGGCATAACGATCACAGGCCCCGGTGCGGCCATCGGCGATGTAGCACATGACCGGGCAGGCATCGCAGCGGATTTTAACTGGTTTTGCGTCAGTCATGAGGACACTTCCTTTATCGCTGCCAAAACTTTGTCCGGTGTGGCTGGTAAATTTCTCACAATGGCGCCTGTAGCGTGGCGGATGGCGTTGATGATGGCCGGAGCGGTCGGGATCAGAACGTGTTCACCCAGGCCTTTGGCACCGTATGGGCCTTCGGCATCGGCGACTTCAATGATGATGTTATCGAAGGTCGGCATATCGCCAAAGGTCGGGATCAGGTAATCGTGCAGGTTTTCGGTGACACCCGGCTGGTAATTTTCCATCAGAGCCAGACCAATGCCCTGGGCCACGCCACCCTCAATCTGGCCGGCGACAAGCAGCGGGTTGATCGCCCGGCCAACATCATGGGCGGTGGTTATGTGATCGAGCTTGATGGTGCCAAGGCTGGTATCAACGCTCAGTTCGATCATTTGCGCGCCATAGCCAAAAACAGCATAGGGAATGCCCTGGCCATTTTCATCAAGCGGACTGGTCGGCGGATCATAGGTCTCTTCTGCCATCAGCACATAGCCGAAGCGGTTTACATCAAAGGTTGAGAAATCAATTTCGGTGATGTCTTCCACATTGCCATGGCGCAGCACCTGGGCCCGCAAGGCTTCGCCCGCCAGCCTTGCTGCCATGCCGGTAACGTAAGTCTGGCGCGAGGCCGAGGTTTTGCCGCAATCCGGGGTCAGGTCGGTGTCACCGTCGACCAGTTCAATAACATGTACCGGCACACCCAGCGCATCGGCGGCAATCTGGGTTATGACCGTATTGGCCCCCTGCCCGATATCCATGGCACCCTGATGCAAGACAATCTGGCCGCTGCGCCTGATACCAATGCGGACCGTGGACGGGTTGGGCAATGAAGTGTTGCCACAGCCATACCAGCATGATGCAATGCCAACGCCTTTGCGGATTTGCGACGGGCCGGAATTGTCATTAAAGCTGCGGGCCTTATCAAGCGCCTTGTCCCAGGCCGGTTTAAGGGCTTGCAGGCATTGTCTGATACCAACACCGCTTTCAAAAACCTGACCGGTGACGGTTGAAAGACCATTATCCAGTGCATTGATCAATCGAAACTCAAGCCGGTCAATGCCTGCCCTGTCGGCCAGTTCATCAAAGGCGCATTCCTGGGCCAGGGCTGATTGCGGCACGCCAAAACCGCGAAAGGCCCCTGATGGCGGGGTGTGGGTGTGAACGGCAACAGAATTGGCACGGTAGTCAGCGATATAATATGGCCCGGAAGCATGAACCGGCACCCGGTTGGCAACGGTTGGCCCCCAACTGGCATAGGCACCGGTATTAAAGGTGCCATCAAAGGCAAAGCCGCTGATCTTGCCATTGTGGTCACAACCAACGCTGAGGCGGATTTGTGATGGGTGGCGTTTGGTGGTCGATTGCATCGATTCAGTGCGGGTGTAACAAATCATTGCCGGGCGCTTGAGGTGCCATGCGGCAAAGGCAATAAAGGGCTGCACCGATATATCGAGTTTGGAGCCAAAGCCACCACCAACAGCGGTTGGCACAACGCGAATATCTTCCAGTTCCAGGCCCATAATTTCAGCCACGGCTTCGCGGTCCATCTGGGCGGCCTGGGTGCAGGCGTGAATGACAATGCGATCGCCAACACGCTCGGCAAAACCTGCTTCGGGTTCGATATAGGCATGTTCAACAAAGGGGGTGGAGGTGCTGACACTCACCTGATGGGGTGCTTTTCTCAGGGCACTATCTGCATCTCCACGCTGCACCAGACCGCGAACCAGAATATTACCGGCGCGTTCGTCGTGCAATTGCGGGGCTTGTGATTCTAACGCGTCATCGGGCACCAGAACATGTGGCTCAACCTGCCAGTCGACGGGAAAATCAGCCTCATCAAAAGCCTTGATCGTTTCCGCTTCACCGGCAATGGCCGCGATGGCTTCGCCACGAAAGCGAACGGTGTTTTCTGCAAACACCGGTTGGTCTGCAAAGGGCGGGATGACGCTGAAACAGTTTTTCCCAGGGATATCATCAGCACTAAACACGGCAAGAATGCCGGGATGAGCGGCTTTAAATGCGGCCAAATCACCAATAGTAAAGCGGGCGTGGTGATGGGGGGAGCGGATGACACGGACAAATACGGCGTTTTCCGGCACAATATCAGCGCCATAGGCCAGTTGGCCGGTTACTTTTGACTGACCATCAAGATGACGGATCGGGCTGCCGACATTTTCCCCGGCAACGGGTCTGACATCTGCACCACTGAAATCGCTGGCATGGAGAACCGCATCGATGATTTTCTGATAGCCGGTGCAGCGGCACAGGACACCGCCAAGGGCATCTTCAACCTGCTGGCGGTCGGGGTGTGGGGTCTTATCGAGCAGATTTTGGGCGCAGACCAGCATGGCCGGTGAACAGACGCCACATTGGGCAGCGCCGAAGTGGAGAAAACTCTCTTGCAGACGGTTTAAAACTTCGTCCCCGGCAAGGCTATCAACGGTGCTGATCTCGGCCCCCTGCACCTGAGCGACAGCGGTCAGGCAGGAACAGACGGGTTGACCATTGACCAGAACCGAGCAGGAACCGCAATCACCGGCATTGCAACCGATTTTAACACTGGTGATGTTCAATTCATCGCGCAGGACGCTGGACAGCCTTTGGGCCGGACTGGCCTCAACCGATACCGGGGTGCCGTTGAGGGTAAAATCGGTTGTTGCCATTACCCCTGCCCTCCTGCTGCACAGATGGCCCGGCGGGTCAGTTCAGCAGCAGCTTCAAGGCGATAACCGGCTGAAGCGCGAACATCATCTAGCGGGGTCAGTTCGGCAAAATGCTGTGGTGTCACCAGACGGGCGGGCTTGTCGGCTATCTTGCTGCCGGTCAAGGCGGCCTCAAGTTCAGGCAGGCGCCGGGCGACGGCTGAACAGGCACCAATGCTGATGGCGGCATCGCTGATTGTGCCCTTGTCATCACAGGCAAGGCGGGCGGCAACCATGGCAATGGAAATGACCAGATATTTGCGGGCACCGAGCTTGATGAAAGTGGACTGTCCGGCAGTAGATGCAGCCGGGATCAAAATGGCACTGACCAGCTCATCAGGTTTCAGGTCTGTGTGGCGGTTGCCGTGGATGAAATCTTGCAACGGCACCTGCCGGGTGGCGGTGTGTGACTTGATTTCCACCCGGGCATCAAGGGTCAACAGCGGTGGCACACCGTCTGCAGCCGGTGAGGCATTGCAGATGTTGCCGACCAGGGTAGCGCGATTTTGAATCTGGGGCGAACCGATTTCGCGGGCGGCCAGTTTCAGCCCGTCAAAGGATGAAGGTAATTCAGCGGCAATCAGATCGCTCCAGGTGGCATTCGCGCCGATGTGCCAACCGTCTTTTTGGCGGGCAATCGTGCGCAAATCATCAAGGGCTGAAACATCGAGAATATGGCCGCTCAGGGGCCGGTCGCGCAGGGCCGGATAAACATCTGTACCACCAGCCAGAATTTTCCAGCTGTCACGAGACAACAGATCAAGTGCCTGTTCAAGGCTTTCTGGCCGTTCATAGCTCAGCATGACGCGTATCTGGCTCCCTTCCAGACGATGAGTTTTATTGTTAGTATACAAACAATTTAACCGGAGATTGTCCACTCGTCAACCGGTTTTAGAAGCGGTGGTTCGGGGGCAGTCGTGGGTTTTAAAGAGCTGGTGGTTATGTCTACTGTGGGTGACGGTATGGAGGTCAAGGAGGGCGTCTGTTTTGAAAAACACAATATCAGCCATGTGCCAAGCAGGAAAACACCTGGAACCTTACCTCAGGTGCTGGTAGCCTTACGGGAGTCAGCTCATATGGATTATGTCGTTTAGGATAAATCATGTCAGTAAAAAGGGACAGTGAAGGGGCAGACCAAAAAGTATCCCCTCGCCAGTGGATCAGCTTAATTGTGGTGTATTTCCTAATCCCGCTTATTTTATTTATTTGTGGCGAGGACCTCGGTTGGTGGCAGGCGTGGCTCTATTCCCTCCTGATTGTTACCGCTGGCTTAGGGGGGCGCATGTGGGCGGAACAGCGGCATCCCGGACTAACTGCTGAAAGACAAAGTATTGAGATTATCCGAGACGCCAAAGCTTGGGACAAAGTGCTCGCTCCGCTGATGGCGGTGAGCATCGGATACCCCGTAGTTATTGTAGCAGGACTGGACCACCGCTATGGTTGGTCCGCCGAATTTCCGCTATGGCTAAATGTCATTGGTTTTATTATGATTTCGCTGGGATACGTTTTTGCTGCCTGGGCATTGGCAGAGAACCGCTTTTTCTACAGTGTGGTAAGCATTCAGACGGATCGAGGGCATGCAGTATGTGACAGTGGTCCGTACCAGTTTGTGCGGCATCCAGGTTATGCCGGAAATTTATTATCACTATTCGGTATTGTTCTTGCTCTGAGCTCAGTATGGACTCTAATTCCTGTGGTGGTGGCATCAGCCATCTCGGTGTTCAGAACGGCACTTGAAGACCAGACTTTACAGGAAGAGTTGCCGGGTTATCGGAATTATGCACATCGCGTGCGCTATCGGTTGATACCTGGGATATACTGATTAATAGTTTTGAGGGTCGAAAATCAAAACGGCCTTAATGCCCTGTTTGGGCCTGAACTTGACATTTAATGCCCTTGTTGAACTATGGGGCGGGGTAAGCGGCTTTTTTTCAAAACGTATCTGTTAGTGACACTGACTGAAAGAAATGAGATCATGCCTTCCTATGAAGGACGGCGCACTTGTTTGGAGAGAAAACAATGAACCGATGTAGGAATTTTTTGCCGGTTGTCGCTTTTATATGGACCATTGTATTGTCGACGGCGGCGCTGGCGTTTCCGTTGACCGATACAACCCAGGTACAAAGACACATCACTCCGGCCGCTACCACCATACAAAACTCCAGTCAGCCAACCGGGCAGGTGCAACTCATCGGTATTGTTAAATCGGGTAAACTTGAGGTGTTGTTCCCACGTAATGGCCAGACTCGTCTTATGGAACTCACAACAATCGCCAGACAGGAAGCTCGATCGCCTGATTCTGGTGCTATGGATTTGCGACAGTATGCGGGACTGGTTATTATGGTTGAAGGAATACCGGACTCCGGATGGCTGTACGAAGCCCATATTGTTGATTCCGGGGGGCCGTTATTAACTCTGATAAGCCGTATTCTTCTCGAGACTCCCCAGAAGTAAAAATGATCAGAGGATTCAGACGTCAATTGTCAGCCAGCGCCCGAGACATGCGCCGACACTTGCCTGCCATACAGAGAACAATATCACCAAGGAAACTGTTTCGTTCCAACCGGCGAGAAACGGGTAGATTAAAAGTCCGGTCAAGCCACCCATAATGGTTGTCGTGGCTATCGGGACAAAGCCGCGAAATGATGGGAAGACGAAAGCGCTTCCGCACACCATAATCGCAGCGCCCACGACCCCGGCAAGAAAACCTGTGATTAGCCAGATTACCGAAGTTGCCCCGGTGACCGGCGTTCCCTCTATGTTACTGTGGATCAGGTTTTTTAAATCTTCATTTTCGAATACCCAATAGGCTGTGCTCACTGCGGCACTCCATGAGAACACCGTTACCAGGACCATCAGGCCGACAACCCAAATCCTCTTTTCTCCCGCCCACCAGACAGCCAGACCTATAACAGGGGCAAAGAAAAGTCCTGGATGAATAGGGGCATCGCCAAGTAGAAAAAGAACCGATACGGGCCTCAGGACATGAGAAACTGAATCGGGGGTCATCGCCGAGATGACTCCCGTGATAACACCCAGGATAACCAGCAATCTTGTCGTTGTCATCCGAACCAAAGGATTTTCCATCATTTGAACACTGATATGCCTGATCTTAAAAATTGACCGTTTTTGTGGCGTTCGCGCTTATGAGAGTGTGACGAATGCAAGCCATGTTACCGTCAAAGCATTTCCAAAAATTTTCACCATAGCTCCCTCCATGATGCCTGCATATAACCGCTACTGAGATCGAATTACGTATTTGCCGTTGCCCCTGGCGATGATAGCAAAACGTTTGGTCTTGCCGCCTCGGCTGTTTGCAACAATGTCGATCTTGAATGAATTGATGTCACCAAATGAAGTTTTTACTGCCAGAATATAGCCGTGCCCAAGATTGAGTTCTTTCACGTTCACAGTGCGAAGCAATTCATAGCTTTGCGTGTTCAGATCGGACTTGAGCCACTGAATATAAAAGCGGTGGGCCACATGTTCGACACCGCCAGCGATGACGACAGCTCGAAAAAAACCTTCATCATTACCGACAGTCCAAAAGCCGCCCGACGTGACGCTATGAACGTTGGCGGGTACTTGCTCGGCATCATCAAAGGCCGAATTTTGAGCGTATGAGGGCAGGACGCCCAAGCAAACGACAATTACAGACACACAAGCAGCAAAAAATCTCAAGCGTTGTTTCATGCCATATACCCCTTTCGTTTGAGGCCGAAGCGCACCGTTGATCTTGTTATAATCTATCATGGAAAGTGCCATTGATGCGAGTCAATTGACCAAGGTGCCGGGCTTGGTCCATTTTATCCAGGTCATGGACTCATAAACAGGGGTAATTTTGACGGTTATTCACTAAACATGGTAATCAATGGGATGTCTGTTCAAGGTCAGTTATCCACTTTTAAGCGTAGATTGAAATTTACGGTCGTCACACCCTCAACTTCGGACAGCCTTACTGGACACATAGTCCGGTGAAAGGTACCAGAATACCGTCGTTAGTTGATCTTGCAGCAAACAACTGCTTTGAGCCCATATTTACCGATTTGATCTTATCGCGCTCTGGACAATCCAATGTGCGGGTGCCGGTCAAAGACGGCCCACAAGAGACATTCGCGACGCCGAATATTTCCGTGTTTGACCCAACGGAGGAGCCCGGTGCGTTAGCAGCGCACGCCGGGATCTGCGCGGGGGGGGGGAGCGGGGTAACTCAAGACCCGAAACCGCAAGCTTGTGGCGCTGGGAGAGAAAGCGGAGCGTGCCCACCTCTGTCAGCATGGCTAACTCGCGCAATGCCCACCCGTTCAAAAATGATTGTTTGACAGACAAAATCATGTGACATAAGGCTTTCACCCTGTCGCGGTTCGGGGCATCTCATGACCCCTCGCTCAAAGCCTCTCAATGAGGCGGTCCTCGGCCAGAAGCCAGACTGTTGCTGGGGATAGACGTCGCAGCAGAGTCTGATAAGATGACGTACACGAAACCATGCTTTGAGTAACGAAAGATGTGGGGCGCCCTTCCAATATGGGAGTGTTGACGCTTAAATCGTTCAAGACGGAGAACAAATATGAAACCAATATTAGCGATCCTGACCCTTGGGGTTTGCCTCACGACCTCCAGCCCGTTGGCGTTCGGCCAGTCAGCCGCTGCCGCGCACATTAGCCAACGCGCTGCACTCACGTCAATATTAACACAACAGATGGGAGTTCGGTTGAATACACCCAAGTTTCCGGTTGTTGGCACCCTAGATGTAGAGGCTATTGCGCCAGCTTTATCAGCATCCATCATTTTAGTCGGAAGTCATACAAGGACGGCACGTTGTAAATTGATTGATGAGATGTCGTATCAATGTAGAAAGGACTGTTGGGAAAAATGGACAGATGGATGGCAAGGGATAGAGGAACTGAAAGCCAGGCCAGGACCCCGAGGGAGGGATGAGATGAATCATTATAAAATGGTACAGTTGGGGCATCTTACCACCTGGAAGAAAGGATGTGATCAGGCTTGTTTAGGATCAGCAACCCGCCTGAGGGCCTCAGCCAATAATGCCGGGTGTCGTTAGCCAATGTTGTTAGGTGTTGTTAGATTGATTCGGTAGAATTGATTTAAGGAGCCCCTTGGTGATTGGATGGCACGGGAGGGGTCCTTGGCTGAGGCCGGAAACTAATCCGACTTTCACCCACCGGACCCAACGCCTGACATACATCTCAAGCAGAGAGACATCTGACGGTGTCCTCCGTTCCTGCTCATAAAGCCGAGATGCTTTTTTGATAAAGTTCTCAATCGTCTTAAAGGATAGTATTGACCTTGGCAGTCACTCAATCATCGACAAACAAATCACCGAGTGCCTGCTTTAATGGACCAAGATGTTTGTCGTAGTGTTTCCAGCGTTTTACTGAAGTTGTGTAGATCGGTTGGCGGACTTGCCAGCGGCTTAAAGTCAGAACTGATCGTTCTGTTTGGTGAAAATCAAGGCAGGCGTCATCCCATTCAAGGCCCAGAAAATCGATCAGCTTGCGGGTCATTCCCTCCTGATCGGCGATCATGTTTTCATATTGCACTTCAAAAATATTTAAAGGTAAAGCTGTTTTCCAGTGGTCCATCAGGCGGTTGTATTCACAGTAATACAAGCCAAGTTTTTCAAGACTGGTGTTATAGCCATGGGTTTCACTAAAATGGTGGGTAAAAATGGACATGCAATTATCCATCGGATCGCGTTTGCAGTGAATGATGCGGGCATGGGGAAAAAGCAACGCGATCAAGCCCAGTGCCTCGAAGTTATGAGGCATTTTATCAACAACTCGCAAAGCACTGCGAGAGTAGCGATTTAACGTCTTGAGGTATCGTTCGGCATAATGAACCGTTTGGGCAGCTGTCAGATTTTTCAGGTTCTCATAAAAATCAGGATGCTGATAATTAGCTTGCGTGATTTCCGTGACTATCACACCAATGTCAGGCAGTTCTCCGGCGCCAAATGCCTTTGGATGGCTGGCGATGATCTGTTCGGTCAATGTCGTTCCCGACCGGGGCATGCCGACAATAAATACCGGGCGCTCAGAAGGTGAACCTGCACCCTGATATTTGAAAAAGTGCAAGGGGGTAAATAGTTGTGACAGTTGATCAACATGCTTGCGATATTCGGTCAGGCTGAAATTGAGGCCTGCCATATCCTTGGCTTTGGCAAACCGGTCAAAGGCTTTGTCATAGTCCTTGATGTCGTTATAATATTTTCCTGCTGCATGCCGTAAAGCAATTGTTTCGGACTCGGAAAAATCGCCACTGTTCAAGGCTGCTTCAAACAACTCAATATCTTTATCTTCGCGGGTAAATTTATGACAAGCAGCAAGGCCGATCATGGCGTTGAATTCACAAGGGTTGTCATCAAGGATTTGTCTGAAAAGGCGTGTTGCCCCGCTGTTATCGCCAGAATCAGCCATAATTCCGGCTTGCTCAATACGCGCGGGCGTGAAATCCGGGGCCCTGCTGAGAACTTTTTCGCAATAGCTGAGAGCTGTTTTCCATTTACCCATTTCTCGGTAGGCGCGTGTCATGTTCATCAACGCTTCTGTCAAAGCGGGGTTTCGGGCAAGGGCTTTGCGCAAATGCGGCACGGCCAACTCAGGTTGATCGTTTAAGATATAACTGTTGGCCAGATTATTGCGAAACTTGGCATTTTTGGGCTCTTGCTTGACGGCCTTTAGCAGCAATTCGATAGACATGTCATATTGCTCAGCCTCGACCACCAGCACGCCAAGCAAATTCAAGCTTTCAGCGTTTTTTGGATCCTCTCGTAAGACCAGCTGATAACAATGTTCTGCTTCCTTAAATTGACCGCGCTGCTGATGCGCTTGGCCTTTTTGCAATAATTTTAGCAGATGTTGCTTGTTGGCAGTGGTACTGGCCATTCTCAAACGGGGTGAATCAAAAGGTGGTTTTTTGTCAAACGGAAACTGAGTCATGATCCAACATTATAATCAAAGCACAAAAAAAACCAGCCGACAAATGGACTTGTCGACTGGCTGAAACTCTAGGCTTTACTGCTGATGACTTACGTTAAAACTTGAACGAAACACCGGCCTGTACTGTATGGACAAAGATGTCATCACCTTTGCCGATTGGAAAACCAGCGATACGACTTTTGGGTTTCGTCCCAAGTACACCACGGAAACGATAGCCGACATCCAGGTCAATTGACTCGGTAATGTCATATTTAAAACCAGTGCCAAGTTGAAAAGCAAATCCAACATCACTGCCGCCGTACTGCGCACCAGCGCCATTGGCAACGGTTAGTTTGTTGCTGACAAAACCAATACCGGCACCACCACCAAGATATGGTGTGATGCCCATGTTTAGATCAATGTCATACCAAGCATTTGCAAGGATGTTGACTGATGATAAATGGCCCGTTGGGTTGATGCCGACAAAACCTGGGGGGATGGAAACGTACGACTTCGGCTTAAACGCAAAATAGGAGAGTTCAACTTCTGTGCGCAGATTTTCCATCAAAAAACCGTCAACACCTACAGCGCCACCTACAATGAAACCTGTTTTATGCTTTGCACGATATCTAGAAGGACCCGGGGCAAATGTGTGACCATAAGAGTTGGCAAATGCAACTCCGCCAAAAACACTGACGTAATAATTCAAATTACTGTCAGTAACATCCATATCAGCAGCTTGTGCTGTTGTGGTGCCAAGGCTTATAGCTGTTACACATGCAGTTGCCAA
>Ga0316189_10006882_pt1 | contig 10816 bp, 10 predicted proteins | sample LowCovwburrow_MG_FD_204930 | JGI IMG/M metagenome (GOLD analysis project Ga0316189, IMG submission 204930) | Coastal sediment microbial communities from Maine, United States - Lowes Cove worm burrow | ecosystem: Environmental > Aquatic > Marine > Coastal > Sediment | place: USA: Maine... | reverse complement strand
GCCCATATGATGGTAATCCTATTTTTTCTGGCGAACCTGGCCGCACCCCTCATGGGATGGGATCATCCTCTGTTTCTGTTTGCTCGGGCACCCCATGCTCCCTGGTCTGATATGAACGGATACGGCGCGGCCCTGCTCCCTCACCTGGCTTACAAGTTCTACTGGGCTATTTTCTGTGGGATCCCTATTCTCTTATCCCTTGCTTTATGGACACGGGGAACGTCCCGCTCTCTTTCCCAGCGAATGCGGCGGCTTCGTCTCATGCCTGGTCTGTGGAAGGGCGTTGCCGGGGTTGGTCTGGTCTGGATAACTCTGGGAGCCTTTCTCTTTTACGAGGGAAATGTAGCAACCCGGTACGAGAGCCGAAAGGCGAGCATGGGAAAGGCCGCCGAATTAGAACGTCGATTCGGCCACTATCGTTCCCATCCCAATTTTTCCATAGACCATGCGGACTATCGCATAGACCTTTTTGCACGAGAAGGGAAGCTGAGTATGGAGGGAACCTACATCTTGGAGAACCGCCAGGATCACCCCCTGGACCGCATTGTATTAAACGCAGGAAGATGGTTGGGAATGCGTAAGTTGACCCCCACAAAACCCTATGAACGGGAAGTCTTCGAACCGGACCTGGGTTTTTACGTGTTCAAGCTGGAGGAACCCGTTCTCCCCGGAGACTCAACCGCTATCTCCTTTGCCTACACCTTTCAACGCCCTCGTCTGCCAGCCTCTCTTCGCAGTTATCAACTCTACCGGAACGGGGCCTTTCTGGAACGGGGCTTTTTCCCCATGACCGGGTTCCCTGAGGATCGCATGCTGCGAAGCGAATGGATCCGTGAACAATTTGATCTGCCCCCATTGGAGAAACCCCCTCTACCAGACCATCCCAACGCAGGTTTGCGAAGCGGACTGGGTGGAGACACTACCTGGACTTCTATGGGTGCCGTGGTAAGCACCGACCTTGACCAGACACCCATGATGCCAGCGCCCCTCATTGAATCTTTTGAAGAGAATGGTCGCCGTGTGGCCCGTTTCGACACCGGAGACCAGAAGATGTTGTTTTTTCCAGCTCTGGTCTCAGCCCAATACGAAGCAGCCCATGATCGTTGGCGGCATGTGAATTTGGAAATCTTCTACCACCCCAGCCACAACCGGAATATTCACAGCATGATGAACGGATTAAAGGGCGCATTGGACTACTGCGACACAGCCTTCGGTCCCTATCCCCTCAACTATGTGAGGATCTTGGAGTTTCCCCGGCACAACAAGGTGGCCCGCTCCCTAAGCGGCTCCATCCCCTTCTCCGAAGCGCTGGGTTTCATTGCGGAGGTAAACGACTCAAACCCGGAAGCCATCAACTATCCCTACTTTGTTACGGCTCACGAGATGGCCCATCAGTGGTGGCCCCATCAGGTTATTCCCGCCAACGCCAGGGGCGCTAATATGCTCTCCGAAACCCTGGCCCAATATACCGCGCTCAAGGTATTGGAGAAAAAGGTAGGTAGAGAAGGCATGAGACCCATGCTGGAGCTACATCGTCATCTGTACCTCAAAGAGCGGGCCGAGTTGGATTATCAGGAGCCTGCCCTTATCCATGTGGAAGAGGAACATTTCATCTACTACTACAAGGGCGGCCTGGCCATGTACACTCTGGCCGATCGTATTGGAGAGGATCGGGTTAATGAGGCGTTGCGCAATTATCTCGCTGAGTTTGGAGGTAGGCAGGATCGGTTTCCCGTCTCAACCGATCTGGTTCGGCTTCTCCTCGACGTTACACCTGCCAGCCATCACTACCTCATTGAGGATTTCTTCCAAAATATTACCCTCCACGATCTGCGACTGGTATCGGCTCAAGAACGAGTTTTATCCAATGGTTCAAAGGAACTGGTGGTGAAGGTGATGGCTGAAAAAATGAGAGTCCATGAACGGGGTGAACAGGAAACCGTTCTCATGGATGAGGATATAGAATTTGCCTTCCTTGACGAAGCGGGTCGCATTCTTCACTCACAACGGGTCAGGCTTGGAAATGGAGCCCAGGAGTTGGTGTTCCGTGTGGAAGGCGCTGTGGAAGTGATGGTAGATCCGTATTTCGCGGTAATGGACGCTGTGCTCAACGACAACCGATGCGTTGTAAAGGGACAATGACCTCAGGGAAACGGGTAATAAGACAGCGCACCGGGGAAAAAGGAGAAATCCCGGCGGCGGGCCTCATGAGCGCCACATCATGCCTCGCAGTAGTTGGACGATCACCGCCGCCGGAAATTTCGGTCCAAGTCTGAAGTCCGGTTTGAACCTGAATGATGTACGTGAATCCGGTAGAGGAGGAGGACGGCTACGAGAGCCGTCCTGATCCTGGTGGACACTGGTGATGTGTTCGTTGAATTAAATAAGGAGAGGGTGGGAAAAATTCGGGGGGTCGGATTATCAAGTCCGCCCCCCGATATGTCGTGCGATAAAAAATGGGGGGGATAGCGCACGACGTTGGTGACGATCCACGCATGCTCAGATGGATCGCCTCGCTCTCCGGTCCTGGTCCGTGACCGAAGATGCCTCTGATAAGAGTGAAGGAAGGAGGGGTGAGTTGGGGATTACAACCACGCCCCTCTTCCTGGGGGTTGGCAATGTTCGTTTTTGAATGTATATTCTAATAAAGGCCGGGGACCCGCCAGGTTCCCCGACCAGCCGCTTACCCCAAAACAAGCGGCAAAAATCGTTGTGTCCGTTTTTTGTAGAAATCCTATGCTTTCTAGTGTTCATGGGCTTGTGTCCTTGGGGTTGACGCTTCACCGGATTCCTCTGGCGTACCTTTCCGGTCGCCGTTGTCTGTATCCATTATTCTTTCCAAAAAGGCTCCAAGCCAGCACTTAAGCGTGTATTCCACGGTTTATTACGGTCTGACACTTATAACATTCTAAAACCGAACCGGTTGAGTGTTGACCACTGTTAATCCACAAAAAGGGTGTCATTTCGTTTTTTACACCGTCGCATATTGTCATACAATAGAGATTGGTGTTGAAAGGCCGATTTCAGATGCCTGCCTGGTCCGGGTCCCTTTTTTAGCTTTCATCTTTTCCACTTTTTTTATCCCAGCAAAGGCACATCAAGCGATAATAGCACGCCATGAACATGAACCTCGGGCCTGGCCCTACAAACAGGTTAACCGTATAGGAGTTCTCTATGTTTCAATTTGAAGAATGGTCATTAAACGACAGAGATAAGCGTTTCTTTATGGGCGGCACCGGACCAGCACCTACAGAAGTTCCCGGTGATCTGGATGATCCACCACCCGCCTGATTAGCTGGCAAACCCACAAACAACCGGCGCATCATCGCCACGAAGAATTAATATTGGGAGTGATTTATGTTGAAGTTTGAAGAATGGTCATTAAACGACAGAGACAAGAGCTTTTTTATGGGCGGCACCGGACCAGCACCTACAGAAGTTCCCGGTGATCTGGACGATCCACCACCCGCCTGATAAGCTGGCAAACCCACAAACAACCGGCGCATCATCGCCACGAAGAATTAATTTTAGGAGTGATTTATGTTGAAGTTTGAAGAATGGACATTAAACGACAGAGACCAGAGCTTTTTTATGGGCGGCACCGGACCAGCTACCCCAGAAGTCCCTGGTGACCTGGACGATCCACCACCGGCCTGATAAGCTGGCAAACCCACAAACAACCGGCGCATCATCGCCACGAGGAATTAATTTTAGGAGTGATTTATGTTGAAGTTTGAAGAATGGTCATTAAACGACAGAGACAAGAGCTTTTTTATGGGCGGCACCGGACCAGCTACCCCAGAAGTTCCCGGTGACCTGGACGATCCACCACCCGCCTGATTAGCTGGCAAACCCACAAACAACCGGCGCATCATCGCCACGAGGAATTAATATTGGGAGTGATTTATGTTGAAGTTTGAAGAATGGTCATTAAACGACAGAGACAAGAGCTTTTTTATGGGCGGCACCGGACCAGCTACCCCAGAAGCCCCTGGTGACCTGGACGATCCACCACCCGCCTGATTAGCTGGCAAACCCACAAACAACCGGCGCATCATCGCCACGAAGAATTAATTTTAGGAGTGATTTATGTTGAAATTTGAAGAATGGTCATTAAACGACAGAGACAAGAGCTTTTTTATGGGCGGCACCGGACCAGCTCCCCCAGAAGTCCCTGGTGACCTGGACGATCCACCACCGGCCTGATAAGCTGGCAACCCCACAAAAAACCGGCGCAGTATCGCCACCAGGTTTTAATTTTAGGAGTGACTTATGTTGAAGTTTGAAGAATGGACATTAAACGACAGAGACCAGAGCTTTTTCATGGGCGGCACCGGACCAGCTCCTCCAGAAGTTCCCGGTGATCTCGACGATCCACCACCGGCATAACCTCATTACATCATTTTAATTAAACAGAACGCCCAGCCAAAAAAATGAAAGCGCCAATTGAAGAAAAAGATTGGTTTGCAAGTAGAATTGGCGCACAAATATCAGAAAATCCCATATCCAAGTACGCCACCCTGTCAGACTGCTCGTAGGCAACCCTCCACCCAAACCCTCCCCATCCAAGCATTTATTAAGGAGAGATTGATGATTTTATTTGAAGAGTGGGCCTTAAACGAAAGCCATTTAAATGAGATAATGGGCGGTACGGGACCAGCCCCTCCAGAGACACCAGGTGACCTTGATGATCCGCCTCCCGCCTGATTTAACAGGCTCTCACGGGCGAGCAAAAAAAATGGAGGCGCTTCCTTTTGAGAAACGCCTCCAACATTTTTCCGTTAACTTTAAAGACTTGGAAACCTCAGATTGAGATTTCACATCCCCTGCAACCTATATGGTTGAGGGTGCCTGAATGGTATTCGTAAAGTCCAAGTAATGTGATAGTTCCCAGTCTTGGTGTTTGGTGAGGTACCGTTGAATTTCATGCTTCTGGGCCGAAGCATCCTGATTCTGCAATGTTAAAATGGCAACCCGGGTCAACAAACCGTAGACGCGTCCTTTTTCATAGGAAAGCGAACTGTATAGTCTGGTTGCCTGGTTCTCGTAGAACTCAGCCTGGGTCAGGTTACCACTAATTGCCAAAGAAAAAGCCATGGTAGAGGCCGCTTCTGCATAGGCACGTTTATTGTCCTTGCTGACCAGTTCCATCAGTTCCTTCGCCGTTGCCACGGCCTGACCGGTTTCGTTTCGCTCCACATGGATTCTATTTTTGATGCGTAACCATTGAGCTAACGAGGCTTCTTTATTTTCCCAGGACGACTGGGAATAAAGATCGTAGGCGTTGTTAAGCAAGTTCATACCCAGACGATACTCACCCAACATGGTTCTGGCGCGAGCCGATTCAACCCTGTTCAGGAAAATTTGTTGGGCTGCTTTATCCCCGAATTTGGCATAACGTTCTTCCGATGCCGAATACAGAGCAATAGCCTCCTCGAAAGAACCCTGGCGGTGGCGAACCCCAGCCAGGTGATAAAGACCTCTCGCTTTGTCCCCAAAGGTGGCACCGGCATGGTTCATGCCCAACCGGATATACTTTTCAGCACGTTCCAGATCACCCATCACAAAGAGTTGATGACCCTTGGCCAGATGGGCTCGGGCGGTATCTTCTATTTCCAGTTCAGCGGCAATATCCGGTCCCATTTCCCCGTAGATTTTTTCAATTTCTGCGGGACTATACAGCACCTTGGCGGCCCAACCCACAGTAATTGCGGTAATGGCCACAGCCGCAAGGATCACCCGCCAGGAGGCATGACGCCGTGGCAAAACCGCAACGGGTTGGTAATCGGGCATTTTTACCATAACCCCATTAACAGATACAGCGCCGTTATCATAACCCTGCTTTTCCACAACCGGATCGGCATGTTCTTGAACCCCATGGTCTTCCAGAACCTCGCTCTCCTCACCGCCAAACATCCAAAGCAGGTAATGACATTGGCCACCAGAAAGCTTTAAAATGCGATTGCTCAGGTCCTCTTCAGTGGGTTTCCCGCTGGCAACTTGAATAAGAACCTGTTCCAGATCGAGGGGGTCCGCCTTGGAAATGGCACCATATAAGGCGTTAAGCATTTTAACGTCGGATTTGGCAACGGGGGCACCCGGGTCAACGGTTAATTTTCGTTTTCGTAAGGTATCTTGAAGCATGGGTAATAGTTGGGCTCTAGCCCTGCCACGATCATCCAGTAACCCTTTCAGGTCCTCTGCACGATATACCGCGCCACGTCGTTTACCTGCTGTAGGAAAGACACCTCGACGTTCAACCACCTGCTCCCGCAAAGCTTTGCAGAGCTTGTGGTGATTGCGGCTTCTGTTCGGATACACCAGGTAGGCAATCTCCGAAAAAGTCCAATCCGGTCTCTCCCTGTTTTCAAGACACCAAAGGGCGTAAGCGGTACACAGATAATAACCAGTGCCCGAAGAACGCCCGCCTCTAGTTTTTCTATAAATTTCTAAATGGTCATCCCTACCATTCATTTGGCACCTACCTCCATCAATCTTCATATATATCTACGGAAGATTTTAAGCCTGGAATGAGGGTGGCATGTTGTTTTTCAAAAATACTTACGTACTACATTTGGGTTCCCATTATCGCCTTGCGCAAACAACCACTTGAAAGTAATTACTTTGAGCAAACCATTGAGCCTGATTTCAAGGGCCGAAAAGCTTCTTTTTCCACCGTCATTTCAAATGTAAAAGTCTACCGTTATTCCAGCATTATCCCCTTCCCGCAACGGCTGATGCCTTTTTGCCATCCAGAATTGAGAGCAGTTATTGGTGTTGAGCAGGCTTGTATCGGGACAGATTTGCCGCTATGATTAGGCCCATGATGGAGTCGTCGTTTTCTACCCGCAGCCAGCCCATGAGCATTTCCCGGCTGACCCAACAAATTAAGGGCGCTTTAGAAGAACAGGTTCCCTGCGCCTGGGTGGTGGGCGAGATCTCCAACTTTAAACGGGCGGGTTCCGGTCATTGGTATTTCAGCCTGAAAGACGAACATTGCCAGATTCGCTGCAATATGTGGCGCAACGCTGCAGGCAGGGTTGGTTTCCAGCCGCGAGACGGCATGGAACTCCTGGTTTTCGGCAACTTAAACGTGTATGCACCCCGTGGCGAGTATAGTCTGGTTGTGGATCGCATGGAAGAAGTAGGCGTGGGTCGGCTGAAAATGGAGTTTGAAAAGCTCAAGGCCAAACTGGGCGCAGAAGGTCTTTTTGATCCACAACACAAAAAACGCCTGCCCCTCCTTCCTCAAAAAATTGGCCTGGTTACCTCGCCAACCGGTGCCGCCGTTCGAGATATCTTGCGGGTATTGTTACATCGATTCCCCGGTGTTCACGTCCTGCTTTACCCCGCCCGGGTTCAGGGTAAAGGTGCGGAGGAGGAGATTGCTCGGGGCATCAAGTGGTTGGATGAACGTGAGTCATGCGATGTTTTAATCATAGGCCGGGGCGGTGGTTCCGAAGAAGATCTGTGGTGTTTTAACGAAGAGGTAGTGGCCCGTGCTATTTTTGAAGCGAAGACGCCTATTATCTCTGCGGTAGGCCATGAGGTAGACTTCACCATTTCCGACTTTACAGCAGACCTGAGAGCGGCAACCCCTTCTAACGGCGCCGAACTGGTTATTAAAAGCAGGGCGGAATACAGCCAGATGATTGGAATGATGCGAAAGAATATGGATCGCAGCATTCAGCGAAAAATTCTGCAATTAAAGAATAGAGTGGGCGTCTCCGAATCCAACCCCATCTTCATTCGAATCCGCTCTCGGGTTAACCACTACCAACGGCGTCTGGTTGATTTGGACCAGACATCCCGGCGTATTTTGGAGAAGAGACTACAAAGTCTTGAACTGCGACTGCTGAGGATGCGCGAGGCCTTGAGACCCGACCGGTTGGCGAACCGGGCCGCTTCCCTACAACAAAAACTGAACACGGCTTCTTCAGACCTGGAAACCCTTTTGGCGCAACATATGGAAGGGAAACTTCAGGGCCTGGCCACCCTCACGGGACGCCTTGAAGATCTTTCTCCCCTTAAAATCCTGAATAGAGGTTATGCCACTGTTTTCAATGAGAAGCAGCAGGTGGTGCGCTCTCCAGAGGACGTTCAGTTCGGCGAAATCATTCACGTGCGCCTCGCTAGAGGGGAACTGGACGCTCGGGTTATTGAAAAAGAAGAGGCGGTTCAGGCCGAATTGTTTTAAGATTAGGTCCGGCGCTCGTACCGGCCGGCGGAGGATTTGGCATGGCAAAAAAGAAAGAACCTGCATTTGAAGAACAACTCGCTTTGTTGGAAGGCATTGTACGGGAGCTGGATTCCGACGAGTTACCCCTTGAAAAAGCCATTGAATCCTATGAGAAGGGCGTGAAGTTGAGTTTCGCCCTGAACAAGACCTTGGAAGAGGCCCAACGGAAGATTGAGGTTCTCACGCAAACCGCACGGGACGACTATCGGGCGGAACCTTTTGATGAAAAATTAGATTGAATACCGGGCCCGGCCCATGAAGAGAGATTGGAATGATTGAAGATTCACAAATAGAAACCTGGGTGGACCGCATAGACACGGAACTGGTGCGCTACTTCTCCAAAAAAGATATGAGCTGCAATCCCCTTGATCGCGCCATGGAATACACGCTCCTTGCTGGCGGCAAGCGCCTGCGCCCACTGTTAACCCTCCTGGCCTGCGAGGCTTTGGGTGGAGACGTTGAAACAGCACTTCCCTTTTCCCTGGCTTCTGAGCTTCTGCATACCTATTCCCTGGTTCACGATGACCTGCCCTGCATGGACAACGACGACATGCGGAGAGGCAAACCCACCAACCACGTTATTTTTGGCGAGGCAAACGCCATTCTTGCTGGAGACGCTCTCCAGGCCGAGGCTTTTGCCATCCTGGCCGATGCCCCTCACAGCAATCTCAAACCCCAGCGTCGCGTTGCCATAATCAGTGAACTGGCTGCAGCCGTGGGTAGAGCCGGTATGGTGGCCGGTCAGGTCATGGACCTGGAACAGGAAGGGAAACCCATTGATTTAGAACGGCTCCGTCTTTTGCATAGCCGTAAAACCGGGTGCCTCCTACGGTTTTGCATTCGCCTGGGAGGACATCTGGCCGACGCCGATGAGTCTGGCATGGAAGCCCTTACCAACTATGCCGACGCCGTGGGCCTGCTTTTTCAAGTAGTGGACGACCTCCTTGATGAAGAGTCCAGCACAGAGAAGCTGGGTAAAACGGCTGGCAAGGATGCAGAAAGCAACAAGGCCACCTTTCCCAAATTATTGGGCGCTCCAGAGGCTCATGCTTATGCCGATCAACTGTTGGACCAGGCCTTGAAAGCCCTGGAGTCCTTCAATGGCAGCAGTACCCGTCTGGGGGAAATTGCCCGGTTCATTCGCAGCAGAGAACATTAAAAAAGGGGACGGCCCGCGAGTCGTCCCCTCCAGTGAACCGGTGCCAGAGTTGAAACCAGTTTTATTTCATTGGGGCTCAAACTCTAACAAACAAAATCTGTAGCGCATCCGGCCAGGGAACAGTCGAAGGAACAGTCTAGTGTTTGAATGGGGCAAACCAGGGTGTCAATAGGGCAGATCTGAGTCTGAGGACATAGCTGGGTTTGTGGACAGAACACCGTGTTGGGACATGCTGGCGTGTAGATAATAGTACCGCCTTCAATCTCCTTCGTGCCCTGTGCCTTATCCTTCAAAGAGGTCACAAAACTCTTTACTTCCAGATTCTTCAAATTCAATTTCTTCATCGTGGTTTCTCCTAATTTGGATATAACCTGTAGTGTGCGGAAACAATAGGCCATTTTCAGGGAGCTGCCTACCGCCACAAATCAGGTGAACCCCATCGAAGGTCCTGGTTCATTGCTACCATTGGACCTTTATCTTGGGGTCAATATAATATCTGTGGCGGTTGTGGTGAAAATAACTCAGGCATTTATGTAAAAAAAACAATCAATGCCACAATCTCGCCACACCCAAACACTCAAACCATTGATTTGGATGGGTTGTCTCTGAAGGTCTTGGAGATGAATCTGCCCTTATTTTTTCTTCGGGCCAGGTTTCGGCTTGGGCGCTAGTCCACTGGCAGCAGACAACATCTCCGAAAGACCCCGTGGGTCTGTGGTAAACCCGCAACAGAGCATGACGCCAGCGGGCCCTTTCCGTAAATTGCACACCTGCATATCCACCAAATGCGCCTGGCCACCACCAACGGTAACCATTGATTGGTAAAATTTGGTGCCAATTTTCACGCCAACATCACTATCGCTCACCAGGTTCATTCCCAGCTCGGAAATATCGTAGATGGCCAGTTTCAGACTCTTTTCTCCTCGATTGGTGCTCACCAGAACCCTGGCCGTTCCATTGGGATGGATTACGAATCGCCGGTATCCCTTGTTGGGCGGAAGGAGACGTTCGGGCATCTTACAATAAAAAAGCACCTTGCCTTCCTTGTCCCGACCTATTTTGGAAATGACCGTGTCGAAGCCTACCCCATTCAACTGGAGCCTTATATGAATCTCTTTTTGCTTTAACGTATCGGGAAAACCCATAATGGTCATGGAGTCTCGAAAAACCTTTAGGATTCTTGAGGGGATAACGGTTTGACCATCTTTATAGCGCAAAACCACATCGGGCGATTGCTCCACAAACGCCTTTAAATCCTTTTCCATCTTGCTGCCAAATAATAGAGAGAACAAGGCAAACCTCGCGAGGCCAGAATGGGGGTAGAAATATGAATGAATCCATCAAATAACATATTTATTATAAGGTGGATTCCCTAGTGGTGCAATCCTGTTAAATTACCCCGTTCACAAAATTCAGAA
>Ga0316189_10006881_pt1 | contig 10816 bp, 9 predicted proteins | sample LowCovwburrow_MG_FD_204930 | JGI IMG/M metagenome (GOLD analysis project Ga0316189, IMG submission 204930) | Coastal sediment microbial communities from Maine, United States - Lowes Cove worm burrow | ecosystem: Environmental > Aquatic > Marine > Coastal > Sediment | place: USA: Maine... | reverse complement strand
TGCAGCTTCGCACTAGTGGCGCGGCCTTTGAAATCTCGTTCGATATCGACATCTGCAGAATTGATCCAGTGGACTTCACCACTCTCTTCCTGCTGGAAATAGGTATCCGCTACAACCATGCCCTGGCACAGCAAGCGGGTAGCGGGCTCATCTGAATCCACCATGCCCGCATCCCGCATCAGCTTGTGATAGAAGCGGAAATACATCAGGTGCAGAATGGCGTGTTCGATTCCGCCGATGTACTGGTCTACCGGCAGCCAGTAACGGGCACGCTCGTCCAACTGGTCTTCGGCGTCCGGGCAGCAGTAGCGTGCGTAATACCATGAAGACTCCATGAACGTGTCGAAGGTATCTGTTTCGCGCTCGGCAGCAGCCCCGCATCCCGGGCAGGTCGTCTTACGCCACTCAGGGTCCGCCTTGATGGGCGACTGAACCCCCATGAAGCTGACATCCTCGGGCAACAGCACCGGCAACTGGTCTTCGGGAACCGGCACCGCACCACAGGTTTCACAATAGATCACTGGAATCGGACAACCCCAGTAACGCTGCCGGCTGACGCCCCAGTCGCGCAGGCGATAGTTTACTTTACGCTCACCCAGACCCTCGGACTCCAGCCAGGCGGTCGCTTTCTCCCTGGCCTGCGAAACCTCCAGGCCGTTCAGCCAGTCGCTGTTGATTGCCGGGCCATCTTCGGTCCAGGCCTCACCTTCCCAGCCGTCCGGCGTAGCCACCGTGCGAACGATAGGCAGGCCATGACTGACTGCAAAATCCCAATCCCTCTGGTCCTGGGCCGGAACCGCCATGATGGCGCCCGTGCCGTAACCCATCAGCACATAGTCCGCCAGGTACAGGGGCACCGGTTTGCGCGTGAATGGATTGAACAGGTAGGCGCCGGTGAACACACCCCGTTTCTCGAGACCGCCGTCGACCGCCATCCTGTCTTCCTCGGTGGCCAGGCCGGCCTGCGTCACAAATTCCGAAACGGCCGATGCCTGTTCGGCTGTAGCAATCTCCGCGACCAGCGGATGCTCCGGTGCAAGCACCGCGTAGGTCATGCCGAACGAGGTATCCGGGCGTGTTGTGAATACCCGCACAGCACGGCCTTCTTCGTCCGGCCGGCCTTGGGAATCGCACAATGTCATTTCAAACTCGGCGCCTTCAGACCGCCCGATCCAGTTACGCTGCATGGTCTTAACGGCGTCGGGCCAACCCTCCAGATCGTCCAGGCCCTGCAACAATTCATCCGCATAATCGGTGATTTTCAAAAACCACTGGGGAATCGATTTTCGCTCGACCACGGCCCCGGAACGCCAGCCACGGCCATCAACAACCTGCTCATTGGCCAGTACCGTCTGGTCTACCGGATCCCAGTTGACCTCGGAATCTTTTCGGTAGGCCAGGCCCTTGCGCATCAGGCGCGTAAACATCTGCTGTTCCCAGCGGTAGTAATCCGGCTTGCAGGTGGTGACCTCGCGGGACCAGTCGTAGGCAAAACCGAGGCGCTTGAACTTCTCACGCATGTTTTCGATGTTGGCGTAAGTCCACTTGGCTGGTGCGGTTTTATTCTTGATCGCTGCGTTTTCAGCCGGCAGGCCGAATGCGTCCCAGCCCATCGGCTGCAACACGTTGCGCCCGCACATACGGTGGTAGCGGCTGATTACATCACCAATCGTGTAGTTCCTCACGTGCCCCATGTGCAGGGCGCCGGAGGGATACGGCAGCATGGAAAGGCAGTAGAACTTCTCTGCGCCCTCTTTTTCTTCCGCACGAAACGCGTCGTCGCGTTCCCATTGTTCCTGGACTTTTGGTTCTATTTCACCAGGATTGTAGGGCGTCTTTGCCATATACTTGTCGTTCCGCTAATAATTAGAAAAGATAAGACAGGAAGCTTAACCGACCCCCCCTGCAGAGGAAAGACCCCGTCATGAGTGAAGTTGATCCAATCCTTATCGGTAAAGGCGAAAATCTCCAGTACCTGCTGCCTTCATTTGGCAACCGCCACGGCCTGATCACCGGTGCGACCGGAACCGGTAAGACCGTCACGCTGCAAATTCTGGCAGAAGGATTCTCCCGCATTGGCGTGCCGGTATTCCTGGCGGATGTAAAAGGCGACCTGTCCGGCTTGAGCCAGCCCATCTCGCCACATCCCAAGATCGACGAGCGACTCGAAAAAATCGGTATCGAGGATTTTAACCCCAGCGGCTGGCCGGTCGTTTTCTGGGACATCTTTGGCAAGAACGGCCACCCGGTCAGGACGACCATCTCGGAAATGGGGCCATTATTGCTGGCCAACCTGCTGGAACTGAACGATACGCAGGAAGGTATCCTGAACATAGCGTTTCGTATTGCAGATGAACAGGGCCTGTTATTGCTTGACCTGGAAGACCTGCGCGCTCTGCTGCGCTTCGTCGCCGAGAACGCAAAGCTCTTTTCGAAGCAATACGGGAACATCAGTGCTACATCGGTAGCCGCCATCCAGCGCCGTTTGCTGATGCTGGATGAACAGGGCGCGGAAGACTTTTTTGGTGAACCGGCACTGGAGCTTGCGGATATTCAACGCGTCGACCTCAGCGGCCGCGGCGTCATCAATGTGCTGGCAGCAGACAAGCTCGTACACAAGCCACGCCTGTATGCGACCTTCCTGCTCTGGCTGCTGTCCGAACTATTCGAAGAACTCCCCGAAGTCGGTGACCCCGAAAAGCCCCGGTTGGTCTTTTTCTTCGACGAAGCACACCTGCTGTTTGACCACGCACCCAGGGCTCTGCTGAAAAAAGTCGAGCAGGTCGTTCGCCTGATCCGCTCCAAGGGCGTGGGCGTTTTTTTCGTCACACAGAATCCCCTGGACATTCCGGACACTGTGCTCGGGCAACTGGGTAACCGAATCCAGCACGCAATGCGTGCTTACACACCGCGCGAGCAGAAAGCCATCCGGGTGGCCGCACAGACTTTTCGCGTCAACCCCAACCTCGATACAGAAACTGCATTTACCCAGATGGGTGTAGGTGAGGCACTGGTCTCCACGTTGCAGGCCAAAGGCGTGCCAGGAATGGTCGACAAAGTCCTGATACGGCCACCCACTTCGCGGATCGGACCGGTGACAGACAAGGAGCGTACTGATGTACGCTCACGCAGCCCGGTGGGCGCGAGGTACGACACGACACTCGACCGCGAGTCGGCCGCCGAGATTCTGCAGGAAAGGGCTGACAAAGCGACCCTGGAGGCAGAAAAGGCCAAAGCAAAGGCCGAAGCAACAGAGAAACGGGAATCGAAGAAAACCAAGCCGGCCACGCGGCGCAGCAAACGCCAGACACCCACGGAAGCAGCTGTGAAAAGCTTCCTGCGCAGTGTTAGCACAACGCTGGGAAGGGAGATCATGCGCGGGATACTTGGAGCGATCAAACGGACGTAGATGCCTGCCGTTCTTGTTGCGTTTTTACCACAACATGACGGGCTAGCGCCGGGCGGACCGGCCACCGGCCATGCATTGAGGGAGCAGGTTCCCGAGTAGTAATTCATCGCCGCAGAGGGGCTTGAAAGGGGGTGCTCGCAAGGCGAGAGGAGGCATCAATCCTTAGTGAAAGCGTTAAAAAATCGTTTAACCATGCGGTTTACAGATGATTTGAACCTTTAAGCAGAAATCAGTCCAGGCAAAAAAAAACCTCTCCCCGGTTAAGAGGAGAGGCAGACTTTTGGAGTGATGTACCCGTCTTTCGCGCCCTACAAACCTTGTGAAACGTTGCCGTTTACGCAAGGTTGGTGGTAATAATACCACTAAAGGTGCAAAATGCCAACACTCTTTATTTCGACGTTGTCAATCAACCGGGTCTTACCGCACCAGACTGCTGCCAGAGCACGAAGAGGTACTCGTTCACCACCCGGTTTAGCCAGGTTGTCGGAACGACGGACAGCCACGTAATCCACCTGCATGCCGAGGTCCTGCAAATGTGCCGTGGCCTCTTTCTCCGACACCCCGGGGTCTGCAGCTTCACGCCCCACCCTTTTCGCAACCCCCATCAGCGCCTGATTCAGTGCGGCAGCCGCCTCTTTCTGTTCCGGTTGCAGGTAGTTATTACGGGAACTCATCGCAAGACCGCTGGATTCGCGAACGGTTGGCACAGACTCGATACGTATTCCATAACCCAGATCCATGGCCATCTGCCTGATCACCAGCAATTGCTGATAATCCTTTTCTCCAAAAAACGCGCAATCCGGATCAACCAGGTTAAACAGGCGAGCAACCACGGTGACGACGCCATCGAAGTGACCCGGGCGGCTCTTACCGTCCAACACCCCGGCAAGTGATGGGGCGGCGAGTATGCGCACTGCTTCATCTAATCCGGCTGGATACATGGTGGAATGATCGGGAACGAACAGCAGGTCACACCCGGCCTGCCGCAATGATTCGCGGTCGGCGTCGAGCGTTCGGGGATAACTGGCAAAATCTTCACCCTCACCAAACTGGGTGGGGTTTACATAGATACTCGCAACCACCCGGTCTGCCGCCTGCCTGGCGGCCTCAACCAGGGCCAGGTGTCCTGCATGCAGATTTCCCATCGTGGGAACCAGCGCGACCTGCAGGCCCTCGCGCCGCCAGCGACGCGTGATGGAGTGCACCTGCTCACGGCTTTCAATCTGCTGCATTTAGTATTCGTGCTCCTTCGCCGGGAAGCGACCCTCCCTGACAGCCAGCACATAGGCTTCGAATGCACCCTGGATCGTAGCGGCTGAAGACATGAAATTGGCCACGAATTTAGGCACCCTGCCTCCGAGCCCCAGCATATCGTGCATAACCAGTACCTGCCCGTCGCAATCCGCGCCGGCGCCAATCCCGATGACAGGAATATCCACCGCCCCGGAAAGTTTGCCACCCAGCGATGCCGGAACGCACTCGACCACCAGCATCTGGGCGCCCGCCTGCTGCATGGCCCGCGCGTCATCCAGTAACTGCCTGGCTTCTTCTTCCTCACGGGCCTGAACCTTGAAACCACCCAACTGGTTGACACTTTGCGGTGTGAGTCCCAGGTGGGCGCAAACAGGTACACCGCGGCAGGTCAGGTAGTCCACAATCCCGACCATCGGCCCCGCGCCTTCCAGCTTGACCATGGCGCCTCCGGCAGCCATCAATTCAACGGCATTTTCCATTGCCGTGGATTCATTGTGGTAACTGCCGAAAGGCATATCCGCCAGTAAAAAAGTTCGCTCCAGCCCCTGGGACACACAGGCCGTATGGTATGCGACATCCTCAACCCGCACCCCGACCGTGGAAGACTTTCCCTGCACGACCATACCCAGCGAATCACCGACCAGGATGATGTCGACCCCGGCACGATCCATTGCACTGGCAAACGTCGCGTCGTAACAGGTCAGCATCGCAATTTTCTCGCGCTCGCGCTTCATTGCGACCAGGTCACTTATTGTCAGTGTTCTCATTTTCATCATCGCCTCTAACTGGCAGGCGCACGCCGCCGGGGACGGCGCCGGGGACGGCCGCGCCGGGTTTTTCGAACATCATCTTCACGGTTGCGTGAGAAATCAATGCCCTCCTGGGCTTTGGTCCAAAAATCACAGAGAGGTTCAAGTGAGGCATCCTCTTTTGCTCTTAGAAGCAAAAAGTCGTAGCCGGCACGAAAGCGTTGTTCCTGCAATAACCGTTTCCATCGCTTGCCGCGAGTGCGGGCAAAACGGGGTTGCATCAACCAGATCTGCCGGGTCACCGCACTGAAGCGGCGTGGAATCGCAGTACTCTGGGCCTGACTGGCAATCGCTTCTTCAGCTGCCGCCATCATCGCGTTATAAGGCGTCTCACCTTCCGCCACCAATGCATTAGAGCGCGTCTCAACCTGTTGCCACAATAAAGCCGCAAACAGGAACGCCGGGGTAACCGGCTTGGCCAACCTGATCCTTTCGTCCGTATTCACCAGGGTCTGGCGCAATACGGTTCCGATCTGAACTTTTCCGCGGGAAGAGCCATTGGGCAAGCCGGGGAACATCACGGAGCTCAGGCCAAAGCGCTGCAAGGCCTCCATGCTACGAACCCCATGCCCGGTCAGGAACAGTTTGCAAACCTCCTCAAAAAGGCGTGCAGGGGGCACATCCATCAACAGGGGAGCCATCGCTCGAATTGGAGCCTCTGATTCCGCGTCAGGCACAACCCCCAGCTTGGCTTCAAAGCGCGCCGCTCTTAACAGGCGGACGGGGTCTTCACGATAACGGACTTCAGGGTCGCCGATCAGGCGCAGACGCCGCTGGGCGAGGTCTTCGTATCCGCCGACATAGTCAGTAATCTCACCACTAACGGGATCCAGAAATAGCGCATTTATCGTAAAATCCCGCCGAATGGCGTCTTCTTCAACGCTGCCAAAAACATTGTCTCGCAGGATTCTGCCGTTGCTCTTTTCGTGGTCGTCGCCAACAGCCGAGCCGCGAAACGTCGCGACCTCGATCAATTGGCCGCCCTTGCGTACATGGGCCAGGCGGAATCGCCGGCCGATCAGCCGACAGCGGGGAAATACTTGCTGGACCTCTTCAGGTGTGGCGCTGGTAGCCACGTCAAAATCCTTGGGGATCTTTCCCAGCAGGAGATCACGAACGCTGCCACCGACGATAAACGCCTCGTAGCCCGCATCCTGAAGTTCCCGCACGACATCGGTTGCATGGGGGCAGAAGTCTCTCAGCCGGATTCCATGTTTGGCCTGGGGAATAGTGATGAAATTATTAATATCGATTTACGCGCTTTGACTGGTTGAATAATGCAGTGACGCTAGTTTAACATGAGCGCCCGGTTTGTTGGTTCGCGAGTTTCGCGAGTTTATGACGCTCCCTTCGTCTAGCGGTCCAGGACGCGGCCCTCTCAAGGCTGAAACACGAGTTCGATTCTCGTAGGGAGCGCCACTTAAACCACTGCTGTTGAGTGCAAACGAGACTCTTCTAATGACTTTTGTAGTTACTGAAAATTGTATCAAGTGTAAATACACCGACTGCGTTGAAGTATGTCCGGTGGACTGCTTTCACGAAGGCCCCAATTTCCTCGTCATAGACCCGGAAGAATGCATCGATTGCACCTTGTGCGAGCCGGAATGTCCGGCCGAGGCTATCTTTCCGGAAGACGACCTGCCCGATGGCCAGGAGCATTTCATCCAACTCAATGCCGATCTCTCGCTGGAGTGGCCGGTTATCACCGAGATGAAAGACCCGCCGCCTGACGCGACAGAATGGGACGGAAAAGAAGGCAAACTGGCACTGTTGGAAAAATAGGCCCGAACGTTCTCTAGCCCATTCGAGAGCCCACTACAGCGAGCAAATGCTCTGCTGCGTCGGGCTCGCAATCCGTGCCATCGGCATATTTGATATAAACCCGCGTCTCATCGCCTTCAGGCTGAACAAATGTCTGGTAAGCGCCGCTGTAATCTTCGCTTGCGTCCCTGTTCCAGAAAGCCATTTTACTGAAGAAGCCCGCGGTATCGCCGAATTTCTGGTAGTAATCAAAGCGATAAACACCATCCTCATCAATACGTACCCGCTGCATTCCCGATCTTTCGATGATCAGGCCAAGCCGCCGGTGTGCACTTTCCGGTGTGTCATCAACCAACAGGTAAAGACCCTGGGCCGACCAGTTCAGGCGTGAATTGGGCTTGATGCCGGAAGTCGTACTGGAAATCCGCGGTGGTTTATCCACCATCACCAACGCCGGTGGCGGCCGATACGGTGTCTGGATAATCAACGCTGAACTTGAGTCCGGTTTGCTCAGACCTTCCGGTATCTCCAGCGAAGGTGTCTCAACCTCGTCGTAGTATTCCGGCTTTTTCGAACCTGAAGAACAGGCTGTCACCATCATAAAAGACAGCGTCATCAGGAGTATCAGGAATTGTCGGGTAGAACTCATCATCATTAACGTCACACTATCGGGTATTGCCGGCTATCGGTTTTCAGTCTTGCAGCAGTCGCAGGTCAATCAAGGCTTGCCTGACCCCCGCACGCGAGGTTTTGCTGAGCCTGGTCAGGGGTAACCTGACGCCGGAACCGATGAGGCCCATTTCAAAGAGCGCCCATTTTACAGGAATTGGATTGGTTTCGATCATTAAAACTTCAAATAGTGCCTTCAGCGAGGAATCAATGGTTTCAGCAGCGTTCCAGTCTTGCCGGGCTGCGGTCGTACATAGCTCATGCATTTGCCCGGGAGCTACGTTTGCGGCAACCGAAATCACACCGTGAGCGCCATGCTTCATTGCATCCAGGCAGCTGTTGTCATCACCACTCAGAACCGCAAAACCGGAACCGCAGCGGGCACAGAGCTCCTCGATCCGGGATGCGTCCGGAACGGCTTCCTTGACACCAACGATGCGTTCATGGGCCGACAGCCGTTCAACCGTGGCCGGTAGCATATCCACCGCGGTCCGCGACGGCACATTGTACAGGACAACGGGGATTTCTGAAGCATCAGCGACTGCCCGGTAATGGGCTTCAAGGCCGGACTGTGGTGGTTTCACATAATAAGGCGTAACGACCAGCGCGGCATCAGCGCCAAATTCCGTGGCGGCTGCAGTCTGTTTTATCGTCGCCCGGGTCGAGGCTGAGCCTGTGCCGGCCAGAACCGGAATCCTGCCAGCTACCCGATCGGCAACCTGTTGCAGAACCTGGCAAAACTCGTCTGCGCCCAGTGCAGCAGACTCGCCTGTAGTTCCGGCAATCACCAGGCCATCAGTACCGTTGGAGAGATGAAAATCCACCAATCCGGCCAGGGCGTTGGAGTCAATATCCCCCTGTTCCGTGAACGGTGTGACTAGCGCTACGATACTGCCGTTGAACATAGGTCTGGTAAGCAAGAAATTTGGCGTCATGGTACTTGCGGTGCCTGATGCTGACAAGTATGCTGCTTCTGTCTGTTCATTGATACATTAACTGGAGTGTTAATGGTAAGCATCGGCAAGAAAGTAGCTGCTTTTTCCCTTCCCGCAACTGGCGATAAAGACCTTTCACTTGATGACTTCAAGGGTACCAACCTCGTCATATACTTCTACCCGAAAGACAGCACCCCAGGCTGCACGCTGGAAGGGCAGAACTTTCGCGACCAGTACGATGCGTTCAGAAAATCCGGCACAGCTGTTCTCGGGGTCTCGCGTGACAGCCTGAAAGCTCATGAAAATTTCAGGGCCAAGCAGGATTTTCCTTTTGACCTCCTGTCAGATGCAGATGAAAAACTCTGCAAGCAATTCGATGTAATTCATGAAAAGAACATGTACGGACGCAAAGTCATGGGTATCGTGCGGAGCACGTTCCTGCTTGACGGTGACGGCGTATTGCGAAAGGAATGGCGAAAAGTAAGGGTCAAGGGGCACGTCGAGGAAGTTCTCGAGGCGGCCCAAAGCCTTTAATCCAAAATCAGACCACCCAAGGAGGGCAACCCATTGATGGGAAGTGAAAAACGTCTGTACATCCTGGACACCAACGTGCTGATGCACGATCCAACCTCAATTTTCCGCTTTGAAGAACACGACGTTTTCCTGCCCATGATGGTGCTGGAAGAACTGGACGCAGCCAAGAAGGGCCTGTCCGAGGTCGGCCGCAATGTGCGCCAGGTCAGTCGCTTTATTGGTGAGATGATGCAGCGTCAGGAAGTCACCAACCTGGAAGCAGGCCTCGAATTGAGGGAGCCCGAGGGGCTTGAGTTGAATGTGGGAACCGGGCGGCTCTATTTCCAGACCTCCTCGCCGGAAACCCACGCCAGCCTGCTACACGACGGCTCCTTTGCTGACAACGAAATACTGAGCACAGCCTTCGCCCTGCGCGACGCCCACCCGGACAAGGACATCGTCCTGGTTTCGAAAGACATCAATCTGCGCATCAAGGCAGCAATCCTGGGGGTGCAGGCAGAGGATTATTACAATGACCGGGCGCTTGACGATCTGAGCCTGCTATACCGCGGCCTGCGGGTGCATGATGAAGGCTTCTGGGACGAGAATCCACAGCTGGAATCATGGAGCGACAGCGGCCGTGCGCACTACCGGATTCCACTGACCGAAGACAATGGCTGGTACCCCAACCAGTGTGTCGCGATCGGTGATGAAGGCGGTGTTGAGGCCACAGTCAAAGAACTGAATGAAGACAGCGTAACGCTTCAGTTGGTAGATGATTATTACGATGGCCGAAAGAGTGTCTGGGGAATTCACGCCCGTAACCGGGAGCAAAATTTTGCGCTCAACCTGCTGATGGACCCCGAGGTCGATTTCGTCACGCTGATGGGTACGGCCGGCACAGGGAAAACCCTGCTCGCACTGGCCGCCGGCCTGTCACAAGCCATGGATGACAAGCGCTATTCCGAGATTATCGTGACCCGGGCCACGGTCTCAATCGGTGAAGACATTGGCTACCTGCCCGGCACGGAGGAAGAGAAAATGACGCCCTGGATGGGAGCACTGACCGACAACCTTGAAGTGCTCACCGAGCCGCAGGAGGGCGGTGAATGGGGTCGTGCGGCCACCAACGACTTGCTCGCCAGCCGCGTAAAGGTGCGGGCCCTCAACTTCATGCGCGGGAGAACCTTCCTGAACCGTTTCGTCATTATCGACGAAGCCCAGAACATCACGCCCAAGCAAATGAAGGCCCTGATCACACGCGCCGGGCCCGGCACCAAGATGGTCTGCCTGGGCAACGTGGAGCAGATCGACACGCCCTACCTGACAGAAACCACTTCAGGACTGACCTTCGCGGTGGATCGCTTCAAATCCTGGGCTCACGCAGGCCACATCACGCTGAAACGCGGCGAACGTTCGCGCCTGGCGGATTTTGCCTCGGAGGCATTATAAGTATGCGCCGGCAG
>Ga0316189_10006880_pt1 | contig 10817 bp, 6 predicted proteins | sample LowCovwburrow_MG_FD_204930 | JGI IMG/M metagenome (GOLD analysis project Ga0316189, IMG submission 204930) | Coastal sediment microbial communities from Maine, United States - Lowes Cove worm burrow | ecosystem: Environmental > Aquatic > Marine > Coastal > Sediment | place: USA: Maine... | reverse complement strand
CACTGGGGAGCTGACTACTCTGTCATCAAAGACGCGGGCAAGCTTGCTGCCCTGCTGCACTACTTTCGCTGCTACTTTTCTCTCGGGATTGACCAATAGCGCTTCATTTGCACCTTGCCACACAGGAAGGTCAATCATAGCGTTGGCGGCATAGTCAAAGCCGAGGTTACCCACCAGTTCCTGCAAGTACATCAGTTTGCGTTTTCCGGAAAGGTTGACTGTAGTGCTGCTGGCCAGCACATCTTGAAATATGCCCAGATGACACGCAATGGCCTGGGCGAATTGTTCGTTGGCGGCAGTGGCCAGAATAAGCCTGCGCCCGCTGGCATGCTCAGCTTTTAGGTACGCTAGAAACTCATCGTGGTAGGGCAATAGTGTGACATCGATATCCACTCGTTTGGCGATTTCGTGTTTGAGGTGGGCTTTGCCCTTAATAAGCCATAAGGGCAGTAGAAAGAGCAACAAGATATTGCGCTTCAATAGCGCAAACAGAGACTCTACCAGAAGGTCTGTTCGAATGAGTGTCCCATCCAGGTCTACTGCCAGTGGGGCTAGATCCGAACCGTCCATACTGGTTTTGTCAGTTGTCATTTTTTCAACTCTAAATAAGCGATGATAGTTCTCATTCAGGGATTCTACTTCAACTTGCCTGAATTAACGCCCCGATTGTTTGTCTCTTTGTAGCCGTCGCCTTTGAGCCAGCAGATACCACGCAGTTGGGGGTTGGGCATATTATCATTGGTGTGCGCATAGGCACGGCAGTTTTTATTGTTCAGACAAGCCCGTTGGCAGTATTGCTGTAGGCCTGACTGGGAGGAGAATTTGAGCACGTCGATATTTGCCCCAGGGAGATCCCTGTTAGGCAGGACCTGGAAGCTTTGATCAAGCAGCTCTAATTGTTTCTCGGAAAATGGCACATCAGCTGCCGGGCTTTGCGGGAGCGTTTTTTCCCGGTCTTCGTAAATGCACCAAAAGAAATCGCCACCTGCCCACACACGGTCTGTGACGGTGTACTGGCGCAGGAATCGGTGGTCCTGAAGCAGCGCTTGTGAATTGCTAACGGTAGCACGCTGGCAGCTGTATTGATTGGAAATAATGATGGCATAGCGTGGCCTGCGTGCAAAAAAATGTTGCCGGAAGCCTTCACCTGTTTTTTTGGTATAACCACCTGGCAAATTGGCGATGGTCGGGTTGACCAAGCCTAGAAGATCGAGAATTGGATAATTAGTTTTGAAGCCAACTTCGCCAATATCCCCCAGCGCAATAGTCCCTTCAACCTGAGCTTTGCCGTATTGTTGTTCTCGATCTATAAACCATTGTGCCGTGTTTTTTGCGTGCTTGTCCCATCGGGCTTCCTCGGTTTTAAAACTGCCAAGGTCGTTGCGGTATTGGCTATACATTTGCAGTGCGACAATAACCAAAAATACCCCGGTACAGGTTTGCAGCAAACGCTCCCGCGAATCCAGCAGCCGTCTCAGTATCACATCAGCAATCAGAACATAGAATGGAATAATTGGCAGCATAAAACGATGCAGTGGCATCCAATCGCCGCCCACTAACACGACGTAAGCACAAGCCACTGTAGTCAAAGACGCCAAGGCAAGCAGGTACCGATTTTTTTCGACGAACGCGGCTACTACACCGAAGATGAGTGGCAATATCAGAAAGCCATCGTGCAACCAGTAACTTTTTAGGTAGTGGGTGCCCGCATAGAGCTGAGCAATAATATTCCCGGTTTTAGCGCCAAGGGTATTGGGCAGCCAGTCGCCATAGTATTCATGCCGCCACAGGGCATGGGCAAGCAGCGGTGCCGTAAAAACAAGCCCACGAATAATGTTTCTCGAATGGAATAGCGATCGGGGTAATAGTAATAACAATACCGCACAGCTTGCAATCAGGGGCAGGCCAATAATAACAGACACAATGGATGCATTGAGACCGGTGCTGATAATGCGAGCCGGATCGGCTGAAACGACAAGAGCCAACGCTATCACTATTATCAGCCAACAAATTACGGCTAACAAGTATGCGGGACGCGTTGCGGAATTTGTCGTCACTGTTAAGCGCGTGCCCTGAAATACACTGACTCCTGGCATTAATAACATCAATAGCCCCAAATACATCGGTGCTTCCGGGCGGGTTAACCCGGCTGTTGCGAACAGTAATGCCGAGCCGTAAACCGAGAGGTTTTGATCTTCTTCATCAAAGAAGCGCTTGGTACCAGCGAGCAACAAAAAGACAAACATCGCCGATTCCAAACCCTGTATTGCGTAACCCATAAATACCAAATTACCGGCCACTAACCAGGTTGCGATGGTGGGCGCCATACGCAGCGCGCTGATCAGATGTGAAAGCCGATAGATAAAATAGAGTGAGCCCAGAGCAAAGCAGGCACCCATCAACTTGGAAAATAGTTCAGCACCAATACCAAGTTTTATGCCCGCGGCCAGTAACAATGTCCACAAAAAATTGGTGTAGCCTTCAACATACTCACCGGGGTTATAAACCAGGCCATGCCCTTCAACGAGATTTTGCGCGTAACGATAAGATATGTAGGCGTCATCAACGGTTAGGGAGCTGATGTTCCACATTAGCACGCTGGCCAGCAAAGCGGGTGATACAAACCCTACAATGAAATGATAGCGCGGCACAGTGTGTTACCAGATACCCGGGATGAATCTGTATTTCACTTGTTTACAGTAGGCTCGGTAGTCCGGATCCATCATCAAATGCCGCTCTTCAGTGATTGCCCTGAGGTAATAAATACTGTTCCAGGCAGCAAGAAATAGAAGCTGCCATGGCGACACAAACCGACTCAGGCTCTCTAACCACCAGGCAATATTTTTGGTGATATATGCCGGGTGGCGTATCAACGAATAGGGCCCGGTAGTAATAATTCCCCTGTTGGTCAAATTACTAAATCTAAGGCCAAAAGCCAGGGTGGCCCATACATAGATGGTAAATGCGACTAATATGATGCATTTCATTAACATCTCGAGCCAGGGCAACTGGAAGAAGCCCATCAGGGGTAATCCGGACATTGAGTCGTGGGGCAAGTAAGCTCCGCTCACACCGTTAAACGGCGGGTAGCAGATCAGCGCAGCTGCCCAGCCCAGAAGCGTAGGGTCAACACTTTTGGACTTGTTGTTTAGCCATCTTGAAGAGCAAACATAACCTATCAGGGCCACACCTACATCCATGGCAAATAAACCATGATAAAAGCTTTGATAGAAATAGTTGAATGTTGGCTGAAGGCTAAGGTCGTTGTGCAGGGCGTGCAGGAGTCGTGGCAGGTTCGCGAACACATTGCCACACTCAAGGTATAGGAATGTCAGCATCAGAGGAACAAAAAACCATTTCACCAGCAGGTCGCGCATGGCAACACCGATGCGCCTGTTATTGGTTTTTGGCGATTGGCGGACAGTCTTGTTACGCAAGCGTCGGTAAAGACGCCTGCATAGGATTAACAACACAAAATTGGGATCGCTGCGATCTTCAAATCGGTGCCCGCGCAGAAGGTTAGTGACGAAGGCGTATGGCAAACCCAGGTACAAATAGATGAGATACAGATAGCCACAGGAAAGCCGCCAGTTTTCGTAATAGTTATTCAGATAAAAGGGGTGGGAGAAAACCAGTAGCAGCAGTACGGTGAATAGGGTGAGGCCCGCAAACCAGCGGTAAAGGGCTGATTTTAGTGCCCAGCGCCAGGGAGACAGTTGCAGTGTGGTTTCCCTGTTCACGCTCGCAAGCCACGAAAAAATAAAGCCCAAGGACGCGAAAACACAAAAAATTTCAGGTAAGTTCCACCGCCAGCCTGCCCACTCTACGGTATTACCGGCCGCTGGCCCAATTGATCCACTGGCTGTCAGCCAAAGGCACGCGATATAGAGGGTGGCAATGATCGCATTGTATAGGCGAAATATGGGCTGTCGTTGAAATTCCCAGTTGACCATAAATAAGAAGCATGCGAGCAGTAAAAAGAGTATATCGAAGTAATCCCTGGCAACATGTTGAAACGCTGATGCGGGATGAAGCCAGCTCGGCAAGCTGTCAAATATTCCTGTAATAGCGGGTCCCCCCCCCGCTAGTACGTTGTTCTTGAATAGACCATAAGCGGCGATGGATGATAAAAATAACAGCCCTCCAAGGAGGCCTGTGGACTGTATTTGGCAGCCCTGGACAGGGCTGAAACCACGGGTTGGCGGTAAAGTAGGCTGTGAATACTGGTGCAGTTTGTTATGAATGGTCAATTGCCGTCCCTGAATGTCCGATGAATTTGTTTTATTCAGTCTACAGTGCCTGGTGAGATTGCTCTGCCTGGTGGTCAAGTATATGAAAAATAGCTGCAGAGCAGGGGAAATTTTATCGGGTAATTCCCTGTCTGCATAATAGCGGATGCACATGTTTGTGGTGGCAAACAGGAAAGAGTCAGTGATCCAGGCGGTCAAAGTCCTCCGGTGCCAGAGCGATGACCGCTTGGTATTGAGTGAGAAATACCTTTCCCGTTAGTTTGTTAAGAAAGTCCGTTCGCTCCAGTGCATCCATTACCGGCCCTTTCACTTCCGATAGGTGCAAGGTCACGCCTGCGCTAGCCAGGCGTTGGTTAATGGCCTCAAGAGATTCCAGAGCGCTGCTGTCAATGGAGTTAACCGCGGGGCAGACCAGGATCACATCATTAAGTTTGTGGCATTCAGCCACGTGCCTGAAGACACAGGTTTCCAAAAATCGAGCATTGGCAAAATACAAAGAGGCGTCGATCCGTAGTGACAGCACCCTGTCGCTCAGCAACACCTGATGGCGCAAACGGTTGCGAAAGTGCTCAGTTCCGGCTATTTGACCCACAACCGCAGTGTGCGGTCTGCTGGTACGGTACAAATACAATAAGATGGATAAACTGACACCCGCCACAATACCGGCTTCAACGCCCACCGCCAGGGTGAGCACAATAGTTGCCATCATCGCTGCAAAGTCGCCCCGGGAATAGCGCAAAATTTTGAACGGTGTTTTAACATCGATTAGTGTGCTCACGGCAACAATAATGGTGGCTGCCAGGGTGGCGATGGGAAGCTTGGCTAATAGGGGTGTCAGTGCCAGGGTGGCAAGGCCAATACCAAAGGCGGTAAATAGGCCAGCGGCAGGTGTTTGGGCACCGGCATCAAAATTTACCACCGAGCGTGAAAAGCCACCGGTTACTGGAAAGCCACCGGATACCGCTGAGCCCACATTGGCAGCCCCCAGCCCGAGCAATTCACGATCCGGCTCTATGCGCTGGCGGCGCTTGGCACCCAGGGTTTGCGCTACTGACACAGACTCGACAAAACCTACCACACTGATCAGCAGTGCACTAATGGCTAATTGTTTCCACAGCTCAGTGTTAACAACGGGCAGTACCAGATCGGGTAAACCCGCTGGCACCGTGCCCAGGGTCGTCACCCCACGTTGGTCCAGGTTTAGCCCCCATACAATTAAGGTGGTCACCAACACCGCCCATACCGGGCCGGTGCGTGACCATATAGCTGCCCTGTCCGCGGGCATACCTATCTTATGTAACAGGGGATTCAAGCCGCGCCTGGCCCCCAACAGTAGCATAAAAGATAGTGCGCCAATGGCCAGCGTAGGTGCATTGAGGTCCGGGGCGTGTTGCAACAGGGATTGCCCCAGTTGCAGCAGGTTATGCCCACCTGCTTCAATGCCTAGAATATGTTTGAGCTGGCTCAGCGCAATTAATATGCCTGAGGCGGTAATAAAGCCGGAAATGACCGGATGGCTCAGGAAGTTAGCCAAAAAGCCCAGGCGCAATACCGCCATTGCCAGCAGCATTAGCCCAGACAATGCTGCAAGTGCAATTGCCGCTTCGATACTACTAATATCAGCATTCTCGCTGACGCGGCTGATGGCCACTGCTGTCATCAGGGAGACCACCGCCACCGGACCAACCGCCAGACTGCTGCTGGAGCCAAATAGTGCATACAGCACTAAGGGCAGAATACTGGCATATAAGCCCATTTCCGGTGGTAGGCCTGCAAGAATGGCATAGGCCAAAGATTGGGGTATTAACATGATGGTGACAATAACTGCCGCCAATACATCCTGTGTTAATAGTTTGCCGTTGTAAGTTCTGGCCCAGCTAAGGGCTGGCAACAGGCTGGAAAGTTGCATGTTCAAAAAATATTAAGTGGCAGTTTCAGGTAACGTGAACCGTTGTCCTCCGGCGGCGGTAATTCCCCGGCACGCATGTTGATCTGCACCGCTGGTAGGATCAGTCTTGGCATTTCCAGCGTGCTATCCCGGGCAGTGCGCATGGACACAAATTCCGTCTCCTTGGTATCTTGGTGCAGGTGAATATTTTCCCGGCGCTGCTCACCAACAGTTGTCTCCCAGGCATATTCAGTACGCCCCTCTGCCAGGTAATCATGGCATATAAACATTCTGGTGTTGTCGGGCTGGGCAAAAATATGTTGTACCGACTGATACAGAATAGAGGCATCACCTCCTGGGAAATCACAACGGGCGGTGCCGTAGTCAGGCATAAATAAGGTATCGCCTACAAAAAGCGCATCGCCGATAAGATAAGTCATACAGGCGGGGGTGTGGCCGGGTGTGTAGAGTGCGGTGGCTTTGATATTGCCGACACTAAAGGCCTCGTTATCATTTAGCAGCACGTCAAATTGGCTTCCATCCCGGGCAAAGTTCGCTTCAACATTAAACAAGTTGGCAAAGGTGTCCTGAATGGTGGTGACATTAAAGCCGATGGCGGTGCTACCGCCTACGGTTGATTTTAGGCAGGGTGCTGCACTGAGATGATCAGCGTGCACGTGAGTCTCCAGAATCCATTGCACGCTAAGTTCACGCTCTTTAATGGCCTCAATGAGTGGGTTAACGGCTTTGCTTGAGGTGCGACCCGAGGCTGGGTCAAAATCCAGCACTGGGTCGATTATGGCGCACCGTCGAGTATCTGGATCGATGACTAAATGGGTACAGGTAAAGGTGTCTTGATCAAAAAAAGTGATAACATCAGGTGTATTGGTTGTCATGGCAGAACCTTTGCCTTTATTCCATAAAGTAATAAGTATATAACCAAAAGTTTACATTGATAAGGATGACGATGCAAGTGCTAGCGCTGCAAGCTGTCCAGTATACTAGCTATGGACTTTGAGCCGACCTTGTCGCCGCGCTTTGTGGCCTATGTGAGAGATTATCTGCTGGATCGGGAAGTGGATCCGGATCCAATCTTTTGCCGTTGTGGTGTCCCCCTAAAACAAGGTGAGGAGTACGATACACCACTGCCAGTTGCGCAGGTGGCGAGTTTGTTGGAGGAAGCTGCCACCGTTACTGACAACCCCGGCATGGGATTAAGTATGGGGCAGGATTATCACTATGAAACCAGTAGCCTGCTGATACTTGCCATGTTGGCAGCACCGTCGGTGAAAGATGGAATCCGCTGTTTGCACCGTTACGATCAGTATATTGATACCGGCATAGAGACCAGTTTCAATTTTGAGAATCCGCAGGCAGAATTTGGGGCACGCTTGTTGGTTGACGATGACCTCCAGGTCGACCAGCTCAACGAATACCTGATGTCCTTTACCACCCAGATTTTATTGACCGCAACCCGCAAGCCGGTACCACTTAGTGCAGTGCACTTTAGCCACACCAATACGCAGAATCGTCAGCGACTGGAGCAAGTATTTGCCGCGCCTGTTAGCTACGGTCAATCAACCAATAAGCTATTGTTTGACCGGGCATACTTGCAGGAGCGCTTCTTTTCCAGCAATCAGTTGTTGTACGAGATTCTAACCAATGCCATGAGAACCTATTTTGTGACGGTGAACCGGGACAATGGGTTTTTGGATGTGGTATGTCGTGAGATCATCAGCTGTAGTAGGGACGAGCCACCCAGTACCGAGAAAATTGCCGAGCGTTTGGCCATGTCTCCGCGGACGTTACGGCGCCGTCTGGCAGAGGAGGGGCACAATTTTCAAACCGCAAAAAATTTGGCACGAGAGAGCAGGGCAAGGTACTTCTTATCGCGCACCAGCCTGTCATTATCGGAAATAGCCTTTGAACTGGGTTTTTCCGAGCTGAGTGCTTTCAGTCGCGCATTTCGAAATTGGGTAGGTGAGCCTCCACAGCAATATCGCGATAACTTTAAGCACTTGATTGGCGCTTAACAGAGCCCCCGCTATCATGAGCAGGCTCGTGGTATCTGAACAACACACGTCAACGCATTGTCCTGTTATGTCAATACAGTAAGCCCCTGGCTGTGGGACAGTTAGCCCATCAATCGCCCTGTGAGGAGACAACCCCAGAATGAGCGAAACACAGAATTGGAATATCTATCAAGCGTTTGTCGCAGCGTGCCCTGCCAATAGAGACAGGGTGTTGCTGGAGACAGCTACGGGGCATAGTTACAGCTACGCGGACGCAGATCGAGAGTCAGCTCGACTGGCCAATTGTCTGGTGGAGCTTGGCTGCAAGGTTGGAGACCGGGTTACTGTACAGGCAGATAAATCACCTCAGGTGCTATGGCTATATTTGGCCTGCTTGCGTGCGGGGCTTGTTTATCATCCATTGAATACCGCCTATCAAGCCTCGGAGTTGGCTTATTTTCTGGGCAACGCTGAGCCGCGACTGGTTGTGTGTAGTAGCGAATCTGCCGCTCTTTTTACCGAGCTAGCTGCAGAGCTGGGCGTTCAGCGGGTTCTAACCCTCAATAGCGACGGTTCCGGCTCATTATCCAAGTTGGCAATGTCCCATGATGATTCCTTTAGCTGTGTGCCGCGAGCCGCAGATGATCTGGCGGCGTTACTGTATTCATCGGGTACTACCGGTCAGCCAAAAGGCATTATGCTGAGTCACCGAAATCTGATGATTAATGGTGAGACACTGGTGAAGGAGTGGGGTTTTAGTCATACGGACAAGCTATTGCATGCGCTGCCAGTGTTCCATGTTCACGGCTTGTTTGTTGCAGTGCACTGTGTGTTGTTAAGTGGGGCGTCAATGCTGTGGCTGGAAAAGTTTGATGCGCAGGTGGTGTGTAAAAAATTGCCAGATTGCACAGTGATGATGGGTGTGCCCACCTACTACACCCGGCTGCTCGGAGCAGCGGAGTTTGATGCCGGTGTCTGTGCCAATATGCGACTATTTGTATCGGGCTCTGCGCCACTATTGACTGAGACTTTTGACGCATTTGAGCAGCGCACCGGGCACACCATCATTGAGCGCTACGGCATGACCGAAACCAGTATGAACACGTCTAATCCTCTTAACGGGGAGCGACGGGCCGGCACCGTGGGCCCCGCGTTACCGGGAGTGGAACTCAGGGTGGTGGATGGGCAGGGTAAGCAACTGCCAGCGGGAGAGCCGGGTGACTTACAGGTACGCGGTCCCAACGTGTTTCAGGGGTATTGGCGTATGCCTGATAAGACCCGGGAAGATTTCACCGAAGATGGTTTTTTTAATACCGGGGATAAAGCCAATATTTCTGAAGATGGCTACGTTGCGATTGTAGGGCGAGCCAAAGATATGATTATTTGTGGTGGCCTGAATGTCTATCCGAAGGAGATTGAACAACTGCTGGACGATATGCCAGGAATCATGGAGTCGGCTGTTATTGGTGTCCCCCATGCGGATTTTGGTGAGGCTGTTGTGGCGGTGATAGTTGTCAGTGAAAAACAGCCCCTGCAAGCACGGGATGTGATTAACTTTGCAAAATCACAGCTGGCGAATTTCAAAGTACCCAAGCGGGTATTTATGGTGGATCAGCTGCCGCGAAACGCAATGGGGAAAGTACAGAAGAACCTGCTAAGAGAACGCTATGGTGGTGGCCAGTGATTGATAGTAGCCAAGCTGTTTGAATCTTCCCAGCCGCAAAGAGTGGCGTTATCCGCCCGATTTACAGCGAGTAGGCTTGAATATTGACGGTTTTTTTCTTTCCGCTATGCATTACAAATAATCGATCCCGTTGATGATCAATTAACACCGTGGGCTTTTTTGCCTGGATATCTTGGCGGGCCATGACCTTGCCGTCCTTTCGCCTAAGCCCCAGTAACGATAAGGTCTCGCGGGTTCTGCGGCCACTGCCAAGTCGCAACGTGGTTAGGAAATAGGAGCGATTAAGGGCGCTAATTGGTGGAAGGTGACCGGTTTCCACTATGGTGCGATCCACCGGGTTGGCGTCACTGACAATGACTGACCATTGCACTAGCATAACGCGAGGGTCAAAAGTCATCATATGCTGAATGCCGCGGATCACATACTCTTCACCTTTCGGGCTTATTTCCAGCGGCAAATCACCAATTTCCAGGCTACAACCACCCCCCCCAAGACCACCCCCGCCTCCTTTACCACCAGTAGCGGAATTCCATTTGGAAAAACCCCCGGAGATGGCAAAGCCACTCTTTTTAGGGTCAAAAATACCGTATTGCCGATAAAACTGTAATGGTGCTTCATACAAAACCTCTCCCGATGACAGTCTGATACCCACCACCGCCTGCGCGTCGGCAAAGGTCACTCGATCTTTGTTTTCCTCAATCAGCAAGTTGGTGATGCCGGCCTCGGCATCGTCATATTTCCAGTGCTGGCCACCGCTGGCCGGGTCTAGCGCCACCACGCCAAATGCCTTCAAGCCATCCAGCTCTTTTCCGCTTGAGAAAACACCGCCCAGGCGTGCTAACAGCATAGTGGAAGTTCTGTGTAGCTCGGATATGGTGCCGGCTCCACGTACCTTGGACTTCCACGCCTGGGTGCCCGAATCCAGGTCGTAGGCGTAGACAAGCCCCTTGTCGGCGACGTAAACACGATCTTCATCGATCAGC
>Ga0316189_10006879_pt1 | contig 10817 bp, 11 predicted proteins | sample LowCovwburrow_MG_FD_204930 | JGI IMG/M metagenome (GOLD analysis project Ga0316189, IMG submission 204930) | Coastal sediment microbial communities from Maine, United States - Lowes Cove worm burrow | ecosystem: Environmental > Aquatic > Marine > Coastal > Sediment | place: USA: Maine... | reverse complement strand
CGGAGCCCGGGATGGCAAGATGCCCGCCCGTGATCTGCAACCGTTGCCCGACATCCCGCTGGGACTGCTGCAACTGTTGCCGATTGTAATTCATGGCCCGGCAGACCAGGTCAGCGAGCTGGGGCAGGCAATGGAATACCGTTTCATGGAGGAGGGCCAGGTTTCCGCTCATTCTGCAGCCTGGCTCGAGACCGCATTCAGCATCTCCGTCAATCATGCACGGATGATGACGTTGACAGATCTGAACGCCATGCTCCGCATGCAGCTTGACCATTTTGGATTTCTTCCGTTGTGGGAATTACTGGATGCTGCCCTGTCAGGGTCCGCAGAACCCCTGACAATCCAAACCGAGAGCGGGCTGCAGTTCAGCTGGCGTGACGGCGCTGTCCATACTGTTTTTGAGACATTCGACAGTTGGGCGTCCCAGGGTCAAGGTGCACGGCTTACCGCGGAAAGGCTGGCGCTGGCAGCCGCTTATGGCGACTGGACCCGCGAGGTGCGGCAGTACCTGACCACGCTGAACGCGCACGGACTGGAGGTCAGGTTCCACCTGCCGGGCAACGGGGCCGCCCTGGAGGGGACCTTTTTCCGGCAACCGAGTGATGCGCTGCCCGGAAACGGCGATTCAACCATCACCGAGCACAGCTACAGCGAATTGGGCACCGTTGCGATAACTTTGCGCAACGGGGACCGCGTTGAAAACTTCTACCCCCTCTGCCCGCAAGGCCTGAACGACATTCAGGCGCACATCAGGAAAAACGTGCCCGGCGTGCACATGGTGGCATTTCCCGGCACGATTCTATACGACGAGAAAACCCGTTTGCTTATTCCTGACCCGGCCCAATCCAGGCCACGCCATTAAGAGAAGTGGGCGAATACCGGGACAATGAGTTCGTTTACGTTGGCCGGTCAACGATACATGGCCGGGGACTGTTTGCCTCGGTTCCCATCGTCGCGGGCCAGCTGATCGGTGTTTACCGGGGCCCGGCCGTTACAGAGGACGGCCCGCATGTGCTCTGGATCGAAGATGAATCCGGAGACAGCTGGACCGGTTATGATGGCGCCAACGAGATGCGATTCATGAACCACTCGGCCAGCCCGAACGCAGAAATGGACGGATTTTACTGCCATGCGCTGCAGGATATCGCAGCGGACATGGAGATCACCATCGACTACGGTTGGGATGATTCTTGATATCGGAAGTTTTAACCGCATTTATGCTGTACTTGAGACGACCGGAATTCCGGTGAATGGAAAAAAACTATGGAACTTAATGACGACGTAAAAAATAAAATCGAAGGCTACGTGAAGAACAACCGCGTGGTCTTATTTATGAAGGGCACCCCCCAGCAACCCATGTGTGGCTTTTCAGCCAAAACCGTTGCAGCGCTCGACAGCGTGGTGCCGGATTATCTCTCCGTCAATGTTCTGGACGATGCTGATGTCCGGGAAGGCATCAAGGTCTACGGCAACTGGCCAACCATCCCCCAGCTTTACATCGAAGGCGAACTGGTCGGAGGCTGCGACATCATTCTGAACATGCTGAACTCCGGCGAGTTGCATCAATGCCTTGGGCTGGATGCGCCTGACCGCACAGCGCCTGAACTAACGGTCACGCCTGCGGCTGCGGAAAAAATCAAGGAAGCCATGCAAGGGCATGAAGGTATCGCCCTGCATTTCCAGATCGATGCCGGCTGGGACGCCCAGTTCAACCTGGCGCCCCCGCAGGGACAGGAAATTGCCAGTGAATCAAACGGCATCAACGTGTTGATGGACATCGCTACCGCACAGCGGGCCCGGGGCGCCGTCATCGACTGGGTATCGACCATGCAGGGTGAAGGCCTGGCGATTGACCTTCCGCTGGCGCCAGCACCAGTCAAACAGATGACCGTCCAGGAACTGGCCCGGAAAATAGAAGCCGGCGAAGTGACGCTGATCGATATCCGCGGCGCCGATGAGCGCAGCCGGGCCCGGATCGAAGGAGCGCAGCTGCTGGACCAGAATACGGTGGCAGAACTCGAAAAACTGCCCAAGGATACGGCCCTGGCGTTTTTGTGCCACCACGGTAATTCGAGCATGGGTGCAGCGGAGTATTTCCGCAAACAGGGCTTTACCAACGTCAATAACGTGGCGGGCGGGATTCACGCCTGGTCAATGGAGATCGATTCCTCGATTCCGACCTACTGATTCGCTATATATCGAATTCTGCGATGGCAGGCGCATGGTCTGAAGGCCGCTCCTGCCGTCGCGGTTCGATGTCGATGTAACTCGCTGTGCAATGCCTCGCCATCGCGGCAGAAGCCAGCACCAGGTCGATCCTGAGCCCCAGTTTGCGACGGAACATGTTCATACGGTAATCCCACCAGCTCCAGGTACGCTCCTCCTGCTCGAACATGCGAAACGTATCCGTCAGGCCCAGGGCCAGGATTCTGCCAAGGGCATCGCGCTCAGGTGTGCTGCAGAGGATTTTTTCATGCCATTCTTCCGGAGCGTACACATCCCGGTCATCGGGCGCGATATTGAAGTCGCCCAGCACAACTGTCTTTTCATGTTGAGCCATTTCTGCGGCCAGCCAGTCGGTCACTCTTTCCAGCCAGTGAATCTTGTACTCAAATTTTTCCGAACCCACTTCACTGCCGTTGACGACATACAGGTTCACGATCCGGATATCACCCACGGTGGCCGCGAGAATTCGCCGTTGGGGATCATCCAGCCCCGCAATGTCCGTTACCGGATCGCTGGCTTCCTCACGGCTCAGAATCGCTACACCGTTGTAGGTCTTCTGTCCTGAAAAAACACTGTGGTAACCAATCTCATGAAGTTCCTCAACCGGGAACCGGTCATCGGTCAGCTTGGTTTCCTGCAAAGCCAGCACGTCGGGCCGGGCTGCTTCGCTCCAGGCCACAACATGCGGTAACCGGACATTGAGCGAGTTGACGTTCCACGAAGCGATTTTCATAACGGGCTCTCCTGTTCAAATGCCGGCCGCAGGGCAGCCCTTACAATAATCCATAACTTTCCAGCAACGGAAGGGCCTCGGGTGGTCTGCCGCGAAATGCCATGAATGACTCCATGGCGGGCCGCGAGGAGCCAACAGAAAGAATATCCCGGCGCAGCGCCTCTCCGATTTCAGGATCGAACGGACCGTCTGCCCGGAACCGTCCCCAGGCGTCAGCAGCCAGCTGCTCAGCCCAAAGATAACTGTAGTATCCCGCCGCATAACCGCCACCGAAAATATGTCCGAAACTGTTCAGAAAACGATTCCATTCCGGTACCGGGACCACGGAAACTTCGGCGCGAATTTCAGCCAGTACGTCCAGCGGGTTCGCAGGACTCTCCGGGTCATGCTCCAGGTGCAGGCGTAAATCGCACAGGGCGTATTCCAACTGCCGCACCAGGAAAAGTGCCTTCTGAAAATTTTTCGAACGCAACAGGCGGTCTTTGAGATCGCCGGGCATTGGAGTGCCGTCCTGAAAGTGCCGTGCAAATCGCGACAGGATTTGCTCTTCCCAGCACCAGTTTTCCATCAACTGGCTGGGCAACTCGACTGCATCCCATTCCACGCCGTTGATGCCGTTGACCTGCGGCCATTCAACCTCGGTCAGCAGGTGATGCAGACAATGGCCGAATTCATGAAACAGCGTCTGAACATCATCATGTGTCATCAGGCAGGGCTGATCTGCCACCGGCGGCGAAAAATTGCAGGTCAGGTAGGCGATCGGCAACTGCGTTCCGGCTCCCGTTTTCCTGCGCGACTGGCACACATCCATCCAGGCTCCGCCCCGTTTGTCCTTGCGTGAAAAAAGATCCATGTACAGGCCGGAAAAACGCTGCCCCGAATCGTTTTCGACCCAGTAGAACCTGACATCAGGATGCCAGGTAGCAATCGCTTCATCCGCCACCAGGCTTATGTTGAACAATTTTGCAGCGGTGAAAAACAGCGCTTCCAGCATATGGTCAAGGCTGAAGTAGGGTTTCAGCTCTTCGTCGGAAAGGTGCAGCTCTGCCTGCCGGTAGCGCTCAGACCAGTACGCGACGTCCCAGGCGTCCAACGGCAGCTCGGCGCCCTGGCTGCGGGCAAATTCCAGCAAGATATCGTATTGCTTCCTGGCGGGCGGGCGGGCCTGCATGGCAAGCCCCTCAAGGAATTCCAGCACGGCCCCGGGAGTGTCAGCCATCCGCCGCGCCAGTGCATACTCCACGTAGTTTTCAAACCCCAGGACATTCGCCAGCCGGTGCCGCAGCGCCAGCATTTCCTCGATCAACGGCATGTTATCCCACTTTCCCGCATCCGGCCCCTGGTCGGAAGCACGAGTCACATAAGCGGTATAGATTTCGCGCCGCAGATCGGTATCTTCGGCATGTGTCATCACTGCATGAAACGAAGGGGCGCTGAGGTCCACCATCCAGCCGCTTTTGCCGTGGTTATCCGCAATGCCCTCAAGCAGATTCAGTTCGGCAGGCGGCAGCCCCGCCAGCCTGGAAGGGTCATCAAAATGCCTGGTCCATGCCTGGGTTGCATCAATCAGGTTCTCGGAAAACTTCGCACCCAGTTTACTCAGGCGCATCACCAACTCACGATACGTTTCCTGTTCCTTCTCCGGAAGATCGACCCCGGCCAGGTGAAAATCACGCAATTCAAGCTCAATGATCCTCTGCTGGACCGGCGAAAGGCCGGAAAAATCCGGTGATTGCCGGAGTTCACGGTACGCCTGGAAAATTCCGGGATGCTGCTGGCGCCAGTTCTCATGCTCGGTCAGCCGTTCCAGACCCGCGTTGTAGGAGTTCCTGAGCGCTTCATTGTCCGCGACGGAATTCAGATGCGATACGGGCGACCAGGCACGGCTCAGTTGATCGGCCCATTCCACTTCCGATTCCACCAGCGACCAATCCACTGCGGACCCGGAATTCAGCCAGTTCTCGATTCCTTGCTCGTATTCCTTGAGTAATGTCTCCAGAGCCGGCGCCACGTGTTCCGGCTTGATGGATTGAAAATCAGGAAGCCGGTTCGCAGATCCTTTCTGTTTCAATGGGTTTTGCATTTCAAAATTGTCTTCCATAATATGCACCGTAAATCAGCCGCGAATGGTAGCATGGTTGCCAAATCCTGAGAGGAATACATGATAAGACTCTTACTCACAGTGGCACTGCTGCTGCCTCTGGCATTATTGGCCCAGGAACCGGAAGCTGGAGATCAGACTGCTATGACGGCCTGTAGTTCGGGCGGTTATCGCCAGTTTGATTTCTGGATCGGTGATTGGGTGGTCACGGCCGGTGAACAGCAGGCAGGCACCAATTCGATTCATCCCATTCATGGTGGCTGCGCGTTGCAGGAAAACTGGCAGGGCGCCGGTCCGGGGGGTATCAGCGGCTCCAGTTTCAACATATATGACCAGGCTACCGGCCAATGGCATCAAAGCTGGGTGGATAGCAGCGGCACACTTCTGCAACTCGACGGCGGTCTGAAAGACGGCAGCATGGTGCTCGGCGGACAGCGGCCCACCCGCGATGGCAGCGGCATGGTTCAGCACCGGATCAGCTGGACTCCGAATCCCGATGGCACCGTTCGACAGTTGTGGGAAGCCAGTAAAGACGAAGGCGCGAGCTGGACCGTATTATTTGACGGTCTGTACACACAGGTCAGCCCTGACCCATGAAAACAGGTAAAACAGGTCTCGTTCGCTGGTTAGATGCAACCGGACATTCGATCAGGGGAATCCGGGCCTGCTGGGAAAATGAGGCCGCTTTCCGGCAGGATGTACTGCTGTCGGCCGTGCTGTTTATTCTCTCGTTTTTCCTCGCCCGTTCGGCAGAACAATGGCTTCTGCTGGTTTTCCCGCTGTTCCTCATCCTGATTGTCGAATTGCTCAACTCTGCGGTCGAGAACGTAGTCGACCGGATCGGGCCCGACCTGCACACGCTTTCCGGCCGCGCCAAAGACATGGGATCGGCGGCTGTGTTATTTTGCCTGATCCTGATTGCAACCAGCTGGATCGCCATCGCCTGGGAAAACTTCTCTTAGGCTACAATTGATGCCTCACCCACCAAAAGATACAAATATGAAGCCAGCAATAAACCTGATCCGAAACACCGCCGTCCTCATGCTTTTGCTCGTTCTCGCACTGGTTGCCTGCACCACTAACCCGGCAGAGAAAAGCAGGAGCGAGGCATTCAAACAGTACGAGACCATCATCCGGTGGAGCCAGTGGGATGCCGCAGCCGATTTCATTTCTCTCGAATACCAGGAGGAACACCCCATTACCCGCCTGGAAATGGACCGTCTCCGGTTGTTTCGGGTGACGTCTTACACTTTGCGCTCAACCGGTGTATTTGACGAAGGCATGACGGCCCGGCAAACGGTGGAAATCAAGATGTTCAATTCCCAGCAGGCTGTGGAACGCACCGTGATTGACGAGCAGGAGTGGCGTTACAACGAGGAGCGCAAACGCTGGCTGCTGCACAGCGGCCTTCCCGATCCAACCAGGCGTCACTGACCGCAGTCAAAATCCGTAAATACTGAATCCACCGTCCACCGGCAAACATTGTCCGGTGATATAACTCGACGCCGGCATGCACAGAAAAGCGATGGCGCGCGCACACTCGTCCACTTCGCCGACACGGCCCATGGGCGTTCGGTCAAGCACTTCTTTGCGGTAGCCCGGATCCGCCAGCACCTGGTTGGCCAACGGCGTATTGATGTACCACGGCGCAACGGCATTGACGCGAATACCTTCCTGAGCCCACTCCACTGCGAGATTTTTCGTCAGCTGGATCATCGCTGCCTTACTCATGCCGTAAGGCGCCCCCGTACGCAAATGGGTCAACCCGGCAACCGACGCATTGTTAACAACGCAGGATGGCGCACTTTCAAGCAACGCGGGGTGCAGCAGGCGGCACATCTCAAAACACGAAACCAGGTTGGCTTCCTGGACCAGTCGATACTCTTCCAGGCTAAGCTCCGTCATGCGCTTGCGAATATTGGTGCCTGAGTTGTTGACCAGGATGCTGAGCGGCGCCTTGACCTGGCTGGCAACCTGTTGCCGGCCCTCTTCGGTCGCCAGGTCTGCGGACAGAATGTCCACGTCACAGCCGGGAGCATCCGCAGCGATAGCCTCGCGGGCCTGCTCGAGCCGATCCGGATTACGGGCCACCAGCACCAGGTTCGCGCCGAGTCTGGCCAATTCCCGGGCAGTCGCAAGGCCGATGCCGCTGCTGCCTCCTGTAATCAGTGCGCGTGCGCCGTCCAGGCGCCAGTGAGAGCTATTCGACATCACAGAGGCAATGCGCCACAATCTTCAGGCCTTCGCCATTGCGGGCCAGCATGCCGAGGTCACTCAGGATGCTTTCCAGCAGGGTGCTGTGCATCCTGTTCAGGCCGGATACACCCAGGTCGAAGCGCGTCATGGCGCTCCCCACCATTTCGAACAGGAACGTTTCGAACGGACTGAGTTTCCATTCGTCATACACCGCGTGGTAGTCAGATCCGAGCCCGGCGATCCGGGCAGCCGCATCCACTGCCTGCTGCAGCGTACCGGTTTGATCGATCAAGCCCCTGTCCTTGGCCTGGCTGCCACTCCAGACCCGGCCCTGTGCAACCTCGTGAACGGCCCCGGTACTCATATTCCGGCTCTGAGCCACCAGGTTGACGAAATCGTCATAAGTTCGCTCAGTGGCATACTGGAAAATCCGCCTGATATCCTCGTCAAGCGGGCGATCCAGGCGCAACTTACCCGCCATTTCGGTGGTTCCGATACCATCGGTGTGAATTCCCAGTTTTGCCATTGGCTTTGAAAATGTCGGCAGAATGCCGAACACACCGATTGATCCCGTGATCGTGGAAGGGCTGGCCCAGACCTCATCCGCACCCATCGCGATCCAGTATCCGCCGGAGGCCGCAACATTACCCATCGAGACAACCACGGTCTTGCCCATCTCCTTCAACGCCTGGATTTCACGCCGGATCTTCTCAGAGGCAAATGCATCACCGCCGGGGCTGTTGATTCTCAAGACTACCGCTTTAACGTCTTTGTCCTCGGCGATGGAACGTAATTTTTCGGACAGCGTAACGGCGCCGATCATGCCCTGGGGTTGCTCACCGCGAACGATCTCCCCTTCCGCTACGACGATAACGATCTTGCGCGACTTGGCCGGACGGCGCTGCATTTCGGTCAGCGCAAGGTAATTTTCAAATCCAACCTGCCTGAAGCCCTCGCTGCCCTCTCCTTCCGCACCGAGACTTTCAAGCTCGAGGTTTGCCTCCGGCCGGCTGACCAGTTTGTCAACCAGGCCAAGCTCCAGCGCAAAACGGGCAAAATCGCCATCAACGGCTTCCAGGCCGTCAGCGAAATTATTTATCGCGTCCGAAAGATTTTCCAGCGGAATACCCCGCTGCAGGGAAACGGCTTCAAGATACTGCTGCCACAGGCTGCCGATCCAGAACAGGTTGGCCTCCTTTGCTTCCGGCGACATATCGTTCCTGATCCAGGGCTCCATGGCCGATTTGAACTTTCCGACCCGGAACAGGTTTACCTCAACCTCGAGTTTGTCCAGCCCCTCAGCATAAAATTGTCGATAGGCGGAAAAACCGTCTATCCATACCATGCCTTCCGGATTCAACCATATCTCATCGGCCATGGCAGCCAGGAAATACTGTTGCTGACCCAGGTTATCCGCCAGTGCGATTACCGATTTCCCGGAACCTTTGAAGTCTTCTATGGCTGCCTCCAGTTCGAGCTGGGAAGCCAGCCCGATGCGGCCGAGGTAGGTCGGGTCTATCACCAGCCTGATAATTCTGTCGTCATCCTTTGCTCTGCGAACGGCCTCCACCATATCGCGCAGGCGGGTCTCTGTCCTCGAAGTCTCGGTGGCCTGCTGCAGCGCATAATCCAGCGGTGTTCCGCTGTATTGTTCGACCACGTTTCCATAGGGCTGGAGAATAAGCGCGGTATCGGGCTGGATGAGCAGCGTGTCTCCGCTGTCAACGAACGCCATCGCCACGAAATAAAGGATCAGCAAAAACACCAGGTTAAGGACAACCTTGCGGGCGCCATCAATTAAGTGCCAGATGCCGAGAAAAAATCTCGAAATGATCGAACGGTCTGCGGTCATGAAGTGGTCCTTTGGAGGTTGCGTCTATTTTATGGGCCTTGCCGGTCACTTCACAATGCCGAAAGTACTGGCTCGCCAAGATTGTGTCAAATCCGCCAAACCAGCAAACCCGGCTGAACACTCTTCAGCCGTATCTTGTTGTTTTTACTTTGCTTTTAAGATGGCATGAAATCTGCATCTTTCAACATACCCAATACCGTTCAATTACAGGAGAATTTAATGGGAGCCTTTTCTCGACTTCGTTATGTTATCGCTGCAAATGTCAATTCGCTGATCGAAAAAGCGGAAGATCCGGAAAAACTGCTACGGGCCCTGATCCGGGAAATGGAAGACGCCAGCGAGGAGGCCCGCATGGCCTGCGCCGAATTACTCGCCGAGCAGCAGCGCCTGGTGCGCCTGGAAAGCCAGCTTTCGGAGGAAACAGACCAATGGCAGGGCCGGGCTGAAAAAGCGGTTGTTGAAGGCCGTGACGATCTTGCGCGCGCATCCCTCAAGGCAAAAGCAGAGCTGACCAGCCGCCACGATGCAGTTGTCGATGAGCAGAAGCGTGTCGGGGAGCGTGTCAAGCAGATGGAAACGGATATGGTCACGCTGAAAACCAAGCTTGCAGACGCCAAGGTCAAGCTCAAAGGCCTGGACGCCGGTAAGGGCCCGAGGGCCGTATCTGCACAGACTGCTGAAAACCTGACACCCGGCGAGCGAAAGATTCGCCGTGCCATGGGCCGGTTTGACCGGTTGCAGTCACAGGTAGACAACCTGGAAGCACGCGTCCGGTCTTACGAAGTTGGTGGAACAGTCACTTCGGGCTGGAACGATTCAGCTGCAGGAACCACGGATCCCGTGATCGAAGAGGAACTGGCACTTCTCAAAAAGCGTGTGTCCGGGGCAACCGAAGCAAAGAAAGCTGACCCGGCTGAAGAAGAATCCACCGGAGCATCATAAGCGTGAAACCCGCCCGCATCGAAGGAGCACTCCTTGCCGGTGTCTGTGCCGGAATAGCCCGGACGTTCCGCTGGAACGTCTGGGTTCTTCGCGCGCTGTTTGTCGCGTTTTTATTGGTCAAAACACTCTGGGCCGTCGTGGTTTACGCCGCCCTGGCGCTGATATTCAACCTCTTTGAAGACCAGCTGACAGGCCAGTCAAAATCTGGCGAGGGGCTTTCTTCACCTGAATTATCGGGGCGCAGTGAACGCATCTCCGACCTGGAACGCCGATTCAGGGAACTGGAAGGCCGCGATCGGTAACATCCGGCATATCCCGGATGAATCGCCGGCTGGTATGCCTGAATCGTAACAACATCAGGCAAGCCGCCACGGTCAGGCCGGCGATCATGCCGATCCACATTCCTGCCGGGCCCATACCCTGCCCAAACGTCAGGTTGTAACCCAGCGTCATGCCAACAATCCAGAATGAAATGACCATGTACAGCATTGGCATGCGAGTGTCCTTGTAACCCCGGAGAATACCGGCTGCCATCATCTGCAGGCCGTCTGGATACTGGAAGATGGCGGCATAGAACAGCAGGCTGACAGCCAGTGGCGCGACCAGTTGATCATCCGTGTAAAGATGGACAATCCACTCCGGGAAAAAGAATATTGCCGCTGCGCTGATGGTCTGAAAACCCATCACGATCAGTACGCCGATTCGTCCGGCATAGCGCGCCGCCTCCATGTCTTTGCGGCCTATGGCGTTGCCGACACGAATGGAAA
>Ga0316189_10006878_pt1 | contig 10817 bp, 12 predicted proteins | sample LowCovwburrow_MG_FD_204930 | JGI IMG/M metagenome (GOLD analysis project Ga0316189, IMG submission 204930) | Coastal sediment microbial communities from Maine, United States - Lowes Cove worm burrow | ecosystem: Environmental > Aquatic > Marine > Coastal > Sediment | place: USA: Maine... | reverse complement strand
CAGAAACCATAAAAAATATCCTGTAAAAGCAGATTTTAAAGGAATTTCTCTTTCCACTTCTTTACAGGAACATGTCATAGTAGAATTCAAAGCAAAAAATGATGCTGTTTATTTAGGGGAGTAACGTTATTATTTCATCTTTTACGGCTTCAGCATCCTTATGGTCTCCAATTATAGTGAAATGGGCACGAGAATAAAAAACTCCTCTTTCGAAAATATGTTTCCCTATAAACTCCGGTAAATCTTCATCCTTTAAATGTGCAATTAGTGGTCTGTGATCTTTCTCCTTATGGAGTCTTTCTATCAATGAAGCAATGGATAATTTAAGGTAAAAAACCAGGTCTGTTTTTTGAAGAATTGTATCCATATTGACACCGTAACAAGGTGTTCCACCACCTAATGCTATAACCAAATCACGATTGTCATCAAGTAACCCATTTAGCAATTCGCTCTCCTTTTTTCTAAAGTACAGCTCCCCCTTAGTTGCAAATAAGTCAGCTATCTTCTCGTTCAACCTTGTTTCAATATAGTCATCCAGATCTACGAATTCAAAATTTAGCTCCTTTGCAAGCAACTTCCCCGCAGTGGTTTTCCCACTACCCATATATCCTATAAGGACTACTTTCATTTTAAATATTTTAGTAAAAATGTACTAATTATCAAGGAATTCAAAGAAAACCTAAATTAATCTTTAAATGGACTTGAAAAATTAATTAATGATAGTATATTTGCAGCCGCTAATGCCGTTTTATCGATGGTATTGGAAGATTAATCACAAAATGACCTGGTAGCTCAGTTGGTAGAGCATCTCCCTTTTAAGGAGAGGGTCCTGGGTTCGAGCCCCAGCCAGGTCACTTACAAGCGCAAAACCCTGCCAAATGGCAGGGTTTTTTTGTTTATGAGAATCACCGAGTTTACTCGAGTGATTCGATGAAATGAAAAAACTAGCAACCGAAGGTTGTGATAGTTTAGCATTTGCACTGCGGGACGGCTGGGTCAGACGAGTGACTTGTCCATCGAAGCCTTGGCGGAGGTGGCAGCGAAGTCAACCCCAGCTGGGAATAAAATTCCAAAATCAAAATTCCAGAAAATGTCTTTTGCTTAAATGCTACAATCTTGGTTTTGACCTTGGGAGGGCTGGGTCCAACGAGTGACTTGTCCATCGAAGCCTTGGCGGAGGTGGAAGTGAAGTTAACCCCAGCCAGGTCACTTTTTAAATACTTGTTTATCAATAAGTTAGCAATTTTAATTAATCGCTAACTTTTTTTATGCGATTGATTTCCAATTACTTATAACTTTTAATATTTTCTCGTTTCAGTTAAAGCAAACGTAACCCCAAAGTTTGGGTTTGGGATTGTGTCCAAGACCTATGCAATGAAGCTCTTTTCCCGAAATGGAGAGAAACGGAATGAAGCGGGAATGTGCTGAATGATTCACTTAATAAAACAACCATCCATTTCCCGTGATAACAAAAGTATTATAAAAGATATTGAACTAAATTTCATCACCCTGACCTAGGTCATTCTTTCTGTATCTACTTGATTGTACTTTCGAACTAAATAATTGTATAATCTTAAAACAGTAAAATTATGTCACTAGTAAAATTTAGAAGAAGGCCTTGGGGAAATCTTATTTCCTCTGATTTTTTTGACAATGATGATTTCTTTAACGGAGGTTCTTGGTTACGAAAAATGGACGAACCTGCCATAAACGTTAAGGGGAGAAAGAAATGATGATAACCAATCACTATATCTCCTCACTTTGGGAAGTATTTTTCTCCTGTAACTCACCCAAACTATATGCTGTGGTGGCTGTGGCCATCCGCACCAAAACAGTTTCTTCAATGCTTCTAACAGGTTCATATAAATAATCATAGTATGAGAAAGACATTTATCTTATTAACAACAATATTATTATTTCAGGTGAATGGCTTTTGCCAGTTAAAAATACCGGCATCGTATTCTAATATTCAACAGGATTCAATAGGCCTTTACTTCCAGCAGGGCAACAACAGGTTTTATGCAGATAATAGCCCTGCTAACTTCACTCTTTTGCAATTGATGGGCAATGCCACAGCAACGGAAACTGGTATTTCTTTTGATTTCGGTTTGCCTGATTTTCAGGGTAAGTTGGTATATGGGCTGATACCATATGGCAAAGCCCCACATCCGCTTCCGGTATTCAGAAGGGAAGTATTGATAAAAAACGGTAAAGCTGTAATTGATATAATAGCAGACTTCAGCGGAATATATGATATGATAGGATGGCAACAAAGCGGCCAATTAAGTATTGGGTACCGTATCATCACCAACAATGGAATGATACTGTTTGATGGTGAAGTGAGTACAGAAGGCAAAGGCCCGTTTGTGGTAGTGCCTGCCATTTATGAAGGCCCATTTGTAAATAATATTTATTCCAAAGGCAGTATAATATCATTTGAAACTACATTACCAGTTATAACTAATATAGAAGTGACAAAGAAAGATTCCGGGGTTGTTAAAACTTTTGCATCTTCAAATGAAAAACAAACACATCATGAAATAAGTATTGATAGCTTGTCGCCTGAAACGGAATACGAATACACGGTTAAGTATGGAAACATGCAACAGCAGTATAGCTTTAAAACTGCCCCAGCTGCAGGTTCCCGCAGGCCCTTTGTGTTTGCTTATTCCAGCGACAGTCGCCATGCCCTAGGGGGTGGCGAAAGAATGATATATGGTGCCAATAGCTATATTATGAAAAAGATAGCAGCTGTTGCACACCAAAACAAAGCTGTGTTTATGCAGTTTACTGGCGACATGATTAATGGTTATTTGTCCAATAAAGAGGAACAACTGTTGCAACTGAGCAATTGGAAAAAATCAATAGAACCTTTCTGGCATTATATGCCTGTATATGTTGGACAGGGTAATCATGAAGCATTGGGCTATGTGTTTGAAAATACAAGTGGTACACATACTGCAGCGTTCATAGATAAATTTCCATACGATACAGAATCGGCTGAAGCATTGATGCAGGCTGCTTTTGTGAATCCTGACAATGGTCCTGACACTGAAGATGGTAATAAATATGACATTGATAAAGGTAATATTGACTTTCCATCTTATAAGGAAAATGTGTTCTACTACACCTACGATAATATGGCTATGATTGTATTGAATTCTGATTACTGGTATGCCCCAACAATATCAAGTAATCCGGCAACTAGTGGTGGCTTACATGGTTACCTGATGGATAATCAGATAAAATGGCTGAAAAAAATCATTAAACAATTTGAAGCCGATAAAACCATTGATCATATTTTTCTCACACAGCATACACCCATCTTACCCAACGGTGGGCATGTAGGCGACGATATGTGGTACAATGGTAATAATGATAAACGGCCATATATCAGTGGCAAACCCGTAAAAAAAGGGATTATTGAAAGAAGGGATGAATACCTGAATTTATTGATTAATAAAAGCAAAAAAGTGGTGGCAGTTTTAACGGGTGATGAACATAATTACAATCGCTTACAGCTTACTAAAGAAGTAAACATATACCCTGATAATTGGATTGGAAAAAAGTTGAATATTTCCCGGCCAATTTATCAAATCAATAATGGTGCCGCAGGAGCTCCCTATTATGCACAGGAAAAAGCACCTTGGAGCCCTTATACCAAAGCTTTCAGTGTGCAAAATGCTATTTGTTTGTTTTATGTAAATGGTAAAAGCATAAAGATGAGGGTTGTAAACCCGGATACCTTAAACGTTATTGATGAAATACAATTGCGGTAATAATGCTTCAGCAGGAAAATATAACAAAATGGATTATTAATTCAAGTTTTTCTGTCTGAGACCTTGGCAAATACACTTCGTAAGTTACTTCACATCCAATTTTGACGGATACTCTTTGAGTGCTTTTCTTACCCCTTTGATCATCCTATCCTTATCCATTCGCTCATCAAGTTCCATATATCTTTGAGCTGTAGATTGCCAAATGACGGCCCCTGTTTCCGAATCTATTAAATCTATTACTAATGACCCTTTAAGAAACCTGTAGATTTCTTGATTGTAATAATCCTCATACCCATCCCAATAACTAATTGGCCCTACATAGGGATTCATCATTTCGGGGTTTTTTGTATAAACACTTTCCTTTTCCTCGAGAATGACATGAAAGCCAACTAACAATTCAGGTGTGTTTTCATCATTAATAAGACCTTTGGATTCCAATCCCTCCTTGATGATATTTTGTATTAACTGCATTCTTTCAAGGTTATACCCATAATCCGGTCCCTGATAATTTAATTCGCATCCCTGTAACCAACAAAAGGTATTGTATTTTTCTAAATCTATATTCGGGTTCTGCACGGATGCTACCTTTACACCCGCACAACTTGAAGCAAGAATACAAACCAAAGCAATAAAAAGTGTTTTCATGATATTTCTATTTATTATTCATTACCCTTAGAAAATAATTGATTGTTAGTTCAACTATTAAGTGCTGTTTTCTTTACAGTGCCATCTTTGCGCTTAAGAAGATAAATTTTCTAATGTATCATTCCTTGATTTTGTTTTCGGTGACTTTTATTTCAAAATCCGAAATAAAACGATACTCGCGGTAAATAGTTAAACTATAAGCTTGTGATGAATACTATATTGTATAATCCGTTCTAACATTTTTTGATGGTTTATTAAATTAAAGGACCAAATGTAAAATCTTAACAATTGGGATAGAATGATTCGTATTAGACTAAGACTATAAGTATTGGCTTTTACAAGGTTTTCTCTGCAACTTGTATTACTTAAAAAAGGAATTCATTTTTAAAAGAATACCTTTTAAAACCAACTTATGAAAAACATGTTTTATTTTTCTAATACTTTCATCACAGCAACTTACTAATATCTTGACAATTGCCTATTAAAGGCCTGTAAGTGACTTTCAGAAGCTCGCAATAGATTCTTGTAAATATTAATGTTAGTTACATCTTTCGTATTCTTAAGGGCCACTTCCAAATCAGAAATATCAGTTTCTTCAATAACCTTTCCAACTTTATAAGCATCCAATTCAGATGTATTACCCTGGGCTATCAAATTATTATATAGCTCTTGAAGTTCTGCATTATAAAACACTCCTGGTTTTTCACTTAGGTTATAAGAAACATTGTTCCTTTCAAGCATCTGTATCATCATATTCATATGACGTTGTTCGCTTTCTTGAATATTCATAAATGGGCGAGAGCCATATTTATCCCCAAAATAGGTGTATAAATCCTTGGCCAGTTTTTCTTCTTCGACCATATATTGCATATGGCCCGATTCTTTATCACTTGGATCGTTGATTTGACCAAAGCCATGGAATCCTGAAATAACCGTTAAGATTACCATACTGGTTTTAATTACATTTTTCATTTTCGCTATTAATTATTTGTTCGTATTCCGTTAGTGTAATAAACTTTGGTGTATAGATCTCTCCTGCTAAATCTAAGGATCCTATAAATGCGCGAAGGTGGTTTCTTGAACCACATTGAAGCTTTGTAAAAACATTCAATACTTCTGCATTTTCAATTTTAGTCATCCATTCTTCTAAATCATAGATGTCAAGATCTTCTATTGTTGCACCTGAGGTAAGGGCCCCTATGATATTGATTTCACCTTGGGCGACCAAAATGTCATATGCAGCTTGTAAATCAGTATTTTGGAAGGTACCTGCGTCAAGAATTGTATAAGGTAGGTTGTATTGTTTCAACAAGTTCTCAACGGCATCCATATGTGATTGCTCGCTTTTCGCTATGTTCTCAAACTGATTTATGCCCCATACAGCGAATAATCGGTCATACACGTCTTTGGCCAACCGTTCTTCTTCCATCATGAAGAGTAGGGCATCTTTCTCTATTTGGCTCAGGGCAATACTTGTATGTGAATTAATCGTCTCCGAATCATCATTGCTACAGGCCGAGGAAAATAATAGGAACATCAATACTATCATCATCGCTACTGTGTTTATTATTTTTAAATATTTCATAACTTTTCTATTTTTAATTATATCTCAAAAATCACTTATTCTGCAAAAAAGTACAGCCACTTATGTTACATAGTAATAAAGAAGAAAAGGTCTACGAAGACTTCCTATTTCATAAACCAGACAGTAGAAGACTTCCTTATTTTTTTGGGTTTTTTATAAACATATTGAAGATTAATCCACCCATAAGTCCGCCATATAGTGTACTATTTACGGGTTTAGAAGTAATGGGGCAACTACCAGTTAAACACCCAATTTCAACATAGTAGGTATATCCCGCGATCGCTCCAATGATTATACCCAATATTGTGATTATTATTGCCTTTTTATTCATTTTGGATTGAATGACATTTTACCTGTTATCGCATTTTCAATATCAATAACGCCCATTGGTCATTGGGTCTGCTTCTGAAATTACTCATATCTAGGGTACTTTTAATTTATAGAGCAAAATTATCGAGGGATTATCCAATTAAACATGACCTAGGTCAGTGATAACAACTTTTGCAAAAAATAATATAGACTATGTACTTCCATTAGGCTCTTGTCAAGCTCCCTAATTGATATTAATCATTGTAGACTTTGACTAGGCTACTTAAATTGCTTTCCATTAGAACCAAAAGAAAAATGAACACTCATGAATGCTTGAATTTGCTTGCCGAGTTCTCTTCAGAAATACGGAAGCTCACGCTAAAAAGGCTCGATGAAGTACCGAAAGGATTTATCAATTGGAGACTGAACAATACCGCTATGAGTTTTGCGGACATTGTACAACATCTCATCAATGTTGACGAACTTTTTTTGAATATTGCGACAACCCATGAGAAAAATTTTAAGTGGACATTGGGTTCTGAGGAACCCCACCTGCACGTTGATGAGGCAACTTATGAGGCAATGCTTAAAAAATTAGATGAGTTTCAACTCAAACGCCATTCGGTTATTCGTTCCCTTAAAGATGCTGCTGTTAATGAACAAATTACAGATGATAAAGGAGAAAATATGACACTGTGGTGGTTTCTAATGAGACAAGTCTTGGAACATGAAGTCTATCATAGGGGACAGATAGCAGCTTACCTTAAAATCCTAAAGGGAGAGTCCACTAAATTCAAATAAGCCTCCATATTTCGATTGTTTTTTGTCGTCTGCACAAAAACAATCGTAAAACCTGATCAAGATCATATAAAGGCTCCTTAAAGGTTCATAGTTTTGGAATCAATCTAAAAAAGAAATCGAGTTGAAAACAATTTTATTTGCCACCGATTATTCCCAAAATTCCGTCGCCGCTTTAAAGTATGCCCATAAAATGAGTACACAATTGGGTTCTCACTTGATTGTTACCCATGTATTTGATTATCCAACAGTATTGGGTACAAAAGTTGAGGAACCATTCCCGCATCTTGAGGAAGACGCGTTTAAAGAGCATCATACTAAACTCCAGGAATTTTGTGTGACACACTTAGGAGTAGGGCTGGATGAAGTTAATATTCAGTTAGAGGCTATTGAACATAAATCTGTTATAAACGGGATAATAGATAAAACCAAAGATAGTAACGCTTCCTTACTGGTTGTTGGGATGAAAGGAGGAAGTACTCTAAGGGAGTTTTTGATGGGAAATACTACGAAGCAACTTATCAATAAAGCCCCTTGTCCGGTTCTGTCAATTCCTGCCGATACAAGCTTTAATAAAATTGGAACAATTGTATATGCTACAGACTTTGAAGAAGAGGACATACGTATAATTAAAAACCTGATTGAAATTGCAAAACCTTTTAATGCCGAAATTAAAACAGTTCATGTTTCATCTGAAAAAGAATATGCAGGTAAACAGCGAAAGGAATGGTTTGTAGAAAAACTAAAGAACGAAATAAACTACCCAAGGGTCAACTTTGAGGTATTGTTTTCCGAAGATACTTTTGAAACACTAAGAATTTACTTGGGCGATGTCGGCGCAGATATTGTAGCGATGGTAGAAAGACAACAAAGAAGTCTTCTAAAAAATATTTTTCATCATGATCTTGTCAAAAAGATGGAATCCTATGGGAAAATACCATTAATTGCTTTTCATGAAAGTAATTATCAATAATTCGAGTTTAGAGTAAAAAAAAATTTAAAACAGTTAACCAATGGCCAGAAGGATATTTAGGATAGTAATAGCATTATCAATCGCATTAGCAATTTATCTTTTTATTTCAAAAGACGCGAACTCCAAAGTCTTTTCGATCATAATGACCAGCCTCACCTTTCTGCTATTCAGCTTTGGAATACATGGGCTTATAGCACATTCATTGAACCCTAAATCAAAAGGGAATATAATTGTTTATCCCATATTAATGTGGGCTCTTTGGGCAATCCTATTTTTGTTGTTCGTATTTTTTGTAATTCCTATTTATTGTCCTGATTTTTTGCTTGATATATTGTAACATTTATTATTCAAACATGAGGCAAATATTATTAAAATTAAGCATATGGATAACTTAAAGACGCTATTGACGGAGATAACCCGTTTAACCTATAATATTGAAACGAACTATCCCGAACTCTATCGGTTTTTGGACGAAAATCCTATGACCATTCCCGCTACCAAACATCCTCATATCAATAGTGCTGTCTTAGGGGAATATCTTGAGAGTTTAAAAGGGTTACTGCAACATCATTTGGAAACGCATAAGAACAAAAAATAAACAAAGGAATGGGAGAAATAGCCACATCCAATAGACAGATTACCTTGTATTATAGTTCTAAGTCTAACAGAGCAAAACAAACCTTGGCCTACGCTAAGGCTGAAGGATTGCCCATACAGGAAATCGATATTTTGAAAACACCCCTGACCGGAACACAGGTTACTGAACTTGCTGCCGACTTAATATGGAGATTTCGGATCTGGTAAATCAAGATCATCCCTCCTATAAATCCCGTTTTGAACATCATGATTTTTCTTCTAATGACTGGATTAAAATAATTCAGCATAATCCAGAGATTATGAAACAGCCTATAGCGCTAAGAGGAAATATTATCATCTTGGTGGAAACCCCTACGGACATTATTAAAATATAATTTGAATGATTAGTACTAGGATTAATCTGCTATAAACAAAATTAAGATTTCAAAATATTTATATTTGCACAACGAAAGTTGCTTTGACATAATTCAAATCATATCAAGTTCACAAACCGTCGACACGAGAAGTGAAAATTAGCAAGTGGCCTAATCCCATTGGGATGCGAGCATTAAGTTCCAACCCCAGCCAGTTCACAGAGAAAGCAAAAACCCACCGAACAGGTGGGTTTTTTATTTTGAAGGAAATCCAATCTCGCTTGAGATTTTCGGAGAAATATAAAACGGCAAGCGGTTATGATTTTATCTTCTTATCTAATTGAATTTGAAGTTCGCTTTTCTTTAGTTGGGCATTCAGATTTTTTACTTCGTCCTGCATAAAATCCTTGAACTTCTTATCTATAGATTTTAAACGTTCATTAAAGATGGCATAGACCTCTCGCTGCTGATCTGTGGGCCTAAAGTCGACCCCATTACCAGTAATATCACTCGCAAGGGCACTCAACCTTCCATAGAGTTTCATCGGTGCCCTAAAAGCATCTTCCCTGGCTCCTGTTAGTTGTATATCGTACAAGCTGCCTGCTATTGATTCTGATACTATTCGTAATTGTATTGCTTTTTGGATATCACCCTTCTTCTTTAATTTGGGGATAATTTCGGCTAGTTCTGAACGAATTCCTTCAATATCGTTGATCATGGTAACCGCTAAGTTTATGGCATCGCGAAGTTCGAGTGAAAAAGCTACTTGATCTTTGATTTCTTCTAAGGTTCCTTCAGACGTTGGATCTTTCAACACCTCCACTTCCCTAACAAATTCTTCCTTTCCAACGATCAGCTTTACTTTATAAGTGTCCGGAACGACTTTAGGTCCGTATTGTCCTCTCATTAAGTCAAGATCCCAGGTAACCAAAGGACGCCAACCTTCACCGTTGAGTTGCACCCATGGTCTTCCCGGAGGAGTGGATTGCAATTTTGGTTTAAAGGTGGGCTCATAACGAAGGTCCCACATGACCCGATTGATTCCCTCCTTCTTTTTACCTTCCAACGTTCTTATGATTTCATCATTGCCTGTCAATATTTGTATTTCCACCTTTTGATCTGTACTATCCTTCAGATAATAATTAATGTCCGCCCCATAAGCAGGGTTGGTTCCTGAGTTTATACTTGGCCCATCTGTCTTAATACTCTGTAGGTTTTGAAAACGGTAGGCCTGGCGCAGACTAAAAAGATGGGTCTCCTTGTTACGAGCATCGGTATTGAACTCGCGCAGGGGTGATATATTATCTAAAATATAATAACCCCTTCCATAAGTACCTACCACCAGGTCATCAAAGCGCTCTTGAATCTCCAACCAATATACGGGTGCCGGTGGAAGGTTATTTTTTAAGCGCATCCAACTTTTACCGTCATTATTAGAGATATAAAGGCCATTATCAACGCCCAGGTACAACATACCTTTGCGTTTTGGATCTTCTTTGATTACATGTGCAAAGCTGTGCACCGATCTAGGTAAGGAACCACTAATCAATTTCCAGCTCTTCCCGTAATCTTCTGTTTTGTAGACATAGGGATCGAAATCACCCATTTGATGTAAATCCACCGTTATGTAAACCGTACCCTTCGCATAACGGGAAGGCTCTATATTTGCAATAGTTCCCCATTTAGGGAGATTTGGAATGTTCTGAGTAACGTTGGTCCAACTTGTGCCACCATCTCTGGTGAGCTGTACCTGGCCATCATTGCTGCCTGTCCAGATA
>Ga0316189_10006876_pt1 | contig 10818 bp, 11 predicted proteins | sample LowCovwburrow_MG_FD_204930 | JGI IMG/M metagenome (GOLD analysis project Ga0316189, IMG submission 204930) | Coastal sediment microbial communities from Maine, United States - Lowes Cove worm burrow | ecosystem: Environmental > Aquatic > Marine > Coastal > Sediment | place: USA: Maine... | reverse complement strand
TCCTCATCGGGCACCGGGCCGTGTGGACCAAACCCAAAGGTGGGTGCCCCGGTGCGAGCCTGAAGTTTCGCCACCCCGGCGGTGTGATCGGTATGGGTGTGGGTCACAACGATATGGGTTACCGTTTCGCCCTCGTCGAGACCGCCAACAATGGCGTCGAGATGTTCATCGAGCGTGGGCCCAGGATCGATTACCGCCACTTCGCCCCGGCCGACGATGTAGACTCCGGTGCCTTTGAACGTGAACGGGTTGGGGTTTTTGGCGACCACCCGACGGATCAGCGGAGAGATCTCTTCGATCTGGTGATACACCGGCTCAAAGTCTTGGTTGAAGGCTATGGCGGCCATCGAGTTGACATCCTCTCGTTGCGTATAGACCTCGCGGCAGCAACAGCCGCCGGAAGCCCGTTGGCAAAACTATTACATGTAAGCCTACTGGTCCACCTGGCCAGAGCGGAGAAAAAGGCCGACCCACCTAGAGCGGGCCGTTGGGGTCAAGTAAACCTGTGAGCACGATGCGGTCGTCGTTATTGATATCAACCACATATCGGCGTTGCCCTTGGGCGATGATGTAGATCGTGCCGTCATCGTGGGCTTCTACATCATATGGCCCTCCGATCACGGCTTGGATCTTTGCCGTTTCTGCCTTTTCCTTAAGCAGGCTTTCCAGTTCGGTGGTGCGTCGACGGTCGAGAAGGTCCATGTCGAGTTCAACCCAGTCTTCCCCGCCTGTACCTACCACATAACTCACAGAACCCAGTCAATCACCTTTATCGACCGCGAAGATAATCATCTATCGTAGACCACGTTAACCAGCGGTATCTTCGAGCGACCGCAGAGCCGGGAATAACCATTCAGGGGGGCGGGTCGGGCGGCCGTTGCGGTCGGTGATGCCGATCGTCACTTCGGCGGTGACCAGCACCTCGTCGCCTCGCAGTACGCGTTGGTGCCACACCCCACTGGCCCGCCGGTGTTCACCGACGGCGGTTTCGACGGTCAGTCGATCACCGGGGCCAGCGGCTCGCCGGTACCGGACATCGATCCGGGTTACTACCAGCTGGTACCCTTCGACGGCCAACTTGTCGATCGGCACCCCACAAGCCGCCAAAGCGTCGGTGCGGCCCACCTCAAGGTAGGTGACATACACCGAATGGTTGACGTGGCCGTAGGGGTCGAGCTCCATGAATCGAACATCGATTGGGGTCTGGTGCGCCATGGCCCCACGCTACCGCCTGGCCCAGAATTGCGGTTGGTGTGGTGCCAGATCAGCTCGACGCCGACCTGGCACCGCGAAGCTTGCTACGCGTTGGGATTTAGCACCTCGATTCTGAGTCTTTCCTGAGCGAATGATCTAAGGGTGGTCTCGGTAAGGTTCACGCCACCACCAGCCAAATCGACTGCGGCTTGCTCGATCTCTTCGGCCGAAAACCGACACGCATCGAGGTGGGCAGACACCAACTCATCGAGGCGACGATCAATCTGGGCAATCTGTTTGGCATCGAAACCACGCCGGGAAAGATCGCTACTTTGACCGTCGACCACATCTGATTGCGAAACACGGATCCTTATTTCCATAGTTCCCTCCTTAAGCAGCACCCTTAGCGCGCCGTCAATCGAGGCAGGGCCCGCTTCAGGGCCAGGCCGGCACCGACCAGGGTGAAGCCGGCCATCAGCAGATAGGCGGTGCTAGTAGGACCAGTTATGGCCAGACTCGTTGCCGTGCCACTCGCGGCCGCCAACCCCGTCATATTGTTATACATATTCATTCTCCTTATTTGTTGAGTACCTTTACGAAAACGATCGTTCACCAGGTGGTTTTCGTTCGCAGCAAAGCGCCTCCGATTGCTTTCAGGTGTACGGCTTGGAGGAACAGGTCATAGGGCATTTCAATAAATAAAACCCCCGCCACGAGCTGTTGTTTGATTCCCCGCTGACGGACAGTGACGATTCGCTCGACCGCGAAGATCACGGTCACCACGGCCCATATCCAACCAAAGTTGAAGGTGCGGCTAATGAGGAGTGAATGGGCCAGTGTGGCCAGATACACGGCGGTAACAATTACCCCCAGCAGCCCCCAAACCTGCAGCCCCCAGTATTTGGCCGTGATCCGGTTGAAGCCATAGTTCACGTTATTTTCGATCGCCCCGCGCTTCCATCGGTAGCGCTGACGCAACAGATCACCCCAAGATTCCATAACTTCGGTTTGCAGGCGACATTCGGCGGGGGCGATGATTTTGTGGCCGGTGTGAAGCAGGGCGAATGTCAACTCGTTGTCTTCGGTGTCAGCCTCTACGTCATAAACTTGGGCCGTGGGTGCAGACGGGAGCCGTCCATCCCGCCTGGCTTCCAGCACCGTTGTCAAACAGCGAGCGGTGAACACGGTCGCGGTGCCGGTTAGTACCAGCGTCCGACCACCAACCCGCTCGACGTCGCGACCGTAACGTGCATACTCGTTGCGTTGAAGGGCGCCGACAAACCCACCTCCAGGCTTGCCGCTGAAGACGCCACCACAGGCGTCATAACCTTGCTCGATATAGCCGCATGCAGTCTCGATAAACGCGTGATCCAAAACCGAGTCAGCGTCCATCACCATCACCAGGTCGTCGGGCGCTAACAAGTCGAGATTCACATCAAACCACTGGTTGAGGGCCCCAGCCTTCTTGTTGATGTTGTTTACGGTCCGGAATACCTCGACCCCGTACGACGATGCCAGCAACCCGGTGGCGTCAGTGCAATTGTCGGTGATGACGATGATCTCATCGGGACAAAGACTTTGCGCCAAGACACTCTCAATCGTGTCCGCCACCCCAAAAAGTTCGTTGTGCGCCGGTATCAGTACCGAAATAGACATCAAACACCCCCACCTACTCGCCCTCATTCAACAATCAACTATATGAGTGCCCTTCCAGCGCCCACATAGTGTGTGCGACCCCCCATCACCGGGTAAACCGCCCCTCGAACCTCCCACCAACGACCCAACGTTGGGCAGTTGTTTTACCCACCAAACGACACTCGGCGCGTTAACCCGGTTCTGGCTAGGCCACACGGGGTTGGTAGGGTACGTGCCGCCAACACACCACCAGGCATTCCCGGCCCCGCCAGAAAACCGAACGCTTTGCTCCCGCGGGCTGGGGTGCAGTAGCGTCGGCTCGATGAGCATCGATCGCGAGCAGGTCTATTCCAAATCCGATTTGGCGGCTCGCCCTGATAGCGCGGCAGCGTGGGGGGTTACCGCCGCCACCTTCGTGTCCACGTTCGTGGTGTTCGGCGTGCACTATAGCTTCGGGGCGTTTTTCGGGTCGATGGCCGAGGAGTTCGGTTCCGACCGCAGCACCACCTCCCTCTTTTTTGCCCTCACCACCTTCCTGTATTTCATCCTCGGCGCCTACGCCGGCCATTTCGCCGACACTCGCGGCCCTCGACGAGTGCTGGTGGTGGGAGCGGTGTTTATGACCGGAGGCCTGTTGGCCCTGTCGTACATCAACTCGATCGAACTCGGCTACCTCACCTACGGGATCGGTGTCGGAGTGGGGGTGGCGTGCGGTTATGTGCCGATGGTGGCCACCGTCGGCGGCTGGTTTGAACGTCACCGCACCACGGCCCTCGGGCTGGCAGTGGCCGGTATCGGTGTGGGAACGCTGGTGGTAGTACCAGCGGCGGAATGGTCGATCGCCGACCGGGGCTGGCGGGAAACCTATCGGATCATGGCCGCAGCGTCGGCCGTGTTGCTGCTACTGGCCGCGATCGGGGCCCGCCGCCCGCCCATCGGAGCCCGAGGAGAAGACGAGCCTCCGGTATTGCGGCGCATGCGCCAAGCCAATAGTTCGTTTTGGGTGTTGTATGCGGCCGCGTTTTTCGTGACCATCGCCCTGTTTACCGCCTTCGTGTACCTGGGCGACTATGTGGCCACTCGATCGATCGACGGTTCGGGCGGCACCCTGATTGCCCTTATCGGCATCTCATCGGTGCTGGGGCGCCTTGGGCTTGGCGCCCTCGCCGCGCGCACCTCGGCCATCCGCCTCTACCAGGGTTCATTTGTGGTGCTGGGCGGTAGCTTCACGATCTGGCTGGTTGCTGGCGCCAGTTACTGGATGCTGGTGCTGTTCACGATCGTGCTCGGAGTGGCCTATGGCGGTTTTATCGCCCTCTCCCCCGCCGTTACCGCCGAACTTTTCGGGGTGCAGGGATTGGGGGCCACGCTAGGTGCCCTCTACACCTCAGCGGGTTTCGGCGGCCTCATCGGGCCGCCGCTCGTGGGCTGGATCATCGACCGATCCGGCTACACGGCCGGTATCACGGTGGCGTTCGTGGCCGGTTTGATCGGTGCGGCGTGCCTGTTCTTGCCGCCGGTGGAACGCCACAGCCAGCGGTCGACGGGTTAGGTTCACTACGTTACGGCAGTGGCTGACCCATTGATGCCTGGATAAGGCGGTAGACGTCGGCCCGATCGAGATGCACGTCAACGGCGCTCATCATGTCAGTCAGACGATCTGGGTTTTGGGATCCGACCACCGCCACCGGCTTCGACGGGTGGGCCAACACAAACGCCACCGCCAACGCGGCACGCGACACAGCCTCCCGTTCGGCCAGTTCATCGATCACGGCCAACAATCCAGCTTCGAGGCCTTCGCCGGTGGCGAGGGCCCCTCCCCCGAGCGGGCTCCAGGCCAACAAAATGCGGTTGTGCATCATGGCCGCATCGGCGGTGCCGTCCCACAACGGATCCAGGTGGGTCACCGAAAACTGGGGTTGATCACTCACCAGAGGAAACGGCAGAAAGTGCTGCAACGCTTCCGTTTGGGTGGGCGTGAAATTCGAAACCCCGACCTCGCGGATCTTGCCCTCAGACCGCAGCGACACCAAGGTGTCGGCCACCTCGGCAGGGTGAGTGTACAGATCGGGGCGATGGATCTGGTAGAGATCGATCACATCGGTTTGGAGTCGCCGCAAGCTGGCCTCACACGCCTCGCGCAGATAGTCGGCCCCTGAGTTGTAGGGGGTGGGCGGCAGAATGCCGCCTTTGGTGGCCAAAACCATCTGTGGCCGCAGTTCGGGGGCGTTGGCCAGCACCCGTCCCAAGATCTCCTCGTTGAGTCCGAACCCAGTGCCGCCCCAGTCCAGGCCATATACATCGGCGGTGTCGACCAGGTTCATACCGAGCCCTAACGCATGTTCCACTACCGACTGGGCCACGGCGATGTCGTCATGCACGAAACGCCAGCAGCCGAAGGCTACCGGGCCGACCTGGAATTGTCCGAGTGCTCTTTTGTCGGAAGAAAGAAGGTTCGTCGTCACTCCAACGACGATACTGGTCCTGATCAGAGACCCGGCAGAAGTTCGGCGGGTTGGGGCCCATCGCCCGTGTAATTGGGGGCAGGCTGGCTGGATCGTCTCGACTCGGGAATGGCGAACCACTCATGGGCAAACATCGAGCGGAAAACCTCGTCGGGCAACTGGAGAAAGAAGCTGTCGTCGGGGATCTGGCTGCGGTGCACAACCATCGCCGCCCTTTTCGCCCCGAGGTGCTCAGAAATGTCGATCACGTAAGCCAACTCCGCTTCAGGTAACCCGAAGTTTTCCATCTCATCGGGCGACGGGCCGTCGGCGGCGCCTTCGAGCACCTGTTCCATCTCGGCGAACCGCTTCAGGGCCTGGTCACGATTGACGCTGGCCTCGTACACATATTCAGTGCCCGCTAGTTCAGCCGCCCGCAAGCCCACACGGTGGACCTGGATATGGTCGGGGTGCCCGTATAAACCGTGATCGTCGTAGATCGTCAACACATCGGCCGACACTTCGGCCAGGATCGCGGCCAGCTTTTCGGCCGCGGTTTCCACGTTGGCTTGCCAGAAACACGCCGGGTTGTCGTTGGCCGGTTCGCCGATCATGCCCGAATCTTCGTACCCCAACAAACGAGGTTCGTCGGCGCCGAGTAAGGCCGCCGATTCGGCCAATTCCTGCACTCGCCGTTCCCACAACAGTTCCCCATCAGCTAAAACGCCCGGCACTGGTTCACCTTGTTCACCTCGGGTGGCGGTAACCAGCACCACCCGGTGCCCCGCGGCGGCCGCTTTAGCCATCATCCCGCCGGTGGAAAGTGCTTCGTCGTCGGGGTGGGCGTGGAAACACACGAGCGTAGACATAGCCCCCAATCCTATCGGAGCTAAAATTCGTTGGTCACCTGCACATCGTGGGGGTGGCTTTCGCGAAGTCCGGCGTTGGTTACCTTCGTGAGCCGGGTCTCGGTGCGCAGCTCATTGAGGTCGGCGGCGCCGGCGTATCCCATGCCCGCCCGCAATCCGCCCAGCAGTTGCCCCACCAACTCGGCCAGCGAACCGCTGTATCGGACTCGGGCTTCGACTCCCTCAGGAACATGTTTGGCGTTGTCGCCTTGCCCAGTGGCGTACCGGTCGATGGCCCGGCCGCGCATCGCCCCCGCCGAACCCATCCCCCGGTAGGTTTTCCACATCGAGCCGTCCACCAACTCCAGGTCTCCGGGGGCTTCATCTACCCCGGCCAGGGCGTTGCCCAACATCACCGCGTCGGCTCCGGCCGCGAACGCTTTCACGATGTCGCCGGAGGTAACAATGCCGCCGTCAGCCACGATCGTCACCCCGAAATCGGCTCCCGCTTGGGCGCATTCATAGATGGCCGACAGCTGCGGCATCCCCGAACCGGCCACCACCCGAGTAGTGCAGATCGAACCAGCGCCCACCCCCACCTTGATCACATCAGCACCGGCGCGGGCCAACACTTCCACCCCATCGGCGGTAACCACATTGCCGGCCACCACCCGCATGTGGGGCCACTTCTCTTTCACGAGGGTGACGGTGTCCACCACACCTCGGGTATGGCCGTGGGCGGTGTCGATCACGAGCATGTCGACGCCAGCGGCGGCCAGCGCTTCAGCTCGTTCGGCGGCGTCGTTGACACCGATCGCGGCCCCCACTCGTAACCGACCTTGATCGTCCAGCGACGCCAGGGGTTTCTCGATCCGTTTCACGATGTCTTTCACCGTGATCAGGCCCCGTAAACGGCCTTCGTCGTCGACCAGAGGGAGTTTCTCGATCCGATGGCGGTGCAGGATCTCAACGGCCTCGTCGAGGGATGTTCCCACCGGGGCCGTCACCAGGTTTTGCGCGGTCATATATTCCGACACCAGCCGTTGCTCATCGGCTTCGGTGCAGAACCGCACATCGCGGTTGGTGAGAATCCCCACCAACCGTTCACCGTCATCAGTGATCGGTACCCCTGAGATTGAATGGCGAGACATGATCGCTTCGGCCTCGGCCAGCGTGGCGTCGGGGCCCAGACTCACTGGGGCCGTGATCATGCCCGCTTGCGACCGTTTCACCCGGTCTACCTGATCGGCTTGTTCCTCCACCGTCAGGTTGCGGTGCAGCACCCCGATTCCGCCTTCGCGAGCCAAGGCGATGGCCAAATCAGCAGTGGTGACCGTATCCATGGCCGCCGATAGGAACGGCACCGCCAAGTCGATCCCGCCGATGGTGGTGCGGGTTGACACCTCGGCCGGGAGCACCTCGCTCCACCCGGGCACGACGAGCACATCGTCGAAGGTGAGCGACTCGAATCCTTCAAACAGTTTGTGGCTAGAGGGATGGGGCATGGCGAGTTTCCTTTGGCGGCTTCAGAAATCGATATTCAGCGCCCGAATCGGCTGGTGAGCGGCAACTGGGCAAGAGCGAGCCGCACCGCCTCAATGAGCACCGTGTGTTCAGTATGATGCACCCGTTCGGAGTAGGTGTCTAGGGTGTCTCCGGTGAAAAAGGGCACCGGCTCCCACACCAGCACAGGGCCATCATCGACTCCTTCGTCGGGCACATAATGCACCATCACCCCACCTTCGGTGATCTCATCATGTTGCCAGGCATCAAACGCCTTTTCTATCGCCCCTAAACCACGAAACGTGCCTGGTTTGGCGGGATGGAGATTGATGGTGGTGTGGTGGGCGACAAAATAGGTGGTGAGGATTCGATCCCACCCGGCCAGCACCACCAGATCAGGCTGGTAGCTGGCCACGGTGTAGGCGAGTTCCTGGTCGTAGGTGGCCCGGTCGATGCCCTGGTGGGGCGCAATCTCGGTGGGGATACCCGCCGCTTGGGCGCGTTGCAGGGCATAGGCATCAGCTCGGTTGGATACCACCGCGGTAATGGTGGCATCCAATCCCCCGTTCGCAGGGTCTTGAGCGGTGGCGCTGATCAGGGCTTGCAGGTTCGAGCCGTTGCCCGACACCAGCACCACCAATTGGGCTGTCACCGGAGTTCCACTCCGCCGCCGATGGTCACTTCGCCCACGATCCAGGTTTCCTCCGGCACCGCGTCTTGGAAATCGTCGACCAGGTCGGGGGCGACGAGCGCCACCATACCAATACCGCAGTTCAGCACCTGGTGGGCGTCAAGCTCGCTGAGTCCAGCGCGGGCAATAAGATAGTTAAACAACACCGGACGCGGCCACGCCGCCACATCAATAGCGGCCCCACACCCTTCGGGCAACACGCGAGGGATGTTGTCGATAAAACCGCCCCCGGTGATGTGGGCCAACCCATCCACCAAACCGGCTTTCAAGGCCGCCGACAGAACCGGCAAGTAGCTTCGGTGCACGGCCAACAGTGATTCGGCGATGGTTTCACCCTTGCCTCCGGGCATGGGTTCAGTGAGATCCATACCGGAAAACACCTTGCGGGCTAACGAGTATCCGTTGGTGTGCAGGCCCGACGACCTCAGCCCCACCAGCACATGGCCCGGAGCGATCCCGTCGGTGGGAAGAAGGTTCGCTCGTTCGACAACTCCGACCATGGTGCCAGATACATCTACTGAACCGGTGCTGAGCAGGTCTGGCATCTCGGCCGTTTCGCCTCCCAACAACACACAATCAGCGGCACGACAGGCTTGTGACATACCATCGACGATCTGCCCGAGCACCTCCACATCGAGACGGGCGGAGGCGATAGTGTCAAGGAAAAACAGCGGACGAGCCCCCTGCACCAGGATGTCGTTGACACAATGATTAACAATGTCGGCGCCACAATTGCTCCACTGATTCATTTCAGTGGCCAACATGGTTTTGGTGCCGACACCGTCGGTGGTGGCCACCAACAATGGGGTGTCATATTCGGCGAGTGAGGAAACGTCGAATACCCCACCGAACGAACCAAGCCCAGCAAGCACTCGCTCATCGTGGGTGGCTTGCACTGAAGCCGTGATCCGGCGGGTAGCGGCCGCGGCCGCGTCGAGCGATACCCCAGCATCGGCATAGGCCGAGCCCGGCTTCGCTCGCGGCGCATGTTTCCATCCGATATCGGATCGGGCGAACAACCCATCGGCCTCCGCCACCAACTGATCCACCAAGCCATAGGCGTTTTCTAGGGCCCCAGCCAGATCATCGGCGGTGCCGACCACGTTCACCACTCGGCCACCAGTGCTCACCAGCACACCGGATTCGTCGAATTCGGCGGCCGCCAGGAAAACATCGGCGCCTGCCACCGGCCGAACTTCGGGCACCACGATCCGTTTGCGAGGTTTGCCTGGATATCCTTTGGCTGCCACCACCACAGCCACGGCCGTGGTGTTGTGTTTGAGCTCTACCGACATCTCGTCCAAGGTGCCCTGAGTAGCGGCCCACATGATCTCCAAAAGATCAGATTCGATAAGGGGCACGATTACCTGGGCCTCAGGGTCGCCGAACCGGCAGTTGTACTCCACCAATCGAGGTCCGGCCTCGGTCATCATGATGCCAGCGTAAATCACGCCGACATAAGGAGAGCCTTCCTCGGCCATGCCCCGCACCACGGGTTCGAGGAACAGCTTGGTCAATTCGGCCTCCACCCCCGGAGTCACACCAGGAACCGGAGCGAACGCCCCCATGCCTCCCGTGTTGGGGCCAGTGTTCCCTTCCCCCACCCGCTTATGGTCTTGGGCGGTTACCAGAGGGATCACGGTCGACCCGTCGGCGATGCCGAACAAGGAGAGTTCCTCGCCTATCAGGCGTTCCTCCACCACGATCATGTCACCGGCGCTACCCATTGACCGTTCGGCCAACATGTCGAACACGGCTCGTTCGGCTTCCACCATGTCCTCTGGCACCACAACACCTTTGCCGGCGGCCAATCCATCAGCTTTCACCACCACTGGCTCGCCGATTTCACCCAACCATTCCACGGCGGGTTCCACCTCCGTGAAAGACCGGAACCGGGGAGAAGGAATATGGTGGCGGCCAGCGAAACTACGAGCGAAAGACTTCGACCCTTCGAGTTGTGCTGCTGCCGCTGACGGGCCAAAACACGCCACACCGGCCAGGTTGAGGTCATCAGATAACCCTGCCACCAGCGGGGCTTCAGGGCCGACAACTACCAGGTCGACGGCGTTCTGCTGACAGAAATCGACCACCGCCAGGTTCGACGTGATATCGAGTGGCACATTGTGCGCCGCGGTGCCGGCATTTCCGGGAGCAACATACAGAGTGTCCAAAAGTGGAGACATCGCGATACTGGTGGCCAGCGCATGTTCTCTACCACCGCCGCCGATAAGGAGTACCTTCATCACCCAATTACCCCATCAAATCTTTGTTTCTCGTCGTGCAATGTCTGCTGAATAGGTATGGGGTAATTTCCGGTAAAACAAGCGTTGCAGTAGCCGTCATCGCGACCTAAAGCTTTCATCATTCTGTCGACCCCTAAGAAACCTAGGCTATCAGCACCAAGGTGCTCCGCAATCTCGGCAGTATCCAGGCGATGCGAAATAAGCTGTTCATAGCTGCCCATATCCACACCAAAATGACATGGGTGCATGATGGGGGGGCA
>Ga0316189_10006875_pt1 | contig 10819 bp, 9 predicted proteins | sample LowCovwburrow_MG_FD_204930 | JGI IMG/M metagenome (GOLD analysis project Ga0316189, IMG submission 204930) | Coastal sediment microbial communities from Maine, United States - Lowes Cove worm burrow | ecosystem: Environmental > Aquatic > Marine > Coastal > Sediment | place: USA: Maine... | reverse complement strand
GCGCCGAACGGGTTTACGCCGACCAGGCAACCGCACAGATCGGTGCCACCGGACATGGACGCGAGATGGACATCGCGCTTGATGGCGTCATAGACAAATTCAAAGCTCTCAGGCACCAGCGTCGAACCGGTCGACATGATACTCCTGACCGTTGCAAGCGAATGGGTGTCCATCGGACGCCAGCCGGTTTTCTTCACCGCATCAATGAACTTGGCGGAGGTCCCGAACAGGGTGAAGCGTTCTTCATCAGCATAGTCGAACAGCACGGTTTCAGACGGGGCAAACGGTGAGCCGTCATACAGCATCAAGGTGGCTTCCGACGCCAGGCCGCTGGCCAGCCAGTTCCACATCATCCAGCCGCAGGTTGTGAAATAGAACAGCCGGTCGCCGGGATTGATGCCGCAATGCAACTGGTGCTCGGCCATATGCTTGAGCAGCACTCCACCGGTGCGATGAACAATACATTTGGGAACGCCGGTGGTACCGGATGAAAACAATATGTAAAGCGGATGATCGAACGGCAGCATCACATAGTCGATCGGAGCCGGCGAATACGCATCGATGAAATCATCGAACGTGACCGCATTGGGCAGTTTTGCAGCCGTTGCGGCGGCATTTCCGGTATAATTGACGACAATGACCTGCTTCAGTGTCGGCAGGCCTTTGACCACCTCGGCGATCTTGTCAGTGATATCGAAGGTCTTGCCGTTGTAGTAATAGCCATCACACACGACCAGTGTGCTCGGCTCGATCTGGCCAAAGCGATCCAGAATACCGCGCTCGCCAAAATCAGGCGAACAGGACGACCACACAGCACCGAGCGAATTGGCCCCGGCGAAGGCCATCATGGTTTCCGGCATGTTGGGCATCACCGCGCAGACGCGGTCGCCCGGCTCAATGCCGAAATTCCGAAACGCCTGGTGCAATCGTGAGACCTGATCGGTCAACTGGCGCCAGCTGACGTCATAGCGGACCTTGTCCTCACCGCGAAAAACCATGGCCGGTGTATCGTCATTACGGCGCAGCATGTTCTGGGCAAAGTTCAACCTTGCATCTGGGAAAAACCGGGCGCCGGGCACCTTTTCTCGATCGACCAGCACACGCTCGCCGCGGGTCTCGGCCTTCACGTCACAGAAGTCCCAGACATCGGACCAGAAATTATCCGGTTCTCGCACCGAAAACCCGTGCACATCGTCAAAGCTCTTCATATCCATGTCCCTGGACGCATTTACGAAGGCCATGAACTTTGTCAGGCGATGGGCGGCAATTCGGGCAGCATCAGGGGACCAGAGAGGTTCAGCAGACATGGAAAACTCACAAGATCAGGGTGGGGTTGAATTGGGACGAGACCCTTGACTGAAGGCCACAATAGACACGCCGCCGGCAATCCAAAACCATTTTCTGTCACTTTTGGAGAGTTCAGTGAAGCCTGTGTTGAAATGCGGCGCTCTCATAACCCTGTTCGATCTGCTAGAATCAGCTCCATGAAACGAATCATCATTCCCGTCCTGGTCCTCGTGCTGATTGCGACCATCGCCATTGTGAGCATTCCGTTGCTGGTGCGCGGAGACTTCGCAACGGCCCAGCTCAGCAGTGCGGTCGAACAGGCAACCGGCCGCAAGCTGACCTTGCTGAAACCGCCTGAAGTGAAATTGTGGCCGAGTTTGAGACTGGAGGTTGAAGGCGCGACCTTGTCCAACCCGCCCGCCATGTTCGACGGAACCACGATTTCCGCGCAGGCCCTCAAACTACAGCTTTCATGGTCGGAATTACTGTCGCGTCAGATCAATTTCCAGGAACTGACCCTGGTCCGCCCGCGCCTCAACCTGGTTGTGGACAAGCAGGGCAAGGCCAACTGGGATTTCAACAAGGATGGCGGCGTTGCCGAACCATCCACCGGTGGCGGCTCCCCGGCCATTGAAAGTGTACAGCTTGCACCGGTAAGGATTGAGGACGGCGAGATAGTCTATGCAGACGAGCGCTCCGGATCCAGTTTCCGGGCAACCGGGGTCAATGTCATCGTCAGCATGGCCAATGCGCAAGCCCCGATGGACGTCAAGGGATCGTTGATCTGGAACGGCCAGCGCATTGACCTGCAGGTATTTGCCAAATCGCCGACGCGCCTGGCTACCAAAGGGTCTCCCATCGAGCTGTCAATCCAGTCGGCAAACCTCACCGCGGCACTGTCAGGCCTTGCCCGGTTTGGCGACGGTCTGAACCTGGCCGGCAATCTTGATGTAACATCGCCGGATTTGCGGAAACTCGCCAAATGGGCGGGTGCCGAAATCGGCGGGCAAGCCGGGTTGAAACAGTTTTCAGCCAAGGCCGGCGTCGATCTCAGCGGGCAAACCGTCAAGCTGAACAAGGCCACCATTGCCATGGATGGCATGAATGCACAGGGCAATGTGGTGCTTGCGCTGTCGGAAAATCGCCCGCGCATCACCGCCAGCCTCGGGCTGGACCGGCTGAACACTAATATCTACACCGGCAAGCAAACGTCGTCAGACAGCGGCAAACCGCAAGCCGACTGGAATGATGCACCGATCGATTTCAGCAGCCTGAACTCGCTCGATGCCAGGCTGAGATTGCGCACAGGCGGCATTGAGTACGGTGACGTGAAGTTTGGTGAGACCCTGCTTGATATCGACATGGGTGCGGGAAAGCTGAATGCCGATCTGAAAAAGATCACGCTGTATGGCAGCACTGCCACCGGCAAGCTCTCGCTTGACGGATCGGCCCGCGTACCGAGACTGACCGGGCAGTTTGACACAAGCGGGCTGGACGCGCTGGCCCTGTTCAAGGACTTTGCCGGCACATCACGGTTCGAGGGCAAGCTTGCTACCACGCTCAATCTGGCGGCCAATGGCCGGTCACAACGGGAGCTGGTGTCAAGGCTGTCAGGTACGGCCCTGTTCCGGCTGACGGACGGCACAATCCGCGGTATCGACATGGCGAAAATGGTCACCGGCGTGCAAAGTGCCGTGCTTGGCGGATGGGACAAGACCGACAATGCCGGCACCAAATTCTCCACCCTTTCGGCCGGTTTCCGGTTTACCGACGGGATTGGAAACAATGATGACCTGAGCCTTGAGGGTCCGCAGGTGCGGGTGACGGGCAAGGGCACTGTCGACCTGTTGCGCAAACGGCTGAATTACAAGGTGGCGCCAAGTGCTGCGTCAGCCCCGGGTGGTGAATTCACCGGTCTCGTTGTCCCCGTGATCGTCAAAGGTCCGTGGGCAAACCCGAAAATCTACCCTGATGTACAGGGCATTCTGGAAAACCCGCAGGCCGCGCTCGACGCGCTGAACAAGCTTGGCGTATCGACCGGAAACATCAATGTCGAAGCTGCCGGCAACGAGCTGAAAGACCAGGCCAAAGGCAAGGTGTCGAAAGCAATCGAGGACCGCGCGCGTGGCGTGGTCGGCGATGAGGCCGCCAGGGCGCTTGGTGAACAAGGTGCCGGCAAGGCCGAAAAACTGTTCAAGAACCTGTTCAACAAGCCGCAGGAATAGGAACTGTCTGCACATGATACGGGTACAGGAAGAGCCGTTTGACATAGCCGCGGAACTGCGTGGCGTTCGCGGCGGCAATCACAAGATCGGCGGTACGGCGCTGTTTGCCGGCTCTGTACGCGACCTCAATCTGGGCGAGCAGGTGTCTGCCATGACACTGGAGCATTATCCCGGCATGACCGAAAAGGCACTGGCCGAGATCGAGGCTGAGGCCAATGAGCGCTGGCCGCTGCAAGCAAGCCTGATTGTGCATCGCTATGGCCGCATGCATCCGGGTGAAGACATCGTGCTGGTGATTACCTGTTCGTCACACCGCGAAGCTGCCTTTGAGGCCTGCCAGTTTCTGATGGACTGGCTGAAGACCAGGGCACCGTTCTGGAAGCTTGAAGAAGGCGACAACGCTCAAGCAGCCAAATGGGTTGATGCGCGTGAAAGCGACAATAAGGCGGCAGACCGCTGGAGCAAGGCGGAAGAATGAGCCGCCGGCGGGGGCGCCCGCTATGGCGCACTGGCCTCGATGCCCTGGTGGTCATTGCCCTGATGATGCTGGCGCTGGGGGTGATGGAATTTCTGCCTGGCAACAACGTTGCCGGCAACATGCGGATTATCGATGGCGACAGCCTGCGCCCGGGCGACAACAGCCATGACATTCGCCTGCAGGGCATAGATGCGCCGGAGCTTGGCCAGCGCTGCCGTGACAGGGCGGGGCGTGATTATGACTGTGGACGCAAGGCCAGGGCGCATCTCAAGAAGATCGTAGCAGGCCGCGATGTCAAATGCCGTACCATGGATGTTGACCGGTACCAGCGGTCGGTTTCGGTTTGCCATGCCGGTGAGACCGAATTGAACATGCAGATGGTGGCCGACGGGTGGGCGGTAGCCTACAGGCTGCCGGCCTATGTTGGTTCGGAACGCAGTGCCAAAAATGCCCGCAAGGGCATATGGCAGGGTGAGTTTGATGAGCCGGAAAACTGGCGCAGCCTCAACCGCTCCGACAGTGCAGGCGGCGTGGTCGAACCGGACTGAATTTAAGAATTTCAGCGCCAGAACGAGCGTGACAGCACCACGAGCACGGTGAAGAATTCCAGCCGCCCCAGCAGCATGGCCACCGTCAACAGCAGTTTCGCGCCGGGATCCAGGTTGGCATAGCTGCCGGCAGGCCCGACAATATCGCCCAGGCCCGGGCCGACATTGGTGATGGTGGCAGTGGCGCTGGACAGGGCCGTGATCAGGTCAAGATTGAAGAATGAAAGAGCAATGGTGAACACCATGACCGAGATGAACATGACGGTGACATAGGCCAGTACCGAGGTGGCGATTTCGTTGGTGATCCTGGTCTTGTTGAAGTTCAGCACCACGATCCGGTGCGGGCTCATCAACTGGCGAATATAGCCCGACGCCGTCATCATCATGACCTGAAGGCGGAATGTCTTCAGGCCCCCGGTTGTCGATCCCGTACACCCGCCCAGGAACATCAGGGCAAAAAACAGGCCCATGATGCCGCTGCCCCAGTTGGTATAATCGCCCAGGGCATATCCGGTCGTCGAAATGATCGAAACAACATTGAAACTGACCACCCTGAGCGCGTCCAGGAACGGTTCGTCGTGACGCACATAATACCACAGGGTCACGGTGAAGACCGCAAGACCGGCGATCTGGACGAAGCCGCGCACCTGGGCGTCATTCCACACTGCCAGCGATCTTGACCGCACCATCTTGACGTACAGCACCAGCGGCATGCAGGAGCCGAGCATGAAGACAATGGCAATCCAGTGAATGGCCTTGTTGTCCTCAAAATGCGCGAACGACCGGTCATGGGTCGAAAACCCTGCCGTCGAGACGGTCGTCATGGCGTGATTGAGTGCATCGAACGCAGTCATGCCGGCCCAGTAATAGGCAAACCCGCAGGCAAATGTCAGGAACAGATAGGTTACCGCGATAAGGCTGATGACCTCGCCGACGCGCGGCATGAACTTGTCGGAGCGGTCGGAACTTTCAGTGCGGAACAGCTGCATGCCGCCAACGCGCAGGAACGGCAGCATGACCAGCGCCATGACGACGATGCCGACGCCGCCGATCCATTGCAGGATGGACCGCCACAGCAACATGCCGGGCGGCAGGTGATCGAGGCCGGTCAGCACCGTTGCACCGGTTGCGGTGAGGCCGGAAACCGCTTCAAACAGTGCGTTGGCAACACTGGCATCACGGCCCAGGAACATGAACGGTATGGACGCCATCAGGCACAGCGCTATCCAGCTCAGCACCGTCAGCACGAAGCCTTCCTTCAAGGTGACATGGTCCGACCAGCCGCCGCGGCTGACCAGCACCAGCATGAGCCCGAGAAAGCCGGTCATGAAGGCGGATGCCGCAAACACGCTCCAGTCATCGTTGCGGGCGACAAGATCCGACACCAGGGGCGGAAACATGAACAGCGTCAGCACCAGCATCATCATGCCGATGACGAAAAAGACCCGGGACAGCTGAATGCCCTGATCTGCGAAACGGCGTTCGGAAGAATGTGCCTGCTTGAGAATCTCTGCCATGAAAGCCTTTTACCCCGGGCATGCAGGGATATCCAGCGAACAAGCACCCTGATTGACACTCCCGCGCACATTAACGTAGCGTTATTTAATGAGAACTGGTGGCAGTGGAGCCAGGAAACGGCGCAGGGAACCGGGCGGGAGTGGAAAATCCCCGGACGAGAGATTTCGTGCTCAGTGTTGGATGCCGGGTTTCAAAACTGAACGGCGACAATTTATTCCGTGATGACTTGCGACCGCCCATTATACAATTGCCGACCGATTCGCCGGAAGCAACATCAGGGGGGCCCGGGATGAAACATGGCTATATTGGCACGCGATTGCGCGACGCGCGGGTCTCAAGGAAGATTTCAGTCCAGCAACTGGCCAGCGACATGGACATTGCGATTGAAACGGTTCTGGACATTGAAGCCGGAGCCACACTCGGCCATTCCTCAACGATTATTGAAATGGGCGCAGTATTGGGCCTTTCCCTGACCGATTTGTTCGGACCGAGCGAGGACTCCAATATAATCCCGTTTCCCAAAGCCGAACGCGACACATGAAAAATGTGACTGGCACACAGGTACATGGTGATCAGTACAACTGGATTGATCGCGGTCAGGTTGTTTGTGACCTGACAGGATATCCGTTCGGCGACAATGACTTGCCGTTTCGGGGATTTGGACTGGTGTGCATGAGACCGTTCGTTGCGGCGAACGGTGCCTGCGCGACCGAGATCCGGTGGGACACCGCTTACGCCAGCCGCGACAGCCTGCAGTTTGCGGCAGCCAACCTCGGCGCCATGCCGGCGCCGTATTTTCTGAACTTCTACAATCAAGGATGGTTTGCGGAGCGCTTCGATACACCTGAGGAAGCCTCGGACCGGATGGCGTTCTTGCAGGACCTGAAAGTTTCAATGCTGCAATCTGCATTGCAGGCACCAAGAGACCCCGGTTCGATACCCGACTATGCCAGACAGGCCATCAAATCACCGCGCCTGATCGCGTCGCGGCTGGTGTTCTCACATGACGACCCGGACACAGGCTTTCCGATCCGCGAGGTCGGAACGCGCACACCGCTTGGGAAGATCATGGGGGTGGACTGGTGTCAGGGCAAGCAGTTCCAGCTGGATGAGCGTTTCACGCAGACGGAAAGCCATGTCCATGACAGGTATCTTGAAGTGTCGGAACATCGCCGGATTCTGTTTGATGAATGCATGGCGCTGATACCGGCGCAGGGACACGCAGAAGCCTATTGGCTGCGCTATCACCGTGTTCTGTTTCCAGTCCGGAGCGGAAACAAGATCACTATCGGGTCACTGCTCATGCAAGGTGAGGTACGTCCGGATCGCCTGGAACCGTTTGGACGGTCCGGTTACGAGGTGCCGGTAGACATTTGACAGCCTGAGCTGACGGCAGCAAGGTCCCTGGTGATCTGGTGTCGCGGTTGGTAGCACAGGGTTTCGCGGTTCTGTTCAACACATGCGGGCCGGCGTTTCCAGACAATAAACCCCTCTTCCAGGTGGTTGTAATAGATGCGGCGAAGCATGCCGCGCTGCGCTCTGTTCTCTGTGGTCAACCCCCATATGTAATCCGGTTTCCAGTAGCCCCAGACGAGAGCGTGATGAAGCAGTGATATGTCATTGATCAAGCGGCTCCCGGGGCCTCCGCGCAGCGCCGGCGACATGAACAGTTCACCTCGATAGGCCATACGGCCGCCCAAGCGTGAAACCGGCTCGGACATCGGTTCGGAAACCGATGCGATATGCACGTCTTCGCCTGCCCTGGTGTGCGCGTCCATCAGCCATGCACGGCACCAGTGGTTGAACGGCCCGGTTGGTTGATAGAGACGATAGGCTTCGACATAGACCGGTTCGCCATCCTTGCGCCCCTCAATCCAGAACGCCGATTGCGACAGTTCAGGGCCATTATACTGCGGATCGAAGTAGGGCGAAATGGCGTCACTGCGCAATTGCGCCCTGACCTTTGCAAACCGGTCAAAGTCGACACTGGTCGCGATCTCGATGCCATGTACCGCAACAACCTGCATGTGCAGCCGCGTCACAATCTGGTTGATCCCCAGCGGGTCCAGTTCCTGCATTACCCCCTCAAACACTGTCGTAATCGTGGTTTTACGTGACTTGAAGCTTACGCAACACACACGGATTTACCCAACAATGAGAGGTAAACGATGTATCAATACAGTAATATTGCCATTAACCGCCGACTTGTGCTGACCGGTTCCTGTGCACTTGTTGCACGTTACAGTTGCACGGGGAATTCAACAACTGAAAACCGGCGCCGTTACAGACCACGCAGTCACCACGCCTGATTTGAAATCCGTTGTCCGGTGGATCGTGTTTGTTAGCGGGTGTCTGCCATGAAAGCGCTGTGAGGCCAGTACACAGGGGATTTGCGCACAAACCAGAAAACGATGGTGCTGTCGGAGAGATTCGAACTCTCGACCTCTCCCTTACCAAGGGAGTGCTCTACCCCTGAGCTACGACAGCATGATCGGGCCTGACCCGGCAATATGGCAGGCGTAATGCCACAGCAACTGAAACTGTGCAAGCATGATTGAAGCTGCATGACAATAAGTTGGCGGGAGCCTACATTGTGAAGGTTCAATAATCCCTAATTCGAAGGTAGCGCGAGCATGGCCAGCGAAACGGCTGCGGAACGGGAAAAGCGCCTGGCAGACGCACTCAGGCGCAATCTTGCCCGGCGCAAGCAGCAGGCCCGCGGCAAACCGCCGGCAACGGGCGATGAGAACAGCAGTTCCGACAAGAAAAATGGCTGAAAACCAACCATATTTCGTGGCGTCATATGCCCTCTTGCCCGAACTGGCACTTTAGGTGCATGAAAGCGCCACAAAGCAGGACTATCGCAGCACACCTTCCAGACTGTATCAAAAAGGCACGAATAAAGCATGGACCGGATCAGAATCGGCGGCGGCAACGAATTGAATGGCGAAATCCCGATTTCGGGTGCGAAAAATGCCGCTTTGCCCTTGATGATTGCCAGTCTCTTGACTGCTGAAACACTCACGCTCAAAAACCTGCCGCGGCTGGCTGACGTGCAATTGCTGAAACGCATTCTGCACAATCACGGTGTTGACCAGCGCACCGACGGCAAACGCGCCGGCCAGTGCAACCAGGCCGGTGAAACGGTGCATTTTACCGCTGCTGACATTGTCGACACCACGGCGCCCTACAATCTCGTGTCAAAAATGCGAGCCAGTTTCTGGGTTCTCGGGCCGTTGCTGACCCGCTTTCATGATACCCGCGTTTCCCTGCCGGGCGGCTGTGCCATCGGCACCAGGCCGGTGGATTTCTATCTCATGGCGCTGCGCGAGCTGGGGGCTGAACTTGAAATCGAAAACGGCTATGTGGTGGCCAGAGCACCCGGCGGCCTCATCGGCAACAGGATCACCTTCCCGATGGTGTCTGTCGGGGCAACCCACACTGCCATGATGGCGGCGACACTGGCCAAGGGCGAAACGCTGATCGAGAACGCCGCGCGCGAGCCGGAGGTTATTGATGTTGCCGAATGCCTGGTCAAGATGGGTGCCAAAATCGACGGTATCGGCACCTCGACACTGACCATACAGGGTGTCGATGAACTACATGGTGCCACCCATGAAGTGCTGGCTGACCGGATCGAGACCGGCACCTATGCCATGGCAGTGGCCATGACCGGGGGCGATGTCAAACTGCGCGGCGGGCGGGCCGACAACCTGGCCAGCGTGATATCGGTGCTGGAACAGGCAGGCGCCACCATCGATGTTGAAAACGACGGCATGCGGGTCAGGCGCAACGGCAATGGCCTGAAACCGGTTGATGTTGAAACCCAGCCCTATCCCGGGTTTCCGACCGATCTGCAGGCGCAGTTCATGGCGCTGATGACACGGGCCGGCGGCACGTCCGTCATTCGCGAGACGATTTTCGAAAACCGGTTCATGCACGTGCAGGAACTGGCCCGCCTGGGGGCCGACATTTCGCTCAGTGGCGATACCGCAACCGTAACGGGCGTGGACCAGCTGCATGGGGCCGAGGTGATGGCCACCGACCTTCGCGCGTCGGTGTCACTGGTGATTGCGGCCCTTGCGGCAGAAGGCGAAAGCATGCTGCACCGGGTCTATCATCTTGATCGCGGCTTCGAAACACTGGAAGACAAGCTCAGCGCGTGTGGTGCCGATATCTCGCGCATCTCCGACTAGAGTGCATTTTTGATCTCGCCCCGTGTCCTGGTTCGCAAAACCGCTCCCACTTTCCGTGCAACATGCTATAGACAACCCCTGTTCCCGAGGGTTGAAAGCAAAAAGCGACCAAGCACATGGCCGACACTCCCGCTATAAAAATAGCTGCGCTGGACGATGAGGATCTGGCTGTCATTTCCGCACACCTGCAGGATGCGGTGTTGCCGGTGGGCGAGCTGCGCTGGATGAAGGGCGCGGGCAAGCTGTCCATTATGGCCAACCGCTATGTTCACTTCTCCAACAAGGCAGGCACCGGTGAGCGGCGGTTGTGCGGGGTGCAGATATCCAGGGTCCGCCGCGTGAGCGCGCGCAACATAATCATGAGCGACAAGACGGCAATCGTCTCGCTGCTTGCCATGACATTCATCCCGGGTGCCGAAGCACCGGAAGGCATCATCGAACTGTCGTTTGCAGGCGGTGGTGCGGTGCGTATCGAGGTTGAGTGTATCGAAGTGGCGATGGCAGACCTGAGCGAGGCCTGGCCGGCGCGGGCACGGCCGGACCATGACGCAGAACCTGAAGACACCG
>Ga0316189_10006874_pt1 | contig 10820 bp, 10 predicted proteins | sample LowCovwburrow_MG_FD_204930 | JGI IMG/M metagenome (GOLD analysis project Ga0316189, IMG submission 204930) | Coastal sediment microbial communities from Maine, United States - Lowes Cove worm burrow | ecosystem: Environmental > Aquatic > Marine > Coastal > Sediment | place: USA: Maine... | reverse complement strand
AAATGCAGCTTGTGGGCAAGATAGTCGCCGATGATAAGCAAGTGACTTTCCATGCACAGACTGTTCTTGCATTAGAGACTGAATATGAGCGTGCTGTCGCAATAGTACGCAATAGAAAAACGGCTCTGCACGAAATATCGCAGCAGCTTGTTTCTATCCCTGAGGTACTCCAATCAGGAGAAGCGAAGATATTCATTCATCTCAATGAGTCTAATGATCACATCGGTTGTGTGGTGCGAGAGATTCTGGAGATGGCTGATGGAGCAGGGATCACCATTCAAGAGGACATCATCGAGTAGCTCAGATCATCAATTCAACTCTGTTTAAACAGACCACAACTCTAAACCGTGTGGTTTAGAAAACACTCGAATAAATACAAGAGGAAAGCATGAATTTACAAACCGTTAATTCCAAAATGGAAGTGCTAATAAACGAACGCCTGAGACTACAACGAGCGTATTCCGCAGCAAGTAGCATGATGTTTCAATTGCAAATACCGGAAGGGAACCATTTGTGTTTCGCTCTCGAGCAGTCCACTGCTAAAACCAATAGAGAAGCCATTGCCGAGTGGATATTGGACCAAGTTAGTTCACTATTGGTTGATGACCGTTCATATCGAGAATTGACGAAGAAGTTATCGGGTCTCTTAAACGATTATGAAAGAGCAAGTTTCTAGATTGATCTTAAGCAGCTTCGGCATCACACCTTGCGGTGCCGTATCGCGCAAAATTGTGATGAGCCTTTTGCGATCATGGTCCTTTTTATGTCGTTTTTTTATGTTGTTTTCGGGATTACAAGCTTGAGTTCAATGTCGAGCGTGTTTGTAATCTTAAGTAAGGTCATGAAGGACGGGTTGATTTCGCCGCGCTCTAAGCTGCCATAATAACTGCGACCCAGCCCAACTTGAAGTGCAAATTTGTCCTGAGAATAGCCTGCCTCCTCTCGAAACTTTCGGACCATTTTACCTAATTCTAAAAGTTCTGGTGACTTAGCGCTCATCCACCAGAATATATGGAAGCGCCATAAATATAGACACCCTATATATAGGGCATTATACTTTTAACCACACCAATCAATATTAATCACGGAGATAACTATGCAAAAAACTGACCAAACTAAGGTAGAACCAGCCACCGAGTCTTTGATGGATAATCAAGCCAAACTACATGCCCTGATTGCCTATGCAGGCCTTGCCCTTGGTTTGTTTATCGGGCTTCCTTGGTTCGCTGGCGGTATATGGGCCATCATAAAAAGGGAGGAAGCCAAAGACACGGTCTATCTAAGCCATTACTCGAATGCCATTAAAACTTTTTGGTGGGGGCTCGGCATCTCGTTGCTCGGTGTCCTTCTAACGTTCATTTTTGTTGGGTATCTTTTTATCGCTGGTGCATGGCTTTGGTCTGTTTATCGAGTCCTCAAAGGTTTTGCAAAGATCACTACAGAAAAGCCTTACTGAGTGGTGGCGATGATGAGAGCGTTTCGTAACATACTAGCTGTTTTGCTGTTAACCACGCTTGCCAGTAGCGCAGCGTTTGCCAAACCTGTAATAGGAACAGCTGCGCCGCTACTGGTTCATAAGCGTCTTTTATCGCTTTACAAAGATCCTCCAATGCCCCTGATCTCATACGCGTATAAAGTATCAGGTAGTTCGTTTTGGGCGGTTGTTATCGCCGGGGGTGAGCTACTAGTCGTCTCTGAAGATGGAAATACCTTAATTAGCATTGAGAACTCACGACTTGCTTTTAAAGTGTATGAACGAGAAAAGCCACGCTACGTGGATGCAAGCAGTGATCGGTCACAGACTTACTCCTTGAAAAAATTGCCGGACGAATTAAAGCCAATATTGAATCGCCTATCTCAGTTAGAGGCGTTAGGTGATTACATTCCAAACCTTCGTGGGCAAGACGGTTCTTTTGCGAGGTCCTACAATTTTCACCGAACTCCCAGATATTGGATGGTTAGAACCAGCGAAGGGAAGGCGATAGTAGACGCAGATACTGGGTTGGTATTTATGAGGGGCCGTAAGGAGGGTGCGTCGACGTTGGTGGTCGTTGATTCAAGAGCTGAAAACGCGGTGCTTGTGAACGATCAAATACGCAGCAGGAGTATTGCGGATGCGGTTTCAAGTATTACGAATACCATTGATTTCGTCGCACCGGCTGAAAAAGACATTCGGTTTGTATTTACAGATCCGCATTGTGGTTATTGCCGGCAGTTACATGGACAGATGAACGAGATTAACCAGCGAGGAATAACTATCCGCTATGTTCCGATTAATAATTTCGGAGATCGTTCGCTGGAAACTGTACTGAAACTATTGTCAGTGGATAAAGAGCGTCAGTCTAACGCGTTGAGCTATATGAAAAATCAATTGTCCTTTAAGCGGGCTATAGATTACGCAGAAATTGGTTCGCCCGTAGTCTCTGAAGCAGCCGAACGTCAGCTCGAACTGAATAAAACAATCGGCGAGATATTAGGTGTTCGGGGAACGCCTGCTATCTTTGATAACCTTGGAAAGAGTAGCAATCTAGAGTGAGCGCGAGTGCGCGCGTCCCATGAAAAACTACATCAGCCCATTGCTTATACCGATCAGTGTTTGCTATGTGATTAGTGAACTCTGGTTTTTGACCATGGTGGTCAATACCATTTCGTTGGCACCTGAGCATTTTGAAGCATCTCGTCTTGAGTTGGTCGGGCGAACCTTGACAGGTATTGGCTGCGTTATCTTCGTTCAATCAACGGGGTTTCTAACACGCGGTCTTGTGCACAATAGGTATTTACTGCTTAGAACAATGGCTCGAATTATTCTGCCATTTTTGATCGGTGTTTTTGGTATCAAGATGGCGATTAACTGGAGCGCAGAACACGCGAGTGATGAGATTCTCATGTGTTCGTCAATTGGCACATTGGTCCGCTCGTTGATTGCGGATGGTGAAAAGCTAGAGATAGAACGGTGGGCTGATGAAAGTCAGTTTTATAGTATTGAAGAGTTTCAGTTGGGATTGGTATATGCACCAGCCGCCACCTGTTTTAATTCTTCATTTTTTCGCCACGCATTAGCTGAGCCATTGATACGCAAAGAGCTCGTTGAATCATCTCTGACGTCAGGGCGCGGAAAGAAGCAGTCCGAGTTTCTAGAACAGAGTGTGTACTCGCTGATTCGAAATTTTAACGAAATCTATGGTGGAATAATCCAAGTCGGATGGGTATGGAATCGACAGCGAGCGATTGATAAATTTTATATGAGCACCTGGCAGAAGGGGATTGAGCTTAACTCACGCGTTTTTGATGGTGTATTCGATAGGGTATTGCCCTTGGGACGACAACTATCGAAAGGTCGTGTATTTGAAGTGGTCATTGAAGAAATTTTGAAGGTTGCACAAATCCGACTTAACGATGTTTCTATTAATCGTCATATGCCGCCACGCACTGCTGTGAAGGTGTTGCTTAGCCAGATAGGTGATCAAGAACTGACAAAATTGGATGGTGGGGACTTCTCCTTGGTGCAACGATTTTTAGAACCTGCAAAAGCAATGTATAAAGCAGCGGTTGTACCAGTGATATTGATTAGTGTATCTACGGTTCTCATTACACTCAACTTGATTGCGATACTTCGTATGGTAGGCGTCGCCTTGGTTCAAATGGTCTTGAGAAAAAGGACTTTCAACAAAAATCACAAATTGGGTTTGGGATTTTTGTTCCTTGCTCTCATCCTGACGGTATTCCTTCCAACCACGAGGACCCAGAACACCATTTTTGGAACGATCGATTTACGTCCAACAAATATCTTTATCTGGTTTGGTTACCGCGTACAGTCAATGGCCTTTCCTCAACTACTCAAGTTGATGCATGAAAATCACATTGCATCAAACCCGTTTTGGTATACGAGTACGCTTACGGAGTCAGAAGAGGTTCAGGAAATAAAAGAAAACATTATGAGAGCGTCAAATGAGCATCGATACCTAACTCCGATTGCAGGTTCCGTTGCTTGGCATACTATGACACTAAAGTACTTTGGCGGGTTGGATGGTGGCGAGTCGGCGCGTATCCAACATGCGTTTGAATATTACAAACACGCTGAAGGTGTTGGGGAGCCGTTTGTATCAAAAGCGAGCTACGCAAAAAAATGGGTGTCGATCCATGTTGGTCAAAGCAAGCATGATTAGAATGCCAACAGCGCAAACGACAGTGAACCTGAACCTATGAAATGAAAATTCAGTATTTAAGTGACCTCCACATTGAGTATCAATTGGATCGGTTTGAACAATGTGATGCTGACGTTGTTGTGTTAGCAGGGGACATACACATAGCCGATCGGGGATTGGAAAGGGCGAGCAGAAACATTCCCCAGATACCTATTATCTATGTATCGGGGAACCATGAGTACTATGGCCATTCGTTCCCATCATTGTGTGAATGGATATCCCAAAAAACTTCCTTTCACATATCCACGTTTTGAATAATGAGGTGGTAACCATCGATGGTGTCAACTTCTTTGGTAGCACACTTTGGACTGATTTCAATCTATTTGGCGATGTTGCGGCCAGTCAAGCAGAATCCCAGCGTTACATGAATGATTACTATTACATTACCAGCACAAAGACGGGTAAAAACTTGATGCCGACAGAAACGGCGCAGGCTTTTGGTGATTCCAAATTATGGCTCGAGAACGCGCTAAGTGATAATGCTGGGAAGACGAATGTGGTGGTAACGTATCATGCACCTTCTATCCGCTCCATATTACCTCAGTACTTAGACGATAAAGCGACAGCTGCGTTTGCTTCAAACCTAGATGATTTTGTCCTTCATCATCAACCCGACGTTTGGATACACGGGCACGTGCATAATCAAGTTGATTGCTTGATAGGCAAGACAAGAGTTTTGTGCAATCCGCGTGGTTACCCTGGAGAAGAGATTAGGAAGTATTTTGATCCCACGGCAAGTTTTATTATTTCGTGAAATGTTTTGGGGGAAATGCGGTGGCCAGAGACAGAATCCAACTGCTGACACGGGGATTTTCAGGTTTAGTAGTGAATTTGGAAATTCAATAAAATCAATGACTTGTAACGCTTGCGAATTACGAATGTGCCAGTAAATGACGGTAAAATGGCACAAATAGCAGTTAGTTTGGCACAATTCTGGCACACCGATTTTCTAAACAAGTAACCGGTGACCTTTCGGGTTATACCTTTCTTTCGTTTCTAGGATATGGAGATTATCGGTCCCCATGGTGTTGTCAGACTAAATTCCCTAAATCCTGAGAAACCGACATTTATCGTTTCTGTCATTCAGCGCACAGCCTCCGCCATTCAGCGAGTGATTCGTTCCTCAAGTTTTTGAAAATAGCTCTTCTTTGTAAATGGCGCTGGTGGTTAAAATGGTTATAGATTTGTGAATGGATACTAGTGAAAGTCTGCAATGTCACTCTACTCTTAAACCCTTGCATCGACCTTTCTTTTCGCCTGAATGTGAGATGAGAATTTTCGCAGAAGTTATTTAAGTAGACCTTAGTTTCATGCAAGCTTGAGCACTGAATTTCCTTCAGCGCCGTACGGTAAGGACGCAGTTTATCCGTTACTATTTCTTTGGGCACGCCATGTTTTCGCGTTGTCTTTTCAAAAAACTTCAGGGCTTCCTCTTTGTTACGACGCTTACTTACATAGCATTCGAGCACTTCGCCTTCATGGTCTATTGCTCTACATAGGTAATGTAACTCTCCATTAATTTTAACGAAAACCTCGTCCATGTGCCAGCGCCAATTGGACTGATAGCCTCTGTGTTTACGGCGAATTTCCCCTGCAAACTCTAAGCCAAATCGCTCCACCCAAAAGCGAACAGTTTCATGACTGATACCTATTCCACGTTCATGCAGTATCTTCGACTTGACGAAAGCTGAGCGGATAACGCACGTAATACATCACCGCTAATCGGATGATTTCGTGTGATGTCTTGAAGTATTTGAATGGGTTTTTCTCGCGCATTCTCAAATTATATCGTTTTATGATCTGGTCTCGAAGTTAATCTGACAACACCATCGTCGGCATAACGCACGATCAACACTTCGCTGTTTGCTTTACGTTTCCGCCATTGATGGCTCCATAGATCAAGCACATAGTGCAGATAGATGTTCGATAGTAACGGTGAAATAACGGCACCTTGTGGTCATCCACACTGCGCTGATTTTCGTTGAAGAAGTCGGTCGGCAACTTTGTTCGAGTTGCGCCACCAGCGGCAGAACCAGCGCCAGTTGCCACCAATAGTATCTAGGTCAGAATTGTTGAACTTGATATAACTAGCGAGGCAGTCGGTGAAACACTGGCGATTCTGGTAAGGCCTAAATATTAACTCGATATGAGATTGCCTCCTTCCAATCTCAGCACTCTATGAGCATATGCCGCCTGTGATTCAGAGTGTGTCACCATCATGACCGTTGTACCTGAATTGTTTAACTCACTGAGAAGGCTCATTACTTCGTCCCCTTTGGCTTGGTCTAAATTTCCAGTTGGTTCATCTGCTAAAATCAGTGAAGGGCTTCCAACTAAGGCTCTCGCAATTGCTACTCTTTGTTGCTCGCCTCCTGATAGAACGTTGGGCGAATGGTTTTGTCTATGACTAACAGAGACTTTCTCCATAGCCTGTTCAACGAGCTGATGTCTTCTTTCCTTGTTACGGTATTTGTATAAAACAGCTAGCTCAATATTCTGATAAACGGTTAAATGCTCTATCAGATTGAAATTCTGGAAAATAAAAGAGATTCGGCTTGATCTAAGGTTAGAGACCCTTCGCTTACTTAAATTTGAGACTTCATGATTTTCGAAGAAGTACGAACCGGTAAAGTTATCATCAAGTAGGCCCAATACGTTGAGTAAAGTAGATTTTCCGCAACCCGAGGGACCCATGATGGCGACAAATTCGGATTGAAGCACAGTTAATGAAACATCATTGAGCGCGGTCGTTTCCATGTTCCCAGAAATAAATTTTCTGGTCAAATTTTCTATTTTAACTAACATTACTGCATCTCCTACTTGATCCTTATTTGGTCATATTCAACAAACTTTCTATATGAAGAACTTACTATTTCCTCTTCCGCGCTTAAGCCCTTTCTAATTGAGATGAATTCAGGATTTTGACTCAATATCTCGATTTCACGTCGCTTAGCAGTGTTTGACCTTCGATCAACCACGAACACCCATTTTCCAGCCGTATCCAAGATAAATGGACCGTTTTTAACTCTCACAGACTCGAAAAACTCACTAATAAGAAGTTTTCCGATCACGTTCTGTCCTCTAGAGGTCGGTACGTTTTGATTATCATCTATCGATAACACGACTTCAAATTTTCCATTTTCAACTTGCGGAAGAACCTTGGTTACTACGGCAGCCACTGGCCGATCGGAAACAGTGAAAGTGGCTTTTTGCCCGATTCGTACGTTACTCAAGTAAAACTCATCAACCATCGCAAATATTTCATGGGCACCATCATTTTCAAGTTGGCCGATTCGAGTTCCCTTCACTATCGATTCTCCTAGCTGAATATTGAAGCCAGTTAAGTTCCCGTCGATGGGGGCAGAGATGAGCAAACTTCCAAGAGTCGATCTTGTGAATTCCAAATTACTATTCAGTTGAGTAAACAATTCTTCAATTTTGGATGTTTGTATTTCTCGGAGCGAGTCACTTTCTTTCTTGTGAGCTATGTAAGTGACCAACAAGGTTACTTGAAGCGCCAACTCGTTATCCAGCTCCTTGAGTTCTTCTTCAGCAATCCCCAATCTGTCAGCATGCTTCTTTCTCCTTTCAATCCTATTTCGCAGTTTAATTATGTTTGATTCGGTGGTTTGAACATTTACTTCACTTTGAAGCTTGTTATTTTGTAAATTACTCTTAATGTTGTAAAGGTTGCTTATTTGCTCAGTGATTTGAGCCTCTTTTTCTATAACGTTGAGTTGCAGGTTTGTGTTCGACAACCTAACTATGGCTTGCCCTTTGGTCAAGAGGGCTCCATTTTCAGTGAAAATTTCCTCTACTTTTCCGCCTTCCAATATATCAATAAAGGTAGTGTCAACCGCTCGAATCGTTGCATTAATAGGAATGAAGTCGGCTTCATTTCCCTTATAAACCGTCTCAAAAGATAGGTCCTCAGCTGCTACCGTGTAGCTAACATCACCTCTTGATCCCCAAAAAAATATTGCAGCGATCAAGCATACAATCGTTACAAAAATTAGTAGAGTTTTGCTAACTCTTCTCCTAGGGTTTTCTATGATTTTATCCATGCTCTGCCATTAGAACCTTGTTCAATGTGGAAATAAATCCCCCCCCCATCGCTCAAGTAAAGTATTTCATGATTCGTGCACTAAGTTTAGCTGACTCTTGTGTCTGAGGCTATCAATGAATTTTGGCCTTCAACTTCGATTGGGTTAAGTGAATCTTATTGTGTTTTTTGGAATATACAAGTATAAGTTACAGCTTAACGAAACCCCAATTTTTATATCAACCTAACTGTAAGGGTGCTGGGGTAATATTTTTCTCTAGATTTAAAAAGGAGCCTATTTTATGGGAGTCAGTATTTTGGGAGTGCATGCAGGCCATGATGCTGCAGTATGTTTGTTACAGGACGGAAAAATTACCGCGATGATAGAGGAAGAGCGCTTAACACGAGTTAAAAATGCTCTGCCGAACTCGGTGTTAGATTTATGGAGTCAGTTTGGTGGGAAGTTCGGGTATTTCCCTTGGGCTTCATTGAATTATTGTCTGTCGAGCGCCGGCTTGGGAATCGATGAATTAGATGCGATAGTTTTGCCACATGAATTGGTTGATCGTTCAGATATTCTAGATATTCTGCCGTTGAAAGATTTGTCTAAAATAATTTTGTCTAGAGAACCTATTGGCGGCGCCCACCACTATCGGCATGCCCTATCTGCGTTTTTTGCGAGCCCATTTGACGATGCAGCTGTTCTCGTGGTCGATGGAGACGGATCGGTTAACTCTGAGGGATATGAGGCTGAAACAGGGTACGCTTTTCGCAACAGGTCTGGAGATTGGGAGCAAATTTTTAAGAACAGATACCCGTCGCATCAAGTTTTAAATAGCGGGATTGGCTGGACATACGATTATATTAGTTCGATTTTAGGGTTTATCGCGGATGTAGGTTATTTAGGTGAACCTGGGAAGACCATGGGGTTAGCTCCGCTAGGCAAGCTCTGCGACGAACTGCAAGAACCATGGATTGTCGCAAACGGTTTTAACTTGGATTTTAGTGGTTTTCAAACGTGGTTAAACGATTGTGGGCATTTAGCAAGAATAGATTTTCTCTCCAAGGATCGTGCCCTAATTCAAAATGCCAATGTTAATATATCCAGCGACGCATGCAATATAGCTTGGAAGGTTCAAAATGAGCTTGAGCAAGCGATGCTGCATCTAGCAATTAATCTCAGAAAATCGACAAGTTCAAAAAACCTTTGCCTTGCAGGCGGTGTGGCTTTGAATTCTGTTGCTAATGGGAAAATCTTTAGAGAAAGTGGATTCGAAAATGTCTTTATTCAACCAGCGTCGAACGATGCGGGTCAAGCCATTGGTCTTTCTTACTACGGCCAAATGGTTCTCTCGAAAAGAGGGTTAAAGAGTTCGACTATTAATATTGAACCGATTACTCATGCATGCGGCGGTAAGTTCTATAAAAATTCTCAAGTGGAAGAGCTGCTAAACAGATCGGGTCTTGCTTATGAAAAGTTCGATACAGGAAATTTAACCGCACACAGCGCAGCTAGCGCTCTTAGTAATGGTGAGGTCATCGGATGGTTTCAGGGCGCCTCAGAGTATGGCCCAAGGGCTTTAGGGAATAGGAGTATATTGGCCGATCCAAGAGGGCCTAACGTGAAAGACCAAGTCAATTTTCGAGTTAAGTTCAGAGAGCCTTTTAGGCCGTTCGCTCCGAGCGTGTTGCGAGATTATTGCGCGGAAATTTTTGAACTCGATGGAGATAGCCCGTTTATGCTGCTTGTGGCTAAGGTCCGAGAAGGTTGGAAGGCGTCCATACCAGCGGTTACTCACGTCGACGGAACAGCTAGAGTACAAACCGTTACCAAAGCTGAGCATGGTCTGTACCATGATTTAATTAGTCATTTTTACTCGTTGACAAAGGTTCCCTTAGTTTTGAACACATCGTTCAACTTGAAGGGTATGCCACTGGTTGAGTCTCCCGAAGATGCGCTCAGTTGTTTTCTACGCACTGATTTAGACGCGTTGTACATCGGGCAGTATCGATTGAATGCCCCGGATCTAAGCAAGGTTCGCGTTGTTTACTCAAAAGATTGGGAGCTAGTTTGCGGTAAGCGAACCGGGGTTGATGGTGGACTGCTAGCTTATTTTGAGAATCGTGACAGCTTAGAAAAACAAATCATTGAAATCGAACCGAGAACTGGTGTAATGTTTCGAACCTGCGAGCATCTTGTTGCAGCGAAGTCAGTCCAGCATGCTATAGAGTTGGCAACTGGGTCGACCGATAATACCTTGAAAATAATGGATGAGGTTTATAAAGGTATTCAAGAACTTGTTAGAAAGGGTGTATTACAGTTGTTTGCGGGGAATTTCAAAGCCTGATTTCTCCACTGGATTTTAGATAAATGGATAATGGTTTTGGTATACGAAATGTTGAGAAGGGCGAAAAATATTAGATTGCAAATTGAATTTAGATCTACTATTTTTAGAGATTCTGATAATGCACTTTGTTTAGAGTGCAGTGAGTGCCGTCGATTAGTATGATTGTTGCGCTCAATTAGAAAGCATCAATGAGATTTTAATAACAATATATTAGGAGTATTTTTG
>Ga0316189_10006873_pt1 | contig 10820 bp, 7 predicted proteins | sample LowCovwburrow_MG_FD_204930 | JGI IMG/M metagenome (GOLD analysis project Ga0316189, IMG submission 204930) | Coastal sediment microbial communities from Maine, United States - Lowes Cove worm burrow | ecosystem: Environmental > Aquatic > Marine > Coastal > Sediment | place: USA: Maine... | reverse complement strand
AACCCAAGTTTGCTGAGAAGAGCGGTTTGCGCGGGGTCGGCGCAGCAAGCGCGCCATGCCTGGAAGTCCCGGCGCGGCGGATAGTCACGCCGCAGGCGGTCGAACTCGATGGCCACGGTTTCGGGCGGCATTGAGATCAGCTGCCGCATCTGTGCATCATGGCGTTGGACGAAACAGGTAGCCTCGAGGGCTCTTTCCAGCGGATCTTCGCCTGCCTGGAGTTCCAGTAACGGGACAGGCCCGGGTGCTTCACCCGGTTGGAACGGGTGCAGCCGGGCCCACTGGCAAAAAGCCCGATAGACACTATGCGTCCCATTGCGTTTGCCGTCATCGCTGTAGCCCGCTACGTGGGGGGTTGCCACGGTAGTCGCACTGAGCAGCCGGTTGTTGATGCGGGGTTCACCCGGCCACACATCCAGCGCAGCATGCAGGCGTTTGTTGCTGAGTTCAGCCAACAGAGCATCACCGTCTACGACATCACCGCGTGCGGCGTTGACCAGCAGGCTTTCATTGTTCATCGCCTGTAGCTGCTCTTGGGCAATCATGCGGAAGGTGGGGTGGGGCCCGTCCCTTTCCAGTGGTACATGCAGGCTGACAATGTCCTGTTTGAGGGCTTCATCCAGAGTGACCAGGCCGGTAACACCCTGCTCAGCCAACGGCGGATCGTTGGCAACCGTTTCGATTCCCAGTGCGGTCAGCAGCTGTTGCAGGCGTGAACCGACATTTCCGCGTCCGATGATGCCGACCCGCTGGCTGGACAGCTCACGCCCCAGCCTGGCGCAGGCCAGCCACATCATTGCGAGGGTGTATTGGGCAGCAGAATCCGCATTGCAGCCCGGAGCATTGGCCCAGCTGATGCCCTGCCGGTCAAGCCAATCGGTGTCCAGGTGGTCTATGCCTATGCTGGTTGTGCCGACAAAACCGACCCGGCTGCCTCGCAGTAGCTCAGCATCAACCCGGGTTGTGGTCCTGATGATCAGCGCGTCAGCATCCTTCAGGTCGGCGGCCAGGATATTTCGTCCATCCATGACGCTCAAGCTGCCGTGCCGGCCAAAAGTATCCCCGGCGCCCCTGATGTTCTGGTCGACGACGATTTTCACACGGTCAGTATCCGGCGGCCTGCCCATCCTTGCGTGATTCTGAGGCACCGACATAGACTCCGGATTCCGGGTGTTTCATGATCGCCTGGTAACCGCCGTAGGGCCCACGGGAATATTCGATGCTATGGCCGCGCCCCATCAGGTTCCGGATGACCTCATAGTCAAAACCGGTTTCCAGGTTAACCGTGCCGCCGTCGCTCATGACCTCGCCGGTAGGTTCGCTCGAACCGGAGTGGTGAATGCGCGGCGCGTCGCCGGCTTCCTGCAGACCCATTTTGAAGTCGACCAGGTTGACGACGATCTGGGCATGGCCCTGCGGCTGCATTCCGCCACCCATCAGTCCAAAACTGATCAGCGGCTTGCCATCCCGAGTAATGAAGGCCGGGATGATGGTATGGAATGGGCGTTTGCCCGGCTCGAAAGAATTCGGATGGCCGGGCTGCAAATCAAACAGCTCGCCCCGGTCCTGCAGAATGAACCCGAGACCGGGCGGTGTCATTCCTGAACCCATGCCACGATAATTACTTTGGATAAGGGAGACCATATTGCCGTCTGCATCGGCCGTGGTCAGGTAAATCGTATCGCCGTCCCTGAGGACTTCCGGGTCTCCGTGGGGAAATTCACGCGCAGCCTTTTGCATGTCGATCAGTGCATTGCGATCGGCCGCATAGCCCTTGGATAACAGCTTTTCCACGGACACGTCCATGAAGGCCGAATCGGCGTAGAATCGCGCCCGGTCTTCGAATGCGAGCTTCTTGGCCTCGAGAAACAGGTGCATGTAGTCGGCTGAACCAAAGCCCATCCCGGCGACGTCGTAAAGTTCGAGGATGTTGAGAATTTGCAGTGCGGCGATGCCCTGGCCGTTGGGCGGCAGTTCCCACACGTCATAGCCGCGGTAATTGACGGAAACAGGCTCGACCCAGTCACTGTGGTGGGCGGCCATATCCTCGTAGCTGAGGAATCCGCCATTGGCCTGCATGTAATTGCCGATGGTGCGCGCGATATCACCTTTGTAGAACACGTCACGCCCTTCCTTCGCGATGCGCTCCAGGGTGTTGGCGAGGTTAGGGTTCTTCCACAGCTCACCCACTTCAGGAGCCCTGCCGTCAATCGTCATTTGCTCGACGAAGCCAGGGTATTTTGAAAGACGTCCTACGGAGATATCCCAGTAAAACTGAATGGTCTCATGGACCGGATGTCCGTTGCGGGCATAGTCGATGGTGGGCTGCAGGATTTCAATCATCGGCAGTCTGCCAAATCGCCCATGCAACTCGAACCAGCCGTCGACCGTGCCGGGCACGGAAACGGGCAGGGGGCCATAAGGCGGAATTTTATCGATGCCGTTCTCTTCAAACCACTCGCGGGTCAGCGAGAGCGGCGAGCGGCCGGATGCATTGAGGCCATAAAGCGATTGTGTTTTTGCGTCCCATACGATCGCATACAGATCGCCGCCTATTCCATTGCCGGTGGGCTCCATCAGGCCCAGGGCCGCGTTGGCTGCTATGGCGGCGTCAATAGCGTTACCGCCCTTGCGCATCGTTTCCAATGCGACTTGCGTTGCCAGCGGGTGGCTGGTGGCAGCCATGGCGCTGGGGGCCATGACTTCGGATCGGGTGGCGAATGTCTTGCCCGTTACGCGGTCAGCGGCCATTGCGTTGATACTCCATGCGGCTAAAAGAATCAGTATAAATCGCATCGGTGAAGCGCCTCCATTATTACGCCCGGAAAAGTAGATAATTAACGATTGAAACAACCAGTGTGCCCCAGTTATCGACTACAATGGTACAGATATTGACACATCCGAAGGAGTTACAAATGAATCATCCTGTTCGAGTCGCCATTACCGGCGCTGCCGGCCAGATAGGCTATCAACTTTGCTTCCGAATTGCAGCCGGCGATATGCTCGGCCCGGATCAGCCGGTGATCCTGCAGTTGCTGGAAATTACCCCTGCACTGGGCGCGCTGGAAGGCGTCGCTATGGAACTGAAGGACGCAGCGTTCCCATTGCTGATGGACATCGTCGTGACTGACCAGGCGGAAACAGCGTTTCAGGATACCGACTATGCCCTGTTGGTTGGAGCGCGGCCACGCGGTCCCGGCATGGAACGCGGTGACCTGTTATCTGCGAACGGTCAGATTTTTGGCCCGCAGGGTGCGGCCATGAACAAAGTCTCGAGCCGTGATATCAAGGTTCTGGTTGTTGGCAACCCGGCAAATACCAATGCATTGATTGCCCGTTCTGCGGCACCCGACCTTAATCCGCGAAACTTCACCGCAATGACCCGGCTGGACCACAATCGGGCACTGGCGCAGCTGTCGGATAAAATTGGAACGCATCACGCCAATATCTCCCGGATGGCGATCTGGGGAAATCATTCGGCCACGCAGTTTCCTGATATCCGTTTCACCGAAGTTGACGGCGCAGCGGCTGCCGCTGATGTCGGCCAGGACTGGTACCGCGAAACATTCATTCCTGACGTCCAGCAGCGTGGTGCAGCAATCATTAAGGCCCGTGGCGCCTCCAGCGCAGCTTCTGCCGCATCGGCAGCCATTGACCACATCAGGAGCTGGGCACTGGGTACGCCTGAGGGCGACTGGGTTTCCATGGCGGTACCCGCCGACGGCAGTTACGGAATCGAGCCGGGCATTATCTATTCTTTCCCTTGTGTCTGTGAAAACGGGGACTACCGGATCGTCCAGGGGCTGGATATTGATGAGTTCAGCCGCGAGCGCATGGGTGCTACTGAAGCAGAATTACGGGAAGAACGGGCTGCGGTTGAAGACCTGCTCTGAGACGGGCAGGAATTAAGTCGTTTTAACCAATCGGTGAGCCGGGGGGTACCTGGCTCGCCGGATTGTCGTCGCTGGCAGGCTGACGTTCGAGAAATTTCAATATCTCGTGGCGCGCAGCAGCGGCGTCCTGATTGCCCTTACGTGACTTCGATAACAGCTCGTCTGCCAGCGAGATCAGTGTTGCCGTTGCACCCGCCCGGGTGACGTCACCTGCAGAGTGATCCGCAGACAGGGCCATCAAGCCGCGCAGTACACGCCATTCGACCTCGGTCTGGATGGCTGCAAGGTAGCCGTCCCTCGGGGTGTCGGCCCGCCAGCTGACCTCAAGCAATGCGTCCAAAACCGCCTGGGGACCTGGCAGTTGCGGGTTCAGGGCCTGTTGCTCGGCAAGCCTGGCCAGCCGCTGCGGCTGCAACAACTCCACTATAACGAGGTCGGCACCGGCGCGGGCAGGCGACAGGTGGTCAAACGTAATCCCGGTTTGTCCTGTAAAAAATTCCCGGTCTCTGCTGTAGCCATTTACAGGTGGAGGCAGCAGGTACTTCAGCTTGTCCGGCAGGGCCAGGCGCTCGGGCTGTAGCAAGTCTGTCAGCGAGTTCAACGCCCGTTGCTGGGTGCTTGCGTCGACCGGCTCCAGCCGGCTGGGCTCACCATCTTTCAGGTCGTAGCCGTAATACAGTCCGCCCAAAAGCTTGGCAGTTGCTTCCAACTGGTAGCGATGGAGCAGGTAGACCGGCACCAGCCGTCGTTCCATTTCGAACAATGGCGTGCCGTCCGGGATCACAGCCAAAGAAAAATTCTCCAGTCCGCTTTGCCTAATGGCGAGCAGTTCATCCAGTCTTTGCAGCACATCCTGGCCGTTGTCCCAGAGGTGGGAGCCTGGGTGGGCGCTGCCGGGATTACGGGAGTCGCGGTCGGTGAGAAACGCAATTCCCTTGATCGGAGCCTGGTCCAGAATGGCGGCCAGTCCGACGGCTTCCTGCCCGGGTGCAAAGCGGCGGTAGCCATATTGCACGGTCAGTTTGTCCCACGGGCTGATGCCACGGCGGTAGGCACGGTCCAGGCTCACCCGTCCGTTTTCATCCAGGTAGAGGTCAGGATGCGGGTAATCCATGACTGATGCATCACCGGAAGATGAGGCTGCGAAGTTATGGTCTATCCCGAGCGTATGTCCGACTTCGTGGGCGGAAAGCTGGCGCAGGCGCGCGAGCGCCATGTCACGGGCCGCAGAGGAATGTTCCCCCGGAGACGTGAAGGGTGCGGTCAGTGCTTCCGCAATAAGCTGGTCCTGGCGTACCCGCAATGATCCCAGGCTGACATGGCCCTTAATAATCTGGCCGGTGCGTGGATCGGCCACACTACCGCCGTAAGACCAGCCCCGGGTCGAACGGTGGACCCACTGTATGACGTTATAGCGAACATCAAGCGGGTCTGCGTCCTGGGGCAGCACGTCGACACTGAAGCCATTTTCGAAACCGGCTTCTTCAAAGGCTTCATTCCACCATGAAGCGCCTTCAAGCAGCGCGCTGCGGACCGGTTCGGGTGCACCGCTGTCGACGTAATAACGGATCGTTTCTCCCGGCTCAAGCGGGTGCCGGTAGATCAGGCGCTGTTCCATTGGCTGGCCCAGCGGGACCGCATAGTCCCGGTAGTCCAGCTCAAAATACCCGGACCGCGGATGGAAGCGTCGTGGTTGATAAGTGTCGTCCGGAAGCCGTATAAACTGGTGGACAACACGGACCGTCAACGAGTCCGGCGTAGGCGTCACGTCCTTGATAAAGTCGCCCGGGTCTGAGCCCTTCAGCGTCATCACGACCGGGATCAGGGTGTTTTCGGGGAAATTCTTTATCCCGGCCGCGTCTATTGCGGAGCGGTCAGGATCCATTTCGAAGCTGCCCTGCTCGAGTGCGGCAATCCGCACACCAATCCGGGTAATATCGGAAAGTAGCAACGGAGCAAGATCGATCGTGATGCCGTTTTCGTTTCTTTCTTCCGGGTTTTCGATCGGGAATCCGGCCAGCACGGATTGTGCAAACGCCTCACCCACAGCGCGGCGCTCGTGAAGGTTGTCGGTATCCGCCCGAAAGGCCAGGTTGGGTTCAATCAATAGCACGCGGTTGCCATAACGTTCAAAGCGAACCCAGCGGGTGCGGTCAAGTTGCCCGCGGTCCAGCCCAAGATCGTTCGATCCGACGCCTGATTGCAGGGCTGGAACATACAGGAATTCAGCCGGAAGCGAGTCCAGGTGCAGCAATACTCTGCCCGCACCGGGTTCGACTGTAAGTTCGAGCAGGCCGTTTTCCTGTGCGTAAAGTTGCGCCGAAAACAGGGCCAGGAAAAGGGTTACGAAAAACCTCACCGCTTCATGAAGTTGAAGAACTCGGCATTGGTTTTGGTGGCCTTCATCTTGTCCAGCATGAACTCAATGGCCTGTGCTTCATCCATTGGATGCAGCAGCTTGCGTAGAATCCAGACTTTCTGCAACTGGTCCTGGCCAATCATCAACTCTTCGCGGCGTGTGCCCGAACGGTTGATGTCGATAGCAGGATAAGTACGGCGTTCTGCAATCCGGCGGCTCAGGTGAACCTCCATGTTGCCCGTACCCTTGAATTCTTCGTAAATGACTTCGTCCATCTTCGAGCCGGTTTCAACCAGCGCGGTGGCGATGATGGTCAGTGAGCCACCCTCGGAAACGTTACGGGCTGCCCCGAAAAACCGTTTTGGACGTTGCAGTGCATTGGCGTCAACACCGCCCGTGAGCACCTTACCCGAAGATGGGGCCACGGTGTTGTAGGCGCGGGCGAGGCGCGTGATGGAGTCGAGCAGGATCACCACGTCGATTTTGTGTTCAACCAGGCGCTTCGCGCGCTCGATGACCATTTCGGCGACTTGTACATGCCGGGATGCAGGTTCGTCGAAGGTGCTCGAAATAACTTCAGCATCTACTGATCGCTTCATTTCGGTCACTTCTTCGGGCCGCTCATCTATAAGCAGGATGATCATCTTGCAGTCTTCGTGGTTGGCCCGGATGCTGGTGGCTATGTTCTGCAGCATGATGGTCTTACCGGCCTTCGGTGGTGAAACCACCAGCCCGCGCTGGCCACGGCCGATTGGCGAGACCAGGTCAATGATCCTTGCCGTTACGTCCTCGGTACTGCCGGTTCCTCGCTCCAGCGGGAGTTGCTGGGTGGGGAACTCCGGTGTCAGGTTCTCAAAAAGAATCTTGCGCTTGGCGGCGTCAGGTGATTCGTAGTTGATTTCCTCGACTTTGAGAAGTGCAAAATAGCGTTCGCTGTCCTTGGGTGGCCTGATCTTGCCGGAAAGCGTGTCCCCGGTGCGTAACGCAAAGCGCCGGATCTGGCTCGGCGAGACATAAATGTCATCGGGGCCCGCCAGGTATGAGCTGTCTTCGGAACGCAGGAAACCGAAACCATCCTGGAGAATTTCCAGAACGCCATGACCAAAGATGCTTTCGCCGCTTTTGGCATGCGCCTTGAGGATGGAGAAGATAATGTCCTGCTTCCTGGAGCGTGCAACGCCCTCCAGGCCCATTTCGTCAGCGAGTTCCTGAAGTTTGGAAATCGGTTTTTGTTTGAGATCTGTTAGGTTCATAAGGGTTCTGATTTATTTTAGGGCTATGCCTGTGGATAGTGATTTCAAGATGGTAGTTGAGTAATCAAAGCGCCGCTTTTTTCCGGTTTAAGCACCGGCGGTCAAATAGGGAAGTGTATAAGCCGGACGGGGGCGACCGGCTACAGATGGCGTAAAATTAGCACGATTGTGACAGAGCGTCCAGTCCTTCGCGCAGTATATCGAAAACCGGGACCTGTGCGATGAGGCGCAGGTCCCGGTTCGGGATCAAACGATTTCGTCGACGAAAGCCTTCAACTGACCCTTGGTCATGGCGCCAACCTTGGTCGCCTGTACTTTTCCGTCACGGAAGATCATCAGCGTTGGGATACCGCGGATGTTGAACTGTGCGGGGGTTGTCGGGTTGCTGTCGATATCCATTTTGGCCACGGTCAGGCGGTCGCCGTATTCTTCGGCCAGTTCTTCAATAATGGGTCCGATCATTTTGCATGGCCCACACCATTCAGCCCAGTAATCGATCAATACAGGGCCTTCGGCACTCAGGACATCCTGGTCAAAACTGCCGTCGGTGACGTGCTTAATTTTATCACTCACATTACTTCTCCAGAATTCGCGTCGCTATTGTTACTGGAACATGCCAGTCGGCGCGGTTAATATGGTCATTACAAGGACCCGCCAGAATCTGTAACCGGGTCCATCATTTCAACTGAACTGTTCAACGATTTCAAGGCGCCGGCAGTAATTTTCAAGCCCCCTGTATCCTGAGTAACCAAAATAATTCGATCCGTGGCAAGCAAATGCTGTCGCAACACCTAAAGTGAACCCAATATGCCTGAAAAAAAATTAAACAATCCCCTTAGCGATGTCAGCTTCTCCTCCCTGGATCTTTCTCCAACGGTACGGAAGGGTCTGGACCGGGCGGGCTTTACGTATTGTACCCCGATTCAGGCATTAACCTTACCGCCTGCACTGGAAGGAAAAGATGTCGCAGGTCAGGCGCAGACGGGTACCGGCAAAACCGCAGCGTTCCTGTTGGTGATCTTTCAGCGCTTGCTGGAAAAACCGCAGGCCGAAGCAGTCCGCCACCCCCGTTCCCTGGTGCTGGCGCCAACCCGTGAGCTGGCGCTCCAGATTCACAAGGATGCACTGTTGCTGGGCGGTGATACCGGCCTTAAGTTCGGCCTGGCCTACGGTGGCGTTGATTACGAGAAACAACGCAAGACCTTGCAGGACGGGGTCGATATTCTTATCGGAACGCCCGGGCGCATCCTGGATTACTTCAAGCAGAACGTGTTCAACCTGAAACAGATTGACGTGATGGTTCTGGATGAAGCTGACCGTATGTTCGACCTTGGGTTTATCAAGGACATCCGATACTTCCTGAGGCGTCTGCCGCCGCGGGACCAGCGGCAGTGCCTGATGTTCTCGGCAACGCTGTCGCAGCGGGTTCTGGAACTGGCCTACGAGCATATGAATGAACCCGAACTGCTGAAGGTGGAGACCGAACAGGTAACGGCCGATCGCGTGGAGCAATTCGTTTACTACCCCGCCAACGAGGAAAAGCTGCCACTCCTGGTTGGCTTGTTGAGAAAAATAGAGGACGGCCGGGTCATGGTGTTTGCCAACACCCGGGCCGCCACCGACCTGATTGAGCGCACGCTGAATGCCAACGGTATCCTGGCAGCGGCGATGTCAGGACAGGTGCCGCAAAAGAAGCGGCAAACCCTGCTTAAACGTTTCCATGACGGAGAACTGCCTGTTCTGGTGGCAACCGATGTGGCAGCCCGCGGACTGCACATCCCCGATGTCACCCATGTCTTCAATTTTGATCTGCCCCAGGATGCTGAGGACTACGTTCATCGCATTGGCCGCACGGCCCGCCTGGGCGCCAAGGGCGTAGCCATCAGTTTTGCCTGTGAGCATTATGCGTTCCATTTACCCGAGATCGAAGCCTTCATCGGTTATCCGATCGCGGTGGAGCAGGCGAGCGTGGAACAGATGCCCGAGATTGAAAGGCCGGCTCCCAGGCCGCGGCGGCATAATCGCAGTGGCGGGGGTAATAACAGTTCCCGCGGCAGGCATAATAGCGGTGGCGGACAACGGCGCCGTCGGCGGTAATCCTGGCTGACAATGGCACTGACCGGGCTGCGAGATGATCACTTTTGAGCGTGTGACAAAACGTTACCAGGGCGGTGCCATCGCCCTGCGGGACATCAGTTTTCACCTGGATGCCGGAGAAATGATTTTTCTGACCGGTCACTCCGGTGCCGGCAAAAGTACGCTGCTCCGACTCACCCTGATGCTGGAGCAGGCTACCCGCGGCCAGGTGCTGGTCAACGGCAGAAACCTGAGTAAAACATCCCCCCGTCTGGCTCCCCAGGTACGGCGCGGTATCGGAATGATCTTCCAGGACCACAAGCTACTCAGCGACAAAACCGTTTTTGACAATGTTTCCCTGCCACTGATGATCGCCGGGATGCGCTACCGGGATATCCGAAAAAGGGTCAGGGCAGCGCTGGACATGGTCGGTTTGCTAGGTAAAGAAAAGTCCTGGCCCAGGATGTTGTCCGGGGGTGAGCAGCAGCGTGTCGGCATCGCGCGGGCGATCGTCGGAATGCCGCCCATCCTGTTAGCAGACGAACCCACCGGTAACCTTGACCCCGAATTGTCGCGCGAATTATTCGGCTTGTTTCGGCAATTGAATGAACAGGGCATGACCATCATGATTGCCAGCCATGACCTCGCGCTTATCCGGTCAATGGGTCAACGTGTCATCGTTTTGTCGCAGGGCGGGTTGGTGGATGACATTGCGGGCCGGGACCTGGCTGGGTCAGTTGCATGACAACTTCCCGAATCAGGAGAAAGTCACGGGCCTGGGGCCGGCGGCAACTGTATAGCTTTTTTTCCAGTATCGGTACCTTGTTGAGTCACCGTCTCGGCACATTGATGACGGTACTGGTGCTGGGTATTGCGATGGCTCTTCCGTTGGGGCTTTATGTGACGGTAAAAAACCTCCGTTCACTTGATCTGCAGCAGGAGCAATGGGGCACCATCACGGTGTTCCTGAAAGACACCGCAGTTGAAGAGGATGCTAACGCACTTGCCGGCCTGATCAGGCTGGAGTTGGCTGCCGGCGTAGAGACGGTCTCACCTGAACAGGGTTTGCAACAGTTTCGGGATGCTTCCGGTTTTGGCCAGGCCCTGGATGTATTTGATGACAACCCTTTGCCCTGGGTATTGCTGGTCATCCCTGAACCGTCAGAGGGCCAGGAGCTTGGTGCGCTCGTTTTGACACTGGATGAATGGTTGCAGCAACAACCGGCTGTCGACCTGGTC
>Ga0316189_10006871_pt1 | contig 10824 bp, 8 predicted proteins | sample LowCovwburrow_MG_FD_204930 | JGI IMG/M metagenome (GOLD analysis project Ga0316189, IMG submission 204930) | Coastal sediment microbial communities from Maine, United States - Lowes Cove worm burrow | ecosystem: Environmental > Aquatic > Marine > Coastal > Sediment | place: USA: Maine... | reverse complement strand
TGACATAAAGCGGTTCTCCCTCACAAGTCCCAGTGTACAAATTCGGTGACCTTATGCCCCAGAGCTACATAGTCCTCAAAGCCATCCAGGTCGCGAAAACCGGCACACTTGCGTATGCCAAACCAGGGCGCGGGGTGGTGCTGTGCATCCTCGATTACTATCCGGCGCACGATCGTGCTGCCGCCGGGTACGCTGCCGGCAAGCCGGCCATAAGCGTCGTGGCGATAGTAGGCCGGCGTTGCAATACAGTGGTTGAAGTGCCCGCCCGACAATGAAAATGCGTAGGCTATAGCCCACTGCGAACGATTGCCGATGCGCAAGGTGACCTGCAGCTGCGCTCGCGCGCCCCCAAGGTCCGCCTGAGTCGCGTCCAGCACCTCGACGTCGATGTAATCCAGCGCTTGGCCGCGTCTGGCGGTAACAAGTGATCCGCGTTCTTCGTGCGCCAGGTTTGCGCGCTCACCCGCCGGCGGGCGAGCCGGGTTGCCTCGGAAGTAGGTGACAGCCTGAACAGGTGCGAATTTGTCGCTTCGCGGTGTACCGATCAGCCACAGCTGCCAGGTATCCGCACGGAATCGTTCCAGCCGAAAAGCGACCAGATAGTGGGCATCAGCGGGCATAAAGCCGATTTCCCGGTAGGCTCCCAAAAGATGACGGCTGGTGTTTGCGGTATCCGAAAACAGCGCAGGTAGCTCGGCATCGGCCGGCCACTGCAGGTTCAGTCGGCTGCTAATCCAGGGGCGCAGCGCACAGGCAAAATCTCGACTCAGCGAACGGGCTGCGGCCTCGACAGACTGTTCACTCCAGGGCGCTTGCAAACTGCCATCCTCCTCGCGTTGCGCGCCCGGGCGCCCGGCCGCCCGGGCCTCAGCCGCGGTAAAACGACCGGACCACAGTAAATAGCGCACCGTGTCGCCGGACTGCCCCGCCGACACCACACGTAACCCGACGCGATCAGCGCCCGCGGCATCGTGCAAAGCAGATACCTCCAGCACGTAATCGACCACAGTGTCGGCGTTACACGCCAGTTCGTCGACACTGCCGGATACTGTTCGATGCTGGCCGCGCTCTCGTGAGGTGACCAACGTTACCGGCGCTGCTCCCGAGCCCAGCGCCTTTACCAAGCTGGCGATAATGGCCTGGCTCAACGCAGTATTCTCCTCAGCCACCAGTTGCAGGCGCTGCCCGGCGAACCTGGGATGGCGCGTAAATAGCTTGCGCAGCTCGGGCAGAGCTTCCGAGTCCAACCAGGGCGACAGCCCGGCGCGCTGGCCGGCCACGGAGGGCTGCGCCAGACTGATAAGCGCCAGCGTCAGCGCGATGCCCAACCGATTTCTGTAAGCGGTGTGAAGAAGGTGCCACATGATTCAATCGATGCTCATTTCCAATGCCGTTGATCATTGGCGTACACAGTGGCACAGGCATGCTGAACAAAGACTGAATAGATTAAACTGATTGCGCAGCGAGACGCCGATTGCGAGGGTCAGGCGCTCTCGGCAACCCCGCCGGGCAGTTTGACGCTGAACAGCGCTCCCCCGAGCACGGAACGCCCCACACGGAGACTGCCGCCATACGCGCTGATGATTTCCACCACAATCGACAGCCCCAGACCATGTCCCAGGTTGGCGGTATCGGCCCGCGCACCTCGCTGCAGAATTTGCTGCTCACTACCGGCCGGTATGCCCTCTCCATCATCGCCGATGGTTAGCAGCAGCCAGTCCTGCCCGGCTTCATGCCGACAGCTGGCACTGAGGCTGATGCGCCTGCGGCAATGCTTGAGCGAATTTTCCAGGAGACTGCCAAAGAGATCCTGCAAGTCTCTCTCTTCGCCCTTGAACACGACATCAGCAGCAACACCACCGGTATCAATTTCAGGTGTGGCATGCCCCTGCGCTTCGGCCTCGGGGCGTGGCAATCGGCGGTAAGCCTCCGCGATGCGCATCAGGACGGGCTTGACCAGAACAGGTTTGCCCAGAATAGCAACGGCGCGACCATCCAGTCGCGCCCGCGCCAACTCGCCCTCGACGATACCCAGCATACGGTTCACCTGGGTCTGGACCAGCTCCCTGAATTGGGGCCCCCGCTCACTGCTGTTGCGCATCAGCATCAGCGGGGTTTTCAGCACATGCGCCAAACGATCCATGGTATTGCGCACACGGGCACGGCGCGATTTCTCGCTGTCCAGAAGGACATTGATATTGTCCGTTAGCGGAACCAGCTCCTGCGGATAGGGACCGGCAAGTTGATCCGCCTCCCCGCGCTCCAACCGCTTGATGGAAGCGACGATTGTACGCAGCGGCGCCAGCCCCCAGCGCACGATGAGCGACTGAGCCAGGAGCAGCAACAGCGCCGTACCCAGCAGCAACCATAGCAGGTAGTCTCGATAGGCTGCCCTGGCGGCGAGCACGTCCACCTGGCTTTGCACAATGAGGAAAATACTTTCAGGGCCGGCACTGCCCCAGGCAACCCGCGTACCCTGGCAAAAATACCGATGCTCTTGCAGGCACTGGGCAAAGCGGTAATCGCCCACCGCCAGATCATACAAACCCAACTGCGACGCGATCTGGGCAGCGGCGGCGGAGGGCTCAGCCAGGTCACCGATGTGCTCCGCTGAGGGACTGCGCCACAGGGCGTGACCCTGCGGGGAAATCACAAACGCATAAAGGCCGGAATTCAGCAGTTCCAGGCGCGGTTCATCCAGCCCACCAAAACGCCAGTTCGCGCCGTCCCAGTCCGCCGCCTTGGCCAGCAGCAACTGTTGCAGGCGCATGCGCTCCTTCTGGGATGCCAGCTGATAGTCGACGAAAGCCTGATCGAGCACCCAGGCTGCCAGGCCCAGGAACAGCGGCAGGATCAGGAGACTGGCGGCTAGCAGACGCAGGTGGATGGATGGCGACTTGTTTTTACCCGTCATCCGCGACGTACTTTTCTCTGAACAGGTAACCGCGACCGCGCACTGTTTCGATGGGGCGAAAACCCCCGTCAGGATCGATCTTGCGCTTGATACGACCCACCAGGCCCTCGACGCTGTTGGCCCTGGGATCGGCGCCAGGCTCGCGCTGATAGCTGTCGGCGATGGATTTCTTGGACTGCACGCGGCCCGCGTTGCGCCACAAGTGTTCCAGTATCTCGTATTCTGCCCGAGTCAGTGGTATCGGTTGATCGCCCCGCGCTACCAGGCGCTTGCGGGTATCCAGGCTAAGCTCCCCATACTCCAGCACCGGGGCATCCAGCCGCGGATCGCCCAGCACCCGGCGCAGGACGGCTTCGATATGGGCAAAAAGCTCCTCCATGTACACCGGCTTCTTGAGGTAGTCATCAGCGCCGGCCTCCATGGCGCTAACAATGCTTTCCACGTCGTCGCGGGCGGTAAGAACGATAATGGGCAGGTTATTGCCGGCACCACGCAGGCGCTGTATCAACTCCAGTCCCGACATTCCAGGCAGGCCCAGGTCTACAACCGCCAGGGTGTAGTCGATTTCGCAAGCCTCGAACAAGCCTTCCTCGGCGTTGGGCACCAGCTTCGCGCTGTAACCGCGGTCACTGAAACCCCTGGCCAGCTGGTCGGCCATTCCCACGTGATCTTCTACAAGCAGGAAGCGCATTCAGTTGGTTCGCCGGACCTTCCCGGACTTCTTATCGTACTCGTACCATATAATGCGCCCGCCACGCACCTGCGCTTTGATCGCCTGCTTGCCAGCCCCGGCCGGCTGGCGCTTTAGAATTTTGACACACCCGCTGCCGCGCTCCTTTTTCGAACAACCCTCCAGGGATTCGATAGCGGCCTGTACGCTCGTCACCTGCGCGGCAAGCGGCAGAACAAGACCAAGAAAAACAACAACGATAAGGGTTGGCACCCGGCGCCAGCATTTCAGCGAGCGATTCCTGCCAACTGCTCCCGGGGCCGCATCAGGCCGGTGTAACGTCCACATCCAGTTTTATCCACTCACCCGGATCGTAATCCATACGTGCAGAATGCACTGCGCCATTGTAGCGGTAGGTGACCATATACTCCACCAGCTGCCGGCGCGTCTCCTCCTGCTGGCGCAAGCGGCAGGGACCCTCGACCCTCAGGACGCGCTTTAACTGCGAACGTCGCTGGATGTCTCGACCGACAGAGGCGCCCAGCACCCCGCCGGCCACGGCCGCCGCTGTGGGATCGCCATGTGCATCGCCGACCCGGTGACCGAGTGCCGCCCCGACGACAGCGCCCAGCACTGTGCCGGTATAACTGGTAAAGCCACGGGGGCTCTGCTGTATGCGGATGCACGAGTGTGCGTTGACGGGTTCCTTGTAGTAACGATAGACCGGCTCAACCGCAAGCACGCGCCCATAGGCAGACTCACCGCGCGCCTCGCGCGAGCTGGCACGGTTTACCCGCTTGGGTTCAGCAACCGCCCGGTGTTGCCTCGCTGCCGCGGCGGGGTCGCGCTCGGCATGGCGGTGGTGCAGGCATTCCTCGTGCCCGTGATGCCGGTGATGCGCCAGGGCATAAGAAGGCCCGAGCAAACTCAAGAAAATGGTCAACCCTGCTGTCAGTTTCATGGTCAGTCTCCTGCCGTAATCGTGGTAGATGCGGCCAATGTAACAGCGCCTTGCTGAACGAATGCTGAACTGATCTGGATAATTGTGTCGATCCGGGCGCTCGGGCACGGATCCCTGGTATTTTGTGCTTTCCCGGCGAGCCTCTATACTGAACCTCTATTGGCAAAAACTAGCCGCCACCAAACGCATACGCCGGGAACAAATCAATAATGCATTCCGGTTCAGCCCAGCCGTCCACTACCTCAGCCTCTGCAAAGTTTTTTTATGGGGTGGGCGCAGTGGCTTATGGCATCAAGGACAATGGTTTTTCCTATCTGCTGTTGCTCTACTACAGCCAGGTGTTGGGCCTGCCACAAAACCTCGTCGGCACCGGAATATTTCTCGCGCTACTGGTAGACGCCGTCACCGACCCGATCGTGGGTTCGGCATCCGATAACCTGCACAGCCGATGGGGCCGGCGCCACCCGTTCATGTATGCCTCTGCCTTACCTGTGGGCATCAGCTTTTTCTTTCTGTGGTCCCCCCCTGCAGGTTTGTCACCCGACGCCCTGTTTGCCTACTTTGTCACGCTGGCCGTGATGGTCCGCGTCAGCATTACCTTTTACGAAATACCCAGTTCAGCACTGGTAGCCGAGCTGACGGATGATTACCACCAAAGAACGGCATTCCTAAGCCTGCGCTATTTTTTCGGTTGGTGGGGCGGCCTTTCCATTGCGGTACTGGCCTACTCCGTTCTGCTGGTGCCCACCAGTGAATACCCGGTGGGCGTGCTCAATCCCGCTGGTTACGAAACCTACGGTGCTATCACCAGCGTACTGATGTTCGCCGCGATACTCCTGTCGGCCCTGGGTACACATAAATACATTGCGCAGCTGAAGAAACCGCAGCACACGAGTTTTCTGCCGGTAAGAGTCCTGGCCCGGCAGACCCTGGAAACCATTCGAGAAGGCTCCTTCCGCGCCCTGTTCATCTCGGCGCTGTTCGGGGCGCTCGCCTCGGGACTGTCCACCTCCATGTCAATCTACCTCAATACGTATTACTGGGGACTGGACAACAAGCAGATCGCCATGATTGTCTCCACGCTGTTCGCTTCGGCGATAGTGGCGATGCTGATCGCGCCGCGAATCAGTCGTAAGCTGGGAAAAAAGCGCGCGGCCATCACTATCGGCCTGGCCTCCGCGCTGCTCGCCCCACTGCCCTATGTGTTGCGCATCCTGGACGTGTTCCCCAAAAACGGAACAGATGAACTCTTGTATAGCCTGATGGCCTATCAACTGCTGGAAGTCAGCCTGATCATCACCACGGCGATCCTGGTAGACAGCATGATCGCCGACGTGGTGGAGCAGAGCCAACTGCGCACCGGTCGACGCTCTGAAGGCGTATTCTTTGCGGCGCGCAGCTTCATACGCAAAAGCGTGTCAGGGGTCGGGGTGCTACTGGCAACGACACTGCTTACGCTGATCAGTTTTCCGAAGGATGCCAAACCCGGCTCAGTCGACCCTGAGATCGTGGCCGACCTGGGGCTGTTTTACGCGCCCTCCGTGTTCGTCCTGTACATGTTGGCAATCGTGGCAATCTTTGCCTATCGGATCAGCCAGGCAACGCATGAAGATAACGTACGCTCACTGGCCAGTTCGACAGCCACTGCCAAAGCCACGGATCAGGTCTCCTAGACGCTCCCCACTTTCACCGGCCTGTGCTAGCCTTGGCCAGATAACACCATGGAGGCAGGCCAACTTGCCCGCAACATACACGTTTTACACATACGCCCTGGCCCTTTTGGTGTCGGTACTGACGCTTTCAGGCTGTGATGGCAGTAGAAACGGCAACAGCAACAACAATCCCGGTGGCAATCCGGACCCCGAGAACAGGGCCAGCGCGCGCGTTGCCCGCAGCAGCAGCGATCTGCTACAGGGCCCACTCGCCAGAAGCAGCGACGGAGACTATGTGCTGGAAAATGAGCGGCTGCGAGTGATCATCCAGAAACCCGGGCGCAACTGGTTTGGGCTTGGAACCTATGGAGGCAACATTATCGATGCCAGCGCGAAGCTCGCGGATGGCAGTTTCAACCCGGACCACCTCGAGGAGTTCATCACCGGGGTCAATATCGAGAACACCCCGAATTATACCGAGGTGGCGATCCGCAGTGACGGCTCCGACGGCGAAGACGCGGTGGTTTGCGCAAGCGGTCCGGACGATCTGGTGGAAATCGTCAATCCCAGTTCAGAGATAGCCAAACTGGGCGGCACGTTTCCCGACAGCGCCGATGACAGGGACCTGCCAGTGGAGATAGAGACCTGTTACAGCCTGGACCCGAACGAACCCTGGGTGACAATGGATACAACCTTGCGCAATACCTCCAGCGAGGCACTGCCGCTGTATATGGTGGAATACCTGAACGGCTCGGGGGAGGTAGAGGCCTTCCAGCCCAATGCCGGATTCGGCGAGCCCCTGCTGACCACCACCTGCCCGCAGGAAAAATATGTCTCATGCAGTGCCGGCCAATGCGACCCCTGTAATTTCCTGGCCTACTCCGGCGATAACGGCGCGGCCGGCGTGTCATACGGCCTTATACACCAGGTAAACGGCACCTCCAGCATCTCTACTTTTGGCGTCAATGTACTGGTCCTGGGTCAATCTGTGTTCGATCTGTTTACCGGCGGCGTCGACCCCAATTTCAATGTACCGCCCGATGGCGAAATCAGCTTGCGCCGCTATTTCGCGGTGGGCGACGGCACGGTCAGCAGTATTGCCGATATCCGCAACCGCATCGACGAGATAGATGTCGGCGAATTGTCGGGCACCGTGACCAGCGACGGTGAGCCCCTGGAAAGTGCCGACGTCGCCGTATTCCAGACCAACAACGCAACTATCGAACCGCCCGCGCTGTTCATGGTGAGCCACAGTCGCACCGACAGCCAGGGGCGCTACAGCATGACCTTGCCGCCGGGCGAATACCAGGTGCAGGCACATGCGGAGGGTTATCTTTATGCGCAAGAAACACCCGCGCTGGTTACTGTGGTCGAGGGCCAGGCCAGCAGCCAGTCATTCGAAATGCCGACACCGGGCTACCTGCATGTCGATGTCAGCGCGTTCGTCGAGGCAAGGCCAAACGAATCGATTCCCGCCAAACTGCAGCTGGTTGGTTTCGATCCCAGCCCGCCGCTCATGAGCAGCACGCCGATCGGTCCAACCGGTGTCTTCGGCGACGAGGAGGATCCACTACCCTATGGCGTGAGCAAGATAGCATTCATCGATCGCAGCGGCAGCAGCGAGGTCATGACCGTGGAACCCGGCGACTACCAGGTCGTGGTATCAAGGGGGCCGCGCTACTCCGTGTACAGAGAAAACATCACCATAGAGAGCGGCCGCACGCGCGAGATCCAGGCAACGCTGGCCCAGGTAGTGGAAACGCCACAGACGGTGTCCGCCGACTTTCACACGCACTCTATTGACAGTATCGACGGCGAAGTGACCCGCCAGGAGAGAGTAGCGAGCTATCTCGCCGAGGGAATGGATTTTTTCACACCCTCCGAGCACGGCATGCGCACCGACTTCACCGATACCCTGGTGGAGATGGACGTGGCCGACCTTATCGGCACCGCCCCCAGTGCCGAAATTTCTCCCTTCGATTACGGTCACTTCAACAGCTGGCCGGTCACCATCGATCCGGGCAAGATTAGCGGCGGCAGTGTGGACTGGGGGCGCGAGGCCGCGCCGGGGATGGACTTCCCCGAATACGGTAGCTATCAATTGTCGCCCGCTGAAATCATGGCCGTCAGCCTGGATGATCCGCTGGAGAATATCCTGCAAATCAATCACATCGGCTCGTACTTCGGCGCGAACGGTCTGGCTATCGACACCGGCCAGACGCCGCCGCAATCGCGGCAGGACCTGAACACGCGCCGCCTGGATCCGGAGCTGGAAAACGCCTTCGACGACAACTTCCAGGCCCTGGAGGTCTGGATCGGGGGCGACGGCCGCAGCGGCCTGTTCAACCAGTTCCTGGGCGAAAACCTGGGCGACTGGTTCAATCTTCTCAATCAGGGGTTGCTACCAACGGCTATCGCCAACTCAGACACCCACAACCTGCGAACAACTTTCCTGGCAACGCGCAATCTGGTCGCCAGCCGCGTTACGGAGCCGGGTCGACTGACGGGGCAGGCTGAGAATCTGGCCGCTGCCGTGGCCGCCGGCAAGTCCATCGGCAGCAACGGTCCCAGTATGCGCGTCAATGCCACGGCACGATTTCTGGGCATCACGCGAACCGCCGGGCTGGGCGTCGACGAGCGCCGCCAGATACCCATCTCCCCCGGTGGTGAGTTAACTGTGGTAGTGGAGCTGTCCACGCCGCTCTGGGCTGCGGTAGATACGGTCGACTTCTATGTCAATAACCAGCCCGAGCTCACCTCATCAGAAGGTGCCGCGGCACGTTACGGGGTATGCCCTGACTACCAGGTAACGGCTGATGACCCGGAATGGGTCGCGCAGGAAGTTACCGTGGTGGAACGTCTCGAGGGCGCGGCACGTAACGACATCCGGGTCACCCTCACGCTGCCGCGGGTGACTGAGGATACCTGGGTGGTCGCCATCGCCCACGGCACCGATGGTGAATCACCACCGATGTTTCCCGTGGTGCCCGAAGACCTGGACCCCACCGACAACCAGACCCTGGAGGATCTCACCGACGATAACCTCGGTCAGGGTGGGGTGCTGGCTTACGCCTTCAGCAACCCACTGTTTATCGATGTGGGTGGCGATGGTTGGCAAGCGCCGGGGGTGTCCAATGCAGCCTGCTCGCCTTGAGCCGGCCCGATATGCTTTAATGCCGGAGCCATACCAAGGGGCCCGCCAGCCGGCAAAGGCAGCGACCAGCGAGGGATAAAGTTAACTTGCCATCAGCCATCTACAAGCTACTCGGCTCACTGACGGTGCCGACAGTGGTGACCCTGCTGCTGGCCGCGCTGCCGGGCTGTGGCTGTGGCTTCGATTGCAATAATGGCAACAACAACGACAATCGACCCGCTCTGCTTACCCTGGGTATCTCCGACTCCCTGCCCGAGGAACTCAAGCAGGTTGTAATTGAAGTTGACCGGATCACTTTGGTTCGCAACAGCGCCGAAAACATTGTTATTGATCGCTTTACCATCGATCAGCTCGACCTGACCGACGAGGAGACTTTCCAGGTAGACCTGCTGGACTACCGGGGGCGCAACCAGCTGCGCGTCATCACCGACCTGCAACTGGACGCGGCGACCTACAGCAGCATCGTGATCGACATCCTGGGCTCAGACATCAATCGCTCCTATGTGCAGGAAGCGGACGACAGCCGCAAGCCGATAGTGGTCGGCGCGAGCGGTTTATCGGTACCCGGCATGACCCTGGCGAGCGGCGAGCAACCCTTTACCGTGGAGTTCGGGCTGGCGCAGGCATTGCAATGGCGGGCCAGCAGCGAGGACTACCTGCTCAGCAGCGAAGGTATCCGCACCGAGGACAATACGGTGGCCGCGTCACTGACGGGCCGGGTTGCCACGGACCTGTTCGACAGGGTCTCGCCCTGCGATGAAAAATCCGATCCGGAGTCCGGTAACCGGGTCTATATCTACCAGGACAGGGGACTGGATGTCGAGCTACTCAGCGACGTCTTCAATAACCGCAGCAGCGCTACCATCCCGGATGACGCCATCGCACCCTTTGCTGTCGCGGCACTGCTGGAAGAGTCTTCTACCGGGACCTGGCAATACGTCTTCGGATTCTTGCCGCCGGGTAACTATACGATGGCTTTTGCCTGCGCTACCGCCGGTGATGATGCGGTGGAATTCGACGCACTGGCGATCCCGCTGCCTGAGAACCAGGTCTATGAACTGACGCTGCAGCAAGGGCAGCAGGCGGTTTGCGACCTCTCCGCCAGTGCGGACTGCCGCAGTTTGTGACAGGCCCAGGGCCAACTGTGCGAATAACCTGAACAATGGCGTGACACACATGCAAACTATCCAAGTAAAAGGACAGGCCATCACCCCCTCCAAGATCGTCTGCGTTGGTCGCAACTACGTGGCGCACATTGAGGAACTGGGCAACGAAGTACCTCAGGAAATGGTGGTCTTCAACAAACCGAACTCCGCTATCAGCGACATTCTCCGCTCCCAGGTCGGCGCAGACGCGCTGCACTACGAGGCCGAACTGGCCTTCGTCGTCAAGCGGGGGGAGCTGTTCGCCGTCGGGCTCGGACTGGATCTGACCAAACGCAGCCTGCAGAGCGCGCTGAAGGACCAGGGCCTG
>Ga0316189_10006870_pt1 | contig 10825 bp, 11 predicted proteins | sample LowCovwburrow_MG_FD_204930 | JGI IMG/M metagenome (GOLD analysis project Ga0316189, IMG submission 204930) | Coastal sediment microbial communities from Maine, United States - Lowes Cove worm burrow | ecosystem: Environmental > Aquatic > Marine > Coastal > Sediment | place: USA: Maine... | reverse complement strand
ATTACTGCCTTGGATTCGCTGATCAATCTCACTGCTCGTAGTCATGATTTTCTCACCTGAAATCGAGGGTTGGTATGCCAATGCGGCGGGCCTTACCCAACGAGACTACCGCCACATAAAGCCCCTCGTATAACCTCCCTTCGCTCCCCCTTGCCCAAGGATGGCTATAGGACGACGTCCCCGTACCCGAGCCAGTCGCTAGGGTGAGACCATGAGTGATTTCAATCCTCAAACCGATCTGCCGCACGTCATCGACCCTGATGACAACCCGGTGGAATCGACGGCCCGGATGCGCGATGCCGCTATCCAACGGCGCCGCAAGTGGATTCTGCGCGCCGCTGTACTCGTGGCCGGAATCACCATCCTCGCCACCGGCACCTCGCCCTTTCGCACCCTGGTGGCGATCGCCTTAATGTATGGAGTGTTTACCACCGGTTTGGCTGTCCTCGGAGCGTTCGCTCGACCGGTGCCTGAGCCTCCCCCGCCTGGCGAACTTCGTCGCGTGAAACTACATTATCGGTGCAGCAGTTGTGGCGCCGAGATGCGCATGATGTTGTCCCCCGAACAGGTTCCCAATCCGCCGCGACACTGCGCCGATGAGATGGAACTCCTCACCTCGGCCGAAGACATATGATGTCACCAAATCGTAATCCACAAGTTGGGAAGAACCTGTAGGTAACTTCGAAGGTTCCCCCACAGCCTGTGGATAATGGTGTGACCTTTTACCTAGGTGTAACCCGTGATCCAGATTTGCCGCTGATTCAACATGGGCAAATTACCTTACTGTGGATATCTCGGTGGACAAGCCCGTATTTTCTGTGGACAAAATAGCGCCTGATTTCCACAGGCAATATTCGATTTTCCCCCAAAAAGCTGCCGCAGACCTCTGTACAGGGCCTTAGCGGTACCGAGTGGCAGCCACAATGCCGCCCAGGATCATGCCCAAGCCACCCAACAGGATCCAGTTGGATCCCAACGAGTCAAACAGGTAGTTGACAAGGATCACCAACGTTCCCAACGCCAGCAAGGAAAACATCAGAATCGGCACAATCGGTGATGACGGGCCGGGGCCGAGATCCTGCCGCGGTCGATCCGGCTCACTTCTCCCCGGAGGGGTACCTTTCGGCGTGATACGGCCGCGCTTTGTTTTGTCCTGCCTTGCCACGCATCAGAGGATAGCCGGATACCGCTAGCCTGCGTCATGTGGCTTCGCGTGTTTTAGTGATTGATAACTACGATTCGTTCGTTTACATCCTGGTGCAGTACCTCGGGCAACTGGGCGCCGACCCAATTGTCGTTCGAAATGACCAGGCGACGATCGAAGATATGCAGGCCCTGAACCCCGACCAGCTACTGGTGTCCCCCGGTCCCGGCACACCGGACAGCGCTGGCCGATCGCTGGAGGCAATCGAAGCCTTCGCGGGAACGATTCCTATCTTGGGGGTGTGTTTGGGTCATCAATGCATCGGCCAACTGTATGGCGGCGACGTGGTGCGAGCCCCAGAGCTGATGCACGGAAAGACGTCAGTTATTGAGCACGACAACACTGGAGTGTTTCACGGGCTTCCCCACCCACTGGAGGCCACTCGCTATCATTCGCTCATCGTCGAGCGAACATCAATTGAGGCTCCGCTTGAGATCACGGCCACTACCCGTGACGGCCTCGTGATGGGCTTACGGCACCGGGAGCTACCCATCGAGGGAGTGCAGTTTCACCCCGAGTCGATTCTCACGGTTGGAGGACTCGACATGATGCGCAACTTCATCCAAGAAGCCACCGTTGCCGGCTAGAGCGAAGCAAACGTGCCGTAGCCACCCTTGAAGAAAAGCAGAGGGGCCGCATCAGAGCGAACCGTATCGAGCGATTGGACGCGACCCACGACGATCCAGTGATCGCCGCCTTCGTGCACCGCGTCGAGGGTGCAGTCGATCACGGCAATCACGTCGGGCAGCATCGGCGACCCCGTTCCAGCCGGCTTCCACTCCACACCGGCGAACTTGTCTTCGGCCCGCGAAGCCATCAACCCGCCGAGTTCACCTTGGTCATCCCCCAAGACATTCACACAGAAACTTCCGGCGTTCTGAATCCGCGCCCAACTGCCAGACTCCTTGCCTACGAAAAACGCTACCAGAGCAGGGTCGAGCGAAACCGAGGCGAACGAGCCAATAGTCAAACCAACTGGGCCATCGTCATCGTGGGCGGTGATCACGGTTACCCCGGTGGGGAAATGGCCGAGTACTCGCCGAAATTCTGCGGGATCGATGGCGTTTTCAGCGTTCGTCAAGACGGACTCCTAGTTCATGAGGCAAGATAACGACAATCGCAGTGATCCTAGCCTGTACCCCAGGGAATCAGTTCAATCGTTGGGCCATGAATCCGGCATCGCTACGGGCATGAGCTGACTGGTTGGCCAAGGCCAGAGCCGTCGTTGTGACCTTGCCGAACTCATTCTTTGGACGCCTGGGGATGCTCGCCATCGCTCGATTACGGTCCAGCACATTGTAGTAGAAGGCCTCAAATTCGAGAGCGGACCGTTCCACGTTGTGCGACCGCTCAACCTCGTGCCGACAACGGTTTCGGTCGATACGGTCTAAAGCCAGGATCGCACTAATGAGGCTGCCAGGGGTGGAGGCGAGAAATCCGTTGACCTCATGCGACACCAACTCGCCCGCCGCCCCACTCTGGGTGCTGATCACCGGTGTGCCACCAGCTAGCGCTTCCAGGGCGCAAAGGTCAAATGGGTATCGACGCCACCCCAATTCCACATAACCACGAGCCCGACCAAGAAACTTTATTCGTTCGTCTCGATCGAGCGAACCCACATACTCCACCCCTGAGGTGAGGAGGGGACGGATCTCTTCAGCGAAATAACGCCGTTGCTCAATCGAGGCAATGGTGCCAGCGAAGCGCATGGGGATGCCCACCCGAGTCGCCAATTCGATCGCATGATCGAGACCACATCCGGGCTGAAAGTCGCTTACCGCCGCTAGGTAGTTGTCGGGCGTTGCTTCAAACGGGTACCGGCCAAGGTCTAGGCCTGGTGGCACGACCGAGGCAAACTCGGGGCTAACTCCCCACATGGTTCGGTAGCGGTCGATCGAGTTTGCTTGAGCTCGCGAATACGACAGGAGATCAGCGCCAGCAAACTCCCGATGAAAACCGTCAAAGCCAGGGCGATTGCCCTGGCTTTGTGGGAGTCGTTCAGATTCAGTTTCGATGGCGGCAAAAATTGACCCAATTCGTGCTGGCCCACCCGGAGCCCCGGTGTACGGGTGTGCGCCATCCCACATTGTTTCTGGGCTCAGATCCAGTGGCACATCCCCTACGGCATAGCTATGCACCACATCACACCGACGCAGGAGGGAACTGCATGGGGCATTGTGGGGTGAAGCCGTCTCGATCACTTCGTGGCCCATCTGCCTCAAGGTCTTGGCGAGATCCCCGGTGAGTTCTCGAGCCACGTCAAACACCGTCGCGTCGGCCCGGTCCCTTTGTTCACTAAGCCATCGAAATCCAATAACGAGTTGATCATTGGGCTCAGCCACACGCATAGGTAATACATCGTCGGCAAAGAGCAATGAATTAGCGTCACTTGGGAATGTGGGCAACAAGGACGGATGGTGGCGGGAACTCACGCGGCGGCGCAGATCACTCCCCATGCCGGACCTCCTTTGGCCGGGTTCGGAGCTGAATCTATGCTCTGTCACACTAGTACATGATTAATGCGAAGAACATGCATTACCACGCATAATCGTTTTCTCGGGCGAATTTGCCTGAAATTTGACGGCATCCGATATCAAAACACGCATAAGAGATTGTTTAACGCATGATCCGCAAAGTCGCGAAGATCGACTATGCTCGATACACATAGCGACAACATCGTTGCCGATGGAGAATCGCTGACACCCGCCGCGTGGCGCCCTGGCCCCACGCCCCTACGCAAATACCAATCATGATGGGCGATCATTCCGAGATTCTTTCTGGAGATACAAGAACCTGCGCTCTATGCCAGGTCAAGTTGGCGAGCGACAACGACGGCACCCTCTGCTCCCCCTGCGCCAGGACCGAAACCACCATCGACGGGCCCCCTAGCGTGCCCGCAAGCTTCTGGTCCGATCCCGATATTCAGGCGGCGCTACGCAGCATGCACATCGGGAAGGTACTACACGCGTACCGCAAGCACCCCCACCATGGCCGACGCCCCCTTCCCCAAGACCGGGTAGCCTCCTGGTTAAACATCACCCAGCCCCAGTTGAGCCGGATCGAGAACGGGCCACCCGTATCCCACCTCGAACGGCTCACCCATTATGCTCGCGTGCTCAACATCCCCGCCGAGAGCCTATGGTTCGCCCTACCAGATTCCGGCCGCCAACGACCGTTTGCCCCAGAGTATTCGTTTAACGGAAACTCATGCACTTCGGACACAAACCGAACCAGGACCGCACTGGTGGCGGCCCATCACCGCCACAGCCACCCCCCATACCCGGACCTTGTCGCTCCCGACTCAATCCCGGTGAGCTCCCCCAACTACCTCGTGTTGGACAATTCCGGCAGTTGCGAGGCCGCCCGGATCGACGCCGCAACGAGCTCGTGCCTTGAACTGTTCCTACCAAGCAGGGCCAGTGTTCGCGACACTCCACAACCATGTATTGATTCGCCCCTTCTGGAACTTCTCGACGACGAGCCCAATCGGATGCGGTCTACCCTCGACACCTCCACGCTCAGCGAAGCGCGTCTCGAACAGCTTGAGAAGCTCGCCGCTCGCCTTGGCGTTCAGGTGGTGAAGGTTGCCCCAGGCGACCTCCTTGAGCTATCGGTGTCCACCTTCCAGCAGGTTCGCAAGATCCTCGAACGCCCCCAACGAGCGAAGCACCATGTCCGTTTGGTACGGGTGGCCTCTCGAGTAGCCTCGGTCATAGCTGAAATCATGTACAGCCAAGGCTCTGGCCGCCTTGCCCGGGAATGGTGGACCACCTCGATCCAAGCCGCCCAAGAAGCCGGCGACAACAATCTGCTCGATCTCGCTGTTGCCTCATTGGCCTATATCCCCACCTACGGCGGCCGACCCGACATTGTGCTCGATCTGGTGCGCCCCCGAATCGATCAGCAGCGCCCCTGCACCCCGGCGGTGGCGTGGCTTTGGGGCACCGCAGCCCGGGCCCACGCTCTGGCGGGCGACACCCACCTGTTCGAGAAAGCCATCGCCCAAAGCCATAACGTGTTGATCCAATCAGACCCAACGCAGATTGGCCCGGGAATCTTCTCGTTCACCCCCCACAAGCACGCGTTTTATAATGCCGATGGCTACACCTCGCTCGGCCGAAGCAAGGATGCCATCGAAGCTGCCAACCACGCCTTGGCCATGTACGACCCTGCCGACACCACCGAACCAGCGTTGGTGCGACTTGATTGCGCCATCGTCTTGGCCCAACAGGGCGATCTCGATGGAGCGTGCGAACACGCCATTGCCGCGATTTCGGCCCCCAACACCTTTCTGAGCGTGACGGTACGTTCATGGGCGAACCGGTTTGACTCTCACCTAGACCCCGACGATCCCGCGGCAGCAAATTGGCGAGAGCGCTACCACGCCGCATTACATGCATAGACCGCTGGGTTAACAGACACCCTCACCGCACTTCGAACTTCCACTTCCGGCCATCCGTGTCGAAGCGTGACGACAAATACCCGCCCAGCAACCACCAGACATAACCTCCTATATTCAGCCAACCAGACCTCCGAAACAAGGCGGCCCAGTGGGCGAATCTACCTCATAAAGCAACGCCACTTTTCCCATAATCTCTCATATCGTGTTACCCAGGGCGGCATATTCCAGGAGAACAAAATCTAGCTTTGCTGCTGCGTCCGCTACGTCGTCCAGCAGCCGTTACCCATAGGAAGCCAAAACCACCGCCGATGACGCCCTCCCCTGCCTCACCTACCACCATCGCCAGCGTGTTGCCGGAATACGAAATTCTGGGCGAGCTTGGGCGAGGGGCAATGGGTGTAGTGCTGCTGGCTCGCCATCGAACACTTGGGCGCCATGTTGCCATCAAGGAACTTCCCCGCCAACTGGCCGCCGACGACGGGGTACGAACTCGTTTCGTACATGAGGCTCGCACCCTCGCCCACCTGAATCACCCCCATGTAGTGGGCATCTACGATTTTATTGACCGCAACGGTCACCTGGCGCTCGTGATGGAGCAGTTGGGGGGAGGCACCGTGTGGGACCAACACGTTCGGGGTTCGTTGACCGCTCCCCTCGCTTGCGGGTTAATGTTGGCAGCCGCCGCTGGCCTCGACCACGCCCATAACCATGGGGTACTTCACCGCGACGTCAAACCGGACAACCTGATGTTCACCAGTACAGGCCAGCTGAAAGTCACCGACTTCGGCATCGCCAAGGTGGTGGCCGGAGACAAGACCGTGGCTACCGCCGACGGAACCGTCGTCGGCACACCGGCCTATATGGCCCCCGAGCAAGCGGAAGGCGACGCGGTGGGTCCGGCGGCCGATGTCTACGCCTGCGGAACAATCCTCTTTGAGCTGCTCACCGGCCGTCTCCCCTTCCCCAACGCCCAAACCCCGATGGCTCTCCTCCTCGCACGGGTGAAACAGGAAGCCCCGTCGATATTGGCGTTCGCTCCCCAGGTCTCGGGCCCTATCGCCGAGGTCACCAGTAGAGCGCTCTCACGGTCGGTCGAATATCGATACCAAACAATCAAAGAGTTTGGCATCGCCCTCGGGCATGCGGCCGCTGAAACATGGGGCCTGGAATGGTTGAACGGAATCGGGGTGCCGGTTACCGGGTCGGCTCAGATCGAGCAAGCCGCTCGCACCACGCAAGACGTGCACCTTATCGACACTGCCATCCAACCCGCCTACCCTTCAGGTCCCAGCACAGACGGCGACCACTTCCAGCGCGACTACTACCAGCCATACCAGGAGTTTCAGGCTGTCGGTTACGCCGCCGCCCCTGCCGACTACGGATACGGGCACACCACCAACTCACTACCCCAAACAACCCGTGATCTCTCCACCGTCAACGCGGAAGAACTCGTAGACATTCGAGAACTCCAACGCGACTCCAGCCTGGGGCGGCTTTGGGGTGCATCAGTCCTGGCCACGGCAGCTTCGATCACGGTCGCATTTGCCGCACCAGCATTGTTCACCAATGACTCCCCCGAGATCGTGGTGACAGCCCCCGACAATTCCCTCCTCCCCATGATCGCCGTCGACGGGCAGCGTCACACGCCCCAAAACCGCCTCACCATCGACCCCGACCATTCCATCGTCCTTGATGGTCTGGAAGGCTCACGCGTCCGACTCAATGCGTTTTCTGTCGACTCCGTGATTGACAGGAGGGAAGCCACCATCGACAACGGCCAGGTGGTACTCCAACTCGGTGATCTCCCCTGGGCCGCCGACGAAACAATGTCGGTCGACCTCTCCGTCGACGACGAAACCCAACCCTTTGCCTCCATGTCAATGTCACCAACACGAGCAGGACGGTCGCCCCTCTGGCTGCTAGCGGCTGTTGGTTTGGTGGCACTTGGCCTCCTGGGGCTCACTTCAGCCTGGGATCAGCTCAAAAGCCGGGCAACAGCCACGGTGGGTGTGGGTATTGCCTCCGCCAGTGGCGCCATCGTTGGCACCTCCCTATGGCTCCTCGCCACCCATCTCACCGGTTCAGGAGCAGTATTGGGTGCTGGTGTGGCCGCGACCGGATTCGGGGGCCTAGCTGCTGGCCTCGGAGCTGCCGCCTATGCCCGTCAACTCTCCCAAGACCGCATTCATCAAGGTTGGGACCAGTAATCGAGGTTGGGACCAGTAAAGGTGCCCGGCCGAAGATTTGTGGCCACGGGAGTGCGGTCAATTCACCACCCCACCCGTTGACGCCTACGATTGGATCTCGCTCCGCAGGCTCTCCACCCAACGCCCAGCCTCAACCCACGCCATAGTCGCCTCGGCGCGAGCTTCGTGGGCACCGGAACCAGCCGCCGGATAACTACCAAGGAATTTCACGTCAGCGTGCTTCGCTCGGATGCTTCGCAAAGCGTTCGCCACCACATCATCAGCCACGTGCCCATCAAGATCGATAATGAAGCAGTACTGACCGAGCAAGGTTTTCACCGGACGAGAAGAAAGCCGCGACAGGTTTATGTTTCGGGCCGAGAACTCCTCCAAAATTCCTACCAGAGAGCCAGGCCGATCTTCGCGCTGGGTTATCACCACCGTCGACTTGTCGTGCCCCGTTGCTTGAGGCACACCGCCGGGAGCGACCAACACAAATCGTGTCTGATTGCCTGCATGGTCGGCAATATCGGCCGCCAACACTTCCAGACCATGGGCGCGGGCCGCCATCTTCGGGCCGATCGCAGCTAACCCGGGCTCGGTAGCAGCGCGACGAGCGGCGTCGGCGGTGGAATTAGCAGCGGTGACGCTCGCCTCGGGGAGTTCCTTGCCGAGGAAGCGTCGACACTGAGCGTTAGCGACTGGGTGCGAAGCCACCTCGGTTACGTCAGCGAGGGTGGATCCTGGCTTGGCCAGGAGGTTGAGGTGGATGTCTAATACGACCTCCCGCTGGATAAGCAACTCATGATCAAACGCCAGCGCATCAAGGGTGATGTTCACAGTCCCTTCAATGGCGTTTTCGATGGCCACAAAACCAAAATCGGTTTCCCCCTCGGCGGTGGCCGCCAAGACATCAGAGAACCTTGCCATCGGGATCAGTTCCTCGCGAGCGAGATCTTGTTGTCCAAGCAGCGCCTGTTCAGTGAACGTACCGGTCGGGCCAAGATAGGCGATGCGCCGGGGAGAAGTCGTCATCTGTTCAGCTTACGCCTCCGCATGCAAACGCGCCTAGGCTTTCGGTATGGACAACGGTCTTTATTTCAAGCAGCTTCTCAGCGGCCGGGATTTTGCCACTGATAACCCCATCGCCCATCAGATGGTGAACTTTTGCTACGTCATCGGCGACAAGACCACCGGTGAAGCCGTCATCGTCGACCCGGCCTACGATGTGGCTGGCATTCTCGCCATCCTCGCCGCCGACGGTATGCGCCCGGTCGGTGTGCTCGGAACCCATTATCATGCTGATCACATCGGCGGCAACATGATGGGTTATCAGATCGATGGCATCGCCGAACTCCTTAACCAACACGACGTGCCAATCCACCTCCAAGCACCGGAGGTGGAGTTCGTGTCCAAAACCACAGGCCTAGGCCCCGATGCTCTCAAGGCTCACGCGTCGGGCGACACGGTAACCGTAGGCAATGTCGACATCGAACTCATCCACACCCCAGGCCACACCCCCGGGAGCCAGTGCTTCCTCGTACAAAACCGCCTCGTGGCCGGCGACACCCTGTTCCTCGACGGATGCGGCCGGACCGACCTGCCCGGCGGCGATCCCGCCGAACTCTACCATTCGCTTACCCAACGCCTGTCGAAGGTCCCCGACGACGCCACCCTGTTTCCGGGGCATCTCTACTCGCCGGAGCCCTCACAATCGATGGGTGATACCCGGTCTCTCAACGTGGTCTACAAGCCAAAGAGCCTCGAGCAGTGGCTCATGATGTTTGGCCACTAACATCCAGCGACATCTAACGCCGAACGTCTAAAGAATCTTGTTCAGCGGCCGACAGCAACAAGGTGAGGATTCTTCGACATAAGACCCGTCATCGCGAGGCCAGCAAAGCCGTTACCGGCGCCCAATCAGACACAGCCGAAGGCTATGCTGAGATCCGAGTGGAGCGTCGCGGCAACGCGGTGCCCCCTCTGTCCGACCTCTCCGACGGCAAGCAGAATATCTATGTCTTCGACGACGATGACGATGAAGCCCAAGCATTCGACGATTTCTACAACACCTACGACAAAGGGCACGTCAGAACCCGGCGCTTCCTCCTCGGGTAACCGGGCTGCCAATACAAAAAGCAAACCGCTGGCAACAGGAGCCCTTCTGATTATCTGCACCATCGCAGGGCTTATGCTCGGCGCCCCGGCCCAGGCCGAAACCCCAGCTGCGGTGGTGATGGAGCTTGATGTGGACGGGGTGTTCATTGCCCGATCACGATCCGCCGAACACGATGAGCAGGCCATGCGGCAATCGATTGAGCGCGCTCGAGCGATGGGCCTTCGGGTAGTAGTCGCTGCCCCCGTCGATCCTCAGCCCAGCCCATTGGCGTTCGCTCGGCGAATCCTGGAGGCCAGTGATGCCGACGTTGCCTTGGTCTACCCACCCGAAGGCGGGCTCGAGACATTTGTCATCGACGATTTCGAGTCGGCGCAGTTTCGGGCTCTCGCTGCCGCCCGGTCGAAGTCGGGTGATGCGGCCGCAATCGACGCCTTCGTAGAGGAACTCGTGGCCGAACCCGCTCAGCCGGTGCCCGAAATCGTGCGCCGACTTGTGCTGATCATGATGGCGCTAGCGATCATTCTCGCGGTACTGGTGGTCCTCGAAAGCCTGTTGCGCCCACGTCGCCGACGGGCACGAATCAAGCGACAAGCAGCCGAAGCCACGGTGCGGCAAACCCAATTCCAATCACAATCCCCGGCTGAAGCACCCAGGGCCAGCGTCTAGGGCGAAAGCAAGCCGCCGTCCATCGCCGCGTGCTCCCGAATCCACGCATGCATGGCGATTCCGGCAGCCACGCCGGCATTGATCGAGCGGGTGGACCCAAACTGAGGGATTGATCGGCACTCATCGAGGGCCGGACGCATCTCGTCGGACAGTCCGGGCCCCTCTTGCCCAAACACCAGCACACATCGCTCCGGCAGGGCGCTAGCCCCGATCGGGGTTGACCCAGGGAGGTTGTCGATCCCGATCAG
>Ga0316189_10006869_pt1 | contig 10826 bp, 12 predicted proteins | sample LowCovwburrow_MG_FD_204930 | JGI IMG/M metagenome (GOLD analysis project Ga0316189, IMG submission 204930) | Coastal sediment microbial communities from Maine, United States - Lowes Cove worm burrow | ecosystem: Environmental > Aquatic > Marine > Coastal > Sediment | place: USA: Maine... | reverse complement strand
TCATCTTGTAAAGACTGGAGGAAAGTGTGCCAGACATTTTCGTATAGATTGGTCTTTTGCTCGACAATGTGAATGCGCTTGGGGGACTCCAGATCGACCCGTCCCGAAAGAAAAACCTGCTGCAGTTTTTCTTTGTGACCCACGACATAAATATCCTGGATGGATTCCACCTGCTGCAGAGTTTCGACGGTATAATGGACGATGCACTTACCATTTATGGTCAAAAAAGCCTTGTTCTGATGATGCACCTTGTAGCTGGATTTTCCTTCTCCCGCAACCAGGATCACATCATATTTTTTATGGCCGTTTGTGGAGCTCATGCAAAAAGAATCCTCTCTGTTTAGACTCTATTATAATACCTTGCGCTCTGTAATGAAATTGGTTATACACAGAGCTTACGCTCTTCACCCAAAATACCAGATTTTTTAAACATGGCAACTTCCTCAGACCTGAAAAACACTCCCTTGACCCCTGTCCACAAAGAACTTGGGGGTAAACTGGTTCCGTTTGCGGGATGGCAGATGCCCATTCAGTTTCAAGGGGTCATGCAGGAGCACCAATGTGTCCGCGATGGTGTTGGCATCTTCGATGTCAGCCATATGGGTGAGATCGAGATACAGGGACCTTCTGCCAAGAGCCTGATTCAAAAACTGATGACCAATGATATCGACTCAATGCAGGACAATCAGGCCCTTTATACCCTGATGTGCATGGAAAACGGCGGTGTGGTGGATGACTTGCTGGTCCACCGTTTTTCTGAAAATCATTATTTCCTTTGTGTGAATGCGTCGAATACGGAAAAAGATTTTCAATGGATTTTGAAAAATGCCGGATCTTGCGATGCCACGATTCGAAATACCAGTTATGAAACCGCACAATTGGCGATACAAGGGAAACACTCTGAGGCCTTGCTACAAAAATTATGTGAAACCCCTTTGAGCGAAATCAGATACTACCATTTTAAAAAAGAAAAAATCCATAATTTTGCAAGCATCATCGCACGTACCGGATACACTGGCGAAGATGGGTTTGAGGTTTATGTCGATGCGGGCCACGCTGAAACCGTTTTCAGGGCCATACTCGATGCCGGTAAGGAATTTGACCTTCAGCCCATTGGCCTGGGGGCGAGAGATACCTTGAGAATGGAAATGGGGTATGCCCTTTATGGTAACGAAATTAATGAGGAATCCAGGCCGCTGGAGGCCGGATTGGGCTGGGTCATCAAACTCGGCAAGGACGAGTTCATAGGGCAGGCAGAGCTTAAAAAACAAAAAGATGAGGGAAACAGGCGCAGGCTGGTAGGCGTCCGACTGCTGGATCGGGGAGTGCCGCGCCCGCATTATCGGGTGTTGAAAAATGGAGCTCCTGTTGGCGAACTGACCAGCGGAACTTTTTCCCCCTCCTTGAATACAGGGATCGGATTATGTTATGTATCCCCTGAATACGCAAAACCCGGAACGGAACTGGAAGTGGAAATCAGAAAATTGAGCGTGCCCGCTGAGGTCGTCAAGCCGCCCTTTTTACCAACCCGTGTCAAAAAAGATTAATCGCTAATTAACGGAGGCGTCATGGAGGTCCCGAAGGATTTAAAGTATACGCAAGAACATGAATGGATCCGCGTTGACGGCAAGAAAGCCGTGATCGGTATCTCTGAGTTTGCCCAGGAGCAACTGGGAGATATTGTTTTTGTCGAACTGCCGGAAGTGGGTAGCCAGATTGAACAGGGAAGCCCTTTTGGGGTTGTGGAGTCGGTGAAAACCGTTTCCGACCTTTATGCTCCGGCTGGTGGTAAGGTCATGGCTGTGAATAAGGAACTGGAGGCCCACCCGGAACAGGTTAATAGCTCACCCTATGAGAATGGATGGATTGTTGAGATTGAACTTGCTGACGAAGCAGAACTTGATTCTCTTCTCGATCCAGATGACTACAGCGAACAATGCAAGAATGAGATGGAGTAACGTTCGCCTATGAGGTATATCCCCCACACAGAACAGGATATCAAACTGATGCTTGCCGAAATCGGCGTGCAGAATATTGACGCTCTGTTCGACAGCATTCCCGACTCTTTGAAATTAGGCGACACCCTGCTGGGCTTGCCGGAGAGTCTGTCCGAAACCGAACTGACCGGGTACCTGAAACGACTGCAGAAAAAAAACGCCACCGCCGAGGATCATTCCATCTTTCTCGGTGCCGGGGCCTATCACCATTTTTCTCCTGTATTGATCGACCATCTGATTTCGCGTGGCGAGTTCTCCACCAGCTACACGCCGTATCAACCGGAAGTCAGCCAGGGCACCCTTCAAGCCATCTATGAATTTCAGACCATGATCTGTCTGTTAACCGGGATGGAGATTGCCAATGCCTCGATGTATGACGGGGCTTCCGCCCTTGCCGAAGCAGTGGTGATGTCTAACCGGGTCAACCGCCGCACAGAGTTTCTGGTTTCCCGAGGAGTCCACCCCGAATACCGTAAGGTGACCAAAACCTACACGAGCGGAAGCAACTTCAGCCTGAAAGAAATCCCTTTTGACGAAAAAGGAAAAACCGATCTTTCTTTTATCACCAGCAACCTGACAGAAAATACTTCCGCCGTTGTCCTGCAATCGCCAAACTTTTTTGGAACGGTGGAAGAATATGCATCGCTAAAAGAAAAACTCGCAGAAAACGGAACCCTCCTGATCGTCGCCGTGGCAGAAGCTTTGTCTTTAGGCATTCTGCAAGCGCCAGGAGCGCATGGTGCAGACATCGTCGTGGGCGAAGGCCAGTCACTGGGATTGCCGGTTTCTTATGGCGGCCCGTATGTCGGGTTTTTCGCAACACGGGAAAAATTCTTAAGACAAATGCCAGGGCGACTCGCTGGAGAAACGGTGGACCAGAATGGCAAGCGTGCTTATGTCCTGACGCTGTCCACCCGCGAGCAACATATCCGGCGCGAGCGCGCCACCTCTAATATCTGCACCAATCAGGGGCTGTGTGCTTTGGCCACGGCTATTTTTATGGCGACTCTGGGGAAACAGGGGTTTCGTGAACTGGCGGTGCTGAACTTGAGAAAAGCCGACTATTTAAAAAACCGGCTGGCGCATGTGCCGAATTTCAAAATCCGTTTTGCCACCGACACGTTCAATGAGTTTGTCCTCGAATGTCCTCGCCCGGTGGAAGAAGTTTTAAATGCCTTGAAACAGGACGGCATCATCGGCGGTTATGCGTTGGAGTCCTATTACCCGGACTTAAAAAACTGCCTGCTGATCTGCGTGACAGAACTGAACACCCGCGAAGAAATGGACCGCCTCGCCGAAAAACTGGAAGCGGTTTAGCTGTCAATTGCCGGGCAATTGCTCAAGCAGTTCTTCAGCGGGATAGGTCAAAATTTCCGCCAGGGTAGGGTGGTAGTGTGGTATCGCCGCCAGGTCTTTCACCGTGCCGCGAAAATACATGAGAGTGATGATCTCGTGAATCAGTTCCCCCGCTTCGGGGCCGACAATATGTCCCCCCAATACTTCTCCTGAAACAGGATCGCAAAGCAACTTCACGTGTCCATGCGTCTCTCCCAGGCACATGGATTTGCCGTGATCGTCAAAAGAATAGGATGCCGCCAGATAAGCGATCTTGCCAGCCTGACATTCCTTTTCGCTCAGCCCTACACTGGCAACTGCCGGGTCGGTGAAAACGACTGAAGCCTTCAGACGATCATCGACCTCACGTGCGCTCTCGGGGTGCACGGCGTTATAACCCGCTACTTCCCCTTGCTGAATAGCGATATGCACCACTTCATGAATTCCGTTCACGTCACCGGCTGCAAAAATATGAGGCTGATTGGTTTTCATTTTTGCGTCGACAGGAATGCGGCCTTTCTGAGTTTCGACACCGGCGGATTCCAATTGCAGTCCGTCGATATTGGGCCTGCGTCCCAAGGCCTGCAAGATGAGCTGGGCGCGGACACTCTTTTCTTTTCCTTCATGCTCAAAATAAATGGCAGAGTTTTCTCCATCTTTTTCAGCGCGCAGAATTTTTGTGCCGGTGTAAAGCTCCATACCTTCTTCGCGGAGCCGGGTTTCGACCGGTCGAGCCAGGTCTTCATCGCCTTTCGATAAAATATGAGGACTTCTTTGCAGCAGCGTTACTTTAACGCCGATGCGCAATAAAAACTGTGCCAGTTCCACCGCTACTGCCCCGGCACCGAGAACTATGATCGACTCGGGTGCCTCGCGCATTGTTAAAACGTCATCGCTGGTGACGAATCCGGTCTCGTCAAGGCCGGGAACCGGATAGTCGGCGATAACCGAACCGGTGGCAATGATGAAAGATTTTGCTTTCAGGATCTTCTCCCCGACGCGGATTTTGTGAGGTGAGATGAACTGCGCCTGTTCCTGGATGAGGGTGAACCGGGGATCGTTCAGTTGTTCGATTCTATAATCGGCAAATTCTTTGATGAGTTTATTTTTGCGGTCGTTGATGTCAGAAAGGCGGGCATGCGGGTCAACCGGCTGGATGCCGAATTCCTTGGCTCGACGCATCAACGCGAGGATGTCGGAGGAGCGCAGGATGGTCTTGGTCGGCATGCAGCCCTTGAGAATGCACAACCCACCCAAAGGGCCGGGGTCGATAATGGCCACTCGGGCTCCCAACGACTGCGCGGTCGAAGCCGCAGAATAACCTGCCGAACCTCCGCCAATGATGACGACATCAAAATCCATGGTTGATGAGTCTTAGAGAGTCTTGCAGTCTTCAGGAGTCAGATCGAACTCTCTGCCGCATTCCTGTATGAGGTCGCGGGCATTCTTCTCCATGAACTCGTCACCTGTCTGCTTGAAAAGTTCCGCCGCTATGGCAAGATGGTGGATGGTCTCCTTGCCGCGTTTAAGTCCATAATGGAGCATGGCAATATTGCTGTGGGCTCGGCCGAAATCAGGATTGATGCGAATGGCTTCTTTATAATGCTTGAAAGCTTCGTCCATCTCGCCGATCAAATTGCTGACCACGGCCAGACTGTAATGAACCATCGGAGCTTCCGGCTTCAAACGCAGTGCTTCCCGAAAGGATTTACTGGCCTCCAGATTCATGCGCAGTTTTCCGTAACGTATTCCAATATTGAAATGGGCCAGGAAATGGTCCGGGTCGAGTTCGATAGCTTTCTTATAAGATTCAAAAGTTCTGCGGTCATCACCCAGCTTGCTGAATGCCAGGCCATCTTGAAAATGCTCTTCCGCAGTTTTTTCTGCTTGCTGTTCTGACGACATAAATTTCCTCTAACTTTGATAGTGTTGACGACAAAATTGATAATGGATTGGTACTTATGCTACCTTATCCTCCCCCAACATTGCAACTCCCAGGCGGAGGGCCAGTGTTAAACTTCCCCATAAGAGGGGTATTGAGGGGGTTAAATGAACCAGCAATTTTGTTTGTCCTCAAGGAAAAGGTGTTATGCCAATAGAACCAGGAACTGATGAAGAACGGCTCATGCTGGGCCGATGGATTAAAAAGGGCCAAGGCCTCATAGTTGGGAGTTCGGCATTGGGCGACTCCTATTTAGACCCCAATGTGAAAAGGGAAGAGGACATCGAGAAGAAATCTCAGGATTATGTGGCGTTTGACCATCAGGCTGCCGAAGGCCTCCCGCACCTGAAGGGCAGGTTTCGCTGGGACTTGGAAAAATATTATCGTGACCGGTACGGTCCCTACCTGCCGCAGGACTGATTATGTCAAAACTCAAAATTTCAGAACTCAGCGATGCTCCGCCAGAAGGGACTGGCAAACAAATTCACTTTAAACACGAGTACACGGAGATCGAATACGTTCTTGCACTGTTCCAGTTCGAGGGTAAATTTTATTGCCTTACCGATCAGTGCCGCTGTTGCGAAGGCAGTCTGGGGATGGGCGTGTTGAGAGGAATATTTGCTTTCTGCAGTAAAGATGACTGCGGCTGGAATATTAAAAAAGGATACTGCAAATTCAACCGCTCCGACACCACCCCCACCTATAAAGTCGCCGTCGAAGAAGACGGCCTCTACATCGAAATCTAGCGGCGCGCCGCCGCAGCCAGTGTGACCACTCGGCGTGGGGCCGGTTGGCTATAGCCTTTTTAAGCGGACAATGGTTTGTCTCGGCTGACTGACTAAGTTCCCCTCATGATAAGGGAGGCTAGGGGGGTTGATTTACACCTATCCAGGAGATGTGTTATGAGTCTGGACTTAAGCAAAAAAGTGGTGACTGTACGTCCTGAGCAAACCATATCAACCAAACAGAACCTGCCTTATTACGTTGGTATTTCCACAGCAACTGCCGGGGCTATGGGGTTGTCGATGAACCTGGTGGTGATTCCTCCGGGCGGGTCTCCGAAAGCGCATTACCATAAAGATTTTGAGACGGCGATCTATTTGCTCAAAGGCCGGGTCGAAACTCAGTTTGGTGAAAACCTGCAAGAGTCGGTGATCAACGAAGAGGGCGACTTTGTTTACATCCCACCTGGGGTGCCGCATAAACCGGTGAACCTGTCCGACAGCGAACCGGCTCTGGCCATTGTTTCGCGCAACGACCCCAACGAGCACGAGAATGTCGTGCCGTATAATCCTTAGACAGACAGCCTACGTCAAACTATCCATCAAATTGTGTTTATTTTGAGGTCAGCGGTTTTTTGGTCGATGTTGGATGTTTGACGTTTTTTTGCTCTTGTCGCGCAGCCCATAACATCTTGAAAAAGTTGACAGTTTTGCGATTTTGGTTATAATGGGGCCTGTTATGAAGATAAAACTCGACACAGACAGTTTTAGTATTGTTGGTGAAAGTCCGCAGATCCGCGAGATTTTTGACATTGTGGGCCGGGCTGCAGGCTCTCAGAGCACGGTGATGATTTATGGAGAAAGCGGAACCGGAAAGGAACTGATTGCCCGTGCCCTGCATTTAAACAGTCCGCGAGCCAATAAACCCTTCATTGCTGTCAACTGCGCCGCTATTCCTCATGACTTGTTGGAGAGCGAACTCTTTGGTTATGAAAAAGGCTCGTTCACCGGCGCTATAAACACTCGTATTGGTCGTATGGAACTGGCGAATCAGGGAACGATCTTCCTCGATGAAATCGGCGATATGCCTCCGGTCTTACAGGTAAAACTGTTAAGAGTTCTGGCGGAGAGAGAGATCGACCGCATCGGCAGCACCAAGTCTACGCCGATCGACATCCGTGTAATCACCGCCACACACCAGAACCTGGAAACTGCCATCGAAGAAGGCCGGTTTCGGGAAGACCTGTATTACCGGCTCAACATCATTCCCGTAAATCTTCCGCCTTTGCGTGACAGAAAATCAGACATTCCGCTATTGGCTCAGCATTTTCTCACGCAGTTCAATGGGGCGGGCAGTTCTAAAACCATCAGTGATGAAGCGATGAACGTGTTGGTGAATTATTCCTGGCCGGGCAACATTCGTGAGTTGGCGAATTTTGTCGAGCGCATGGTCGTGCTGAGCATCGGCTCGACGATCACCCCAAGAGATTTGCCGGATAAAGTTCTGGGCGAAGTCCCCAAAGAAAAGTGGAGCTCCCTTGCAACAGAATCTCAGCCGGAGGGCAACCCCGCACAGATGCTGCAACAGTCGTTACAACAATCCTTCCATGTCGGCATCCCCGATGAAGGCATCAACCTGAAAAAACTGGTGGAAGATTTCGAGAAGGAACTTCTCATCGAAGCATTGGAAAAAACCGGTTGGGTCAAAAACAAGGCGGCAACTCTACTGAACCTCAACCGCACCACCCTCGTAGAAAAACTCAAAAAACTAAAAATCACCAATCCCTCCTAGGCGGAGGGCCAACTGGCAATAGCTCAATCTGGTGAGCGAAGAGTCATCTGGGCTTAAGGTGTTCTTGCGACAGCCGAAGGCGTGGAGCCATTTCCCACCGGGCGTGGCCCGGTTATTCGATGCGGGCGTTGGCGAGTTCTTGCGCTACTTTGGTGATATCTTTGACAAATTTCTCGAAGGCTTTGTCATCGTCTTTGTGCTGGGTTTGTCTGCGGATTTGTTCCCCGTCGGCGTCAATGACAAGATCCAGGACATTGACCCCGGGAGTCACGTGATGTTTTCTGATCTCCACTCTAATTTCATTGACTTCCATTGGTTGCTCTCCAAATTAAACAGTGCAACAGGAGGACTCCTGCCGATAGTAATTTTTAATGATACCTCTCTCAATGAGGACAGTATTTAATATCATTTCGGGATAGGGCGGTCAAGACCCTCTTCAAAGAAAACCACTCACCTGTATATTGGAGGTGAGGTTGTAAATCACCCCAGCCCCTCTTTAAAAAAGAGGGGTCCATTGAAGCTCCCCCTTCTACGAAGGGGGTTGGGGGGATTTGATGTTTGCTTGCGCTATATTTTCATCAGGCATTTACAGGCATACTGGGTCAAATAGTAAAGTCGAGGAGACGGGACCGGCCTTGTTCGTTTTGCAGTTGTGAGGCGAGGGATCGGATGGACGTTTCAAATCGTAGCAACCCTTGTTGCAGGTTGCTGACCTCTTCAGCGAGGTCGCTATCGGCCAGGCCAGACTCACTTTGAGTCAGGTTTTCTATTTGAATATTCAAACTGTTAGCGGTGCTGACCAGACGGTTGCCGACAGCACCCACTTGTCCGCGGGCGGCATTCAGAGTTTGCGAAGCTTGTTCAAAATCGTCGACGGCTTGCAGTGCGCCTTGGGAGGTCGAGATATCGGAGTTGGAAATTCCCAGGGACTGGGTGCTGGTGCTTTCCACCACATTGAGGCTGATCTGGTTAGCTGGCCCCGATCCTGCTCCCGCTTGGATATTGACCGGGTCGGCGTTTTGCCCCAGGGTGCCGTCCAGCAGGTTGCGTCCGTTGAATTGCAGGGACCCGGTGACGCGGTCGATTTCGTCCTGGATTTGGCTGAACTCCTGGTTCAGCGCCTGCCTTTGAGAGTCGTTCAAGGTTCCATTGCTGGACTGTATGGCCAATTCCCGTCCCCGGTTTACCAGGTCGGCGACTCCGGCCAGTCCGCCTTCGGCGGTGCGGACAAAATTGGCACCCGACTCGACATTGCTGACAGACTGGGTCAGGGCGCTGATGTCTGATCGTAGCTGAGCCGATAATGCGCTCGCAGCAGGGTCGGTGCCTGCCCGGTTCAGTTTTCGGCCTGAAGAGATGCGTTCCAAGGAGTCTTGCAAGCCGGACCGGTTCCGGTTGATCGTGTTCAGCAACTGGCTGAATGTTCCACTGCTTATGGGGTCGACCATTTTGGTTCCTCCGTTTAGGACGGGTCCTTCCAAGATAAAGCCACCTCACCGGCTTGTCAATAAGGGCTCAAAGAAAGACTGCCAGTTGCAATGCTTTCCCCGGGAGATTAGAATTACCCGGAGCGCCTCCATCGGCAAGGAAGAGGACGTCACAACTAAGGAAGAATTTCACGGCTACTGGCAAGGGTTTGTAGAGCCGAGATAACGTTTCGCTGGCCAGATAAAGCCATTGCAAGTCGGCCCCACGCCAAGTGGCATGAATTTAATTTGAGGAGAGCTAATGAAAATTTCCATCAACGGAGCTGAAACGCAAGATCCGTCTTTTCAGGGAGAAACCCTGGGGGACGTGCTGAACGCGATCTTAGAAAGCCGTAAGGACTCTTATATAAGAAGAATCTGGCTGGATGGGGAGGAAGTTTCCTCCAGCACTCAGGACACTTTAAAGACTTCTGCGGCAAGCGTTGGATTGCTTGCGTTGGAGATGGCCCATCTGAAAGATCTGCTGGCCAACAACCTTGTCAATGCTAAGGAGTACCTTGAAAAGCTGATTCCCGGATTTCAGCAGGCCGCGGACCTGTTTCGCATGGGTAGCGAGCAGGAGGCCAACAAATATTATCTGCAAATTCTCGATGGAATTGACTGGTTCTCTCAGGTTGTCCTGACAATCGTTAACGCCCAGGAAGATGAGGCTGAGGGACAAAACCTTGCAGGCCGACAGAAAAAATTGACCGACCTCATGGCGCAAATGCTGGAGGCCAACCAGAATCAGGACTGGGTCCTGATGGCTGATTTGCTGGAATATGAAATGATTCCCTTCTATACAGACTGGCAAGAGGTGCTTTCCAAAATCAATGCCTGAGACAGGGTTGTTGGCCAGAGCAGTCCTGTTAAACTCGTCGCTTAAAAAATATTTTCTGCTTTAGTCTAGTTATTTCAGACAGTTAGAGCGGGCGCCTTGCTATTATTGCAAAAAAACGTAAATTAATATTAAAGTTTACGGGTTTTTAGCCGATAAGCTATGCGTAGAGCCCTGTCTTGACTTGAGGCGAGGGTAATTGTTGTTGGAAGTTTTTCCAGGAAAAGGATACTTTCTAGTCTTGTCTCTTAACGAAAAAAAAATCTAAAACTTTAGCAGAGAGTTGATTTTTTTGAGGGTAAGGGGACAAGACAGTCAGGCAGGAACCCCCCAGGGATTGGGTCTAGAAACTTGGAAGAGCTTTGAAAGGGGGCAGACATGGCTGAAGATGTAAATTTTCCTTTGGATCAGGGGCGCACTACCAGTGCGTTTCAAGGGCTGCGGCAATCCGCCGATGAAGCCGGTAGGCCGAGGCGAATTGAAGACCAGGAAGAAGAATTAAGGAGCCCAGATAGAGCCCGAGCTCGGGAGGAACGGCCTGTTAACGAATTAGCCGACTTGTCGAGCCGTTCCGAAATTTCTACAGAAGGCCGGGCTAGCGCGGAAGCTCAAAATCCCCCCACCGAAGAACAAGAACCGGATATAGCTGCAGCAGAACGGCGTGAACTACAGTCTAATCGCCAGGAAGTCGCGGAAGATGCCCGGGCTGATTCGCGTAATCCGCGTAGCCAAGG
>Ga0316189_10006868_pt1 | contig 10828 bp, 10 predicted proteins | sample LowCovwburrow_MG_FD_204930 | JGI IMG/M metagenome (GOLD analysis project Ga0316189, IMG submission 204930) | Coastal sediment microbial communities from Maine, United States - Lowes Cove worm burrow | ecosystem: Environmental > Aquatic > Marine > Coastal > Sediment | place: USA: Maine... | reverse complement strand
GCGTCGGCATCGTCGTGGCCTGGATGTTCACGACCAAGACCCCGCCGGCGTCCACCGACTCGTAGCTCGCGCGGCCACGCCCCAATACTGTACACTTGTTCTGTCGCGGGGAGGCGACATGGATGAGGGGGCACCCGCAGCGCGGATCTGCTGCCTCGACCTCGACACCTTCTTCGTGTCGGCCGAGCGGCTGCTCGATCCGTTGCTCGAAGGGAAGCCCGTGGTGGTCGGCGCAGCGCCGGGTCAGCGCGGGGTGGTCACGGCGTGCTCGTACGAGGTGCGGGCCTTTGGCGTGCGCTCGGGGATGTCCACAGTCGAGGCCCGCAAGCTCGCGCCGCACGCCATCTTCCTGCCCACGCGCCACAAGGCCTACACGCCGTACACCAAGCGGGTCCAGGAGATCCTCGAGCGCTTCACGCCCGAGGTCCGCCCGGCCAGCATCGACGAGTTCTTCCTCGACTTTCGCGGCTGCGAGGCATTGTGGGCCAACGACACCGATGCGAACGAGGACGCCACGATCGAGCGCACCGTGCGCGCGATGCGCGTCGCCATCCAGGTGGAGCTCGGCCTGCCAGCGAGCGCGGGAGTTGCTGCTACGCGGGTCGTCGCCAAGATGGCCAGCGGGCAAGCCAAGCCGGCAGGGGTGCGCTTCGTGCCCGTCGGCAGCGAGCACGCGTTCGCCGCCCCGCTGCCCGTGCGGCGCTACCCTGGCATCGGTCCGGTCGCCGAGGCCAAGCTGCTCGCGGCCGAGGTCCACACTCTGGGTCAGCTCCTCTCGCTCCCGCCGGGAGAGCTGCGGGCCCGGTTCGGTCGGCTCGCCGCGAGCGTCCGGCGGGGACTCGACGGCCGCGGGGGTCCGCAGCTCGGGGTCGACCGTCCCGCCTTCCGCGAACACGACCCGCGCGGGGCGAGCGAGGGGTCGATCAGCAATGAGCGCACGTTCCATGCAGACATCGGAGATCTTTGGCGGGTGGCGGACCAGCTGCGAGCGCTGGCCGAGCGCGTCTGCTGGCGCGCCCGACAGCGCGGGGTGCGCGCGCGCACCATCACCCTGAAGCTGCGGACCGCGGACTTCCGCACCATCACGCGGGCGCGCTCGGGCCACCCTACTCACCGCGAAGACCGCGTGTTCGCCTGCCTGCTCGAGCTATTGCAGGGGGCCTGGCAGCAGCAGCAGCCCGTCCGCCTGCTCGGGGTCGCGCTCTCCAACCTGCGCCTCGACGACGGCCAGCTCTCGCTGCCGCTCCCGGCGCGCGGCCGTCCGGTCGCCAGCAGCGCGATCGACGCGGTGCGCGACCGCTTCGGCTACGACGCGATCCGGCTCGGCGCGGTCGGAAGGCCCTCCACGTGGCTCGCGTGATGCGAGCGAGAGCAGCTGGCTTCCCGGGCGGCCAAGGGCTCGACCAAGAACAAACGCTGCATTCGGATGCGCTGCACGCCCGATGGCTGCGTCGTCGAGTTCTCGGGATAGCCCGCTATCCCCTCGACTCTCCTCCTTGCCCTCGAACGAGCAGCACCTCCTCGATGCGGCGCGTTTGTTTTCGGACGCTCCCTAGTCCGCGCCGGATCCCGAGCCGCGACGCGCCTCGAGCTCCGCGCGAATCTCGAGTGTCCGCGCCTCGGTGAGAGGGTAGAACCACAGGGCGACAATCGCGAGCGCGGCGGTCCCCGCGGGCAAGATCACGTCAAAGACGCGCATGAGGTGCAGCGCCTCCGGCGTCTGCTGGGTGCCCAGCTCCACATCGAAGCCGGTGGCCTCGAGCAGCACCCCGCCTCCCCACAGCGCGATGCCCATGCCCAGCTTCACCACCCACCAGAACACGGCCCCGAACATGCCCTCGCGGCGCTCGTGGGAGGAGAGCTCGTCGTAGTCCACGACGTCGGCGATCATCGACGGCATCAGCGTGAACAGTCCGCCCAAGGCGAAGGCGAGCAACGGGGCCGGCACCAGCGCCAGCCACGGCATTTCCGGGTTGTAGCAGAACCACTTGAGCAGGTAGCCGACCACCGCGATGCCCGTGGAGACGAAGAACGCGCGCCGCTTTCCGATGCGACCGGCCAGCCAGGTCACAAACACGATGACCGCGAAGCTGCACACCATCTGGAAACTACCGACCCAGCCTACGAGCTCGGCGCCCACAGCCTGGTCTCCGGCCGAGACATAGTAGATGAGCACGTAGGCCTGGAACGACGCGATGAGCTGAAAGCCGTTGAACACCAGGAACGTGGCAGCGCACAGCAGCAGGAAGGGAACGCGGGACAGCGTCTGGCCCATGGCGACGAAGAAGCCCGAGAGAGCCGAGACAGACCCCGCATGGGGCGCTTGCTTGGGCGGCAAGGGCCGTTCGCGGAGCACGAGTGCGGGGACCACGCCGAACACAATGGCGGCCACTCCGATGATGACAGCGAGCGCGGCGGCCCCCTCGCGCTGAGAGGCGAACACCGACCAGGTCATGAACGCGAGGAAGAACGGCGCGATGACGTAGGGGAACTGGCCAAAGAAGAACTGCACTCCCATGAGGCGCGTGCGCTCGTGGTAGTCGGGCGTGAGCTCGAACCCGAGCGCCACCCAGGGCGTCGCGAACATCGTGTAGGCCAGGAAGAACACGATCGACCCGACGAGGAACCACCAGTAGTAGAAGTCCTCGGTCTGCCCGGCCGGCATCTGCCACAGCCCAATGAAGATCACGCCCGCCAGGATCGCGCCCACGAAGATGTAGGGCCGCCGCCGCCCCCAGCGGGAGCGCGTATTGTCGGAGATGTGCCCCATCAGTGGATCGGTCAGCGCGTCCACCAGCCGCGGTAGGCCCCCGAGGGCGCCGACCAGAGCGGGGCTCATGCCAAAGCCGAGGTTGAGCACAATCATCATGTTGCCCATGGCGGCAGCGAGCAGGTTGTTGACCATCGCCCCCGAGCCGTAGGCCAGCTTGTGGTGGAACGGCACATGGTCTTCGGGGCGGGTCGGGCCGGGGTCGGAACTCATGAGCCTCCACGGGGCACCGGGGATCTCGGAGCGGCCGCGCGCGGTTGTACCACGCCCAAGACCGACCGACCTTGCACTCCGGACGGTCGCTCCACAGGTGATAGGACTTCCACTTGATGTGGAGGCGCCATCATGCGGCTTCCCCAACCGGGGGCGTGGGCGAAGCTCGGAGCTCGGACCGACGTGTTCGGTCATGGGGTGTTCACGGTGGCTGCGCTGCGGCCCGGGTTCCCGACGATCGCCCTGTTGCACGGCTACCCCAGCTCGTCGCACGACTACGCCCTTGTGCTCGACGCGCTGGGCGAGCACTACGGCGTCATTGTCCACGACCACCTGGGGTTCGGGCTGTCCGCCAAGCCGGCCGACGCGAGCTACGCACTGGCCGAGCAGGCAGAGGTCGCCCTCGAGGTGTGGCGCCAGCACGGCGTGGCCCGGGTCCACCTGATCGCCCACGACTACGGCGCCAGCGTGGCGACCGAGCTGCTCGCCCGCCGGGAGCGCGGCGGGATCCCCGTCGAGATCGAGACCCTGACCCTGACGAACGGCAGCGTGCACCTCGACCTGGCGCGACCGCGCCCCATCCAGTGGCTGCTGCGCCACCCCCTCTCCGGTCCGATCGTGGCCCGCCTCGCGGGCGTGGCCACCTTCCGTCGCAACATGCGCGCGGTGTTCGGGGACCCAGGGGTGGTGGACCCGGACGACCTCGACGCCATGTGGCACCTGCTGATCCGCGACGGCGGGCGCGCCGTCCTTCCGATCGTGTCGCGGTACCTCGATGAGCGGGTCCGGCTGCGGACCCGATGGATCGGCTCGTTGACCCGGCTTGATCGGCCCGCGCACGTCCTGTGGGGAGACGCTGATCCGGTCGCGCGATCGGTGGTTGCGGAGGCGCTCGCAGCCGAGATCCCGGACAGCCAGCTCACCTGGATGCCCGGGGTCGGTCACTACCCGATGATCGAGGCGCCGGGCCCATGGGCTGCGGCAGTGCTCGCTTTCCTGGGCGCGCCGGATCCGCGCCGATAGACAATCTGAAGCCCGCCGGAGAGCCACCATGCAGATCTACAGCCCGCCGATCGACGACATCCGCTTCCTGCTCGACGTCTTCGACTATGAGGCGGTCGCGGCGCTGGAGCCGTTCGCGGACTTCGACACCGACACCGCCATGTCGCTCGTCGGGGAGTACAGCAAGTTCTGCACCGAGGTGCTGATGCCCCTCAACGCCTCCGGCGACACCGCTGGGGTCCAGTATGACCCGGCCAACAAGACCGTCACGATGCCGGCCGGGTTCAAGGCCGCGTGGGACGGTTTCGTCGAGAACGGGTTCACCACCCTGCCCTTCGACCCCGAGTACGGCGGGATGGGCGCGCCCCACGCGCTGGCCACGCTTGTCGGTGAGGTGCTGACCGCGGCCAACAAGAGCTTCTCGATGTGCTCGGGGCTGTCCGCTGGGCTGATCGACGCGCTCGCGGCCCACGGCACGCCCGAGCAGAAGGCCGAGTACCTCCCCAAGCTGATCGGCGGGGAGTGGGCCGGCACCATGTGCCTGACCGAGCCGCACAGCGGCACCGACCTGGGCCTGCTCACCACCAGCGCCGAGCCGCACGGCGACCACTACAAGTTGACCGGCAGCAAGGTGTGGATCACCTACGGCGAGCACGACCTGACGGAGAACATCGTGCACTTCGTGCTCGCGCGGCTGCCTGATGCGCCCGACGGGATCCGGGGCGTGTCCGTGTTCGTGGTTCCCAAGATCCTCGAAGACGGGTCTCGCAACCCCATCTTCTGCGGCGGCACCGACCACAAGATGGGTATCCACGCCTCCCCCACCTGCGTGATGAACCTCGAGGAGGCCGAGGGATGGTTGGTCGGCGAGCCGCACCGCGGCATGAAGTCGATGTTCACGATGATGAACGCCGCGCGCCTGCAGGTGGGCATCGAGGGTGTCGCGCTGGGCGAGGCCGCGTACCAGGCCGCGCTCGCGTTCGCCAAGGACCGCCGCCAGAGCCGCTCGCTCGACCCCGCCAAGCAGGACAAGGGCGCAGCGGCGGACAACATCCTGGTCCACCCCGATGTCCGCCGCATGCTGCTCAACGTGAAAGCGACCAACGAGGGCCTGCGCGCGCTCGTGTCCTGGGTCGCCATCCAGTTCGACCTGTCGCACCACCATCCCGACGACGCCGCACGGCAGAAGGCCGGCGATCTGGTCGCGCTGCTCACGCCGATCATCAAGAGCTACGGCTCCGAGCGCGGGTTCCTCAACATCAGCGAGGCGATGCAGGTGATGGGCGGCGCCGGCTACACGCAGGACTGGCCGGTCGAGCAGTACCTTCGCGACGAGCGCATCGCGATGATCTACGAGGGCACCAACCACATCCAGGCGCTCGACCTGGTGGGCCGCAAGCTGCCGATGCACGGCGGACGGCTGATGCAGGTGTTCGCCGGCGAGATCACGGCGCTGCTGCGCGCGCACGGCGAGGACGAGCGGATGGCCCCGTTCCTGGGTCCCCTGAAGGCCGAGAGCAAGCGGCTGAACCAGACCACCATGGCGATGGGCGCCGTCGCCTCGCAGGACGCGGAGACGGTGGGCGCGGTCGCCAGCAACTACCTCAGCCAGTTCGCGCTGGTGACCTTGGCCTACGTGTGGGCCCGGCAGGTGGCCGCGGTGATCGACCGAGACGCTTCCGACCCTCAGCGCCGCGCCAAGCTGCAGACCGCGCGGTTCTTCTTCGAGCTGATCCTCCCCGAGGCCGCGATGTACGCCGCCAAGGTGGCCGTGGGCAAGGCTCCGATGGTCGACATCGACGTCGACCTGCTCTGACCATGCAGCTCGTAGATGGCCAGTGGGTCGCTGACCCAACCCCCACCTCCGGTGAGTGGCAGCGCGCGCCCACCGTGTGTCGAGACTGGATCCGCTCCGACGGCAGCACGCCGTTCACCCCGGAGGCAGGCCGCTACCACCTGTGGCTGTCGTGGAGCTGCACGTGGTCGCAGCGCACGCTGGTGGTCCGCAACCTGCTGGGTCTGCAGGACGCGCTGTCGGTTTCGATGGCGCACTGGCATCGCAACGACGGCGGGTGGTGGTTCCCGCAGGGCATCGACGCACTGCAGCCCGATGCGTTGCAGCCCCGCGAGGCGTTCGACCCCGAGCAGGGCTTCGTCACCGCGGACCCGGAGCGTGGGCTGAGCCTGTACAAGGTGTACCTCGCGGGCAGCCCGCGCCACACCGGTCGCGCCACCGTGCCCGTGCTCTGGGATCGGCAGCTCGGCCGGGTCGTGAGCAACGAGAGCAGCGAGATCCTTCGCATGCTCGAGACCGAGCTGACGGCACTGCAGACGGAGCCGATCGACCTGTTCCCCGAGGGGCTGCGCCCGCAGATCGAGGAGACCAACGCCTGGGTGTACGCCGGCATCAACAACGGCGTGTACAAGGCGGGCTTCGCGGGGTCTCAGGAGGCCTACGAGCAAGCAGCCACCGCGGTGTTCGCGGCACTCGATCGGACCGACGCCATCCTGGGCCGTCAGCGATACCTGTGCGGCGACGTGCTCACCGAGGCGGACGTGCGGCTGTTCCCCACCCTCGTTCGCTTCGATCCGGTGTACTTCGGCCACTTTCGGTGCAACCTGCGCCGAATCGCCGACTATCCGAACCTCGGGCCGTACTTGCGGGACCTGTACCAGACGCCGGGCTTCGCAGACTCCGTCAACCTGCATGCCACGCGGCTGGGCTACATGGGCCGCAGCGAGCGCTTGAATCCAACACGCATCATCGCTGCGGGACCGACGGTCGCGCTGGATGCTGCCCACGACCGAGACCGCCTGGGCCCCCGCCGCTTCTCACACTGAGGCAGGCCAAGGGCCCGTCCAACAATGGCCGTCGCATTCGTCCACGCTTCACGCCCGATGAATGCGTCGTCGAGCTCTCGGGATAGCGAGCTATCTCCTCGGCTCTCCTCCTTGCCCTCGAACGAGCATCGCGCCCTCGATGCCGCGCGCCAATCTCTGGACTGCCCTAGCCCTGCGTGTCGTCTCGACGCCGGACGGGCTCGGGCGTATCGACATGAGGCACCCGGTTGCGCTTGGGACGCGCCGAGATGGCCTTGGGCCTGGCCTGCGGCCGGCGTTCGGGGACTTCCGGGTCTTTTTGCTCAACCATCGTGTGCGTCTCCAGTCCTAGACTCAATGGAACCGACGACCCCGCACCGGGCAGTATCATGGAGGATACCGCAGATGTCGTGTACAACCGAGCGCCGCCGTGATCGGGCCGAGGGCCGCATCGCCAGAAGCGCATGTAAGAACGCCCGGACTGGCGCGTCCGCGGCGGAGACTTCGCGCCGCGCAGCCGGACCCGTGCAAGTGGGCGCCTCGGGCGGAGTCGGCGCATGCAAGCTGGCCAGCGTCAGCGGTGGGTCGAGTCGTTGACGGCGACACCCCGAAGGGGGAACCGTCAGGCCGATCCGGCGGTCGACCCGACCGCGGGCAGAGCCGGCCTCTGGCTGCTGTTAGGGAGCGTCTAAGAACAAACGCTGCATTCGGATGCGCTGCCGAGCGCTTATTCTCGATCGAGCCCTAACAATGGCATCTGACTGCGCCATAGACGCATGCAGCCAGATCGGCTCCAATTCGTATCCGCCCTGTGCGGTCGACGGCCTTCCAGTTCATCACGAGCTCACAATCCAAACCGAGGACGATGAGGTAATCTTGAGTGCTGAACACGACTTGGTCCTGCGGCTTGATGGGGCCCCGTGCACGGAGTAGGCCACCGTCGCAGCGCGGCCTTCGTCGCGTGGTGCAGCCGTCCGGTCCACTTGAGTGCCCTTGAGGCAGCTGTCCCGGAATGAGCCTGGCTGGTTCGCTGCGGATCGTGATAGGCACCTGGCGGTCATCGCATCGCCGAGGGCCTGAAACGCCAACCATCGGCAATGGCCTGCGGCGCGGCGTGGTCTTGTCAGACCCGTACAATGCTCCGATCTGCTGCCTCCCGCTGGAGTAGGGGCTCGACCGAGAAGTTGCGCTGGGTATCGATGACTCGATGCGGCAGGTTGTTTCGTCGCGAACCCTGAGGGATCGTCTAAGAACAAACGCTGTATTCGGATGCGCTGCACGCCCGATGGCTGCGTCGTCGAGTTCTCGGGATAGCCAGCTATCCCCTCGACTCTCCTCCTTGCCCTCGAACGAGCAGCACCTCCTCGATGCAGCGCGTTTGTTTTCGGACGCTCCCTGAGTCCAAGACGCCCCTGCTTTTCGGGCCGATCGCTGAGGCCAGGGCGTTCGTGGGCCAACAGCCAGGAGGAAAGCGACCCTCTGGTCGCGACCGACGCAGCGACGCCGTCCACGAACGCCATGGGCCAGCGATCGAGACCGAAAAGTGGCGGCGGGCCGCCACGGACCAAAGGCACCCACATCGATCTCTACCGATACCGTGGTTCCTGGGTGGTACATAGACGTTGTCGCGGAGGTGGTATGAGCCGGGTTGCCGTCATTCTGATGCTCGCAGGATGCCCCTCAGCCGAGGCTCCAAGTTGGACCTTGGTTGAAGCGAACTCCCCAGCATCCCCAACGGGAGCAACGACTCTTGCGGAGCCCGTTGGCATCGAGACGCTGGGCGGCGTGTTCACCCCGCTCATGACGGAAGGTTGCCCCTTGCCCTGCATAGCGACCGAGGTTTTCAGCACTGCGGCCGACAACCAGGACTCCATCAGCTTGTCGCTGTTTAGGGGGCGCAATGTGCGCCTCGCCTCCGACGCTGTGAGCCTTGGCCAGTACCAAATCACCGGAATCGCCCCCGCGCCGCGTGGAGTCCCGCAGGTTTTGGTCAGGTTCGAGGCACGCGATGGTTTGATCCGCGTCTCGGCGAAGGACGATGCGGCTGACTCCGGGTTCATCATCAAGCGCGTGGAGCGGTTGAACAAGCAGGAGCGGCGCATGGGAGAGGCGGAGCGAGAGCGCATCTGAGCCGAGCGTCGCGCAGTTCGAGATGCGTTCGGAGCCGCCCTCTGGGACGAGGTGTCCGCCATCTTGTTCAAGGGTGACCCCATCGGCATCAACTTCGGCACGAACACCGACGAGTACGAGCCCGAGGTGCGAACCATCCTGCCCCGACTCGTCGGGTGTGGCTCGTCCCAAGAAGCCCAGCGCGTGATCTTCGAGGAGTTCGAGAAGTGGTTCGGCGTTGGCCACGCTGGGCCTATCGAACGCTACGACGGGCTGGCACAGCGAGTCTGGCATGTCTGGCAGTGGCATCGTGAAGCAGAGTGAGGTGGGTCGTCGCCGCGCGACTCCTCATTGACAACGCCCTCACGCGCTCCTGGTAGAGGCAACGCTCTTTTCGGGCAGAGCGCTGAGGCCAGGGCGTTCGTGGGCTAGGAGCCAGGAGGGAAGCGTACTCCTGTACGCGACCGACGCAGCGACGACGTCCACGGGCGTCCTGGTCCAGCGATCGCGCCCGAAAAGTGGCGGCGGGCCATGGGAATCGAACCCACCGAACGCAGCCTCTCGACCCGTCCCGACCGGTTTTGAAGACCGGGGCCGGCACCAGCTCGGCAAGGCCCGCCGCACGCTGCAACCTAGCCCGCTGTCCCGCGCTCCGCATTCAGCGACCCACGGCGCAGCGGCGATGGGCCCGGCGATGTCTCTTCATGCAGGATGTCGCTGTGCTAGCATGCCTGCTGCGCTCTTGTTCAGGGACTGGGCCACCCGACCGCCAACCTCTGGAGACTGCTTGCCGCGCCGTACGTCCCACCACCAGCTCTCTCGCATCGTCCCGCTCACGCTGTCCGTGGCGCTGCTGGCTTGCAACGCGCCCGCGTCGACCGACCCCACGCAAGACACCGCGGGTGAGGTCGACCCCACGGATCTGACGGGCGCTGCAAACACCCAGGACACGGCTTTTGTCCTTCAAATCCAGCCTATTCAAGTGTCCCGAGATGACGGCAGTTCCCCCGCGAATCCCGAGCGGCGCCTGTTCGAAGACATCATGGACAAGGTGTTCCTGCAGGCAGATCTGGACATCGAGTATCTGCCGTGGGTCGAGTGGAGCTCCACGCGAGCATGGGACGCCCCCCTCGTCCAGGGCGACATCGACTGGGCCGAGGCAAACGCCCCGGTGCACGAGGACGCCACCGTAGCCAACATGGTGTTCATCAACACCATCGACGCTCCCAACCAGACGGGCGGACTCAGTCGCACCCCCGGCCGCGTCATGTTCATCGCAGACTGGGGCCTCGATGCCACGCTGCACTTGCTACCCCACGAGCTGGGTCACAACCTCGGATTGGACCACACGACGCTGGGAGCCGACGAGGACGCGATGAACCTGATGAGCGCAGATCTGCCAGGGGACATCTCGGACATCTTCCCCGACGGAGGCGGCTATCTGCACCTCACGCAAGATCAGTTGGATCAGATCTCCCAGAGCACACTCGTGAAGCCACGGCAGTGAGCTCGAGGCGGAGCGGGCCCTCAGCGCTTGCGGGACAGAAACGCCGCAATCTTCTGTTGCAGCGCCGGCGAGGCCCAGACCGGGAGCACGTCGTCGATGAACGCGCGCTCTACCGCCGGGTCCGGGTCCCCCAACCCGCCCCGCAGCTGGGCCTTCGCCGCCGCATACGCCTCCGCAGGGTGCGTCGCGCGGGACGCGAGCACGGCACGGGACGCGGTCAGTGGGTTGTCGTCGAGTGCATCGAGCAGGCCGAGCCTCAGCGCATCGACGGGCGCATGCAGGGCACCCCCCAGGAGCACCTCGCCATGGGACCGCCACGGCTGACAATCGATCACAACCTCCCACCTCCCCGTTCGGACGCCCTGTTTGATGTGCTCCCCATTGCTAGTCTGGCCCCCTCCACCAGA
>Ga0316189_10006866_pt1 | contig 10830 bp, 8 predicted proteins | sample LowCovwburrow_MG_FD_204930 | JGI IMG/M metagenome (GOLD analysis project Ga0316189, IMG submission 204930) | Coastal sediment microbial communities from Maine, United States - Lowes Cove worm burrow | ecosystem: Environmental > Aquatic > Marine > Coastal > Sediment | place: USA: Maine... | reverse complement strand
ATCTATACGGGCGTCGAGAAATTGATCGGTAAGTTTCTCAGGACGCATCGACACGAGTTCGCCAGTGGCGAATTGCCACCGGTTCAGGTTCACACCAAGTACGTACCTGATCTTGATGCACTGGCGACCATTACCAAATCGGACACTGAAAAAATCATAGACCGTTCACTAAGACGCCTCGGGGTAGAGAGACTCGACCTTGTGCAGTTTGCGTGGTGGGACTATTCGGTGCCACGTTATGTTGAGGTTTGTCTTCATCTCGCCGAATTGCAGAAGGCCGGCAAAATCAGGTACATCGGCGTAACAAATTTCAATGTAAAGAGTCTGCGTGACATGCTGAATGCAGGTTGCCCGATTATTACCAACCAGGTTCAGTATTCGGTTCTCGATCGACGTCCGGCCGGACCCATGCAGGAGTTCATCCAGCAACATGATATGTCCTACCTCTGCTATGGGTCGGTTGCCGGCGGGTTTCTGACAGAGAAGTATCTCGGTGCAACTGAACGGCAGTACGCTGAAAACAGATCCCTCGTGAAATACCAGTTGATCATTGACGAAATCGGCGGGTTTGATCAGTTTCAGCATTTGTTGCAAATTCTGAAAAGCATCGCGGCTAAGCACGATGTGAGCATTGCCGAGGTAGCCGCGCAGTATGTTCTGCAACAAAATGGGGTAGCCGCCGTCATTATTGGCGCCAGGAACGCCAGGCATCTGCAGAGCCTGCAAAAAATGGCCGGGCTGAAACTGGGTACGGCAGAGATCGGAAAAATCCAATCGCTGATCAATAAAGGTAAAGCTGTTCCCGGTGATGTGTATGATATCGAGCGTGATCGACATGGCCGGCACGGGCGGATCATGAGGTATAACCTGAACCAGTCGGTCACCAATTCAAAGTGAAACCGTAATGAATAGGATTTCCGGCTTATTTTCAAGGATCGTGGGCCCTGCCGCGGTGATGGCGGCGGGCACCATGGGCGCCGGTGCCGTTGCCACGTTTATTCTTGCCGGCGCATGGTTTCGTTATGATTTGCTCTGGGTGGTGGTTGCTATCCTGCCCCTGTTTGTTATCTTCGTCGACTCTGCTTCCCGCATCGGTCTGCTGAACACCGATAAAGGTATGCTCTCGCTGATCAGATCGAACATCCATCCATCAGTGGCGTGGTTTATTTTGCTCATCAACGTGCCGTTGCATTTGTTGGTGGGCATGGGCCAGATGTCTGTTATGACGTCGGCATTGATGTCGGTGTTTACTTTTTATCCACCCGAGACCGGCGCCGCGGCAGATTATGTTCAGAACTACCAAGTTGCTGAAGTCATGCTCTCACTGGCGGTCGCTTCCGGTATTTACTGGTTACTGTCATCCAACGGTTATGAACGGATGCAAAAGGCCATGACATCCCTGATGGTCGTCATGTTTGTCTGTTTCCTGGTGGTCGCCTTGCGCGGTTTTCAGGAGTTACCCGCTATTCTCAACGGCTTTGTTCCCAGCATTCCAAATGACCTGGCGGTTCCCGGTTCAGATAGTCTGAGACTGCCCTGGCAGTCCATTATGGCCATCATTGGAACCGCGCTTGCCCCGGCAGCACTTCTGGGTATTCCGTATATGAGTGCTGACAACACCAGGGGCACTCCAGATCTGAAGCGGGAGTTTCACAAGGCAATTGTGAATCTCGGTGTCATCTTTGGTTGTTACTCGATATTTGTGGTCGTCGCCGGTGGTTTTGCCCTTTACAGCCTGGCAGACCATGCACAGATAGACACGGTGCATGAGGCGGGACGGGTTTTGGTTAAAGCATTTCCCGCCGGTCTTGGTTTTTTGGGACCGTTGATTTTCTCGGTAGGTATTTGCCTGGCGGCACTCACCACCTTTGTCGTCGTCGTGCAGGTCATCAGCTATTGGCTACTTGATATGTTCGGTTACGACTGGCATGACCGGGCAGATAATGTGGCATTCAAGCACATGCTGAAATTCTGGGTTTTTGTGCCCGCCATACTGGCGCCGTTCTGGAATTTTCCCGCGCTCTTAAAGGTCTTGCTGCTGATGGGCGTCAATGCCTTGTTGATACCGATGGTGATGCTTGTCGTGATCGTATTGGTTAATCGTCAACAGGTGATGGGTGAGTACAAGGCAAATGTGGCCCGGAATGTGATACTCAGCATTGGTGCGATCATTTCGATATGGCTGTCGATAGTGAAACTGCCGGGATATGCTGCGATGATATTCTGATGCCTCAAACCAGCTGTGAAGAATAACCGGAACGGATGAATAATCATGAGTGATAACCCTAACCAAAGTGACGAATTTGAACTTTACGACCTTAGAGTTGTGGTCGAGTCGATCGAAGGAAACTGCACCTGCAACATGACTGAAGGTGATCACTTTTTCCTCAAGGGCGGGAAAATTTCTTTCCCCGATCAGCAGGATTTTTGTCTCTTTGCTCTGCAATCAGCAATTCCGCTGTTACCTGCCAAACAACGTCAATGCCATCCCGCTGACTGGATAGAGACCGATAGCCGCTGCGTATGTCCGGATCCGGCCTGCAGGCTGACCATGCGTATTGACCGCAGCGCCAGGCGCAAGCTGAAACATGACGATGTCAGTCCGCTTGCATGGGATGATGTCAACAGCTAGGGCATCATTCTCATGGCTGACTGATTGGCTGAATGGAGTGAGTTTTAGGCACCGCTAAACTCGGACTCCAACTGAAAACACTGTAAAATATCTACATAGAAATTTTACCCAGCACTCACTGCTTAATGTCAAAAAAGGTGCCAGTCATGAATTTGCTCAACAATGCCATTTTTAAAGTTCCCTCACCCCACAATGAACCCGTTTATGATTTTGAACCCGGCTCAAACGAGCGCGCCAAACTGAAAGCTGCGCTTGATGAAATTGCCGGAAAGAAGATTGAGATCCCACTGATCATCGGGGGCAAGGAAGTACGCACCGGAAACCTCGGTCAGGCGGTCATGCCGCATGATCATAGTCATGTTTTGGCTGACTACCACCAGGCGGGTGAGAAAGAGATAGACATGGCGATTGAAGCGGCCATGGCAGCAAAACCGGCGTGGGCCGCCTTACGCTGGGAAGAGCGCGCCGCCATTTTCCTGAAAGCAGCTGACCTGCTGGCGGGCAAATACCGATTTGTTATGAATGCATTGAGCATGCTCTCAACCAGCAAGAGTGCCTACCAGGCCGAGATCGATGCCACCTGTGAGTTGATCGATTTCCTGCGCTTCAATGTCTATTTTGCGCAGCAGGTTTACAGCGACCAGCCATTACACTCACCGAACGGTATTTGGAATTCTGTTCAGCAACGTCCGCTTGAAGGTTTTGTATTTGCCGTGGCGCCATTCAACTTCACCGCCATTGCCGGCAACCTGGCAACAGCGCCTGCGATCATGGGCAATACGGTATTGCTAAAACCTGCATCCTCATGTGTCTACACGCCTTACCTGATTATGCAGATACTCAAGGAAGCCGGCTTGCCGGACGGTGTGATCAACTTTATCCCGGGGCGCGGTTCCATGGTCGGTAAAATCTGCCTCGACCACCCCGACCTTGGCGGCATTCACTTTACTGGTTCAACCGGGGTCTTCCACCAGATGTGGAAAACGGTTGGAACCAATATCGCGAAGTATAAATCCTATCCGCGTATCGTCGGCGAGACCGGTGGCAAAGATTTTGTCTTTGCCCACTCAAGCGCCAATGTGAACAAGGTCGTGACGGCCATCATCCGCGGCGCCTTCGAATTCCAGGGACAAAAATGCTCAGCTGCCTCACGTGGATATATTCCAAAATCACTATGGCCGCAGGTTCGTCAAGGACTGGAAACGGAGATGGCCAAAATCAAGATGGGGCCGGTCACTGACTTCAGAAATTTCTTCAATGCCGTCATTGATAAGAACGCGTTTTCGACCATCACCGAATTCATCGACTTTACCAAAAACGCGGACGACGCCGAAATCATCATTGGCGGCGGTTACGATGACAGTAAGGGTTACTTCATCGAACCCACCGTGATCCTGGCAGATGATCCAAACTACCGGACCATGGAAGAGGAGATTTTTGGCCCGGTGATGACCATCCATGTTTATGATGATGACAAGTATGAAGAGATGCTGGAGGTATGCGACCAGACGTCCATCTATGCCCTGACCGGCGCGATATTTGCCACCGAACGTACGGCCGTCAGCCTGGCGCTGAGCAAGCTTGAAAACTCTGCCGGCAACTTTTACATCAACGACAAACCAACCGGCGCCGTGGTCGGGCAACAACCGTTTGGCGGGGCGCGGGCTTCCGGCACCAATGACAAGGCGGGTTCTTATTTGAATCTGTTGCGCTGGGTATCCACCCGTACAATCAAGGAAACCTTCGACGCACCCGAGTCTTTCGAGTACCCGTTTATGGAAAGCGACTGAATTTTATTTACGCCATGATGCGAGGAAATGGCAACGATGGACACAATTACCAACGGTAGCGACAAACCACAACGAAAGGCCGCCAGCGAGGGTAATTTTTACCCTGAGCGCCCGAATGCCATCGGGCCAGGTATGAATGACCGTATCAGGCGTTTGCGTAAACTGAGTGTCGATGCCAGACCAAGTCTCAGCATCGAAAGAGCGCTGCATGAGACCGCTTTCTATCAGCAAAATCTCGGCAAGTATTCAATGCCCGTATTACGGGCGTTGAATTTTCTTAACCACTGTGAAAAGAAGACCCTCTACCTTGGGGATGATGAGTTAATCGTCGGTGAGCGCGGGCCAGCACCCAAGGTGGTACCGACCTTTCCCGAGTTAACCTGCCACAGCGTTGAGGACTTTCATGTCCTGAATAAGCGCGATCAACAACGCTACACGATTTCTGAAGAGGACATTGACACCTATGCCCGTGAAGTCATTCCCTACTGGCAGGGTAAGACCATTCGCGAAAGAATCTTTAACCATGTTCCCGAAGAATGGCTGTCAGCCTACCAGGCCGGTCTGTTTACGGAGTTTATGGAGCAACGTGCTGCCGGTCACACGGCACTGGATGGCCAGATTTACAACAAGGGCATGCTCGACTACAAGCAACAGATCGCTGCGGAAATCGATGCGCTGGATTACCTCAATGACCCTGAGGCAACCGATCGCTTTGAAGAGCTTACGGCGATGGCCATCTCCTGTGATGCGGTTATCGTATTTGCAGAGCGTCATGCCGAACTGGCTGAGCAATTGGCTGCCACGGAACAAGACCCGCAACGTCTCGCCGAGCTGAAGAGAATTGCCGAAGTCTGCCGTTGGGTACCGGCGAATAAGCCTCGTAATTTTCATGAGGCAATCCAGATGTACTGGTTTGTACACCTCGGCACCATCACCGAACTGAATGGCTGGGATGCCATGAACCCGGGGCATTTTGATCAGCACCTGGCGCCATTTTACGCGGCGGAAATTGCAGCAGGTACATTGACCCGCGAACAGGCCAAGGAGTTGCTCTGCTGCTTCTGGATCAAGGTCAATAACCATACTGCCCCGCCCAAGGTGGGTATCACGGCACGCGAAAGCGGCACCTATAACGATTTCACCAATATCAACATTGGTGGTATCACGGCTGACGGCAAAGACGGCGTCTCCGAGGTTTCCTATATCCTGCTCGAGGTCATAGAAGAACTGCATATTCTGCAACCGGGTAACTCGGTCCATATCAGCAGCAAAACACCCGACCGCTTCCTGCATGCGGCCTGTAAGGTGATCCGCCAGGGTCATGGCTACCCGTCGGTTTTCAATCCGGATGTGTATGTCACCGAACTGCTGCGGCAAGGGAAATCACTCAAAGATGCCCGTGAAGGCGGTTGCAGTGGCTGTATCGAGGTTGGTGCCTTCGGCAAGGAGTCCTTCCTGCTCACAGGTTATCTGAATGTACCGAAGGTGCTCGAAATCACACTGAACAACGGCATCGATCCAGTAACGGGCAAACAAGCGGGTATAGAAACCGGTGATCCACTTACATTTACAAACTATGAGCAACTTTACGAGGCATTTAAACGGCAGCTTGATTTCATCATCGACACCAAGGTCCGGGTCAGTAACTACATTGACAGGATGTTTGCCAAATACGCCCCGGCGCCATTTCTCTCAGTGGTCATAGAGGACTGCATCAGCAAGGGCAAGGACTATTACAATGGCGGTCCGCGCTATAACACCAACTACATCCAGTGCACCGGACTGGGAACCACCACCGACAGCCTTGCGGTACTAAAAAAACATGTATTTGAAGACGAGCGCTTCAGCATGGAGAGAGTTCTGGATGCGGTGGCCAACAATTTTGAAGGCGAGGAGTTCCTGCGCCAAACGGTTTTGAACAAAACACCCTTCTTTGGCAACGATGACGACTACGCCGATGATATAGCCTTGAAGGTCTATGCAGACCTGCTCGAAGCCATCGATGGCAAACCCAATGTCAGGGGCGGAGAATTCCACCTGAACATGCTGTCAACCACCTGCCACATCTATTTTGGCAAGGTCATGGGCGCCACACCCAATGGCCGCCTGGCCGGCAAATCGATATCCGACGGTACTTCACCTTCACATGGTGCGGACACCCATGGCCCTTCCATGGTGATACGTTCATTGACCAAACTGGATCACACCATGTCCGGTGGCACACTGCTCAATCAGCGTTTTCTACCCAGTCTGCTCAAGCGCGATGAAGACATCACCAAGCTGGGGCAGTTGATTCGCAGCTACTTTACGCTGGGTGGTCATCATATCCAGTTCAACATCGTTGATACCGCGACCCTGAAAGCGGCCCAGAAATGCCCGGAGGATTACAAGGATTTGCTGGTGCGGATGGCGGGTTACAGTGATTACTTCAATGATATGAACGCCGATTTGCAGCAGGAGGTCATTGAGCGCACTGAGAACGAGTCGTTTTGAGCATAGCAAAGCACAACTCTGGGGAAACCGTTTCGACCGCTTCTGTGGAAACTGACGAGCATGGCGCTGTTGTTTTTGATGTAAAGCGTTATGCCATCAACGACGGCCCCGGTATAAGAGTCACCATCTTTCTCAAAGGCTGCCCGCTTTCCTGCCGCTGGTGCCACAACCCCGAAAGTATCTCGCCCAAAGTGCAAAAGATGTATTCCAAAAATAAATGCATCGGCTGCGGTGAATGCGTCAGCATCTGCCCCGTAGAGGCCTGTGAGTTAACAGCCGGGGGAATCGTCACGGACAACAGTATCTGCCTGCGCTGTGGACAGTGTGCCGAGGTCTGCCCGGCGCTGGCCACGGAGATGTCGGGGCACTATGAGTCAATCACCGAATTGCTTAAGGTCATTGAGAAAGAACGTCCGTTTTTTGATCAATCGGGTGGCGGGGTTACTTTTTCCGGTGGTGAACCGCTCCTCTTTCCGGAGTTTTTAACCGGGATTCTTGATGCTTGCGGTCGTATGCAAATCCACCGCACTGTTGATACCTCCGGCCTGGCAAGCACCAGAACGATCCTGGAAATCGCTAAACGTACTGATCTGTTCCTCTACGACCTGAAATTGATGGACTCTGAAAAACACAAACTATGGACAGGTGTTGGTAACCGCCGGATTCTGCAAAACCTGGAAACCCTGGCCAAAACCGGTGCTGATATTCAGATTCGCATTCCCTTGATCAAGGGGGTCAATTGCGATGAGAAAAATATCGAGGATACAGCCGTCTTTATCAATGCTTTGTCCGGCCCACGCAAAGCAATCAGTCTCCTGCCGTATCACAACCTGGCGGAGGGTAAATCTATCAAGTTGGGGAAGGACTACAATCCTGGCACGATGACCAACCCCGATGAAAAAGAACTGGCGCGGGTCATCGCCCAGTTTGCCGCCCATGGTTTATCGGCAAGTGTTGGGGGTTGAGAAGCTTTTCGGTGTTTAAGCAACGTGCCTGGCGCGCGCCCCTTTTTCCAAATCGCAAGTAGCCTGTAGATTCATCAACAACTTTGGTGATGTACCCAATACTTACGCAATAGCCTTACGCACGTCACTGTATGAAATCTGAGATAATTATTCGTTATGTCAAACCAACCCATCATCGTCTGTAAATTCGGCGGCACCTCACTGGCCAGGGCCTCGCAAATCCGCAAGGCTGAGTCCATTATCAATGCGGATCCAGACCGTCGCTACGTGATCAATTCTGCACCTGGCAAGCGCGCCAGTGGCGATCAGAAAATTACCGACCTGCTGTACCTATGCCACGAACACGCCAGTCGCAACCTGCCCTTCGAGGAAGTCTTCAACATCATCGCCAGCCGTTTTGAAGAGATTGCCGATGAACTGGAACTGCAGCTGGATCTTTCTGAAGAACTGGCCACCATCAAGGCCACCATAGCGAGACATGGCCAGACCGGTCAGCCTGCGGACTATGCAGCCAGTCGCGGTGAGTACCTGAATGGCATAATCATTGCGACACTGTTGGGCTGGCGTTTTATAGATGCTGCCGAGGTAATTTTATTTGATGCCCAGGGTAATTTGGACAAGCAACGCAGCTATGACACACTGGCGGAAAAACTAGCCGGCCAGCCTGCTGTCATTCCGGGCTTTTACGGCAGCACGCCTGATGGCCAGATCAAAACCTTCAGCCGTGGCGGCAGTGATATCACCGGCTCTATTGTCGCACGCGCCCTGCACGCCCATAGTTATGAAAACTGGACCGATGTACCAGGCCTGTTCATTACCGATCCACGCATTGTAGCGGGCGCTTATCCGATTGAAATTGTTACCTATCAGGAACTGCGTGAACTGAGTTATTCCGGCGCGGCGGTTTTGCATGAAGATGCCGTCTTCCCTGTACGCGAGGCGGGTATTCCGGTACGCATCCGCGACACCAATGACCCTGAGCACCCCGGCACTGTTATCGTACCCCGGCATCACCCCGAGGCCAAAAAGGGTTATTTGATTACCGGCATTGCAGGCCGCAAGGACTTCACTGTCATCCAGATCGAAAAGCCGATGATGAACAAAGAAATCGGATTCGGTCGTCGCGTTCTGCAAGTTCTTGAAGACCATGATGTCAGCTTCGAGCATATGCCGTCAGGCATTGACACCCTGTCGGTGGTAATGGCCGCCAGTCAAATCGGCGACAAACTCGCTGTCATCCTGCAAGAAATCGAGCTTGCGGTCGAGCCCGAATGTGTCAGCGTAACCGACAAAATGGCCCTGTTGACGGTCGTTGGCCGTGGCATGGCTCACTTCCCCGGTCTTGCAGCACGCGTCCTTGCAGCTCTTGGCGAGCAGAACATCAACGTGCGCATGATCGATTCAGGCAATAGTCAGGTGAACCTGATCGTCGGTGTGGATGTCGAGCGATATGAGGATGCCGTGCGAGCCATTTACGCCGCCTTTGTCCATGATGGCGAAGCCATGCGTGGATACTGACTCGAACCCTGGTGCTATGCACCGGGTTCTGAATCTTGCCGACCTCTTCGTCTGAAATAGAAAACCCCGCGATGCGGGGCTTTTTTGTATCTGGCGGTGGATACAGTCCTCTGCGAACCTGTCTCTGCGGATAATCCCTATCTCACTTGAAGAATGCAGGGAATATTTCTATATTTTCGCTCATTCTGAGTACACATCTTTCAGGAAGACTAAAAAGGTCCGTGCATTCCCGTTACTGCGCTCCCACTTGCGCCTTCCATTGATGTATTTTTCGAATGCTTGGGTCAAGCTCTGCCTTTGCTTTATCTAAGTCATAGGACTTTTGCAGATTCATCCATAGTTCAGGACCCGTGCCAAAAAACCGGCCAAGCCGTAGAGCTGTATCGGCGGTTATATCACGTTTGCCGCGAATTATTTGAGATATGCGATTTGGTGGCACATTAATCTGGCGAGACAATTCAGTGGGGGTAATCCCGATTTCTTCCAGTTCATCCACCAGGAACTCACCTGGATGGATCGGTTTTCTAGTCATGATACTCACCATTAGACTCTCAAATTTCTCCAGACTCACTTAATGATAATCTACAATTTCCACTTCACATGCACCTTCATCCCATGTAAAACAAATGCGCCACTGCATATTCACACGGATGCTATAGCTACCTGCCCTGTCTCCTGATAACGCCTCAAAACGATTACTCGGCAATGCCTTTAACGACGCGAGAGTTTCAGACGCATCAAGAATTCTAAGCCGCTTTTCAGCTTGTCTATTAAAACCAGAGAAAGCAGGTACTCTAAAACCATTAAATAAGCGCTCCGTTTTCTTGCATTTGAAGCTTCTTATCATTATTCACCCAGGAACATATTGACGCGTTACGTCAATCGTCAATATAGCACCAAAACGCCAAAATGGTCAAATGGAACATGGAAAACATAACCACAAGTATCCATGATCAGCAATTACCTGTCTGTCGGCAAACGTCTCTCATTCTTGTAGGCATGTAACTGTCGGAATAACTTGAATTATCTAGATCTCCGTCGGAAACCAGATTGTATGGCGAAGGGGGAGGGATTGACTCGGGCCATCCCTGGCCCTCACCCTGACGGGCATCTCCTGCGTCGACGTCTTCCCGGGCTATCCCTGCCCGGTAATCGAACCCTGGTGCTATGCACCGGGCTCTGAATCTTGCCGACCTCTTCGTCAGATACAAAAAAACCCCGCATAGCGGGGCTTTTCGGATATCTCGGGAGGGATTGACTCGGGCCATCCCTGGCCCTCACCCTGACGGGCGTCTCCTTCGTCGACGTCTTCCCGGGCTGTCCTTGCCCGGTAATCGAACCCTGGTGCTATGCACCGGGCTCTGAATCTTGCCGACCTCTTCGCCAGATACAAAAAAACCCCGCTATGCGGGGCTTTTCGGATATCTCGGGA
>Ga0316189_10006865_pt1 | contig 10830 bp, 9 predicted proteins | sample LowCovwburrow_MG_FD_204930 | JGI IMG/M metagenome (GOLD analysis project Ga0316189, IMG submission 204930) | Coastal sediment microbial communities from Maine, United States - Lowes Cove worm burrow | ecosystem: Environmental > Aquatic > Marine > Coastal > Sediment | place: USA: Maine... | reverse complement strand
AGGGTATCTGTCTTGGGACATATGCAACGAGGTGGGTCACCATCCTGTTATGATAGGGTATTGGCCAGTAGGATGGGAGTAAAGGCGGTTGAGGCATTATTGGAAGGAAAGACTAATTTAATGGTTGGGGTCCAGGACAATAAATTAACGCTTACACCAATAAATAAGGCTATAAAAGGGCACACAAAAATTGATAAGGAACTAATAAGGGTTTCGGATATAATGACAACATAATTTTAATCAAAAAAAGTAGTAAAAATGTCAAACTTAAAAATTGGGATTAACGGATTTGGTCGAATAGGAAGAATGGTTTTTCGAATTGCGGCAAATAATGATAATGTAGAAGTTGTAGCCATAAATGACTTACTTGATGTAGAGCACTTGGCGTATTTATTGGAATACGATTCTGTACACGGAAAGTTTGACGGTACTGTGGAAGTTAAGGATGGTAACCTCATTGTTAATGGAAAAACGGTAAGAATCACAGCGGAAAGAGATCCTAAGGACATTAAGTGGGATGCCGTTGGAGCGGAGATAGTAGCAGAATGCACCGGTATTTTCACAACCTTGGAAACTGCACAATACCATATTGACGGCGGTGCCAAGAAAGTAGTGATCTCAGCACCTTCAAAAGATGCCCCGATGTTTGTAATGGGTGTTAACCACCAAAATATAACAGCTTCAGATACAATTGTTTCCAACGCTTCATGTACAACCAACTGTTTGGCTCCTTTGGCCAAGGTATTGGATGATAATTTCGGAATTGAGGAAGCCTTAATGACAACTGTACACGCAACAACAGCAACTCAAATGACCGTTGATGGTCCTTCAAGAAAGGATTGGAGAGGCGGAAGAAGTGCCATGTTGAATATTATCCCAGCATCAACAGGCGCCGCTAAAGCGGTTACCAAAGTTATTCCTTCGTTGGAAGGAAAATTGACAGGGATGGCCCTTAGGGTTCCTACAGCTGATGTATCGGTTGTTGATTTAACGGTTAAATTGGAAAAGGACACTTCTTATGAAGAAGTCAAAAAAGCATTTAAAACAGCTTCTGAGGGGGAATTGAACGGCGTGTTGGGATACACTGAAAAGGCCGTAGTATCGCAAGATTTCATCGGTGACGCTAGAACAAGTATTTTTGATGCCGGAGCAGGTATTGAACTGAATTCAAAATTCTACAAGGTGATATCTTGGTATGACAATGAAGCTGGCTATTCAAACAAGTTGATTGACTTGGCGCTTTATGTAAACGGACTATAATATTTAATAGCTACATTAGCAATCCTGAACATGTAGTGTACGCACACGTCTTCAGGATTGTTCTTAAAAAGGTAAATCTATGATTTTAATTGTTGATAGCGGTGCCACCAAATCCGATTGGATAGCCCTCGATGAGAAAGGGAATCAATTGTTCATGACCCAGACGCTTGGATTGAGCCCTGAAGTTTTGACACGCCCGGTAATAGAAGATAGATTGGCCAATAATTTTGAACTTTCAAAAAATAGGGAGACAGTTTCCAGATTATATTTTTATGGAGCAGGTTGTGGTACAGATCGCATGAAATCGTTCCTGAAGGAAATATTTTTGGAATTCTTTCCCAATGCAAAGACAGAGGTTAAGGAAGATACCTATGCCGCGATCTATTCTACCACAAAAATTGGCCATCAAGGCATTGTATGTATTTTAGGAACAGGTTCTAATTGTAGTTACTACGACGGACACCAGCTTTTCCAAAAGGTGACCTCTTTGGGTTATATTTTGATGGATGACGGAAGTGGTAATTTTTTCGGAAGAAAACTTCTAAGAGACTATTACTTTCATAAGATGCCCCAGGCCTTGGGGATGAAATTTGCAAAGGAGTACGACTTGGAGGCCGATGTGATCAAGGAAAACCTTTACAAGCAACAAAACCCGAACACCTATTTGGCTACTTTTGCCAGGTTCATGATAGAAAACAAGGAACATCCTTATTGTAAAGGTGTTATTGATAAGGGGTTCCAACAATTTGTGAATAATTATATCATGCAATTTGAATTGGCAACAAAGGTTCCCATCAACTTTGTTGGTAGTATCGCCCATTACCTAAGGGAAGAATTAACCACGGTACTTGAACGAAATGATCTTATTGTAGGGGTAATTCGTCAAAGACCTATTGAGGGACTTATGGAGTTTCACAAAGAAACTCTTTAGTACTTACTTAACGGCAATCATTGATATCTCTACATTAACGAATTTAGGTAGGTTGGCAACTTCTACCGTTTCCCTGGCCGGCGCGGTATCTGGATTAAAATACCTGCCATATACTTTATTTATTTCAGTGAATTGATTCATATCCTTGATGAATATGGTAGATTTCACTACATGTTCAAAGGTCATTCCCGCTTCGAGGAGGATCGCCTTTAAATTCTCCATCGATTGCTCGGTCTCTTTTTGGATATTACCTTCAATCAGTTTTCCGGTAACGGGATCTATCGGTATCTGACCTGAAATATAAAGGGTGTTTCCGGTTAGTACAGCCTGGTTATATGGACCTATAGGAGCTGGAGCATTTGCTGTTTTTATTATTTTCTTCATGATACAGGATTATTTTGGATTATCGAGCCCTTTGACTTCTGTTTTCCCACTTAAGATCACTAAGTATTGAACTTTTTATACCTATAAAGAAGTACCATCGTTTGTACCTTCCAAATGGGGTCCAGTTAAACCGCATTACAAAACTTTTCAAGTCACGTTCAAAACGGAGCTGTGTTAGGGTAAAACCTTGGTTCTTGAAATCGTAACCGGAGGAACCCCCAACTTTCCATCTCGGTGAAAGATCAATATCTCCCGAAAACATTAAAGAGTGGCTACTAAATTCATTCTGTCTAGCGGAATTGGAATACGAAGCTGAATATGCCAAACGCAAATTCCAAGGGATCTTGGTCCCAAAAATAGGATTTTCAATATCTTTGTCCGGTTTATCCTTTTTCCTGCTTGTATCCCTAAAATTATCTGATTTCCCAAAAAGATCATCGTCTCTACCTCCACTTTGAGCCACATAGTCATACTTATCAATCTCCTCCTCGTCCTCGTCCTCATCTTCCTTTTCCTTACTAAAGGTTTCATTACTTAACGAATAGCCTACATTTACATTGGCACGTGTCAATCGGAAGAGGCTACCGCCATTTTTAATATTAAAGGTATTTATTCGAGTTCCGTTATTATCAATGGCGTAAGGGTCAAGTCCGGCCGAGAAATTGATAGACATTTTATTATCAAGAACGGTCGTACCACCATTTACACTTAACGGACTAAGTTTCAACGAATCAGATTCGAAATTATACCCAGTTGATATATTAAAATTGCTAAGGATCGGTACTTTTTTAGGCTCGGTTGCCGTAGAATCCTTGTCCCTGACCTTGGCTTCTAGGGTATTGGCTAGTCCAAAACTCAAACTATTTGATTTATTGAGGCTTGGGGCACCGTTTAAGGTACCTTGAAACCTACTATATTGCACCGAGTTATCGGTTATGGGATTCCCATCAATATCATATTCATCATAAAACTGCTCGAATGACGGGGCATAACCATAACTTAGGGTAGGCCTCATTACATGTCTTATTGCTTGTATTTTCTTATCCTCCCCTAAAATAAAGGTACCGTATAATGTCGTACCTATACTAGCGTTGAAATTATACTTGTTATATCGGTCAAACCCACTTATGGTATCTGTGACCACCTCCTGTAAATCTGCATCAAATCTTTTATTGAACGTTTCCAAGGTCCAAACATCTTCATAATTTCCACCAACACTAACACTGAAGAATTTTGCCACTTTGAAATTGGTGTTAAGTGGCAAACGGTGTTTAATACCTACCTTGGCATCATCGAACATCTCTTTCTTGAAAAAATTCTCATCTGTAGTAGAGATCCTATTGATGGCATTAAGATCATATTGAAAATTAATGTTCTGAATAAACCCTTTTTTGATCCCTTCCCGACGGGCAAAAGGAAAAATGCGCTCCATATTCGCCTGCAACGTAGGCAAGGTCATTTCTATTTTCTTCGTATTCGTATTCTGACTATGTGTGGCCGTTAAGCTCATATTCACGGACGGATAGGCCGGAAATGTCCTTGAATATGAAACCGAGGATGAAAGGGTATTATTTTGGGTATTGGGCAAATTACTCTGTCGTAACGAATTTCGATAATACTCACTACTTCCCATGTTCACCGAAGCCGAAAATCGGGAGTTGGGACTGGCCTTTGAATCCTGGGAGTGTGATACCTGTACATTCCAATTGGTTGAATTACTGTAATCACTAAAGCCTTTTTGACTGGTTACAAGATTCTCATACCTAAAATTGACATTCCCACTATATTTATATCTTTTGGTATATATAGATTGAGTTTTGAATCCATAACTGCCATTTGTATAGAAATCTCCTGAAACCAAGACATCGGCATAATCGCCTATTGGGATATAATAGCCCAGATCCTGTAAAAAATACCCCCGATCCGGTTCGTTACCAAAAGCAGGCATCATTATGCCTGCAGATCTTCCTACACTTAGTGGAAAATAAGCAAAGGGTAATGCTATTGGGGTGGGTACATCAGCTATATATAAATTACTGTATCCGGCGATCACCTTTTTCTTGGGTACGAATTTGGCCTTTCGTATTCGAATATAATAATCCGGGTTAATAGTGTCAGAGGAAGTGGTCAACTTTCCTTCATGAAGAAAGTACACCGAGTCATTTTCTTTCTTTGTAAGATCTGCATAGACCTTCATGGCATCGGTGCCCAATTCTCCCAGCCCCGCTTGCTGCTCTGTTCTTGAATTCCATATAATGGCCTTTTGGGTATCAAAATTAAATCGGATGGAATCTGGAATTACTTCATTGCTGCCCTGTTTGAAAAAAGGAAGCTGCGTATAATTACCCAATGAATCTTTGATCCGCCCTGCATAAACCTCATTCTTCACATAATCCATAATTATAATCCCGGCCCTGAGTTCGGTGTCCTGATATAGGATTTCGGCTTCGTTGTAGAGGTATATTTTTTGATCTTTTTGGCTCAACTTCACATAATCGGTTGCCTTGTATTTAATATTGTCGAGAAGCAATGGTGGCTTGGTATCGGTAGTATCCTTTGCTACAGGCCCTCCAGTAATACTGTCGTTTAACATATGGGCCAAAAGTATAGGGGCAACGATGCTATCAGGTTCCGCCTTTATTGACAAGGGTACAATTGTATCCTCTTGCGCATATGAAAAAAAGCCGCCAATGAACAGTAGCAATAGGAAAAGTAAATAATGTTTATTTGATTGCAAGGCTATATGTCCTATTTTTGTAAAGGTTTGGCTGTCCTGATGGTAACAGGATTGGAGGTCAAACTTACATATATTTTTTGTTCCCCTAATAGGGTATTACAATAAATTTAACCATAAAATATGCCCTTAATAAACTTATGAAGAAGAATATGAATAGAATTTTTCTTAGTGCTGTATTGTTGTTGTCCCTTGTATTTACCTCATTTATTGATCCGATTGCACAGGAGACAGACAAGGATAAGTTTGTTGTTGTTCTCGATGCGGGCCATGGAGGTCATGATCCTGGGAATCTTGGCAACGGATATTTAGAAAAAAACATAGCGTTGAACATTGTCCTTAAAATTGGTGAAATCCTAGAGGCAAATCCAAATATACAGGTCATTTATACACGCAAGGACGATACGTTCATTGATTTATATGTTCGGGGAGAGATTGCGAATAAGGCGAATGCGGATCTATTTGTAAGTGTGCATTGCGACTCACACTCATCAGATGCTTATGGGGCAGGAACTTTTGTATTGGGTTTACATGCCAACAAGCAAAATTTTGAAATTGCAAAAAAGGAAAATTCCGTGATCTATCTCGAGGATAATTATCAAGATCGCTATGCGGATTACGACATTAATTCACCTGAATCCATAATAGGCCTAACCATTATGCAGGAGGAATTTTTGGATCAGAGCATTGCTTTGGCAAAAATGATCCAAGACAATTTTTCGGGGAAATTAAAAAGAAACAACAGAAAAGTTAAGCAAGCAGGTTTCATTGTACTTCATCAAACCTTTATGCCGAGTGTATTGGTAGAAACAGGATTTTTGACCAATAAATCTGAGGGAGCATATCTGAATTCCCCTTCCGGACAATCCCAGATGGGAAAAGCGATAGCGGATGCAATTTTGGTATATAAAAGTGGTGTTCAAACTAATGTGGCGGAAACAAAAAAGCAATTGGATTCGCCTGAAGAGGTAGTTCTTCCGAATGAAGACAATAAGAAGGAGGAGGCTGAAGCCGGTGCAGATAAAATAGCGACCGTTGAAACTACCAAGGAAGAAAAAAGCGAGCCTGATAAGGAATTATCGGATATTGAAAGACCCAATTCAACGGACAACAAAACTTCGACTGAGAAAGCCCCAACTAAACAGGGTTTGCCAAAAATCGATAAACCTATCGCAAAAAATACCCCCAAACTTCCCGAGACCACCGAAGAGCTTATTATCTATAAAGTACAATTGTTGGCGAGTGTGAATGATATAGACCTTCATCCAAGAAATTTCAATGGTTTGGGAAGATTATCAAAGGAGCCATATAAGAATATGTACCGTTATATGTATGGGATTACAAATTCATTTGAGGAAGCTAAAATGTTAAAATCGAATGCTGATATGAAAGGATATAACACGTCCTATATAGTGGCGTATAAGGATGGGAAAAGAATTCCTATTCCTGAAGCCCATAAATACGTGTCGGATTAATAACACCTGTCTCAAATTTATTTCTAATTTTGTTTGTAACCATAAACCGAACTTATTGAAACTATCAAGGGAAATTAAAACGGGGATTATTGTAATAGGAGGAATTTTATTGTTCATTTTAGGGTTTAGTTACCTGAAATCCGCCCCTTTGTTCGATGGCAGTAAAACCCTTTATGCTGTATATCAGCATGTTGGAGGTCTACAGCCTGGTACCCAGGTTACCATAAATGGATTGACCGTGGGTAAGGTGAATGACGTTAGGTTTAAGGATGCTAGCGGAAATTTGTTAGTTACGTTCTCCGTCAACAACGACTTTACTTTTTCCAGGAATAGTAAGGCAGAATTATATGATACCGGAATCATTGGAGGAAAAGGCATTCAAATACGACCGATTTTTGATGGTGCCCCAATGGTTCAATCCGGGGATACCCTTACAACGGATACCAAGCCAGGGCTTACGGAACTGGTACAGCAGAAATTGACGCCTTTACAGCAAAAGATCGAAGGGGCCTTTACCAATGCAGATTCACTATTGATAAATGTGAACGAGATATTGGATGCCAAGGCGAAAAACGATTTAAGGGAATCGATTTCAAGTCTGAACAAATTGATGAAAGGCCTTGAGGAAAGTACAGCATTATTAAATGGATTAGTAAAGAAAAACGAGGGAAAATTAGACAGCACCCTGACCAATTTCAACCAACTTTCGAAAAATTTCGCTAGTCTATCGGATTCTTTGAACAATGCAGGCTTGGGAAGAACCTTGGCCAATTTGGAATCAACGGTAGCCAATTTGGATAAACTATTGGGCAAGATCGAAAAAGGAGACGGTACTTTAGGGAAATTGATGAAGGATGAAGCATTATACAACAATTTGAGCAATGCTTCAAAAGAATTGGATTTGTTGTTGCAGGACTTTCGCCTAAACCCAAAAAGATATGTCAATGTCTCAGTCTTTGGAAAAAAACAAAAAGAGTATGAACTTCCTGATAATGATCCCGCCGAAAAAATAGAACAACCTTAAATGGAGTACCTTCCCAATATTTTATTTGCCGCTATCCTAATTCTGGGTATTGGCTTTTTTGTTAAGAATATTAAAAAACTAATTCGAAACATTAATCTGGGCAAGGATGTTGCCATAGAGGGCAAAACATCGATTCGTTGGCAAAATATGGCCCGGATAGCACTTGGTCAATCTAAAATGGTCGTTAGACCAATTCCCGGAATATTGCATGTTCTCGTTTATGTAGGTTTTATAATCATTAACCTTGAAGTACTCGAAATTATTATTGATGGCCTTATAGGGACCCATCGTGTTTTTGCCCCAATGGGCGAAGTGTATAACCTATTGATCGCTTCTTTTGAAGTATTGGCTTTGCTGGTAATCGTCGCGGTGGTATTGTTTTGGATTCGAAGGAATGTAATTAAACTCCAAAGATTTATAAAACCCGAAATGGGGGGGTGGCCTAAAAAGGATGGAAACCTTATTCTTTATATAGAATTGGTTCTTATGGTATTGTTCCTTACCATGAATGCCGCGGATGCGCAACTTCAACAATTGAATGCATTGCATTATACCCAGGCAGGTGCATTTCCCATTAGTCAATTTTTGACCCCATTGATGGCAGATTTGGATATTCAGGTTTTGGTATTGATAGAAAGATCCGCATGGTGGTTGCATATTATAGGTATTCTGTTCTTTATGAACTACCTGTACTACTCAAAACACCTGCATATCCTTTTAGCTTTTCCAAATACCTATTATGGTAAATTGGATGCCATGGGCAAGTTACAGAACCTTGAGGCGGTAACAAAAGAAGTGAAGCTAATGATGGACCCCGCAGCTGATCCATATGCAACACCGGCCGAAGATCAACAAGAACCTGGGAAGTTCGGGGCCTCTGACATTACTGATCTTAGTTGGGTGCAATTGCTCAATGCCTATACCTGTACCGAATGTGGTCGCTGTACAAGCGAATGTCCTGCGAATTTGACCGGTAAAGAACTTTCGCCCAGAAAGATCATGATGGATACTCGTGATAGGGTAGAGGAAATTGGCAAGAATATAGACCGTAACAATGGAGTGTTCCAAGATGATGGTAAGCAGTTATTGGACGACTACATAACCAGGGAAGAACTTTGGGCCTGTACTTCATGCAATGCATGTACCGAAGCCTGTCCCGTGAGTATTGATCCCTTGTCTATTATTATGGATATGAGACAGTACTTGGTGATGGAACAGTCCGCCGCACCTTCAGATCTGAACAATATGATGGGAAACATTGAGAACAATGGAGCTCCATGGCCATTTAATCAGATGGATAGACTTAACTGGAAAAATGAATCATAAAAAAATCTGTACCCTACTATGGAAAATGAACTAAAGGTGCCCACAATGGCCGAATTATTTGCCTCAGGACAACAGCCGGAGGTCTTGTTTTGGGTAGGGTGTGCGGGAAGTTTTGATGATAGGGCCAAAAAAATCACCAAAGCCTTTGTGAAAATCCTGAACAAGGCAAATGTTTCTTTTGCCGTTTTAGGAACAGAGGAAAGCTGTACAGGTGATCCTGCCAAACGTGCTGGAAATGAATTTTTATTTCAGATGCAGGCCGTTACCAACATTGAGATATTGAATGCCTACGAAGTAAAAAAAGTAGTTACTGCATGCCCACATTGCTTTAATACCCTTAAAAATGAGTATCCGGGATTAGGAGGTAATTATGAGGTAATGCATCATACCCAATTTTTAAAACAATTGTTTGAAGAAGGTCGAATTACTATGGAAGGGGGTACCTATAAAGGTAAGCGAATCACGTTTCACGATCCCTGCTATCTTGGAAGGGCCAATACTATTTTTGAGGCCCCAAGGGATTTGATCAAGAAATTGGATGCGGAATTGGTTGAGATGAAGAGTTGCAAAACCCGTGGCCTTTGCTGTGGTGCCGGTGGAGCCCAAATGTTCAAGGAGCCAGAAAAAGGCGAAAAAGATATTAATATTGAACGAACGGAGCAGGCATTGGAAACAAAGCCCGATATCATCGCTGCAGCATGTCCTTTTTGTAATACAATGATGACCGATGGTGTAAAAAACAAGGAAAAAGAGAATTCAATTGCGGTAATGGACGTCGCGGAACTCATAGCAACCGCAGAAGATTTGTAACTTTACCCCAAATATTCGAATCCATATACTACTATGGGTTACTAATTCATAAAAACTATGTTAGCTGATTTTAGCGTATTACCGGATTCATCCAGAGTATGGATTTATCAGGCCAGTCGGAGTTTTACGGCACCCGAGCAATTGGAGATCATGGAGGATCTGAAACTTTTTATCACGGACTGGACAGCCCATGGCAGTGATTTAATGGCAGGTTTTGAGATGAAATACAACCGTTTTATCATATTGGCATTGGATCAAAGCAAGACCGCCGCTTCAGGTTGTTCGATTGATGCTTCTGTACATTTTATCCAGAAATTGGAAAAGAGATACAATGTGGAATTGCTCGATAAAATGAACGTATCCTATAAGCAAGGGGAGTACATTGCCTATAAGACCTTGGTCGACTTTAAGAAAATGGCAAAGCAAAAGGCAATATCCAAAAAGACAATAGTGTTTAATAATCTAGTTGCCAATAAAGGGGAATACCTGGAGCATTGGGAAGTTCCGGCTTCAGAAAGCTGGCATAATCGATTTTTATGAAAATTGAGTTTGGTATTGTATTTGGTTAATCTTAATTCATAATTTGTGGGATCCGTTGAAATGCAATATATTTTTGGCTTTTAAGTTATCTCCTTAGACCTTTCGTACATGCGATTATATAGCATTCTTCCTTACCTTTTATTAAGCGTTCTGTTTGCGCATTCACAGCGCAATCCTTTGATGACCGTCGATAGTTTGGCTCAACAGGATTGGGTAAATGGGACGTATGGGGAAATGAGTTTGGATGAGAAATTAGGGCAATTGTTCATGGTCAGTATTGCATCAGACCAGGCTAAGCCTAGCATTGACAGAATCAAGAGCTTAATTGAAAAACACCATATAGGGG
>Ga0316189_10006864_pt1 | contig 10830 bp, 4 predicted proteins | sample LowCovwburrow_MG_FD_204930 | JGI IMG/M metagenome (GOLD analysis project Ga0316189, IMG submission 204930) | Coastal sediment microbial communities from Maine, United States - Lowes Cove worm burrow | ecosystem: Environmental > Aquatic > Marine > Coastal > Sediment | place: USA: Maine... | reverse complement strand
CTACGGGATTATTGATTGCGGCCCTAAAGGTTTGCCAACTAACGGTCAATAAAGCAACGCCCATAACAGCTATACCTGCTAAAACAAACACCCCCCAGCTCAAATTTGTCTTATAGGCAAAATTTGACAACCAAGTGTTCATAGCATACCAGGCAATTGGTACCGCAAGAACAAACGCAATTGATACCCAGTATATAAAATCTTTATTCAGCAAAGAAAGGATTTGGGTAACCGAAGCTCCATTCACTTTCCGAACACCAATTTCTTTTCTGCGTTGAATACAGGTATACGATGTCAAACCAAAAAGACCCAAACAAGCGATAAAGACTGCTAATAACGTGAAAACCCTAAATAGCTTATTGAACTGCTCATCATCATTATATTGAGCTTCAAATTTCTTATCTAAAAATTCATAGTTGAATGTACGGTCAGGAAATAGATTTGCCCATTTTGATTCAACTTGTCCAATGACCTTAGTATAGCCTGCATTGGACGCCACAGATGCATCGAACTTAACCAATAAATTATTGCTGCTATTACCATACATCATTATCATTGGGCTCACGCCGATTTTTAATCCAAAGTGATGATAATCCTCTATAACGCCATCAATAATCCAATCCCTGCCAAAAAACTTTACCGTTTTATTAATGGCTTCCTCAGGATTATAAATTTCCATTTTCCGCATGGCCTCTTCATTGATGATTACTTTATTGTTCTCACCCTCAGCATTGCTTTTAAAATTATTTCCAGCTAAAAACTTAATGCCGAGTACATCAAAATAATCGCTATCCACCTGGTAGTTATAAAAATTCGTGCGGTCATCCGGTTTCCCATTGGGGTAATTTATCCCAATAAAAGACGAAAGGCTTTCATAGCCATCACCAGGAAAGGACTGGGCTCTTGCCGTGCTTTTCACAAATGGAAGTTTAGCAAGTTCTGCTTGCAAGGTTCTATAATTACTGCGCACCAAAGAATCTGAGGCATCGGAAAGAAACTCTCCTTTAAAGGTGACGATTCTATCCAAATTGGCGCCTATTGGCTGTTCTTGCAAAAAATTTATTTGTTTAGAAACGACCAAGGTGCCTATTAACAAAACAATCGTTGCCATAAACTGCATTATAATGAGTCCTTTTCTAATATTGAGTCCGCTTGCAGAAGTTCTTATTTTACCTTTCAGGGCTCTAGAAGGGTTGTAACTACTTAATAGAAATGCAGGATATAAGCCCGCCAAAATAACTCCCAAAACAATGAAACCCAAGGCAGGTAGCATTTTAATTATCGTTTCTAACTGTAATACGAGCTCAGAACCTGTTCTGTTGTTATAGGCTGATATTGAACCCATTACCAGTATTATGGCAATGCAAATGGCTAAAAAGTTCAATACAATGGATTCGGTCAAAGATTGTATTATTATTTGAGGTCTTTGCGCACCTGCCACTTTTCTTATACCTACTTCCTTAGCACGTTCCAAGGATTTAGTCGTAGAAAGATTAATATAATTCAACCAGGATAAAATAAGGATTATAAAGGCAATTGCAGATAAGAACTTAACCCTTGTAATACTACCATTCGTTTCAGCTTCATAAGGTTTGTTCGAATATAAATGAATATCTTCAAGTGGTTCTATATTATATCTTTCATCTTCATCATCTTCAAAATCAGTAGCTATCACTTTGCTTTTCAAAAGCTGACTATTTACATTCTTATCTGTTTTTAAATAGGTGAAGAAATTACAATGTGACCAATTAGGCACTTTTTCCTCATCAGAGGCAAACCAAGTACCATACGATTTCATAGAAATCAAAAACTTGGTTTTCATATGCGTATACTGGGGAATATCCTTTAGAATACCTGTAACGGTCAAAACCACTTTTTCGCCGCCATAAAAAGCATCCAAGTTTTTTTGTAGCGGATTTTGCGTTCCAAATATTTTTTTAGCAAAAGATTGAGTCAAAACGATTGTATAGGGCTCTTTTAAAGCAGTTTTCTTATTCCCTTTTAATAAAGTATAGTTGAATACATCAAAATATGTGGCATCAACCATAGACCCATTTGATTCTTCAAATATTCTATTATCAAATTTGAAGGTTACTTTATCAAAGCGATACAAACGAACTTGCTCTAAAACTTCAGGGAATTCTTGCTTTAAGGTAGGTCCGATCAAGTTTGATGTCTGTGCATCTGCTGCAACGAACTCATCTCCTTCCAGAGCATCCATATACACACGGTGCACGTACTCAGAACCTTCAAAAGTATCATAACTACGTTCATGGTTCACATATACCATAATCAATATAAATGAGGCTAAACCAATAGCAAGACCTGCAATATTAATAAAAGAATACAGCTTGTTTTTACTCAGATACCTAAAGGCAATTTTGAAAAATAGGTTGTACATAAAAGCTTTAGTTGATATCGTTTATTGAATTCTTTGGATAGTAGCTTCGCCAATAACAATACCTTTATCTATGTCAGGATTACCTTTGTAAGCAACTGTAGCCTCACCATAAGCAGTAACCTTTAACCTATCTGAAACAGTGACTCGATAACTACCTTCACCATAAGCGACAATCTTGGTGAATTTATTGGATACTCCCAAAGTATTGATTTTGGTTTCTCCGTATGCCGTGAACTTTTGAGAGTTTACATTGCCGTTCTTTATTTCCAAATAACTCTCACCATAAACAGTTGCATGCAATTCATCCAAACTCACTTGATTCAGGTAAACCTGTGATTCGCCATATATTTTTAATCTGAACTGATCACCTTTCAAAGGGCTTTCGCAGATAAACTTTTCTTCACCCCGTAGCGATAGCTCTTTTAGGTTTGTATACGTAATAGTTACAATGAGTACCGTGCCATTATAAATGGATTTGCTTCTCTTATATCCGTCTTTATTTACCTTTTCGTTTTTAGTGACTTCTTTGGCACCATCTAAATAAATGCGTAGTGTTTTACCATTTACCTCAACGTTGATCTTATCGTCGGAAACCGTATTACTTTCAATTTGTACTTTTTCATTAGCTCCTTGTACAAAAGTTGCTTGAATATGCGGGCTAACCACAATTTTATCAAAATGGTCCACATCAATGGTATTTGACTGGGCCCAAATACTTGCACTAGCCATTAAAAAGATTAGCGTGATCATGTTTTTATTTTTCATAGTACTTGTTTTTTTAATTTATCATTTATTTTATTCCATCCGTAAACTTTTTACGGGGTTGGCCACTGCCGCTTTAACGGCTTGAAAACTAACTGTCAATAGTGCAATGCAAATAGCTGTAAGGCCAGCAATTGCAAAAACCCACCAGTTGATTTCTATACGATAAGCAAAACTCTCCAGCCAATTTTGCATTCCCCACCAAGCTAGCGGAATCGCGACCAAGATGGCAATAAGTACCAAGCGCATAAAATCTTTTGACAATAACTCCACGATACCCGTAACACTTGAGCCTAAAACCTTTCGTACACCAATTTCCTTGCGACGCTGTTCCGCTGTAAATGCGGAAAGGCCAAATAACCCCAAACAAGAAATGATGATGGCAAGCAAAGCAAATATTTGCGAAAGGCCACCTACTAGTTTCTCGCTTTTGAACCTTGCGCTAAAAGCATCTTCTACAAATTCATATTCAAAGGGAAAAGCAGGATTGTATTTTTTCATTACTTCTTCCATTGCCACAAGAGTGGTTGTCATTGCAAATCCTGGTTTGGTCCTCACATATACATTGTAAGTATATTCTGGATTGTTAAAGAACATGACAGGATCACTTGTACCATACATATCACCGTACAGATAATCTTTTATCACTCCTTTGACTATATATGTATCGTCATTTCGGCGAATTACTTTACCTAGGGCACTTCCATTACCCATTAATTTTGCAAGAGACTGTGTTATTAACACGTTTGTACTATCATTGGCGGCCTTCTCACTGAAACCACGACCCTCAATGATTTCCATTCCCGCAGTATCAAAAAAGCCAGGACTAATGAATCTGTGCGAAATGAGCACATCCTCAGTATTTTTGCCGCCCGGCCATTCCCACCCAGAGCTATTATTACCGCCTGAAAGTATGCTACTGTTCATAAGCGCAACATTTTCAATAGTACCCGAAGCAATCATTTCTTGTCTGATAGGCACAAAGTCCTTTATTACATTGCCGTTTACTGGAAGTTGAATCAGATTTTCCAATTCATATCCCAAATCACGGCTTTTTACGTGTTCAAGCTGTTGGTATACGATAATAGTACTAATGATAAATACTATGGAGACAGTAAATTGTGCTACAACCAGTCCTTTTCGAATTAAGGTAGCACCCCCCTCTTTGGCTTTTACACCTTTAATTATTTCCACAGGTTTGAATGAGGATAAATAAAAGGCTGGATACCACCCTGCAAGAAGTCCACAAATGAGGGTAATACCCAAAAGTGAAAGTAAATGAATAGGGTCGAAAAGCCGAAGCTCAACTTGTTTTTCAACAAGCATGTTAAACTTAGGCAACAAAATTATTAGCAATAACACGCTGACTATTGCGGCTATAAATGCAGTAATCAAAGCCTCAGCTATAAATTGCAAAATCAATCTCTTTTTACCGGAACCCAATACTTTGCGCACTCCCACTTCCTTGGCTCTTTTTTGGCTCCTTGCAGTGGAAAGATTCATAAAGTTGATACAGGCGATGAGCAAAATGATAATTGCTATTAGGGTAAATAAACGTACATAAGTAATTTGGCCACCTACTTTTTTTCCATTCTCAAAACCGGACCGCAGATGCCAATCTTTCATTGGGTGCAGAAAGGCGTATCTGCCTTCTTCCTCAACTTTGGTGGGAATAAGCTTTTGTACTTTGGCATCCACGGTTTCAAAATCAGCCTCTGGCGAAAGCTCTACAAACGTATCGGCAAAGCCGTTTCGGTATTCTTTCATCCAATCTTTACCGACCGCGTACCTTTCAAAAGGAGCGACCCAATTGAAACCAAAGGATACATTACTGGGCAAATCTTCAAAAACACCTGTAATACGGTAATTTGTATCACTGTTGACCCGGATTACTTTGCCTAAAGCACTGGTTCCTAGACCATAAAGTTGGGTTGCCATTTTCTTTGAAATTACAATAGCATCAAAATCCTTAAAGGCATTTGACATATTTCCTTCAATGAATGAAAGGCTGAACATGCTTAAAAAATCGGAATCTACAAATCGGCCATATTTATTAATGCCTTTATCATCCACAGTAAATAATAGACTTTCCCCTGTTGTTCTGGCACTACCAACAATGCCCGGAATTTCATCTTTCATCGCTTTTGCCAGAGGGCCAGGTGTAGACTGATAAAATGTACGCCATTCGCCTTCGAATCGATTGTTTGTAGGTACATAATATACTTGGTCTTGTTTCTGAAAAACACTGTCAAAATTCACTTCGTCTTCCACCCAAAGCAATATTAGGCTGGCACAGGTAATCCCTATAGCCAACCCAAAAATATTTAGCGCGCTATACCCTTTATTTTTCCAGAGATTCCTCCAAGCTATTTTTAAATAGTTTTTAAACATGCTTCCTATTTTTTTTTTTTGATTGATGATGGTTTTCTTTCATTCCGAGCGTAAACTTTTAACCGGATTAGCTCTTGCTGCCTTAATGGCCTGAAAACTAACCGTTATGACGGTAACCAACATAGCACCTACCATGGCCAAAGCAAAAATCCACCATTTAAGAATAATGCGATATGGGTATTCCTGTAACCAACCGCTCATCACGAAATAGGCTATGGGTACGGCAATAAAACATGAAATAATTACCAATTTTAAAAAGTCTCTCGATAGCATATTCCATACATTGAAAACTGAGGCACCCAATACTTTTCTAACCCCTATTTCTTTGGTACGTTGTTCTGCTACAAAAGAGGTTAAGCCAAACAGCCCTAAACAGCTAATTAGAATTGCCAGGGCCGTAAAAATCCCTGATAAGGTTCCTATTCTTTCTTCAGCTGCAAACTTTTTACCATATTCTTGATCTACAAAATCATATTGAAATGGAATATTGGGAAAATGCTCTTTGAACACCCGCTCAATTACAGCCAGGTTTTCTCCAGCACTTCGATTGGGATTCAATCTCATATTGTAATAATTGGCACTATCATCTTTATCATAGGCATATACAGCTTGCTTAACTGGTTCATAGGGAGATTGCGCAATTATATCCTTCACAACACCTATTATTTTCAATGGTTCCGATGGATCCTCTTCATCCTTATCTTTAAGATATTTACCTACTGGATTCGAAAGACCCATATATTTTGCGGCTGTCTCATTGATAAGAACAGCATTGGAATCGGAGGCGAATTCCCTAGAAAAATCACGCCCGGCTATTATTTTAAGATTCAATGAGCTTGCGAATTCGGGAGATACTTGTGACCAGGCAAAATCCTCTTGAAATCCCTCTGGTTTTCCTTCCCATGTATATCCGCTATAATTAGACCAAACTGCGGTTGTCGGCGCACTAGACGTTGACATTTGTACGACTGCACCTGATCCAATGAACTCACTTCGCATCAATTCAAATTTTCCTGTGAAATCCTGACTCATTACAGGGACTTGAACCAACCCTTGTTTATCATACCCGACAGGTCTATTTTTTGCAAAATTGATCTGTTGCATCACAATGACGGTACCTATTATAAAGGCCACGGAAACGGTAAACTGTACTACTACCAATATCTTTCTGGGTAATCCGGCATATTTTCCAACTTTAAAAGTTCCCTTTAAAACATCAACAGGTTTGAATGAAGACAGATATAAGGCTGGATAACTACCTGCCATCAATGCTGTAATTAGAATAAACAGTATTGAAATACCCCAAAAAGTAGGATTACTCCATGGAAAGGAAATTTCTTTTCTAGCTAAATCATTAAATCCGTTTATTGATAGAAGTACAAGTACAACCGCAAGGAAATATGCAAGCAATACCACTAGAAATGATTCACTTAAGAACTGATAGATCAGCTGCCCTCTTTGTGAACCAATTGATTTCCTGATACCTACTTCCTTCCCTCTTTTTTCCGAACGTGCGGTACTTAGGTTCATGAAGTTAATACAGGCCAAAAGCAGAACAAAAGCTCCAATAATCCCAAATAACCAAACGTATTTTATACGCCCACCTACTTGTTTTCCATTTTCAAAATTACTCCTCAAGTGCCAGTCTTTCATAGGGAACAGAAAGAGCTGTGGATTAAATTCAACCGAATCTTCGTTAAGGGTCTTTTTTACATCCTTAATTTTGCCCGTTACCTGCTGTAAATTTGTATTGTCAGCAATTTGCACAAACATCTGATACGAGTTGTTTCCCCAATTATCTCCAGCATTTCTAACCCACTCGTTTGAAGCAAGATATTGTTCCCAAGGAATTATGTATTCTGTATCATTAAAAGTGTTGTTAAACGGAATGTCTTTGTATACGGCTGAAACCATTAGATTATATTGGCTATTGACCTCAACGACTTTGCCAATTGGTGCTTCACTACCAAAAAGCGTCTTAGCGGTTGATTCAGAAAGCATGATGGAATTTACCTCTCTTAGCCCATCTTTCTCACCTTTTAGGATATCTAGATTAAAAAGTTCAGGGGCGGCTTCCTGCATATAATTGCCAGGCCTGGATATGCTGGTTTCTTTATATTTTAGGTATAAATCATTGGTCCAGGAGGCCATGATCAGATGCTTGAAGTTATCACCATAACCTTCTCTTAGCGCCTTTTCCAAAGGTCGTGGGATGGCTGGCCCTGCTCCTGTCTCACCATTAAAAGTCTGTGACTGGTATACCTGTGCAATCCTATCCTTACTAGTGAAATAGCTATTATGTGAAAGTTCGTCCTGCATCCAAAGGCCAATAATCAAGGTAACCGCCATCCCCAATGCAAGTCCGCCAATATTTATGGTGGAATAGGCCTTATTTTTTATAAGGTTTCTCCAAGCGATTTTTATATAGTTTTTAAACATGATTGATTGTTTTTTGACACTGAAACAAGTTCAGCATGAGATTGATGATTATTCAGTACGCAGACTTTTTACAGGGTTGGCTATAGCAGCTTTAATACTTTGATAACTGACGGTCAGTACAGCTACCACAATTGCTAAAATCGCAGCAAAAACAAAAACCCCCACTCCAATTTCTATTCGGTATGAAAAATCCTCCAACCATTTGTTCATTACGTACCAGCCCAAGGGTATCGAAATGAGAATGGCAACACCAACAAGCTTAAGAAAGTCAACAGTAAGTTTATACGTTATTTGACCTACACTTGCACCCAAAACCTTTCTCACACCAATTTCTTTAGTACGTTTTTGTGCGTTAAAAGCAGCAAGTCCGAACAAACCAAGGCAGGCTATTAAAATAGAAAGTATGGTGAAAATCATAAATATCTTACCCAAGCGTTGTTCTGACTCATAGGTAGAATTGAACGATTCGTCCATGAAACTATAACTAAATGGTTGGCCAGGAGCGAGCTTGCTCCAAACCCCTTCGATATCAGCAATTGCTTTTGAAAAATCGCCTGCATTCAACTTCACCGCCATCATTCCAGAAGATTCCCTATTGAAGAGCCCTAAGGCACCGATATCTTCACGTAATGATTCATAATGGAAATCCTTAACAACACCAATGATGGTGTAGTATTGGGGGGTTTCCAATTCAATATCGTCTGAAATACGCATACCCAAAGCTTCATTTGGTTGCACACCAAGAACATTCAAGGTTGCCTCGTTAATAATTGCCGTTGTAGAATCTGTGGCAAACTCTTTATTGAAGTTACGCCCTGCAACAAGTTCCATATTCAATGTTGCGAGATAATCCTCATCAACATCCCAGGTTTGTATCTGAATTGCATTTTCCTGTTCCCTTGCCCCCTCCTTAAAATAAGAACTATTGGAACGTGAGGAAGGTGTTGGCATGAAGCCACTTAAGGTTGCACTTTGCACTTGGCCTAACTTTTGGATTTCTTCCTTAAATGTCTGCGCTTGACTTCCTGCTGCATAGACATCTTCAATCAAAACAACTTGTTCTTTGGCAAATCCCAAATCTTTATTTTGAATAAAATTCAATTGCTGAAAAACGACCAACGTACTAACAATCAAAAAAACCGAGATGGCAAATTGGAAAACTACTAATGTATTCCTGATTTTACCTCCTCCCACACTACTTTCACCGCTTCCTTTGAGTACTTTAACGGGAACGAATTTTGACATAAAAAAAGCAGGGTAACTTCCTGAGATAAGCCCTAAAAGAACTGTCGCAATAAATAAAATTCCCCAGAAAAATGGATCGGTAAACGGAATAGTAACTGATTTGCCCGATAGTTCATTGAAAAACGGAAACGCCACAATGGTTACCAACAAGGCAAAAAGCAAAGATATGAAAGAAATGAGCCCTGACTCAATCAAGAATTGGCCTATCAATTCCGCTTTATTAGACCCCAAAGTTTTACGAACACCCACCTCTTTTGCCCTTTTTAACGAATAGGCTGTTGATAAATTCATGAAATTTACACAGGCCAATACAATAAGAAAAAGACCAATAAAAGATAGTATATAAACATTTTGGATACTACTATTGGCACTCAATTCTTGATCGCGAGAGGAATGCAAATGTATGTCGGTCAAAGGCATCGTATGGTAATTTAAATAGTTACCCGATGCAAGGAATGTTTTTTTTGTCATACCAGGAAAAAACTGTTGTGCCCAAGGAAGCATATACTTCTCTAACATACTTTGTAACGGTACCTCAAAATCTGCAGCATTTGCTGATGGGATCAACTTAACAAACGTTACAAAATTATTACTTCCCCAATTGTTCTCATGAGCAGGTGCATATCCAGCCATCGACATAAAAACAGCGTGGTTTCTTAATAAGGAATTTTTTGGCAGATCTTTAATAACCCCTGTTACGGTATAGGTGTCAGTATTGTTCAATAACAGACTTTGCCCCAATGCATTTTGTATACCAAAATGTTTCTCAGCCGCCGTTTTGGTCAATACTAATGTATTAGGCTCTTTCAAAGCTGTCTCTGGATCCCCAACTAACAAGTTAATTCCAAAAAAATCAAAAAAGTTGGCGTCCGAAAAAGCTACATTTAATTCTTTTGTATTTGTCTCAGAATCACTTTTCCTTAGAAGAAGGCTACCACGATTACGAAACCTAAAGGTCGTTTCTACTTGTGGAAAATCATTTAGCATCGCAGCAGCCATTGGCGCAGCCGCTTCTGAAGCTTTCATTTCAGCTCCCCCAAATTTAATATCGGTATCTATTCTATAAATGCGATCAGCATCGGCATACATTTTATCAAAACTAAATTCATCATAGATGTACAATGAAATAAGTAAACCGCCAGCCATACCAATAGCGAGGCCAAAAACATTTAAGGAAGTGAAAAAAGGTTGCCTTTTTAAGCTTCTCAAAGCGATTTTCAAATGATTTTTAAACATGATTGATTGTTTTTTGACACTGAAACAAGTTCAGCATGAGATTGATGATTATTCCGTACGCAGACTTTTTACAGGGTTGGCTATAGCTGCCTTAATACTCTGATAACTAACTGTTAGAATTGAAATGGCTACAGCCAGGAATGCTGCCACCACAAAAACCCAAATACCGATTTCAATGCGATATGAAAAATCCTCTAGCCATTTGTTCATGGCGAACCAGCCTAGTGGAAGTGATACCAAAATTGCAATACCCACTAATTTTAAAAAATCCACGGAAAGTCTATAAGAAATCTGGCTTACACTTGCACCCATAACCTTTCTAATACCTATTTCCTTGGTTCGTTTCTCAGCATTAA
>Ga0316189_10006863_pt1 | contig 10832 bp, 7 predicted proteins | sample LowCovwburrow_MG_FD_204930 | JGI IMG/M metagenome (GOLD analysis project Ga0316189, IMG submission 204930) | Coastal sediment microbial communities from Maine, United States - Lowes Cove worm burrow | ecosystem: Environmental > Aquatic > Marine > Coastal > Sediment | place: USA: Maine... | reverse complement strand
GCGGTCAGTGGATCTGCCACCGCTATCAGTGAATTGACCTCGGCACCGGCCAGTTCGCGCGGCAGTATCGGCAGGTTTGCCGGGGGTGGGGGTGCGGGGCTGGTTGCCATGCCCTGGTCATAGGCCAGCCGGTTGTCTGCCTGTGGCGCGGCCAGGGTTTGCGTATGTTCCCCGGGATAGATCCGGACCCCCATATAAGGTGCCGTCTGTGTCGGTCTGGATCGTTCGCTCAGGTATTCGACCAGCCAGGTGACGAAAAGGGCCAGGCCGAGTGCCGTGGCCAGCGCAATCATGAGGTCGCGGTCGTAATCGGGATACACCGGGCGGGTGGGAATGCGAGCCCATTCCACGACCTGGATAGGCGGGTATTTTTTCAGGTTCTGCACCTGGATCTGGGCCAGCCGCTCTTCGTTTTCCGCATACAGCCGATCGAGCCGCGCCAGGCCCTCTTCGAGTGCCTTGAATTCCTTGAACCGGTCGGTGAACAACTGGACCTGTTTCTGGTGGTCAGCGAGTTTCTGCTCGAGGGTCATCACCGATACTTCGGCCGCGGCCACGTCCTGTATGGCCTCGTCCTGGACCGTCTGGCGGGCGAGTTGCAGCGCCAACGCGAGCTCGTTCTCCAGCTCGCGTAAATCGCCCGGCAGGTCTTTGAATTTGGGGTCGCGTTCTATGTAGAGCGGGGTGTATTTCTCCCTGAGATCGGCCAGGCGTGAGTGGCGGCGTTGCAGGTCGCGCTGCAACTTGGCGATCTCCGATTTCTGTTCACTCGGGATCACTGTCTCGCCACGGGCAATGGCCTCGTCGACCGCGATTTTATGTGCGTTTGCCTCGATCAGGCGCTCGCGGGCCTTGTTCAGCGAATTATTCAGCCCTTTCAGTTCCGCGAGGCTGCGATTTTCGCCGCGCTCCAGGCTGACGATGTCGTTGGCTTCCCGAAATTCGAGCAGTTCCGCGCGCGCATCGTCTATCCGGATCGCGAGCTGGGCCTGTTTGTCTTCGATTTCGGCCGTTGTGCGCCCGGTGGCGGCTTCGATCTCTTCGGCTCGGAAACCTTCGTAGGATTCGGCCCAGCGGTTGACCGCGCGCTGCAGCTGCTCGGGCGATTCACCCTCCGCACGCAGCTCCAACAGATTGGTATCCGGTACAGCTACCACACTGAGCATATTGCGTAGCTGGTCGAGACCGGCAATGTCGTCGTCGCCCTTCTCGGCGAGGGTCTGCGAGACCCGGCTCAGCAGTTCCTCGCCTAGCAGCAAACGGCCCTGGATGGCTACGTGCTCTACGTCTGCCGCAGCGCTGCGGGTGTCGACCGCTTTTGGTTTGACCGTGAGCACTGACGCGGTGGCGCGATAGACGGGATCGCGAATGTACACGAGGGTGATGCCGATAGCCGCTGCGAGCACCAGTACGCCGAAAAACACCTTCCAGCGCCGCCGGGGGCTGGCGGCTGCAGGATCGGGCGTCGGTGAACCCTGGATCAGTTCGACGCTGGGTAGCTGCGGCGTGTTCACGGCACTGGTTCCTTGTTATTGAATTTCGCTCTCGATGAATGGTGCAACAAGCGCCGCACCTGGCAAAGTGCGCGCGAACCGGCTCATTGTGTCCCGCATGGCGTGCAGCGACCGCAGTTTACCTTCCGCTGCCGTCAATGGCGTGAAGTTTCGTGATTGCGTCGGCCGCGACGGATTTACGTGCCGCTGGGTCTGTGAGCGGCCGCCGAGCCCCCTCCTTGAGGGATGGTTTGTGGCGAGACGTGAAGGCGAATAAAATATTATATGGAACATATATTTAAAATAGTAATCTAATGTCGATAATAGGGTTTGTTTTGTATGGCTTGGGACAGTCCCTTATGTCGCTGACTCAAAGGTGATCCGCAATCTGTTCCTTCAGGTAATCCAGCCAGCCGGCCGGCAGCGGTTCGGTCAGTTCCAGTGAACGTTCGAAGTCGGGAGAGAATACCCGATCAACCAGTTCCGTGACGGCCTCGGGGTGTGAGGTGGCGATGTTCGTCTCCTTGTTGAGACGCAGGCTCAGCCGATCGAAATTGGCAGATCCTAGACAGACCCAGCCATCGTACAGGGCTGCCTTGAGGTGCGACATGCCGGGGTAGATATACACCCTGATGCCGTGCCGCAGCATGCCGTTGGCCGCCAGCACGTTGCTGCGGCTGATCAGGCCCCAGTTGGTCTGGTAGGGCAGGATGACGCGGACGTCCACGCCGCGCCGCCTCGCCTCGATCAGTTCGTGCTGTACGGTGTCACTGGTCAGGTAGGGATTTTGAATCCAGACGCGGTTTTGGGCGCGTCGCATCGCGGCTATCTGCGAGCGCAGGATCTGTGAACTTCCGACCCTGGTGTATAACAACCGCAATGGGTAATCGTTTTCCCCGGGTTCCCTGACAGCATGGTGGCTCTGCTGGAAAGCGGCCTGCAGGTCGCCCAGGGGTCCAGCGTGGGCACGGGTGTTCTCGAAGTCGCGAATCAGTTCATCCACCACCGGACCTCTGAGCTCGGCCATCATGTCGTGCCATTCGTAACGATACTCGCGCCCGATGTTCATGCCGCCGATAAAGGCGGCATCGTCGTCGATGATGATGGCCTTGGTATGGTCCCCCTGCATGAAGGGATTGGACAGCATCCATACGCGGATATCCGTGTCTGCGCGCAGATAGCTGGCGATCGACAAGGGAGCGGGTGGAGCATGCTCCGGTGTGTAGTTCGGGCTTGCCATGCTGCTGTTGATGGTGCCGAGACCATCGAGCAGTAGCTCCACCGAGACCTCTTTGGATCGCGTTTTCAACAGGTCGGCAATCTTTACCGCATAGTCGTCATTGTCGAACAGGTACATGCGCATGCGGACGGATTCCCGGGCGCTGTGTATCGCATGGATCAGGGCGGGGAAGAATTCCTCACCGTCCACCAGGTAACGGATACGGCCCTGGGTCGCGCTGCCGACCAGCCCGTCGAGTTCGCGTTCCCAGGCGTCGCGGTCCATGTACGCGGCCTGTTTGGTCGGTGGGGGTGCGGACCCGGGTTTCGCCAGGGTCGGTATCCGGTGAATGGTGTCCAATACGGTCGTGCCGAAGCTCGATGCCAGGCGGGTAACAGTGGATAGCGGTTGCCTGGCCAGGCTCATGGCCTGACTGTTGAAGGCATGAAAGGCAGCCCGTGCGGAGCCTGCCGGTCCATACGCCAGCAACTGCTGTCTGTCGCTTCTGCGTTGGATGAAAAATACCCGGCCGTGTTCGAGGTCCATGAACACAAACGGAAAGCCGGTATCCGGTGAATCTCCCGTATTGAACAGCAGGTAACGATGGTCACCGCGCTGTTGTAGCAGTGAGCGCCTGACCCTGTCGGTGGCCTGTTGCAACAACTGGGTCAGTGTGACCGTCCCGGCGGGTTCAATCGCTGTCGGCTTGTCTTCGATTGCAACGGCGTGCAGGCCACCCTTGTCGTCGACGTAGAGGAAGATGTCCTCCTGCTGCAGGACATCGAGTACGACGCCATGCTCGGGTACCTGGGCCGCGACCTCTTGTTCAAGTTGCTTGATCAGGCGGTGCCATTCCTCGATCGGCCGGATATTCACCGGTATCCCACGACTGGCGTGCAGCGGTTCTGCAGAGTCTGGCGTTTCGAGCGGGATGATGGGTGGCGCCGCCCGGTGTTGGGTGCGGTCCGGCGTCTTTGGCGCCAGGAAAGGGATGCCGGCAGAGATCTCCTGGCTGCCGTCCAGGTAGTCGATTTGCAGCTGGTCCGCGGCCGTTAAAACCGCCTTGGTTGCCACGATCGCGCGCGAAGCTGCTACAGACGGATACCCCAGTTGTGATCGGGGCGTCGGTGCGTTATCCGTGGGTCCGGTTGTGCAGGCGCCCAACAGGCCCACGGTCAGGCAGCAAAGGCCCAGGGTTATCCGGCCTTTGGCGTGCCACGATGACATCGTGGGTATTCAGTCCCTGTCGCAGCATTGCTGCCGGATCAACACCTTCAACGCGGCCAGGTCCTTGCAGCTCATGATGGTACCAGCGTCCGCGCAACATTCCGGCCCACCTTCGCGCATAACGAATATCGCGGGCAGATCCTCGGATACTTGTGGGTAAAGTTTTACGAACTCATCACGATGCAGGAACTGACACTCCGCGCCCAGGCCTTCGACAAACTCGCGCCATTCACCACGCTCCTTGAAATAGCCATGGGTCAGGGCACACAGCGCACACTCGTAGGTTTCCGGGGAGAAGATCTTGTGCCCGATATCGGCCATGGTATTGAACAGCCCACTGTCGGCGTTGTACACGAACATCAGTGCGCGCGAGTGTTTCAACTGGACGATCTCCCACGCTGGCTTTGACGGTAAAGTTTGAGCAGCAGCAGTGCCCAGGGCGCGCCATGCATTACCAGGTCAAAGATATCGATAGGGCGTGACAGTTCGCCGGCCGCCAGCATCCTGAGTTTCTCCACCAGATGCGGCTCGGGGAGGAAGGGCGCGAGGCCGAGCGTCAGAGAGGCAATTACGAACAAGGCCAATGGTTGTCGGTCAATCCAGTTCAATGCTGTTTCCCGCATGGTTGGGCGGCGGATGTGGCCGCGGTCAGTTGACTCCAGTCTACCCCGACCAACGGGTCGGATCATTCCTGCGATCGACCGGGCGGTTGTTCCAGGGGCTGTGGACGCAGGTGCGGAAAGCGATCCAGGTCCGCCGGTACGTCGACGTCATGCCGCACCGGCAGCTCGGACCAGGTCCAGTGCAGCCGTTGCAGCTGCCTGCGGGTTGCTGCGAGTACCCCGTCCGTCCCCCAGGGTATGTCACGAAACAGTGTACAGTCGGTTTTTCTCAGTCCGATCAGCACATAGCCGCCGTCGGCAGCGGGGCCGAGTACCGCATCCTCCTGCTCGAGCACCTCGAAGGCGGCGTGGAGATAGGGTGGGTCGTACTCCGGACAGTCGGTTCCGATAAGGACGGCACTGTCAGCGGTCTGCAGGCTGCTGGCGAACGCGTGATGCATACGCAGGCCCAGGTCCTGCCCCGACTGCTGGTGAAGTGACAAGTCGAATGAATCCAGCATCGCGGTGCCGGCGTCCGGGGCCACCGCCACCCGGTCGAGCCAGAGTTCACGCTGCTGTACTTCGAGCGCTGAGCAGGTCACCAGGGTATCGTGCAGCATCCGGCGGTATATGGCGGTGGCGGACTCGACACCCAGCGTGGGGATCAGTCTTGTCTTCACCTGTCCTGGTGTGGGATTGCGGGCAAAGATCAGCAGATGGCGCCTGTGCTGTGGTGCTGTCATGGGTAACGTTTCGCAAGATCCCGTGGCGCGGCACCGCAGGCGAAGGCCAGACGGAGGCGCCACATGAGGAAGATGGTGCTGATGATGCCCCGTTGTTCCCAGCGCCGGCTCGAAGTCTGCAGCCTGGGGTGTCGGATACAGGCGGGTCGTGAACGACGTCTCAAGGCCTTGGACAGTGCGATGTCCTCCATCAGCGGTATTTGCGGGAAACCGGAGACGTCGCGAAAGGTCTCGCGTCTGACGAAGATTCCCTGATCGCCGCTCGCCACGCCGGTGATCTGTGAACGCAGGTTCATCATGCGCTCAACGATACGCAGCAGCCAATGTGAACCTGAAAGGCGGACATCGAACCGGCCCCACAGGCTTCCATCGGCACAGGCCCTGAGCAGTTCATTCGCGGCCTGTTCGGGTACCCGGGTGTCTGCATGCAGGAACCAGAGGATCTCACCAACGGCAACCCGGGCACCTGCATTCATCTGCAGTGCCCGGCCGGGCACCGACTGTATGCTCCTGTCGACGCTGGGGGTGGCGATCGCCAGGGTCCGGTCCGCGCTGCCAGCATCGACCAGGATGAGTTCGTGTCCCTTTGTGCGCAGGGGGGCGAGGTCAGCCAGCAGATCGCCGATGGCCGATTCCTCGTTGAGCGCGGGAATGATGATGGACAGGCTCAGGGACCGGCGCTCTGGGCTCACGTGTGGTCTTGCAGTGCGCCGCCGCAACTGGACCCCTGGCCGGCGGTACAGCCGTAGCAATGATCTGCAACCAGTATCGGGTTGTCTGCCAGGGTCAGCCTCGGCAGGTCGCGCAGATGTGGGCGTGCATTGGCGCCGGCCTGCAGATTCAGGCCGAGCATCTGATTGAAGTCACAATCGTACAGATAGCCCTGCCAGTCGACCGAGACCAGAGAACGGCACATCACTCCGTCGAGATTGTCATTGCGGTGGGACTGCTTGAGCAGATTCATGTAGTCGTCGAACTGGCCGAGCGAGAGCAGGGTGCTGCCAAAGCGCTGGATCGGCAGGTTGGCCAGGGCCAGCAGCCGGTTGAAGTGGATGCCGTAGTTCTCAGACAGGATCTTGCGGTAGCCAGCTTCCAGGTCGGATTGCGGAGGTGGGAGGGAGGCCCCCTGGGGGTTGTAGACCAGGTTGAGCCGGCGTTCGCCAGCGCTGTCCCCATAGCCCAGCCGGTTGAGTGTCTGCAGTGCCCGGATACTGCCTTCGAACACCCCCTTGCCGCGTTGGCGATTGACGTTTTCCTCCAGGTAGCAGGGCAGGGAGGCGACGATCTCGACCTCCTGGGAGGCCAGAAACCCAGCCAGATCTTCCTGTCCTGGCTCGTTCAGTATGGTCAGGTTGCAGCGGTCGATGACCCTGATACCCATCGCGCGGCTCGTTTCGACCAGACGCCGGAAATCCGGGTTGAGTTCGGGTGCCCCACCGGTCAGGTCCAGGGTGTCGAATGGCAGATCCCGCAGGTTTTCGATAACCAGGTCTACGACATCCCCTGGCATCACCTCGGTGCGGTTGGGTCCGGCCGCGACATGACAGTGCAGACATTGCTGGTTGCAGCGGTAACCGAGATTGACCTGGAGTGTCTGTACCAGGGCGCGTCGGATCGGGGGAAAATCGGAAGGTCGCAGCTTGTTCAACGTGTCCAGCATCAAAAACCTCAGTGACAACTCAATGCGGTCCGGCCCAATCGAGGGACCATACCGGCACCGTACTCGGCATTTCGGGGTAATTCACCCTGTTGTTTATCGATGATATCGGCATTGCCGGATGCTGTCCGGCGCCGCTTGTATACCTCGTGGCAAGGCGGCTCGGCCAGGACCCCAGACGGGGCTCTGTTTGTGCACCGATCGGATCGGACCAAGAATACGATTAATTCACGGTTTTCAACCGCCACCAGCTGGGCATGTTGATTTTACTCAACAATTCGTACGGAGGGTCGCTACAGTCATAGGAAGATTACGATTTTTTTTACCTGAGGGACCTGATATTCCGTTCGGCCGCCAGGTTGAACGATCCGAGGCGGACAACGGCAGGTGATGGCGTGAGCGAAAAGGATGACCCAAAAGCACCGGCAGAGGTGGATTCACACTCGCTGATGTTTGATGTCGACAGCGCCGAACAGGCGGCTGAGCATCTGCGCCGGGCCCTGAGCCTGCTCGGAAAGCTGAGTGTGGCACCCGCGCCCCTGTATTACACGCTGTTCTACAACTACATTGCCGGTAAGAGCGTCAGGCTCAACAAGGAAGTGGATGCCATGATCAAGGAGCATGGCGCGTTGGAACAAGACGATGCCATCGCCCTGTTTCAGCGGTTTTTCGGGGTGGGTGGCGAGACACTGATCGAGGACATCCGGACCGAGCTGGTGGCCATGGTCGCCCAGGTGATCGGTTCACTGATCGATATTGCCGGCAAGACCTCGCTGACCAACAAGGCCATCGCGGCCCACATCGATCAACTGGCTGATACCAGCAAGCCCTCTCAGGTGCTGTCCGCGGCCACCGCAATCCTGGCGGAGACCCGCGAGTTCGTGACCGAGTCGCGCCAGTTGGAGGCCGAACTGTTGTCGTCTGTCGAGGAGATGCACAAGCTCAAACAGGAGCTGTCAAATGCCAAACGAGAGGCATCTATCGATGGCCTGACGGGGCTCTATAATCGACGTTCGTTCGACCGCCGCCTGCACGAACTGACCGATGCCGCAGACGGGCTCGATGACGGCTTTTGTCTGTTGTTCCTGGACATCGACCATTTCAAACGTGTGAACGACAGCTACGGACACATGGTTGGCGACAAGGTGCTGAGCGAATTCGGCAGGCAGATCGGCAAACTGACCCGTCGCAGCGACTTTCTGGCCCGCTATGGCGGTGAGGAGTTTGCGATCCTGTTGCCCGGCACGCGGATTACCAACGCGTTTACTGTGGCGGAAAATATCCGTAACACACTGCAACTGGTGCGCTTGCGACGCTCGAGCTCGCGCCAATCGCTGGGTGCGGTGACCGTGTCGCTCGGGGTTGCTTGTTACCGCATGGGTGAAAGGGCCGAAGAGTTGATCGAACGTTGCGACAAGGCGCTCTACCGCGCCAAGAGCCTGGGAAGAAACCGTACGGTTCTCGCCGACTGAGCGAGGCTTTTCGACGCCCGGCAAAAAGGTCGTCGCTATCCGGAGTTTTGGCTACCCTTTAACGAGGAGTCTGGTATGGGTATCTGCCCGAGAGCCGGCTCGCGTCTACCGGGGGAGTCATGGCCAGAAAAAGCAATAACCGCCTGATACGCACACTCAGCAAACTGCTGGCCGAACGCCCCGTGGAAGGTGCCCGTCCGGTAGAGGCTGATCAGCTCGAGCAGTTGCTCGGCATCTATTACCGGCACATTTCATCCGCCGACCTCGAAGAGCATGATCCTGAGGATCTGCTTGGGGCGCTGGTCGCACACTGGCGGCTGATGCGTGCACGTCGGCCGGAGGAGGCGGTGGTCCGGGTGTACAACCCGGAACAGGAAGAGCACGGCTGGCGCAGCAATGACACCATCGTTGAGGTTGTTGCACCGGACAGGCCGTTTCTGGTGGACTCGATATCCGCGGCCCTGAATCGCAGGGGCATGACCATCAGCCTCACCATCCACCCGGTGTTCGGGGTTAGCCGCGACGCCAAAGGCGTAGTCACCGCCGTACATGAAAGCAAGGACGGTGACGAGACCGCGTCGCCTGAGGCGATCCTGCGTTTTCATGTCGACCGCCAGCCTGAGAACGTGCTCGCCAATTTGGAACGCCTCGTATCCAGCGTGATTGCGGATATAAAGCTGGCAACCTCGGACTGGTTGAAGATGAAGCGCCAGGCGGAGGGCATCCGGTCTGAACTTGGCAGTCGAGCGCCGCATGAGGCCTGCCCGGATGTCGAAGAAGTCAGGTCGTTTCTGAATTGGATGATCAACGATCATTTCCTGTTCATCGCCACCTGCCGCTTTTCCATGCAGGGTGATGCACAGAGGGCAGACCTGAATCTGGTCGCAGACTCCGCGCTCGGCGTGTTGCGTGGTGGTTCGGCAGGCGATGAGCGTGCCGAGGAATGGGTGTCGGGGCTGGGAGTGGATCTGACTGCATTTCACTACGACCTCCTGGTTACCAAGGCCAATGCCCGTTCGAGTATCCACAGACCGGCCTACATGGACTGTGTGGCGATCAAGCAAAGAAACGAGCAGGGGGAGGCGATTGGTCTGTACTGCCTTATCGGTCTGTTTTCCTCTGGCGCGTACAGCACGCCGCCGCGCCAGATTCCCCTGTTGAGGAAAAAGGTTGAGGAGGTTTTTGCCAGCGCGAAGATTGTGCCCAACAGCCATTCTGGTCGCGTCGTCGCCAATATCCTCGACAACTTCCCACGTGACCTGCTGTTTCAGATCGGTACCGGTGACCTGCTCAGCACAACGTTGGGTGTGCTCGGTCTGCAGGAGCGGCAGCGCACGCGGCTGTTCATCATTCAGGATCCGTTCCGGCGTTTCTATACCTGTCTGGTCTACCTGCCACGCGAGCGTTACAGCCGAGAGGTCCGTATCGCGGTACAGAGTATTCTGGCGGACGCGTTGGGCGGTACCGATGTCGTTTTCGATACCCAGTTTTCAGAGTCGATCCTGGCGCGGGTTTATTACGTGGTCAGGATCCCTGTTGGCTCCGAACCCGACTACGATATTGACGATCTCGAGCGCCAGGTCGTCGAGGTCACGACCACCTGGCAGGACGGCCTGCGTACCGCCTTGTTCAACGAGGTTGCCGAGCCGCTGGCGACAAGCTATATGAGTGATTATGCCGATGGCTTTCCGGGGGGCTATCGTGAAGACTGCCACCCGCGTATCGCAGTAAAGGATATTCAGCGCATCGAGCGCCTGCGCGAGGATGGTCGGCTCGCGATCCATCTCTATCACCCGATCGCCGAAAGCCCCCATCAGGTAAATGTGCGTCTCTACTCTATGGGCGATCCGGTTCCGCTGTCGCAGGTGATACCGATACTCGAACACATGGGGCTCAGCGTGTTCGGCGAACGGCCCTATCGAATTCGGCATCCCAAAGGGGATGTCTGGATACATGATTTTGCCACCCGTCGTTCGATTGGCCGGAAGACCGTTTCGGCGAAGGTCAGGTCGTTGTTCGGCGATGCTTTTTCTCGTGTGTGGGAAGGTGATATCGACGATGACGGTTTCAACGGGCTGGTCCTGCGTGCGGGTCTGTCCTGGAAAGAGGCCGCGTTGTTTCGCTCCTACAGTCGTTATCAGCATCAGATCAAGGTGCCGTATACGCAGGCCTATACCATCGCGGTGCTGAATCGGCATCCGGATGTGGTGCGCAAGCTCAGTCGATTGTTTCATCTGAGGTTCTGTCCCGACATGGGCGCTGTCGATGAGCAGCAGGAAAAGGCACTCCAGGAGTTCGAGTCACTTCTGGAGAAGGTGTCTAGCCTGGATGAGGATCGTATCCTGCGCGGATTCCTGAATCTCGTTCACGCGACCCTGCGCACCAACTTTTTCCGCCCGAATCAGGATGGGACAGACAA
>Ga0316189_10006862_pt1 | contig 10833 bp, 6 predicted proteins | sample LowCovwburrow_MG_FD_204930 | JGI IMG/M metagenome (GOLD analysis project Ga0316189, IMG submission 204930) | Coastal sediment microbial communities from Maine, United States - Lowes Cove worm burrow | ecosystem: Environmental > Aquatic > Marine > Coastal > Sediment | place: USA: Maine... | reverse complement strand
GATTTCAGCATTTCCTTTTTGACTATCTATAAGCTGAAAAATCGTTGGAAAGAGAAAATCTTCACTTTGGGTTACAGCGGGCAAGGTAAAGTTATCACGTTCCCAGGCATTAGAAGTAATACCATGTTGCTCTGGCCCAGCACCCATAATCATTGAGGCCCAGTTGGAGCTCGAACTAGTGGGTAGAACAGCTCTAGCGTGTACGGTGGAAGAACCTTCCCTAATCAATCTGTCGAAAATCGGAGTGGTGGCATTTTCAAGCCCATTGGGGCTTAACCCATCGAAACCGATGACTACAACATGTGCTATACCTAGCTTCTTTTCCTCTTGACTATTAATCGTATTGGACCATAATGTGAAAAACGTTATGGTCCAAAATACAATTTTCCTATAGGGGAGTTTAATCCACATCCCACCAAAGTTTGGTGTTGATGTTATCGCCACCCATACGATCTACGGCTGCATTATAATTATTTTCATTGGTAGCCTTTACGGAATTGGGATACTGAAAACGAACGGGTACCTGACCACTGTTTACCGCATCGGGCCCCGGCACTACCTCTGGCATTCCGGTACGTCGCCAATCTGACCAACCTTCAAAACCAGTGTAGAAAAGGGAAATCCATTTTTGCAGATAAATCTTGTTCAATTTTTCATCGGATGTTCCATTTAAGGCAACGGCATCCTGTGCTAAATAGGCATCGAGATCGGTGGCCTGCATCGCCGTGGCAATTTCTGTCCACCCTCCGGCGGAAACCCTTTCGGTATAATATTCGAAAGAAGAACGGATACCGTTTTCGTAAAATTCTGCACTGTCGCCAATGGCTATCCAACCCTTTTCCCGAGCCTCTGCCAAAATAAACTGTAGTTCAGAAAAGCTCATAATAAGGGTTTGCGAAGCGGTTGCTGATGCTTGTTCGGGGTTACAGGCCCGACAGGCCAAAAGTATGCCCAAACGAGAAATAAAGTTGGAACCCGATTCATCGGGATTGCCCGAAGGGCTGTAGCCCAAGGCCGCTTCATCGTCCAAACCGTTCGGCATACCTACATAGTCATCGAAATTATCGGAATATATTCCTTTTTCTGACGCCGAGGTAGGCTGGGCGAATACAATTAGCCTGTTGTCGTTCAGTTCTTTCAATCGTGTCTCTAGGGTAAGGCTTAAACGCACCTCGTCAAAACTACCGGATCGTGTATCGTATTTGGGCTGTGGATTATCGGAGTTCCATTGTACTATGGCCATGTCTGCATTACTCTCGAAAATAGGATACCCACTAGGATCATTGGCAATCTGTGACATACCCGCTACCGCCTTGGCATTATCAATGTCGCTTATCCGCATCAACAGTCGCAAACGTAAGGAGTTGGCGAATTTTCGCCACTTCGAAATATCACCTCCATAGAAAATGTCACCCGAAATATTTGGTTGTCCGTTCAGCAAGGTATTGGCATTTTCCAAATCGGAAAGCAGCCCATCATAAATTGCTTGTTGCGGGTCAAAAATCGGGGTAACGTTGCCATCGCTTATCCCTTTGGTTGCTTCTGAATAGGGCACATCGCCATATGAATCGGTGACATAAGACATTATCCAAGATTTTAATATCAGCGCAACGCCATAGTAATTTTGGGATTCGGGATTTTCTTGGGTGCCCCTAATGATATTTTCAACGTCCCTGAGGGAAGCGTAAGCATCATCATAGGGGTCTCCAGAAGGCGACCAATTGTAAGTATCTCCACTAGTAAATTGTAAGCGTGCCCCGTACTGAACTACGGTAAAGCCTTCTTCCCAACCTTGGTCGCCCCAATTGTAGGCCATTTCGCGCTGTATGCCCGGTAATAAAAGTTCAGGCTGTGCCGTTGCGGGGAAATTGGGATTTATATTGATCGTATCAAAATCGTCGGTACATCCGAGCATCGAAAATGTCAGGACGGTAACAAAAATTATTTTTTTCATGACTTTTATTTTTTTCATTTGGCTGTACATTAAAAATCGACTTGTAGGTTAAAGGTAAAAAGGCGTGTGCTAGGGTAAGACATGTTTTCGATACCCGGCTGAAGTGTTCCGCCTGATACGCCGACTACTTCTGGATCAAAATGTGGGTTGTCTGTCCAAAGCAAAAGGTTCCTGCCTGTTATTGAAAACCGCGCGTTCGCTATTGGGAGGATATCAGTAATTTTCTTTGGAAAGGTATAACCTAAGGTAACCTCTCTTAGCTTTGTATACGAAGCATCATATTTCGCCGCTTCGACATTATCACGCTCGTAATAACGGTTATTGTAGGTGCGCGCATCGACATTGGTCGTATTTGTGACATAAACCGGATTTTCGGCAGAACCTGTATTTACTACGCCCTCGGCTACGATACCATCTTCCCTTCCTTCTAAGGTTTCCATCAATTGGCCCGAAGTACTTCCGATAGTTTTCGTTCGCGATACGACAATACCCCCTTGTCTGGTATCGAGTAAAAAGCCCAAATCTATATTTTTGTATTTAAAAGAATTTTGGAAACCCAACGTAAAATCAGGGGCGTAATCGCCTTGGTATACCAAATCGTCGGTACGTATGGGAATTCCTTGTTGGTTTACGATTTTCTGACCGAAGAACTCACTATTGGGGTCTTCAACACGCTGAAAGCCCCGACCATAAATCGCACTTATCGAACCACCTTCACGAGCTTGGATAAAGGCCCCGTTTCTGCTGGTCAATGAGAAATTTACACCGCCCAGATCTTTCACCTCGCTTTGATTAGTCGCAAAATTGAAGGTGGCGTTCCATTTGAAATTCTTTGTCAGTACAGGAACAAAATTAACAATCGCTTCAAAACCGTAGTTACGTACTTCTCCGGCATTGATTAGCTGACTGGAATACCCACTGGATATGTCAGTGTCAATATTAATAATCTGGTTTCTTGTACTACTGTCGTAATAGGTAAGATCAAAGTTCATTCGACTTTGAAAGAAACGCAAATCGAGGCCGAACTCATAAGATGATGTGATCTCGGGCTTTAAATCGGCATTGGGTATCAAAGCGGATTCCGTTAAAATAGGGGTTGAGCCATCGAACGGTGTTTCATTTCTATAGAAACTTAGCAGTCTATAAGGGTCCGTATCGTTACCGACCTGGGCGTACGCTGCGCGCAGTTTCGCGAACGAAACCCACTCTGGCATTTCAAAAATATCGCTGCCGATAGCACTTAAAGTAGCCGATGGGTAGAAATACGAATTGTTGTCTTCCGGTAAGGTACTCGACCAATCGTTTCTTCCTGTCACATCTAAAAAGAGCTTGTCATCGTAGGAGAAACGCGCAAATCCATAAAGGCTGTTTATCCGCTTTTCGAAGTTATTGGTATTCACCTGTACGGCCTGTCTAGAATTGTTAAAGGAATATACCCCGGGGTTTATCAATTGCGGAGCAACGCTCTTCGTAAAGTCTTGCTTTTGTCTTAGTTGGTTACCGCCAGCCGAGATATTGATGTTCCATTTCTCATTAAAGGTTTTGTCATAACTCAATAAGAAATCGGTATTACTTTCCTCAAAAAAGATATTATCTTCTTGATAGGTGCCGAATGGGAAACGTTGTGTGCTGAACGCTCTTTTTCTCGGCCTAAAGTCTCTATAAAAATCACGCCCGGTACGAAGTAAGAGTTTCCAGTTTTCGCTGATGTCGTAATTGACACTCACATTTCCAAAAACACGGTCTTTATCTTGGGCATTGGTGTTTTCGTACATTGTAAAGTAAGGGTTGTCGTGGTAATTGTAATTGTAGTTGAATTGTTGTCTCCCTTCCAATCCCGGTTGCCAATAATTTCTTAAATTATTGGTATTTAATTGCCTACCGTACCAAATAAAGAGGTACATGATGCTTTCAGTACCGTAACTGACTGCAGGTCTATTTTCACTATCGGACTTCACATAATTCACGTTTGCGTTTACAGTTACTTTGTCCGTAAGATTAAGACTTCCGGTCAGGCTGAAGGTATTTCGTTTCAAATCGGTGTTAGGCAGAGTACCCGTCTGATCTAGATTTTGGTAGGAGAAACGCATATTCCCCATTTCCCCTGATTTAGAGATGGCAATACTATTGGTTAAGGTAATTCCTGTCTCGAAAAAGTCTTTTGTGTTATCAGGGTCTGAGATCCAAGGCGTTGGAGTAATCGGAGAATCACTTATAAAAATATCCCCACCGCGTGTACCATCGGCCCTTGGAGAGTCAAATTGGGTAGTTAAAAAGCCTGTGTCGAGCCTTGGCCCCCAGCTTTCATCTACACCATCTGCAATACCTGAACCGCTACCGTCTACGAACTCAAACTGTTGGTTATTGCCTTGTCCATATTCATTTTGCCAATCGGGCAACATTAAGATGTTTTCTACCGATACCCCGGTATTAAAAGAAACGCCCAGACGCCCACTTTGCGATTTCCCTTTTTTCGTAGTAATGATTATTGCTCCGTTGGCAGCTCTTGCCCCGTACAAGGCCGCTGCCGCTGGACCTTTTAAAACATTTATTGATTCAATATCCTGTGGATTGATTTCCGATGCACCGTTGCCATAATCTACATCTTGGGTCCCCGATCCGTTCGATCCCACTATTTCATTACTGATAGGCGTACCATCTACAATAAATAATGGGGAGTTACCATTAATATTCAAGGAAGCATCGCCTCGAATGGAAACCCGCGCCGATCCGCCCAAACCTGATGGGCTGTTGGTTATTTGAAGTCCGGCTACTTTCCCTGAAATCCCGTTCAAAAGGTTGGGTTCCCGTGCCTGAACCACTTCGTCATTATCTAATTCTTGGGAAGCATACCCCAACGATTTTTTTTGCCGTTCGATGCCCAGTGCGGTAACCACGACTTCGTTTAGCTGCTGTGCATCGGGCAGTAGTTGAATGTTAGCACTTGATTGTCCTGAAGCATCAAACTCTTGCGAAACATATCCTATATATGTAACAACTAGGGTTTCGTTTCCCTCGGGCAGTTCAATTTCAAAGTTTCCGTCAAAATCAGTAGCAACTCCAGTTGCACTTCCTTTAATTACCACTGAAGCACCAGGCAGCGGAACCTGATTTTCATCAAGTACCGTTCCCGTAAAATTGGTTTGTGAACGGGCGACCATACCGACCGCTAAGGCGAATATCGTCAAGAGTAGTGTTCTTTTCATTTTTTCGTATTTGTAAACTTTAGTCAATTATTTAATAACAAATATCACATGTAATTGTTAATTGAAAGTACCATATATATTATTTTAATACAAGATTTTAAGTATAAAAGTTATCAAAACGTTAATTTTTATTTTTTACAAATATTCAAGTATAAGTTTTTGTATTATATTAATATTAGAAGGTCTAAAAGTCAGATTTCAATTTTATTTTGTACATATTTTTTGAGGTTGCGATTATTTTAGTAGTATGTTTGTTTTTAGCCATTAATTATGGAAGATTACCTTATCGGGATTGGAAAACGTATCAAGGAAATCAGAAAAGAGAGTAATAAGACCATAAGCGACATTGCGCAAATTGCGGGCGTTACGGGTGGCTTGATTTCTAGGATAGAAAACGGCCGTACCATACCCTCGTTACCCGTGCTACTGAAAATCATAAATTCTTTGGATGTGGAGGTAACCGATTTTTTCAATGGGATGCCGCAAGTAAACAGTGCCAGTTATATTGTATCTCGGAAAGAAGAAAATTCGATTATTGAAAAGGAGGATGAAGCCGTAGGGTTTAATTATACTTATATTTTCGGCAAGCAGTTTTCTTCATTGGGCTTTGAAACTGTGCTACTCGAGGTACACCCGAATTCTAAACGCGAAAAAGTAACTACCGATGCGTATGAATTTAAATATGTGTTATCTGGGGAATGCTACTATGCAATCGGTGATGAACAGGTGCTTTTAAAAGAAGGGGATTCGATTTTTTTGGACGGGCGTATTCCACATGTGCCTATGAACAAAGGTTCGATTTCATCAAAAATGTTGGTGATTTATTTCTTTATTTAATAGTTATGAAAAGGAGCGAACTCAAAGAGTTTTATACTCTTGGCCTTTCCATTTACGCTCAGGCTGACATGTAGCTTATTGAGCCTGTACTAATTCTTTCAGCTCGGTGAGCGAATTTAAAACATACGTCGGATTGGCCGATTGTAATTGGATCTTAGTATGTGCACCTGTCGTAACACCGATGGTGACCCCACAGTTAGCATTTTTGCCTTCTTCAACATCGATTATCGAATCGCCTGCTTTTAATACTTTTGATGGATCCGTTACCGCCAATACCTCCATAGCCTTTAAAATCATGGCAGGGTCGGGACGCCCTTGCGACACATCGTCCGCAGTAACAAGAGCATCATATTGTACTCCCTTTTTCCAATTCATTTTTTGTAACAAGAGGTTGGCTATTTTACTATTATACCCTGTATTTAAAGCGATTTTTATATGTTGCGCCTTAAGATTTGCCAATAGATTTTTTACCCCAGCAAAAGAAGTAACTTCTAGCGTATCATAAGCATCGTCTAACATTTTCTTGAAATCTTCAAAGATTGGTTCTGAAGGTTCGCTATTTGAATCTGTTTCGATGGCGGCCAAGATATCTTTTATGGCTTGATGTTTTTCCTTACCAGCACCGTGTTCTAGAACAAAATCAAGGGTAAGTTCATATCCTTTTTTGTTAATGGCTTTTTGTAATGTCTTGTATACGACGTTATCTTCGTTTACGATTGTACCGGCCATATCGAATACTGCGAGTTCGATGTTATGCATGTTCTAAGTTAAAGATTGAATTAATATTTTTTTTGGCGAATCCGGGGCTACCGGTCATACCTTTTCCACCGATTCCGGTAGCGATATGAATATTTTCATCAATGGTATTCTGATAGATATCGGTAGTTTTGCATTGCGAATATAGTCCGAACCACCTATTTTGTATGTCAAAGGTCGGCAAGTCGAAGATTTTTTCGGCCTCCTGCACAATAAAATTATCGATATCCATATTCAGGTCCATCCCCAAATTATCCATACGGCTTACGGGCGCGTATTCGTGTGAATCGCCAAGAATAACGGAACCATCAGTAGCTTGCTTGAATAAAATGTGTATCCCCCATTTTTTTTCAAACGATTCGGGGTCTTCGTTCGCTTTTATTGCTGCATAAGAAGGGCATTCGGTAAATGCCTCGTACCGGCGAATTGAAAGTCCTGTCAAAACAGAGCTTGGTAGCCTATAGTTCGGTTGTGGTTTGGTCTGCATCATTTGCAGTTTTGATACGACGAGATCACTCTCGTTGAACAGTTTCGGATATAAGGTCTTAAAATCACTACCATTACAAATAATTACTTTTGAGGCTGATATCAAACGATTCTGTGAAGTGTTTATTTGAACCCCATTTCGTAACACATCACATTCCAATGCGGTTTCGCCCATATGGAGCGCAAGCCCCGATTGCTCTAAATAACTGTGCAATTTGTTTGTTACTATGCGTGGTTCGACCATAATTTCTTCGGAAAAGAAAAGACCGGCCTTTACATAATTCTTACGAAGCTTCGGATATTTTGCTAGGCATTGCCCTTTGGTCAGTAGTTCTGAAGGGTATGAATTGGATGCATTGATTTCGTGTAGTTCTTCCAATAACTGTACTTCTTCGTCATTCGATGCTAAATAAATGCTTCCTTCTTGCCGTACCGAAATATCAAACTTTGATTGAATTTTCTTGTAGATATTAAGGCTTTCACGGCCGTAGGCCTGCCATTTGGTATTCATTCCTGAGGGCACTACTTGTCCAAAATTACGAACCGTAGCCCCTTGTGGGGTTGTATCCTTTTCCAGCAGCGCTACTCTTAATCCCTTTTGAAGGGCATGATAGGCGTGAAAGGTTCCAAGAATACCTCCTCCTACGACAAGAAGATCATATTGATTGTTCATAGGTCGACGATTTGCAGTTCATTTTCTATTTTTTGCTTTTCGTTTTTATACTTCTTCTTAAAATATACCAATGATAGTACGGTGGCCAGACAGCCGATGGCAGAGATGATATACGTGCCGTTCATAAAGAATTTCAGCCACGAAACATTTCCTTGCCCGAAATTTTTATAGAGTAATACGGTCATGCTTCCCAAGTAGCCAAAGGCATCGGCAATATAGATTAGGTAGCCTGCATTACCCTTGATACGGAACGTTGCAATCATGCGATCAAAGAAAATACAATTGAACGGTACATAGCATACATAAAGACCGAGACCAACTAGAATCATCCATAATACTGGTCCGATGAGGGTGTTTTGAAACAGTAGGGTACTAAGCCCGATCAGCAGGGCGCCAAAAAATAGCAGATAGTGGTATGAAAGAAAAGCGCGATAATTATTCTTAACAAAGGCAAAAAGTGCTATGGAAAAAAGTACAACAATTGCTATGGGAATTTCTGAGAGGGTGTAAATGGAAGCATCACCTTCATACCCTACCGCATCCCAGATCTCTCGGGAAAAATTATCTCGAAAATCGCGCATTGCAGTCAGGCAGACATAAAAGAAAACCAAGATAACAATAGGAAAAAAGAATTTGGCCAATACTTTTTTTCGGTCTTCCCGGGTCATGGGCAGTCGCTCTTTCCGTAAAATTTTGTCCTCTTGGGTAGGTGCGGGCATACGGTTTAGTAGCAAAGAGAAACCTACGAAAGGAAGCAAAAAAATAGCTCCGGTAACCGCTGGCATCCAAAATTCAGAGACGTTTAAATAGTTCATTACCAAAAGCCCAGCCGATTTGACCACACCACTTGAAACGATAAAGCTCGAACAGAGTACAACCCCAAGAATTTCGGTAAATTTTCGACCCTCAACATACGAAAACACAACCCCCCATATCATTCCCAACGAGAGTCCGTTAACAAACATAAAAATGATATTATATGGAGAAGGTACCCAACCGAAAAGAATGAGACAAAGTTCTGCCGAAGCAATCATTGCCAATAGATAGGGCAAACGACTTGTCGACTTTAACTCTGAAATCAGTTTTATACCGATAAATTTAGACAGCATATAACCGATGACCTGTGCAATAATCAATACGATTTTATAATCAATCCCTAGAAAATAAAGGTTTTCGTATGTAGCAACCGTAAATGGTTTTCTAAAGGCATACATGCAGAAATAAGTACCGAAAGATGCCAACGCACCGTAAACTAAAAACCGGATATCTTTTTGGTTAGTTTTCAAATTTCTTCATAAATGGTTTACAAATAGTAAATAATTATTTGCAATAATGGTATAATTTTTACTATTTGTAAAGTTTTGAGCGTTAAGAAATATTTATGGCGTAATTATTTTAGTGTGAATTTAAGGAAGTGTACCGCTTTTTATTGTTAATTGCATCTGATTATGTGGACACTATTTTTTCTATGTAAAAGCGTAAACTGACATACGAGATTGAAAAAGGCCCCCATATCTAACGGCTTATACATTCTTGCAGTACCTACCATTCACAAAATTTGCGCAACGTATTGGTACAAGGGCTTTGAATTACTGCATGGTATTTGAAATGTTTAGCTATTAGTTATTTATTATACCCAAATTGTTTAAAAGTCAAATCACTGTTAACTGTTCGCATTTTTAATTTTTTCAGGTTGGAAGTTGAAACATGAATTAAATTTTTAAATTTGTAGTATGACTTTTAAATCGTTATTTACGATTAATAATTGGCATTGTGGCTGAATGGCTAGGCAAGACTTCGCAAGAGTCTTTATAATGGTTCGAATCCATTCGATGCCTCTAAAATCCTTATTCAATATCTTAACATCAATTCATCTAAAAGGAATCAATTTTTGAAATCTCTTTCCATAGATACCATTTTGTTGTTTTCGAGAAGAATTAGATCGAAACGTACATCTTAGTCGAATTAACTGTAGTAATAAATATTCATTATGGCATTTGCCTAAGTATAGAAGGTTGTTTTGAACGCATTGGCCAGAGGTCCAAGATAATCGTGAAATTGGTGGCACGACTGATCTTTTTAGAGATAAAAATTTAGATACCGGTCCAATAATACAACTTTTTATAACCTTTTGTCGCTGAGGTGAGCCTACTAAACAACGAACGCCTTTAAATTTTTAAGGCAATATATCTTCACAACTTTCTATTTATAAGAATATATTAAAATGTGTTATATCGATGATTGTAGTTTGTAGCCTTTTTTTTTTGTAAAACATCTCTTAAAACTTAAATTTGTTGTACTAAATTCGAACTAATCTAAACCCCGAACATGATTATTGAAATCACATCCCGCCAGGAATGGACGTCAATTTTGGAATCCATGGATGCCTTTGATGTCTATCACAGCTATGATTACCATCACTTAGCGACTTCCGGATCCGACACTCCGGTTTTTCTTGTTTATATCGAGAAAGCGGCCATGGTAGGTATTCCATTAATATATAGGTTGATACCGGGAACAAACCTTTTCGATGCCACATCGGTCTATGGCTATCCCGGCCCTGTTTCAACGGGTATTACTTCCAATTTTGACACAAAAAAGATGTCGAAAGAGATTTCTGCCTATTTTAAAGCTAAAGGCATTGTCTCGGTGTTTTCAAGGCTGAATCCGTATATCCCAAACCAGTCCTTGCTTCTTGAGCACCTTGGAGGACTTAATATAGCTGGTCAAGTTGTAGGTATTGACCTCACACTAGGTGTCAATCAACAACGTGAACGTTTTTCCAGCAGGCTTAAGACCCAGCTAAATCAGTTACGGCGTAATACTTCGGTTAGAGAGGGTGCAGGTCAGGCCGATATTGCATTGTTTTTTCAAATCTACACAGAATCGATGGATAGACTGAGGGCCGCTGACCGGTATTA
>Ga0316189_10006860_pt1 | contig 10834 bp, 10 predicted proteins | sample LowCovwburrow_MG_FD_204930 | JGI IMG/M metagenome (GOLD analysis project Ga0316189, IMG submission 204930) | Coastal sediment microbial communities from Maine, United States - Lowes Cove worm burrow | ecosystem: Environmental > Aquatic > Marine > Coastal > Sediment | place: USA: Maine... | reverse complement strand
ACCGCCACGCCGTCCTTGTTGCGCGCCTTGTACGCGGTGCCGGATTCGTCTTGAACCACGTCGATAAGCGCACGGCGCATCAGGTCCAGATGCTGCGGCGCCACACCGACCTCTCGCCTGATCCGGGGCTGGAAGGTCTCGGACAGAGAGCCGTCCGGCGACCTGATGTTTTGGACCACCTGCGGCGCGTACAGACTTCCTCCGTTGGCGATAGCTGCATACGCCAAGGCAAGCTGAAGGACGGTCACGCGGGTGTTGCCCTGCCCAATCGCCGTGTTGAGCGTGTAGCCGATGCGGAACCTCCCGTAGTGCTCCTCGTACCATTCTCGCGTCGCCAAGAAGCCCTTGGCCTCGCTGTTGACGCCGATTCCGGTATGCTCGGCGAAACCAAAAGCCTCCGCGTAGCGGTTGATTCGCTCTAGTCCGACCTCTTCGGCAAGTGCCCAGAAATAGACGTTGCAGGACTGGACGACCGATTCGTACAGGTCGACCCAGTCGTGCCGCTTGTTGCATCGGAACTTCTGCCTACCGATCTTGAGCGAGCCGAGGCATTCGACGCGTTGCGAGGGATCCACCACGGCGTCTTCGAGAGCCGCAAGCGCCGTGAAGGCCTTGAAGGTCGAGCCCGGGAAATAGGTCTCGTACATCGTCTTGTCGATCAAGGGCCGAAACGGGTCGCCTGTGAGCTCGGCGTAGCGTTTGTTGCTGAGGCCGCTGCTCATCTCGTTCGGATCGTACACCGGCTTGGAGTAGAGCGCGCGAACGGCGCCGGTATGTATGTCGACCACGACGGCTGAACCGGAAGGATAGGGCCGGAACGCGCGGTCGAAGGCCTCCATCAATCGCATGTCGATGGTCAGCTGAATGTCATGACCTGGCACGGGGTTCTTGAGCATCTCGACTTCGAGCGAATCGGGTCGCGTTCCTTCGAGGGCCTTGCCCCTGGCATCCACCACCAGCCTTCGAAAGCCGCGCGAGCCCTTGAGCAAGGGCTCGTAGCGCTTTTCGAGCCCGCTTCGGCCGATTCGATCGCCGGAACGGTATACGCTCGGGTCGTCTGCACGCTTCATGTCCTCCGCGTTGACCTCGTTCAGGTAGCCGATCAGGTGGGCGCCCAGCGTAGCGTAGGGGTAGTGGCGAAGCGGAACGGTCACGATGTCGAGTGCCGGAAGCTCCGCCAGATGCGTCTCGAGCGCGGCGAGCTGCTCACGGTCGATGTCGCTGAAAAGCTCGAGCTGATGGCTACGCCGGCCCAGCGGGATTTCGTCGAGCCGCGCTCGAAACGCCGCCTGTTCTTCCTTGCTCAGCGCCATCAGAGACGCGATTCGATCCAGATCTTCGGGCCGTAGCAATCGCGGTGTCGTGTAGACGTCGTAGGACGGTCGGTTCGAGGCCACGACGCGGCCTGTGATGTCTCGAATCACGCCGCGGGTGGCCGGAAGCTCCAGGGTCTTGGTGATGTTCTGCTGTGCGATACCCGACCAGCGATCTCGCTGGAAGAGCTGCACCTGGGCGACACGAACGATGATGCCGCCAAACACCAGGACGACGAAGAGCGCCATCCAGCGATATCGCTTTCGGAACTCTCCGACCTCTCTTCTCTGGGAGAGCGTGATCATGTCGGCGCCCGCTCGGACTCGGGGTCGATCAAGCGAACCAGGGCGAAGAGAATCGGCGCCAGGACTGCGGTGGCAAGGGCGGAGGCCAGCAGCGCAATGCTCAAGGTCAGGCCGCTTCGAGCGATGCCCCCGGGGGTGAAGCCGCGAATGAGCTCGAGCAGGCCGCCTAGGAGAAGGGTCAGCGAGAAGCTGAGCACCATCTGGAACACGATGCCCCGAAACGACAGGAGGGTGCCGACGAGCCAGGCGCTGAAGTAGCCCAGCACGAAAACGAAGGTGTGAAGGCCGAGCGGGTTGCCGGTGAAGAGGTCGTAGAGGTAGCCGACCGCAAAGGCCGTCAAGGCACCACGGAGGATCCGCACGCCGGGAGCCGTGGCCAGGGCGAAGACGAAGGGAAGACCCAGGTAGGGCGAGAAGGGATAGGGGGCGAGCAGCCTCGAGAAAACGGACTGCAGCAACAGCATCGCAAACACGACTAGAACGATGATGATGCTTCCTCTGGCGCCCTGCATGCTCCCCACCCTAAAGCGCGTCCGGGTCCTTGGGCCCGGAGGTGAGAATCAGCACCTCGTCGAGCCTGGTGAAATCCACGGCCGGAGTCACTTCGCCCTCCTGGTGAAGGCCGAACTCCTGATCGCCGATCTTGCTGATGTACCCGATGAGAATAGAGGCGGGGAACTTCTTGCCGAGACCGGAGGTGAAGACCTCGTCGCCAACCGCAACCTGGTCGTCCGTGCGGTCGAACTGGATGCGGCAACGATAGCGGCCGCGCTCGCCGAGCCCCTCGATCCGACCTCGGGCCCGGCCTTCGCCGACCACGACATCGACGCGGCTCTGCGGATCGATCGTCAGCAAGACGTCGGCAAAGCGACCTGACACTCGTCGAATCTGTCCCACCAGCCCCTGGTCGGCCACGACGGGCATCCCCGCATGCAGGCCAGCGTGCTCGCCTTGATCGACCGCGAGTCGAACGACGCGAAACGACGGCGAGATGTCTTTGGCGATCACCCGAGCGGTCATCGTCTCGGTCGCCAAGCGTTCTCGCAACCCCAGCAAGGATTCGAGCTCTCGAACTCGCTGCACATCCGAACGCAGAACACGCATCTCGCGCTGAAGTCGATCGTTCTCCGCCCGCAGGTGATCGTTGTCGCTCTTGACATCGAGCAAGTAGACGTAGTCTTCGACGATGCCCGTCACAGCGTCGGCGGCCCACTCGGCGACATATTGAACCGGACCGCTGACCTGCAGCAGTCCGCGATCGAGCCAGGAAAGCTCCGAAGGGTCTCTGAGGTTGGCGCGCAAGAAGACGGCAGGGATGATCAGCAGGGCAAGCAAGATGGCGGCATCTCGAATTGTCTGGAAATAGTTCATCGCCGCGTTCTTGCTCCTCGCGCTACGCGATCGTCACCTCACGGAGAAGATCCAGATGGTCCAGCGCCTTGCCGGAACCGAGCACGACGGCGGACACCGGATCGTCCGAAACCATCACGGGAAGCCCTGTTTCCTCGCGCAAAAGCACGTCGAGGTTCTTGAGAAGCGCGCCACCGCCGGTGAGCACGATGCCCTTGTCGACGATGTCGGCCGAGAGCTCGGGCGGCGTACGTTCGAGCGCCATCATGACCGCTTCGATGATCGCGTTGATCGGTTCGGTCAGCGCATCGCGAATCTCGTCTGCATTGACGATGACGGTCTTCGGTACACCGGCGACCATGTCGCGGCCTTTCACTTCCATCGTCGCGGCTTCGCCGTCCGTATACGCGTTGCCGATTGTGCACTTGACGCGTTCGGCCGTCTGCTCTCCGATCAGCAGATTGTACTTGCGCTTCAGGTACGCGATGATCGCCTCATCCATCTTGTCTCCGCCGACACGAACCGACTGCGAGTAGACGATTCCGGCGAGCGAGATGACGGCGACTTCGGTCGTGCCACCCCCGATGTCGACGACCATGTTGCCGCTAGGCTCGGTGATCGGAAGGCCTGCCCCGATCGCGGCCGCCATCGGCTCTTCGATCAGAAACACCTCGCGGGCGCCAGCGCCTTCTGCGCTCTCTTTGACCGCACGCTTCTCGACCTCGGTGATTCCAAACGGCACGCAGATGATGATGCGAGGCTTGACCAGCGTCCTGCGATCGTGATGCGCGCGAGCGATGAAGTAACGAAGCATCGCCTCGGTGATGTCGAAGTCGGCGATGACACCGTCCCGCAGCGGGCGTACCGCGCGGATCGAGCCGGGGGTTCGCCCGAGCATCTCCTTGGCTTCCTTGCCGACCGCCAGGACACGCTTGCCACCGCGCGGGTCGGCCTGAACCGCAACCACGGAGGGCTCGCAGGACACGATGCCCCGACCCTTCACGTAGATGAGGGTAGTCGCCGTGCCTAGATCGATGGCGAGATCGTTCGAAAAGAGGCCGTAGAACCAGTCGGTGATCATGGCTGTGAGCGGGGTCCCAGAGGAGAGCTAGAAGAAGAACTAGATAGAGAATTCCCCACCATTTCCAAGGGCTTCAGAGTGCAGGCGGGTTGCATGTAACAGCTTGGTTTGGGCGTTTCAAGCAAGGTGGTGTCGCTTATCCGACAGTTATCCTACACCGTCATACAGGCAATCATCGCCTATGCATTTGGGTCTGGGCCAGGAAACTGAGTAGCCTTTAGGGGTCGTGAACAGACGGGGGGCTATTGAGGTACAAAGTACAGGGATCAGAAGCGGCGCGCCGCGGGGCCGAAGCCGCCGAGCTGGTGGCCCGAGCGAAGGGTGGAGACTCGGCTGCCTTCGATGAGTTGGTGCGAACCTACCGGCCGCGCGTCTACGCGCTGGCGCTGCACTTGACCGGTCAGGCGAGCGACGCGGACGACATCACGCAGGACGCCTTCCTCAAGGCCTACCACAAGCTTCCGGAGTTCGAAGGGCGAAGCGAGTTCTTCACCTGGATCTACCGCATCACCTTGCACCGGGCGCTCAACGCGAAACGCGACAAGAACCGAAGGCGCACGGTACCGCTCGACGACCCCCGTCTCCTTGCTGCTGTCGCCGTGGACTCAGAGGGCGACCCCGAACGCGCGGCTCAGCTTCGCGATCGATATCGAGCTCTGCTCGAAGCTTTCGACCAGCTGTCCCCGCTGCTTCAAACGACCGTCGTGCTCACGACACTGCAGGGCCTCAACTACAAAGAAGCTGCCGTCGTGCTCGAGACGACCGAGGGAACGATCGCCTGGCGCATCCACGAAGCGCGGCGGAAAATGCGAAACTACCTCGATAGACTCGATGAGGGTTTGGCTCGCGCGAAGCGTCGCCCAATCTCGGACAGCGCCGTGCACCGGCTCGAAAAAGCGCTGATGCAGCTCATCCCGGTCGTCCCAACGCCAGCTGCCAGTCGTTGATCCGCTCCCCCGGTCAACTGTGGTAAGCCAAGCTCGTGCTCGCCCACAGCGTAATCGCGGCAAGATCGGCCGATCCGAGTCAATTCATGTTCTTTGTCCATGGCATTCTGGGCAGCCGGGCCAACTGGCGCGGTGTTGCGCGCCGATTCGTCGAGGCGAGACCGGGCTGGGGCGCGATCCTGGTCGATCTCCGTGAACATGGGGACTCCCTAGGCCTCGCGGCGCCGCACAGCCTGCAAGCGACCGCCGACGACCTGGGCCAGCTCGAGCGCTCCCTCGCTCTTCCAATCGGAGGCGCGATCGGCCACAGTTTCGGCGGCAAGGTGGTCCTGGAGTGGCTCCGACCGCGGGCCGGCCAAGCCAGCGAGGCCTGGGTCATCGATGCGTCCCCGTCTCCGAGCACGCCCGATCACGACACGAGCGCGACGGCCGAAGTGTTGCGAGCGCTCGAAAGCCTTCCCCGGCACTGGGCATCTCGCGAAGGGTTCGTAGCCGCGCTGACCGAGGCTGGGCAGCCGCAGGGCATCGCCCAGTGGCTCGCCATGAACCTACGCAGAACCGAAGATGGTGGACGCGAGTTTGGACCGGAGCTCTCGGTCATCCGCCAACTGATCGAGGACTACGCTCGAACGGACTGCTGGGACCTGCTCGACGCGCCACCGGCTGACTGCACGATCGACATCGTCATCGGAGGGCGGTCCACGACCTTCTCCCTCTCGGATCGGGAGCGGCTCGCGCGAATCGCCGAGCGGAATTCGCGGGTTTCGGAGCATGTCATCGAGGCCGCGGGGCACTGGGTCCACGTCGATGCCCCCGACGAACTGCTGACGCTCTTGACTTCGCCCCGAAGCCCAGAGAGCTAGGCTCTGATGGCGAGCACATGGGGCGAGAGCTCTTGACCGGCGTGCCCGTCCTCCCGCTGGCTCGTCACATTCGGCTCGACGTCGTGAACGCCGGGTCCGAATGCTTTCCATGGTTCGGCGGGAATGGTAAACAGGCCGAAGATGGGGCTGAAGAAGACAGTGGACTGGGCGCGCAGCGAGTGGGGAATCTTCCGCAAAGGCGGCGAAATGGGCTGGGCTCAGCGCGGGCGCTGGGTGCGGCAGTGGGTTCCGTTCGGAGTGCGCACCGTCGGCTGGGCCACTGTCTCCCTGACTGCTGGCCCGCCCACGATGGGCGCAGCCTCGACCTGGGCGGCGAAGAAGTGGAGCCAGTCTTCCGCAAAGGGTCTTCGCATTTTCATCCAGGCCTCGGGTCAACAAGACGTTCCCGACGGGGGCTTCGTCTACGCGAGCAACCACGAGAGCCTGGTCGATATCCTGGTCCTCGGCGCGTCGCTTCCGGGCGATTTCAAGTGGGCGGCCAAGCGCTCGGTGATGAACGTTCCCTTCCTTGGTTGGCACCTCAGGTTGGCCGGGCATGTTCCTGTCGACCGCAACAAGGGCAAAGATGCCGCCGCCGCGGTCACCGAGGCATTCGAAAGCGTGCTCCGCAACGACAAACCCCTCTTGGTGTTCCCTGAGGGGACTCGCACCGCCGATGGGAGGCTCAAATCGTTCAAGAACGGCGCCTTCCAAGCCGCGGTGCTGACCGGCAAACCCGTAGTCCCGGTCGCGCTCAATGGAACTTTCTCCCTCATGTCCCGCGACGCGGTCGACACCGGGGGGAGCAAGAGCCTCGACGACCGCCTGGTCACCGTGCAGATCGGCAAGCCGATCTACCCAAACCCCGATCTCGAAGAACCCGAAGCGGTGACCGACCTCCGAGACCGCTGCCGGGCCGCGATCGTCGAGATGCTCACCGAAGCTAACTCGCCTGCGGTCGTTGCCGAATCAGCGCAGCCGCTTTGAGGCTGATCACCTCGGCGTCCCCAACCCGGACGTCTTCGAAGTACTGCATTCAGGTGTATTTTTCGATGATCTGGCCCAGGCTGGGAACGGCGCTCTCGACGTTCTTGCGGGCAGATCCTCGGAGCTTGCCGTAGGCGCCTTTGACCGAGCCGTGCTCGGAGCTTTGGGCCCGGCCGTCGGTTACGGCGAGCAGCGCCTCGGCGACTTCCTGGGTATGCGCGCTGAAGTAGCTTCCAACCGCTTGCCCCTGGGCGACCGCTTGCTCCCGAATCGGCTCGAGCGCAGCGGCGAACTCGGGAAGCAGTGACTCCACTACCCTGCGGACGAAGCCGGGCTTCACGCCCTGGACCAACTTGTAGCCCGCTTTGACCGCCACTCCGCTGAGGCCCTTCTGCTTGCCAACCTCGTCGTCGACCAGTCCGCACACATCTTCGATGATCGAGGCCCGCTGGGCTTCGTCATTCAATACGTCGTTCAGATTCATGACCCTTCCTTTTGCGCTTCGACAGGCTCGACGCAAGCGCTGCGCTTTCGATGCTCGATTCGATGGCCTCGACGACCGAATCCACCGTTTCGCGCCGCTCGCTCACGACGAAAAAATACTCCTTGTTGCGCAAGTGACTCACGCGACCGACCTTCTCACCGCTTGGATTGTGGATTCCTATTTGTGCGCCGACGTATCGTTTGAAGTCGACCGCCACTACCCCCACGTGCCCTCTTTCGGACAGGAGCGCAGTCATCTCTTCGCGGTCGACATGCCCTTCGTTGTTGAACGAGACGAGCATGTGCTTGCAAGGCACGGCTTCGAATAGTGACCGCAATCCCTGCCGAATCCGGCGTTTGGAGTTGAAGTCGCTCTTGTACTCCTTGCACTGCACGCGCTTGTTGGCGATCCCGTAGGTTTCCGGCTTGTCCCAGCGCACCAGGCTTTCCCAGACATGGTAGTTGCCCATGTAGCTATGCTGGTTGTAGGGCGGGTCGATGTAAGCGATGTCTGCGTCGACCCGCGACGCCGCCTCGGCAGCATCCAAGTGAAGGGCTTCACCCGGACCCGGAAGAAGCGCCGGAACCCGGAGCTCGAGCTCGTTGTGCGCGCGGGTAGCCCACTGCTTCAAATATGCCATCTGCACGCCGGTCGTGGAGTCGACGCGATCTGCAGCCTCCATCAGGGACACCAGCGCAATCGCTTCGAGCTCGGCCGGCAAGTCGCGCCGAGCGATCTCTTCGCGGATCGCGTCGACGCGCGCGCCGTTCTTCGGCTGGAAGTACCGCGCGTCCTCGCAAAACGCTTTGGTGAAGTAGCCGGGTTGCGGCGTGGTTTGCGAAAGCTCGCTGATCAGTCGACGGGCTTCGCCGAGCCAGCGGTCAGCGTCGGCCTGAACGTAGCAACGGGCGAGCGTCGACGCATAGGCCAAGTGGTCGTTGGCGATCACGTAGCGGCCTGTTTCCTTGAGCCCTCGCGCCACCCGGGAAGTACCTGAAAACAAGTCGAGCACGCGACCCGATTCTGGGAACGCCGAAACGGCACGCACGATGTGCGGTACCAAGATGCGTTTCGAGCCGATGTACTTGATCATGAAGTCTGGGAGGTCATCGCCTGCACGATGGCGTCCCGGAGCGTAGCAGCTTCGTAGGGCTTTTGAACGAAGCCCAGGGCCCCCAAGTCCCGAAGCTCACGCTCGAGATCGCGGTCCCAGTAGCCTGATACGAACACCACCGGCGCCTCCGGATCGACTTCCTTCAATTTCTTGAAGGCCTGGTCCCCAGTCATCCCGGGCATGTTGAGGTCCATCAAGACCAAATCCGGCCGTGGCTGTGTCTCATCATAGATCCGCAATGCTTCGTCGCCGCTGCGAGCGAAGATCACTCGATGGCCGCTCTGCCGAACGACACGGCCGGCACTTCGACGGACCACGTCTTCGTCGTCGACCAGCAAGATGAGGAGCTGGGTCCGGGGCAGCTTGATCACTGGCAGGCTCGGCTCCGTCGGCACCACGGTGCGTTCGCTGGTGAGCGGGAACACGACCTGAAACTCGCTGCCCCGATTCGGAACACTGTGCAGGGTGATGTGACCGTTGTGCGTCTTCGCGATCTCGTACACCGCGGCAAGGCCCAGCCCTGCGCCGACCTGATCGCCCTTAGTCGTGAAGAAGGGATCGAAGGCCCGCTCCCGCGTTGCATCGTCCATTCCGATGCCCGTGTCCTCGACCGTGATGATCGCGTGCGCAACCAATGGGTTGAGGGGCGCTTTCTCGAGGTCGACCGGGTCGGCCTTCTTGGCGCTGAGCTTGAGCTTACCGCCATTGGGCATCGCATCGCGCGCATTGATGAGTAGGTTCATCAGCAGCTGGTGCAGCTGACCGCGATCGCCGCTGACTTTGAGGCCACGATCGATGCGCGCCTCGATGGAAATACCTCTGTGAAAGGTGTGACGCGCGAGCTGGACCACGTGATGGCAGAGCTCGGAAAGGTCGACTTCTGTGTGACTTCGCTCTACTTCGCGTGCGAAGCCAAGCAAGCGGCTGGTCATCTCGGTTGCCGCCGCAGCTGCCGAACGAATGTCGTTGAACGCTTCGCGCACGTCGGGGTCGCTGACCTTGGTTTCTCCCGGAAGCCCGTTCAAAAAATCGATGCTGGATCTCACGGCGCCGAGCAAATTGTTGAAGTCGTGCGCCACTCCGGTCCCGAGCCGGCCGATCGCCTCGAGCTTGCGTCGCTGAGCGACCTGCTCCTCCATGGGATCGTGGTGCGCAAACAAGAGCAAGGAGCTGCCGATCTGAATGCGGTCGCCGTAGGTGAGCACCCGGCGAGTGATCCCGATTCCGTTGACCTGGGTGCCGTTTCGGCTCGCAAGGTCTTCAATCAGATAGGATCCGTTCTCGTGTCGGAAGATGCGGACGTGGACGCGGGACACGAGGGTGTCGTCGAGCTGGACGTCCGCCCTGTCGCCACGACCGAGCGTCAGCTGCTTTCCAATCGCGTACTTGTCGCCGGCCAACTTGCCCGCGAGCACGACGAGCCGCGCCTGCTCCTCCTTGTTGGAGAGGCCTTTCTGCTTGAACACGTGCTGGCGTGTTACCTCGGTGGGATCGTCGCGCGACATCAGACGGTGGGCCCCCGCAGGCCCATTAGATCCTAGCGTGCAGGACCGATGGAGGGTGTAGCCCCGTGGGGTTAGCGGCTCCAGCGCACATCGTCGGCAGATTGATCTCCGAGGGGCTTGCCCCATACTCCCCCTTCAGCGATGACCAGCTCGCTCCGATATCTCTCCAAAATCTCAATGATTCGGAGTGCTTACGTCCTAACGAGCCTGCTGATACTGATGCTGCAGGGCTCGAGCGGCGGCCATATGCTGCTGGTCGAGCACACGCGCTGCGCCGAGCACGGAGAGCTGGTTCACGGCGATGCGCACCAGCATGGCGCCGGCCCGCAGCAGCAAGCCGAGTCGCCATCGCTTCATGGAATGCCCGACCCGAGCACCGAAGAAGGGCATGATCACTGCTCGGTCTCCAGCGATCGACGAGACGCGCTGGTCTTGATGGCTACAGCAGACGCCGGCATCCAAGCGTCCAAGGCGGATGAGCCGCTCAGGCTACGCAGCGCCGTCATCCCCCCAATCACTCCCCGATTCCGGATCGCCCCCAAGAACTCCCCCCCTGCCTGACGTTCGTAAGTCTAGCGAACGTTGAACCGCGCGATCGCGCGGAGGCAGGAGTAATGAGTGAAAAGGAATCGAAGGAATAGTACGCGTGCAATTGCGCTCGCAGTGTTGACACTCTGGGCAAGCGGACAGGTGCAAGCGCAGGAGGAGCCAAAGGGAACCCCGGACACGAGCTCGGACGTGGACGTGGACACCGACACGGACACGGACACGGACACGGACACGGACACGGACACGGACACGGACACGGACACGGACACGGACACTGGCACTGACACTGGCACTGGCACTGGCACTGACCCCCAAGACAGCAGGCGGCAGCGCGA
>Ga0316189_10006858_pt1 | contig 10834 bp, 10 predicted proteins | sample LowCovwburrow_MG_FD_204930 | JGI IMG/M metagenome (GOLD analysis project Ga0316189, IMG submission 204930) | Coastal sediment microbial communities from Maine, United States - Lowes Cove worm burrow | ecosystem: Environmental > Aquatic > Marine > Coastal > Sediment | place: USA: Maine... | reverse complement strand
AGGGTTATCACGGCAATGGATATGGATGAAAAAACAAGAAAACTCTATAAAAAAAGAGGAAAATGACAAATAATGAAATTACCTGATTTTAAAACAGAAGAAGAGGAACTAAAGTTCTGGGAAAAGCATTCAATAAGTAATTATTGGGAGGACCTTAAAGAGGCCGCCGATACGTTCAAAAGGCCAAAATTAACACCTGTGACTATAAAATTTGATCCTCTAACTCTTAAAAAAATTAAGATGCTCGCAAAAAAAAGAGGTATCTCTTATAACGCTTATATAAGATATCTACTTGCAAAGAGCATTGAAGCTGAGATGATTCACAAGTCATTACGGTGATGTGTTTTGGCGAGAAAAAAAGCCAGAAGAAATTGGCTTTCATCCCGGCAAAAGAAAAAAATTCTTTGCCTCTAGTTCAGTAGGTTTTTTTTAAGAATATTAGTGACTGACATTTTGTTTTATTCACCCTCAACCCGGCCCTGTCCCCTTTCAGCCTTCGTGGCAACTTCGGCAAAGTAGGTGCCAAAGGAAAACGGACGTTTGTTAATGTTACCTCGTAAAAAAAAATTTACACAACGGTGCCAAACTGGCTACTTTGATTTTTCAGAAAATACGTTCATGCAGAAATTGCTTTATTAATAAGCTCATTTGTGAGATTTGACACTTATGCGAATAGGCCGGTAATGAAGCGGAATATAGAGCCGGATTGAAAACGCCAGGAGAATAACTGTGATAGAAATTTGGATCGACCTTGGAATCATTATAGCTGCTTTTGGACTAGTGGCCTGCTATATCAGCACCTCCGGTGAGTTAAAACCTGAACTTCACCACTCGCCGTTGATAATTGCACACCGGGCGGGCGGGGGCCAATGGCCACAGAATTCCCGAACGGCCGTGTTGAACAGCATCGCCACGGCAGGAGCTAAAGACCACGCCCAGCGTTACCATGGCATCGAGATCGATATTGTTCTCACAAAGGACGGTCATCCCGTCTTATCCCACGATCCATGGGTCCACAAGACCCTATGTAGGACGGCATCCGGTGAGCCGATTGGTGATCGCATCCTCATCCGTGACCTAACACTGGCGGAGCTTCAATCCCAATTTATTTGCGGCGGAATTGCGGATAAGGATTTTTCCCAGGTAGTCCCCAAAGGCGAAACGATAATGGCGCTGGATGAAGTTCTGGATGCCTTAGAAAGCGCACCGGAAATGGTATTGTATCTGGATGTCAAGATCGATAATGATTTAACTGCAAGCGCCGAAGCCTATGCCAGAGCGATATCTAAGTGCCTGGCGGCCGCTCGACTGCCCAATCGTCTGTATATCGAGGGACCTTCGGCAGAAAGTCTGAGTGCCTACCGATCAGCGATTCACGCCAAATTTGTGGTCGTCTTGTCTTATCCGCCTTTCAGCGCAAAAGAAAATTCCGCCCTAACAGCGTTAAAAGCGAGGTGGTTCACCAAACTGAAATTACGCAGTCCGCTGCGTAAGGCCCTGAAAGCAAAGGCCGGTGCGGTCGCCGGCCCAACGCAGGTAATTACCAAAACCGCTGCCAGACAAGCCCGTGACAACGGGGTGGCGGTGGTCCTGTTTACGCCCAACACCAGAGAGGATCTATATAAATTCTGCACCTGGCCGGTGGATATGTTGATCACCGATTATCCGAACTTGGGGCACTGCCCGTGAATGCCGATCGGCGTCTATTCAAACACCAGGGCCAACTTAACGCAACTGCCTCTTTTAGGGTGGCAAATACAGAAGGAACCGGATGTATCCGTACAGATTGGGCCATGCTCAGGACGGCAGAAACTACTAATCCGGATGACATCACTATCTGACCACCGCTGAATTATGGTGTCTTTCAGACTGGCTGATTGTTTTATCCATTGCCGGGCAGCTGGTTCGAATGGGGACTAGGGATCTAAAGCTAAATTTAGGATAGTTTGAGCTCGGTGACGGTTTTTGAGGAGTTAAGGCGGACGGCCCAAGGGACCCAGCTATACATTCTTGGAAGTTTGTTTCAACCAAGATTCGTCTTCAAAATTTATTCTTTTTCATATTTTAAGCCTTTCTGAATTAGGGTTTTGTGGGATCTATTTTAACCACCCTAATTCGAAAGGCTTTTTTTATGCAATCTCAGCCGGTGAATACCGGCTATTTATGCCAGAGATCCAGCACCAACCGGCGGCTGAGATCCAGGTATTTGTACAGCATTATGGGATCATCACAGAACACCTCGAGGGTGATGGTTTCGTCATAACCGATAGCTCTCAGTGAATCGACCGCATTTTTCCAGTCAATGTTGCCGACTCCCAGGGGCATGTGGTGGTCTGCGCTGGAACGGTTGTCTGAGAAATGAACATGCTGAATGTGCTCTCCCAGCTGTCGGCAAAAATCTTCATGGTTATCACGGCCGAGGTTGGCATGCCCGAAATCAAGATGTAGCTTTAATCCAGGGACTTCCGCCAGCAATGTTTTAAACGTGGAGACCCGATCAAAGGGGGCTTTAAAGTTTTCGCATACAACGGTCAGATCATGGGAAGCGGCCATCTCGACAATGGGTTTTAATGCCTGGATGTTAAGCTCGACAAGGGTGTTTTTCATAGCCGGCGGACAGAAATAGCAGGGATGGATATTCATGATCTTAGCCCCCAGCGCGGAGAAGATGCCGGCGCAGCGATCAAACTCCCTGAGACACGCATCTCGAACTTCCCTGATCGGATACGCCCATGGCAGACAGGGGTCGGTATGCCCGGTGACGGCCAGGTGGTAGCGGTCGAGAATCGGCCGCATTTTTTCGGGATCGATGTTAACGGCATTGGGGCCTTCGATGGTCAGATCCACAAAGTCAAAACGTGCTTTACCAAAGGATATGACCTCATCGTAAACCGGCTTGGCAGGGTGATTCATGACGCCAATCTTCAATTCTGTTCCCTCCAATAGTATCTTAGCGAATTTTATCTGACAATATGTTGTCAAGAAATGATGGTTTCAGGTGTCGGGTTTCAGGTTTCAGCAATTAAAAAACTTCAAATAACAACACACAAATACCAAACAAATCACAATGACCTAAATCCAAAATTCCGAACAATTGGCGTTTGATCTTATTTGAGATTTGGGATTTTAATACCGTAGTTTCTGTTTCGATCAAACTGGCCGTTCAAGCGGCCTGTGGCTAACCTGGACCTATAATTTGCGACATTCGCTGTTCTTTTTAATTGTTTTGACCTATGTTATCAATAAATCTTTTAATTAATTGCAGACCTCGTCATTCATCAAAAATAAAAAAAGCGTAACCCTTTCTATAACCTGGAATTGTGCCTAAATTGGACATTCGGTCGGTCTGGATTAAAAAGTTCCGGGGTTTCCGGTTCAGGGGTAATTACTTCGCGCTTTTAATTTGATTTAATAATAAAATGCATTAATCTCTTGATTTATCCCTGCGTGTCCTCTATGCCTCTGTGATAAAAATTATGGTTCGGGTTGGGAGTCTAAAATGAAAAGATATTGGAAACCGGGTTTGTTGGTAATTTTGGTTTTTTTTTGCTTTGGTTTAATTGGAGGGACGGGAGCTCCGGCAGCCGAAAAGCCGGCCGCTGACGCCAAGGCCTTTCCGCGCAGCCTTGAGAGTTACGGTGATGGCGACGTTGACAATATCTTTACCATCTTGAAGAACCGAGTCAAACAGGAGCCTTTCAATCTGATCGCCACCCTCATTTTTCTGTGTGCGATCATTCATACCTTTCTGACCAGTAGATTTATGGTCATAGCCCATAAATGGGAGCACGCGCACGCGCAGAAGATCAAAAAAGGTCTTGAAAGCAAAAATTCCGTCCATCACGGGGCTGAACTCTACCATTTTCTCGGAGAAGTTGAAGCTGTTTTTGGTCTATGGGTGATTGCCCTGCTGGGGGCCATCTTTTTTTTCTACGACTGGCAAACTGCTGTAAATTATATTGTTTACGAGGTTAACTTCGTGGAGGCAGAGTTCGTGGTGGTGATTATGACCCTGGCATCAACCCGGCCGATTTTGAAACTTACCGAGTCCATCATGTGGAAAATTGCCAATTTGCTGGGGGGCTCCCTGACCGCCTGGTGGTTTACCCTCCTGACAGCGGGTCCGATATTAGGTTCCTTGATTACCGAACCTGCTGCCATGACCATCTCCGCACTGCTGCTGGCCAAAAAGTTCTACGATTTAGAGCCGAGTACCAAGCTTAAATATGCCACCATCGGGTTGCTGTTTGTCAATATTTCGGTTGGCGGCACGCTTTCCAATTTTGCAGCACCCCCCGTGTTGATGGTTGCGACTCCCTGGAACTGGGATATGGTCTATATGATCGTTCACTTCGGCGGGAAAGCGGTTTTAGGGATCATCATATCTAACATGGTTTATTATTTTCTCTTCCGCAAAGAATTCAACAAATTGCAGGAAAAGTTCACCCTAAGGATATTAAAAGATGAAATCCAACGAAAATATTTAAGCAGTAGAGAGCTTGATGCCGAATTCTACAAAATCGAAGCTGCTGCTGATGAGGAATTGGGATTTGCCCAGGCCATCGATCAACGTCTCAAAGAACTGATCGAAAAAATAAAAAATCGACTGGCAGATCGGTTGAGAGACCGGCATCTATCCAGCATCGTCAAGGAGGGTCTTGACCAATCCCTGGTAAGAGAAGCATTCGAGCAGCGATTTGAAGAGATTCGGTTGCGGGAAATGCGGAAATCACTACCGGGTCTCTTGCCGGAAAATGAACGCCCCCAATTCAGAGACCCGGAATGGGATAATCGCGCTGACCCCGTGCCCGCATGGGTAACACTGGTTCATGTGTTTTTTATGGTCTGGACGATTGCCAATGCACATTATCCGACGCTGTTCATACCCGGTTTATTGTTTTTTCTCGGATTTTCCCAGGTCACAGCGCCATTTCAAAATCGGATAGATTTAAAACCTGCTTTGCTGGTTGGGTTTTTCTTGGGGGGGCTTGTAATTCACGGAGGTGTTCAAGGCTGGTGGATTGCACCGGTTCTCGGCAATCTGGCAGAAATACCGCTCATGTTAGGTGCAACTATCCTAACAGCTTTTAACGACAACGCGGCTATTACGTTCCTAAGCACCCTGGTGCCGAATTTTACCGACGAACTCAAATATGCCGTGGTGGCTGGAGCCGTTGCCGGTGGCGGCCTGACGGTGATCGCCAACGCACCGAATCCGGCAGGTCTTTCGATCTTAAAAAAATATTTTGGCAATGAAGTGTCACCGGCCGGCATCGTTAAATTTGCGCTGTTACCAACGATTGTCATGTTGTGTTTATTTATCGCCTTTCGCTAATGCGCCAGTGTGGTCGGCATTTTCGCATTAGCAACTACGATCGTATCGGCATTTTTCAGCGAGAATCGATGCAAGCTGATCGAAAAGGTCAAGATAAATAGAACCGTTCTATTTCAAACCAGAAACTTATTCCTGGGTTGAGTGGTTTAGCGTTCAAGGTTCCCGGTTAAAGAGCCCTAACCACCGCATCTTAAATAAGTTTTGTATCCATAATGGTGGCAAGGCTTTCCACCCAATGGGTGAAAGCGGTTGGCCCGGTTAGCGTGCTGGAACTTATCCAATATCATGTTGTTATAACCTTTGCACCCAGAACTCTGAACCTGGAACCGATCATTTTAGGTCATACATACTTAAACCAGTCTATCACTCGAAAAGGAGGACGCAATACCATGGCTGATATGAATAAACTTCTTGGCCAGCTGCTTGGCAGCGGTGCGGCTGGCGGTTTTGCCGGGGGGCTGGCCGGCGGACTCGCCAGCAGCATGCTAACCAGCAAGTCCGGTCGCAAGCTGGGCAAAAAAACACTCAAGATGGGCGGAATCGCTGCGGTGGGAGCGCTGGCCTATGCCGCATACCAGCGCTATAGCTCCGGCAAAGGCACTACAGATAGTGCATTGTCTCCAGCTGCTGAGGCGGAGCTCGTCCCGGCTCCGGAAGGCTCGGCATTTATGCCGGCTAAAAGCAATCTGGCGGGACAGGAAGCATTGGGCCTGACCCTGGTTCGCGCGATGATAGCAGCAGCGCGTGCAGACGGGCGACTTGATGCTAAAGAGAGCCGGACTATTTATCAGCGGATCGAGTCTATGGGGCTGAACCCCGAAGACCAGGCTTTACTGGTGGCGGAAATGGGCCATCCGGTTGACATGGATGCGATTGTCCACAGTGCCTCCAGCCCGGAGGTAGCGGCTGAAATATATGTGGCTTCGTTGCTTGCGATCGATGTGGATACTGCTGACGAGAAGTCTTACCTCGCCATGCTGGCAGCACGCCTGGAACTGCCCCCGGAGTTGGTGGCGGAATTGAACCGGCAGGTGGAAGCGCAGGCCAACGCCGACTCCTAAATGATTTAAGTCGTGTATATCCATGCGCACCATAGATAACCGAGTTTATGGATAATTTTACCCTGCACTTTTTCATGCCATTTCATTGCCACAATTCCAGTCTTCTGCCAAGTTGAAGTTCTGAATTGTCCGCCGGATTTGCTCACTCAGGCAGCAGATCCTAAAGATAGCGCATGGTATCGGATCTTGTAACGATGCCGATAACGAGGCCGTTTTCGGTCACCGGAAGACGGCCGATATCATGCTGGATCATCAAGCGGGCGGCCTGCAAGGGACTGGTTCCGGGTTCAATTGTCGCGACATTCGTGGTCATAAATGCCCTCACTGGGGCATTTGACGCCGACTTTTTTTTTGCTTTCCTAAAATCCCTTTTTGATATAATGCCCACAAGCCTGCCTTCATCGAGTACGGGAAGTCCCGTGTGCCCTTTTTCACTCAAAATATCTTGAACCTGTGTCATTTTGATATCGGGAGATACCGACACTACCGGATAGGACATCAGGTCGCTAATCTGAACGGCGGCTTGTTGATCGTCATTGATCAATCGTACAATCATTTGTTCCACGGCACCGGGGTTGACGGATTTAATTAAAGCGGAACCGGCGGCCGGATGGCCGCCTCCGCCCAAGGCGCGCATGATGAGCCCCACATCGAGTCCGTCTGTCCCGCTGCGGCCGATGACAATAAGATTGCATGGATCGATAAGAAGGCTTTGACATTTGGATTGAGGGTTCTGGGCAGCACGGCAACCGCCTCGGGATACAAAATCTTCGCCGCAAATACAGAGGCTGCGGCGTCAAAGTCGGCGCCCTTGTGGGTCGTTATAATCTGCATACAGTGATCCTTTCCTTGAGACTGGCATCATTCAGACGCAATCCCCACATTTTCCTTTTGAGCAATCAGTGTCATCAGTACAAGAAATAAATAACCGGTGATTATCAAATAATGAACAGGCCAGCCAGGCAGGATACGAATGATCCCGACAGTAATAGAGAACTTCTCATGGCTCAGCAGTCCGATATTTTTGCTCAGTTTCTATCACTCTTTTGCGGCAGATTTTAAATCGGTTTTTGAATCGCTTGATGATCGTTCCGCGCCTCCTGCCGATGGGGGTCGTTTCCATAAATTGACGACCATAACTGTCATCGGTGGTACAATCAAACCGGTTATCGCTGCCGTCACCATTATGAGCCCCAGTTCGCTGTAATTGCCGCGTTCAACCACAAATAACCGGTTCAGATATTTGGTGCCAAGGTTGGCGGCCGACAGCGCCAGGTTTGTGAATGCCGCCATGACCGCGAAATAGGTCGCTTTCTGTTCATTCGGCGCTTCCCGTGCGATCCAGGCCAACATGGGAACCATGACCACCTGACCCAAAGGGGAATCGGCCATAATATCGATAATTGCGATGGTCCGGGCCCCGAATCCAAGATGGGTCCCGGTCCAATGGTGCAAACCATGATACATCCCGATAAAAGGGAGCATCATCAAAGCGTTGTAAATGGATAGGAAAACCACAAGGTAGGTGATCGTGCGCCGGCTCATCCAGCATCGCAGAGCAAATAAACCGATAATCGCCAGGATGGACGCGATTTGCCGCAAAGTTCCGAAGAAGGCCTCATCAAATCCGAGGACGTCTATCTGTCACCAGCTGGCGCCGGCGCCGACGCCCGGCATGTCACGGAAAACAAATATAATTATGGCAATGCCGATAATCTCGCGTCTTTTGTCGGTAGCTATATTTTTTAGCAACTGGTGCATGAGATAGCCGATCTTTGAATTCAAACATTCGATCTTTTAAACCTTGGAAATATGCTAAAACACGAATGCTAGCCTGGCAAGTAATCCGAATTGTTTAAGGCATGGCATCATACGATCGAATCAAGGGAACACAGGAAGGGCGGACGACATCATCTGGGATAGGTTTGTGCCGAATATCATGAAAAAAAACGATCAATCGGCGACGGGATAACGGGGGCCTGTATGCCGCCGCCATTCAGATCACCCTGCTGACGCGCCCGGTAATATTGAACAGCTGATGATCGTTCCAGCGCAGGTTTTAGCGTTGACAGCAAACCTCACGGGTCGAAAATTGGCACGCAGCGCAGGCGGGCGATCCATCTTTGGGCAGCGAGCGTCTGTCCTCAATCAGAAACGGATCCAGCAGACGGCGGGCTTGCGATATTTTTTGCAGGTCAACACCCACTTTCCCACCTTTTTTTTCGAGGGCTTTTACCACGTCCTCGGTGGCCACATTACCGGTGGCCCCCGGCGCAAAAGGGCAGCCCCCCAGCGCGCCCACGCTTGAATCGAAGATATTTATCCCGCAAGACCACGAAGCCAGTACATTCTCCACGCCCCTGCCGTAAGTATCGTGAAAATGCATGGCGATCCGGTCGCCTGAAATTTTGGGTAAAAGGAGATCTAAAAGTCTCTTGACCTCGTCCGGCGAAGCCTTTCCGATGGTGTCGGATATCGATACTTCATCTATACCGATGTCGATGAGCTTTTCCACCACACTGATTACGGCCTCCGGCTCTATTTTTCCTTCGAAGGCACACCAGAAGGCGGTTGACACATACCCGCGGATCGGCAGCCGTTCAATATTTGCCCGCTTTGCCACGGGCAGAAATCGATCGATCGATCCTTTGATAGTTGTGTTGATGTTCTTGCGATTGAATGTCTCGCTGGCAGCCGTGAAAACGGAAATCTTGTCAACTCGGGCCTCGATGGCATGGTCAAATCCCCTTTCGTTCGGCACGAGTGCCGAATAGATCACGCCCTCCCTGCGAGAAATTTTACGGAAAACTTCCCGTGCATCGGCCAGCTGTGGTACCCGGCGAGGGGAAACAAAAGCGCTCACTTCAATCTCGCTGACGCCGGTCGCAGAAAGGGCATCTACGAAAGCAACCTTGGCCTCTGTCGGAACGGGGGCCGTTTCATTTTGCAGCCCATCCCTGGGCGCCACTTCAACGATTTTAAGCATTCACAAATTCCTGCGCATGGAGCTTCGGGCGAGTCTCTATCTCTGGTGGGATTCCAGACGGATGAGACTTCGATGGGATTCATCTTTCAGTATTTACAGCATCCCGTCCGGCATCCTTATCAGGCGTGAGCCGAATTTCCGGGAACCGTGCTTATCGACTGTCACATTTAAATGTGCCAGAAGGCATCGTCAATGTCAATGATGATGCCAATCCCCGATCCACCATCAAAAAATTTCCTTTCCCTTAAAACTCAAATTTGCTAAACATATATTTTTGACAGCATACGATGGTATCGAAATATTTGGTATAATACCTGATGCGAACTGATCGAGGTTTTCAGGCTTCATTGAGAACGCGCTAATTCCAATAAAAATAATATGTCAAGGGATATAATCGAGGAGGTAGGACTATGGAAAAGAAAATAATGATCGCTGTTGATGACTCCAGGCATTCCAAAAACGCCGTTCGGTATGCGGCCGGTATCCATGAAGTGCTAAAGGACATGAGCCTTACCCTGATGCATGTTCAACCCACCATTTCACTATATCTGCTGGATGAAGCCAAAAAAAGCCCCAAAGCTTATGCTGAGCTCGAAAAGGTTAATCTTAAAAACACCGAAACCGCCAATCGTCTCCTTGAAGAATATAAGGAGCAGATGATGGCGCTGGGCATCGCTGAATCAGATATTCAGCTTAAGACCCAGCCCCGTATGCTGGGTGTGGCCAAGGATATCCTGGAATTCAGTATGACAGGGCATTTCGATGCTATCATCATGGGCAGGCGGGGGCTGTCAGGCCTGCAAGACGTCTTCCTTGGAAGTGTGAGCGCCAATGTTGTAAACCATACAATCAACACCCCCATATGGCTGGTTGACGAAAAAGGAACTTCAAAAGATATTTTGGTGGCTGTTGATGGGTCGGAAAATTCCTTAAAAGCCGTTGACCATCTGGCGTTGATGACTGCAAAAAATACCGATGTAAAGATATCATTCTTTCATGTGACGCCGAAGTTGAAAGATTTTTGTCCGGTTGACTTCGAGGAAACTCAGACCGAAGCGCTCGAGGAAATCATTCGAAAAGGAGACAAAGAATGCATCGACCAGTTTTTCTCCCACGCCAAAAAAAGACTCAATGAGGCCGGAATCCAGGAAAGTCAAATTAACTTCAAGGTCAGCGAGGGATTGTTCAGGGTCGGCAAAGCGGTGCTGGATGAATATCGGCAGGGAAATTTCGGCACCCTGGTTGTTGGCAGTCGGGGAATGAACAAAAAGTATTTTACCGGAAGTGTCAGCCGGTATCTCATCAACGAGTTCTCCGAAGGTGCCCTGTGGATTGTCCCTTGAGAGTCCCTGAGGGGTGCTTCTGACCAACCGGCTCATTTAAACAGACTCAACAGTTCATTTCTACCTGTGCACTATAAATTAGATTTTTTTATTCAAGGCTAATGCAAGA
>Ga0316189_10006857_pt1 | contig 10835 bp, 7 predicted proteins | sample LowCovwburrow_MG_FD_204930 | JGI IMG/M metagenome (GOLD analysis project Ga0316189, IMG submission 204930) | Coastal sediment microbial communities from Maine, United States - Lowes Cove worm burrow | ecosystem: Environmental > Aquatic > Marine > Coastal > Sediment | place: USA: Maine... | reverse complement strand
ACCTTACGAGACAGGAGTCGAGAAAGAGATTCTATGGCTCTACGCAATAGATTTTTTCCTCTTTTATAAAGGTTTCCTGGTTCCTCATCAGCGTGAAGGCGATACGTGCCAGCTTCCGTGAGAGTATGACCCGAGCAGCGATCTTGCTTAGACCCTTATCCAGTTGTCTTTGGAAGTACTCGGCAAAGCGATGGTATTGACGCGCCGGATAGGCTGCACAGTACAACAGTCGCCGTAACTCGGGTTCACCCCGCTTGGTCAGTTTGCGTCTGCCTTTGAAGCAGCCGGAGTCACGGATGCGTACATCCAGTCCCAGGTAGGAGATGAAGGCATCACTGCCAGAGAAGGCGCCACGGTGGTAGGCAACTACCAGCGCACTGGCATTGCCATGTCCGATACCAGGTATGGAGAGGCAGCTCTGATAGTCTGACCACCAACCGATCTCTTTGATCAGCTTAAGGATCTGGGATTCAATGCGGGCCATCAGGTTCTCGTACTGGGTCAGTAGCCCCTGGATAGACATCTGAACCTCAGCGAAGCTCTGCTGCAGTTGCTGACGACTCTTGACCACTGTCGCACGTCGTAAGATAAGTCCCCACAACCGTTGTGCTCTGGGGTCTCTGGGCTGGAATGGGCGTAGCTGGCCTGCCTCGTGTTCGAGGTAACGAGCCAACAGCCAGGCATCCAATGGATCGGTCTTGTTACGCACATTGACCGCTTCACGGTAGTGCGCCAACTGACGGGGATTGACGAGGTAAACCTCATAGCCCAATGCAAGGGCTTCATCCACCAATGTCAGGTGATAGTTCGAGGTCGACTCGAGGGCGATGCGCACCGGGCCATGGAAGGATTTTAGCCAGGTCCTGATATCGCCTGCTTTATTCGGCAGTCTGGTTGTCTGCCTGGTTTGCCAGTTATATACAACGTGTTGATCCTTGGCAACATCGATTCCCAAGGTGATTTTTGTCACATGATTTGCCACAATAGTCTCCGCGGTAGTTAGTCCGTAAAGCCGGGAAATCACCGACGCTAGCTTGAGGGTATTTGGCTGTTAGTGCAGCTAGATTCCTAATTGGCGTTTATGGTGATGGGATGGGGACGAACTCTCATTCAGTCTGTACCAAAAGGTCAGAAGCGCCACAAGTCCCTCCCATCCCGGCGTCTTTAATCATCCCGAAAAAAGACTGTATTTACCATACAAGCGCCACAAGGATGTGCTCGAGCGCGTCTGGAAGTAAGCTACTGCATAGCCTTGGCTTCCCCAATGATCACTGGTTTTCAAACCCGTGAGTCGTAGCATGGAAACTGTACAGCCACAGCTTCCTGACTGATCAATAGTTTTCAACCTGTGAGCCGTGAACCAAGTCCCCACGCATCCGGTCTCTGTTACGCTACACTTGAACAGGCCCAAATAAAAATCAGGCTATCCAAAGATCAATAAATGACCGGATCAAACAAAATTCATGAATGAACCACAAGCATATCCAATAGGAACTCAAGGCGAAAAATGGGGCGAAGCTGAAAAAGCTGCCTGGCTGGCAGTTCAGCGTATTCAGCGTTCGTATTCCGAGGAGGTATTGTCAAAACTTGAGTTGCTGAAAAATCGTTTTGATATTGTGCAATATGGTGCCTTGTCCTGCTCGCCTGACCGCTACCCGCTTTACCTTGTCAAAACCCGTCGATGGGACACTGGCAGGCCAGCTGTTTTGATTACCGGTGGCGTTCACGGTTATGAAACCTCGGGTGTGCAGGGTGCGATTCGGTTTCTTGAGTCAAAAGCGCTGGACTACGCTTCGCAGTTCAATATCCTGGTTGCACCCTGTGTGAGTCCCTGGGGTTATGAGACCATCAACCGCTGGAACCCGGCAGCGATTGATCCAAACCGTTCCTTTTATGCCGATAGCCCGGCTGAAGAGGCTGCTGCCTTGATGGGATACCTGGTTGCGGAACAGCTTGAGCCAAGCGTGCATATCGATCTGCATGAGACCACGGAAACCGATAACACGGAGTTCAGGCCGGCCCTTGCCGCCCGTGATGCAGTGAAACATGAAAACTGGCATATACCGGATGGTTTTTATACGGTTGGTGATACCGAAAAGCCTGCTGCTGAGTTCCAGGAAGCCATCATCAAATCGGTTGAAAAAGTAACGCATATTGCGCCACCGGATAGCGATGGGAATATTATTGGAGAAGCACTGCAGCAGTGGGGTGTGATTAACTACGCCGCCCGGGCGCTTGGTCTTTGCATGGGTTTTACCAACGCCAATTACGTTACTACAACGGAAGTCTACCCGGACAGTCCGGACGTTAGTGATGAAGATTGTATTAATGCGCAGGTCGCAGCTGTGACGGGCGGCCTGGACTATCTGAGCAATCGTTTGTGATTGGTCGAATGTTTTCTGCCGATAATATCAGCGGACACTTTCAAGCAAAGATAAACCTCGCTGTCATGTAAGAAACATACGCGACCAGGAACGCTGCACCAATCTGGCGGCTCATGATTGTCTTTCCGAAAATAAAGACAGGAATAAGAAGCACGCAAAAAACCAGTGAAGCGAATATGTCGGTGCTACCACCAGCTGGTATGGCCAATGGACGGATGAGTGCGCTAATCGGAAGCACAAACATCGCATTGAAAATATTGGAACCGATAACGTTTCCGACACAAAGATCGGCATTGCCTTTAAGTGCTGCAAATATCGAAGTAACGAGCTCTGGCAGGCTCGTTCCGATCGCAACGATCAACATTCCCACTATCACAGGTGACACACCCATTGACTCTGCCAGATCAGAACCACTGTCAATGGTCATTTGACCGCCAAGTGCGAGACCGGCAATCCCGGCCACGACCAGTATCCAGTCGGTTTTCTTCTTCAGGTGGTGCGCGAGCGGAAGCTTGTCGATGTTAGCGACCAGCGGGTCGTGTTCCTGTCGCAAAAAGTCGAGTACCGTGATGTAAATAAAAATACAGAACAGCAATAACATGATGACCGCATCGGATCGATCCAGCACCGGTGCCGAAGACCGTAGCGGATGATCAAGCGTCATGGCGAATAAGACTGCCGTTGCCAGCAACAACAGGGGAAGCTCCCGCCGAATGATCTTGCCCCGCAGGGCGATGGGTGAAATAAGTGCTGCGGTACCCAGCACCAGCCCGATATTGGCCAGGTTGGAGCCTGTAATGTTGCCAAAGGCCAGGGCCGTTTCGCCATGCACCGCACCAACAATATTGATGACCAGTTCCGGTGCGCTGGTACCAAACGCCACGACCGTCAGTCCCACGACAAGTGGCGGGACACCATAGAGTTCCGCCAAACCGGATGCACCGCGCACCATGCTGAATCCGCCTGACAGTAGCAGCGCCAAGCCTAAGATTAACAGGGTCAGGGTGATAACATGTCTCCGGGCAACTTTAAGAAGAGCATCATAACAAACATTTTTTCTGTCTGGTCGCGATCGATCAAATTGCTCTCCTGAGGATTCAGGTTGGTTATGATAAGGGCTCAACGTTTATAAAGTACATTCCAAAGCCGCGAGGTGCCAGCAATGCAGGTCAAAGAAAAAGCCACTTGGGAAGTTTTACGTGATCACCTTTCGCACGATGACAGACTTGGGCTTAATGAATATCTCTCTGAACTGAGTGGTGAAGACAGTCTACGGGCGTTGATGCGTCTGGGGGCGGATGAGCAGCAACAGGTTTTTGCCAGGCTGACACCAGAATCAGCGGCCGAGGTATTCGAGTTTATCCCTGATGAATCGGCAGGCGACTTGCTTGGAGATTTAAGCCCCGAGGTTGCTGCATCCATCGTCAGCGAGATGCCCAGTGATGAACAGGCCGATGTTTTATCCGAGGTCGGTGAGGATGAACGTGAAGACATCCTGAGACATATGGATGATGAAGACGTCGTTGAGGCGCGGCAGTTGATGGCCTATGACGATGATGTCGCGGGCGGCTTGATGATGAAGGAATACTTCAGTTACCCGAAAATGTTTCGAGCCTCGTCCGTGCTGCATGACCTTGCCGGGCGCGAAGATGAGTATGAGTTAAACCATGTGCTTTACATTTATGTTACCGATCGTGCCGGAAGATTGCTGGGTGTTGCACGTATTCGCGACATCATCGTTGCTGCAAGTGATTCGCGGCTGGTTGATATTCTTCTTCCGGCGATGTCAGTCAAAGACACGACTCCACTGGATGAACTGGAAGACTTTTTCGATGAGAACAATTTGTCAGCCGTTCCGGTGGTTGATAAGGAGAACCGGATACTGGGCGTTGTCCGGCGTCGGTCTGTCTATGATGCGGTAGCAGAGCGTGCCGATGCCGATCATCTCAAGTCCCAGGGTATTGTTGGTGGTGAGGAGCTGCGCGCCATGCCCACCCTGGTTCGTTCACGCCGCCGCTTATCCTGGCTGTCTGTCAATATCGTGTTAAATATCATTGCAGCCAGTGTGATCGCCCAGTTTCAGGATGTACTCAGTGCCGTGATCATCCTGGCGGTATTTTTGCCCATTGTCTCGGACATGAGTGGCTGTTCAGGTAACCAGGCGGTGGCCGTCAGCATGCGTGAGCTTTCATTGGGCATTATCAAGCGTGCTGACCTGTTTTATGTCTGGCGTAAGGAGGTCGTGGTCGGCATCATCAATGGTGTCACGTTGGGTTTGTTGGTTTCAATCGTCGCCTGGGTGTGGCAGGGCAATGGCTGGCTGGGCCTGGTGGTTGGTCTTGCGCTGGCTATCAACACGGTGCTGGCGGTTTCAATCGGTGGGACGGTACCCGTTATTCTTAAGAGTCTGGGGGTTGATCCCGCGGTTGCTTCCGGGCCCATCCTGACCACGATCACGGATATGTGTGGATTTTTCCTGCTGCTTGGCACCGCCTCGTTGATGTTGCCATTATTAACGGGTGTCTGAGTGGACGTCTTGATAGAGGGTTTATGAACTGGAAAAGCATCTGGAGAACAGGTTTGCTTTGCCTGCTATCAGGCTTGGTTTCCCCCCTCTTTGCCGCCTCGCTTTTCGATGAGCACTCACCCCTGGAGATTGAATTGACGGGCCCGGTGTGGTCATTGGTCAAGAACAAGAAAGATCGCGAAGAGATGCCATTCGCACTCAGCGTTGACGGAATGGAGTTCGACATAAAGGTCAAGGCGAGGGGCAATAGCCGGATGCGGGTTTGCGCCTTTCCACCCTTGAGGTTTAACTTCAATTCTATTGATACCGTCGGAACTCCGTTTGAAGGGCAGGACAAACTCAAGCTGGTAACACGCTGTAAAAAAAGTGACAGGTCCGAGGTCGATGTGTTGGAGGAGTACGCTACATACCGGATTTTCTCACTCTTGTCAGATGTCAGTTTTCGTGTGCGTCTTGTGCACTTAACTTATAAGGATACCGATGGCCGTCTTAATAAGGCGTTTAACAGCAGTTATGGCTTCCTTATTGAACCGGTGGAGCATCTGGAATCTCGCGTGGATGGCAGTCTGGCCGAAATTCCTGGTGTTTCTTTAGGGCAACTTGATAAAAATCAGGCGGCTTTGGTTTACGTTTTTCAGTATCTCGTCGCCAATACGGACTGGTCTTTTGTCACGGCGGATACTGACGAATACTGTTGTCATAACATAAAGCTCATCAAGGTCGCCACAAGGTTATTCCCGGTACCTTATGATTTCGATCTCTCGGGAGTTGTGAACGCCAGCTATGCAAAACCCGACCCGTCACTGAAAATCAAGAAAGTCCGGCAGCGTCTTTATCGTGGTTTCTGTACAGATTCAGATGTGTTGCGAGGGGCATTGAGCACACTCTCGTCGAAAGAGGGTGAGGTGTTGGATGTCATAGCAAATCTGCCGCTGCTTAGCGGCGAGGAAAAGCAAATAAAGATCGGATACCTTGAAAAGGTTTTCAGAGAGGCTGACGCTCAGGATGAAATCGTCGAGTCCTTTGAGAAAAACTGTCATCCATGATGGCTATTTCTTCGCCGGGGTATTTTTGCACACTTCTCCTCACCGTTTTGGGTATGCACCACCAGCCCCGGTCAATCAAGCGGAGTGTCGCCCATTCAACGAAGTAACGTGTGTTTAATCGTAAATTTGGACCAGGCTAATTAAACAACCAATAAAGCTTAACGATTTAGCAAGCACATCACATATTGGTTAACCAAAAATACTGACCAATAACACCCAAATGATTCAAAGAAAGGTTAACAAATGGGTTGACAATATAGGAATGGTTGGTTTATATCTTATAGACCTATTATGATCAATTGGATATAGGTTGGAAAAATGCTCGCTGCCACCGGTGGCAGTGAATCTGTTGCCACCGGTGGCAGCTTGATGTATGCTCTGGACCAAGGGGAAATAAATCTCATAATAAAAATAAGTTTCACAATAAATGGATAGACATAAATTTCATAATAAATGGCACGCTTGCTAAGGAGTTAATCAAATGAAATGTCTTCGTAGTACCTCGCTGCTCACACTGGCAGCGACGACTTTAGTTTTATCACCAGCGGCGCTTGCGCAGGATCAAGTAGATGATCCTTCAGCAGGAGATAGTGACGAGCTTACGTTAGAGGAAGTTATCGTTACTGGTAGTGCCCGGCAAGCCCTGGCATCTGCTCTTAATACGAAGCGCGACTCCGATAACCTGGTTGAAGCGATTTACGCGGAAGACATCGGTAAGTTGCCTGACCAGAACCTGGCCGAAGTACTGGAAAACATCACTGGTGTCCAGATTACCCGTCGGGCAGGTGTTGGCACCGGGGTACAGATTCGCGGTACTAATGCAAACCGGGTCGAAGTCAATGGTGTATCCACCGTTGGTTCTGGTTCTGGCCGCAGCGGCATTGATTTTGAGGATGTCAATTCGGCCATTATCGCAGGTGTTGAAGTGATCAAGTCCCCTGATGCGAAAACGATTGAGGGGTCTGTTGGCGGAACGATCAATCTGAAAACGATTCGTCCGCTTATGCTTCCTGAAACCCTGGGCAACATTCGCGTTCAAGCGGAAGATAGCAGTCTTAGCACTAAAAACTGGCAGCCAAGAATATCAGGTGCTTATGGCGATAACTGGGAGACCGGCGCAGGTGACTTCGGTTTCGTCGTCAGCGGTAGTTACACTAAACAGTATGCAGTGTCCTTCCGCCCCCGTGCGGACCGCGACAACATCTCCAGTCCCCCTGGCTCTGATCCCGCTGAATTTCTCGGTATCCAGTTCCTTGTCCAGGAGCAAGAGGAAGATATTTATGAAACCTGGAATGCTGCCACAACCTTTGAGTGGGCGCCTAACGACAACCTGAAATTTTATGTCGACTACATGTATGGTGATCAGACACGAAACCAGAATAGTTACAGGCTCCAGGCATCGGGTGTGAGCGCTTTTAGAAACCAGAGCTATCCTACGGCGTTTGAAACCGTAGATTTCGGTGTGGGCCCCGGTCTGTTTCCGGGGGCATTGGCGGGTACTATAGAGCCAGACCTCGACTTTGATGATGACGATCCAAACCTGCGTTTCTCATCGGATACAGGTTCTCGTGAAACAGACAGTAGTTTATTTGCAATAGGTGGTGACTGGGAAGGTGACAAGTTTGTTGCAAAAATTCAGTACGCGCGCACAAAGTCGACAACGTGGAACCCCAACGTAAGCCCGACGGTGAACTTTATTAACCCCAATTGTCCACTCGATGGAACCAGCAACGATAATTGCGTGCCATTCAGATACGATTTGTCCGGCAAATCACTTTCATGGGACATCAACTATGATTCGCCGTTTGCACCACCGCCTGGCAGCTTGACCAATCCAGCCAATGTTGTTCTGGATCAGGTCATCGTAGGTAACGACTCAACCGATAACTCTGAAGACGCCATTCGCCTGGACTTTACTTACTTCGTGGACTGGGCTGGCTTTCAGAGCCTGGATTTTGGTTATCGCTACAGCAAATCCGAAAGTGAGTTTAATTCCAGAGAGGACCGAATTGGTGGCTTCAGCCAAATGTCCGATAGCCCAAATGGTCTCCTGTTCGAAGAGCTTCTTGTTCCTGGCCCCTCGAACTATGGCCGTGCCGACGGCAGAGACCTGTACCTCCGGGACTTCCTTCTCTTCGATGCGGATCGCATCTTTGATGACCCCGACGAAGTAGTTAGGATTCTTCAAGCAGCCACTCTGGCGCACAATCCGAGTGAGCCTGAAAATGTCGTGCTGGACCTCAGTTCTCAAGAGTCTTCATACTACGATATCAGTGAAGACACTAACGCGTTCTATCTGCAAACAGATTTTATGTGGGGTAAAGTCCGCGGCAACGTGGGTGTGCGTTACCTCGATACTGACATTGATTCAGTCGGTTACGGCCCCGCGGATGACGATGGAAATAGGCAGCTTCAGTCAACCAAGGGTAGCTACAACTTCTGGCTGCCTCGTTTAAACCTCGTTTTCGATGCGACAGACGATCTGCTTTTCCGGTTTGGTTACGGCAAAGATATCAGGCGTCCTAATTTTAACCAGTTGGCGACCGGTTTCCAATTTGATAACCAGGAAAATTCCGTTGTTGCATTGGGTAACCCCGGCCTCGAGCCGGAAGAAGTGAAATCCATGGATCTTTCAGCCGAATGGTATTTTGCCCCGGCAGCGGTGCTAAGCGTCGGTTACTTCCACAAAAAACGTTCCAACATATTTGGTGTACGTTACGAGGGTGCTGAGCTTCTTTCCGATCCAAGTGTTCCTGGTGGTCTCGTCCGGGATACAAACCCATCTTGCCCAGGTGGCGGTATCTATAACCCAATCGTTGTACCTAACATTTTGGGCGATCCGGAGCAGTTGGGAATGTGTGTTGACTTCACAATACCTGGAAACGATCCTGCAACGACCAAAGTGACCGGTTGGGAATTTGCCTTCCAGTACGACTTTTCAGACTGGGAAGACAAGCTGGGCTGGGCATCTGGTTTTGGCGTGATTGCCAACTACACCATTCAGGACTTCAGCGGCGGATCCGACGAGGATTGTACTTCGGGTCGTGGTTTACAAGTCCTTGGGGATGTTTGCATAGAGCGCGGACTGCTTGATTTCTCCAAAAATGCTTATAACCTGACTCTATATTACGAGAAGTATAATTTCTCTGCGAGACTGCGTTACACATGGCGTGAAGGGTTCCGCACACTGGACTTTGGTGGCGGAGCAAATACAAGCGGAAGCAGCACATTCAGCTTCCCTGTTCATACATTGGACAGAGGACAGCTTAATGCCAGCTTGTTCTACACCCTGAGAGATCACTGGCAGTTTGGTGTCGAAGCTGTGAATCTCACCAAAGAGAACATTTATCAACATTGTGTTAGTGAGAAGGGACCTCTGTGTTTCGCGGGTTATCCTGATCGCAGAATCGTTCTCAGTGCGGCCTATCGCTTCTAAAAAGCAAGGCAGTAGCGTTACAAAAAAGGGTGCCATCGAACGATGGCATCCTTTTTTTTACGGCTGGATTTCTTTAGGATACGTGACAAATGAAAATTGGAAACAGATTTAAAATATTCTCGCTGGCCCTTGGCCTGGCGACATCAGCAATGTCGTATGCCGGTGAGCACCCCAACCTGATCCTGACCAGGGCCGGTGTTGAGAAAATCAGGTCGGAGCTTGGTACGGTTCCTCTTTTTGATGCCACGTTGAAGAAGGTCAAGGCAGAGGTGGACGCCGAAATCGAATTGGGCATCGATACCCCGATGCCGATGGATTATTCGGGTGGTTACACGCATGAACGGCATAAGCGGAATTTTTTCGTCATGCAAAAAGCCGGCGTTCTTTTCCAGATCCTTGAGGATGAAAAATATGCCAAATACGTCCGCGACATGCTTTTTCAATATGAAGCGATGTACAAGGATTTACCACTTCACCCGAAGGAAAGGTCCTATGCGAGAGGAAAACTGTTCTGGCAATGCCTGAATGACAGTAATTGGCTTGTGTACGTGAGCCAGGCCTATGACGCCATTTATGACTGGTTATCGAGTGAGGAGCGGGAAATACTGGAACAGAATCTGTTCAGACCGTTTGCCGATCACATTTCCGTAGGCAGTCCCCAGTTTTTCAACCGGGTACACAACCACAGCACCTGGGGTAACGCAGCCGTCGGCATGATCGGTCTGGTCATGGGAGACGACGAACTGGTTCAGCGAGCATTGTATGGAATCGAAGGCGACGATGGCCTGGAGGTGGGAACCAAAGACAACGACGGTGGTTTCATCAAGGTCGAAGGGCAGGAAGTAGGGTTCCTGGCGAATCTCGAGGAACCCTTTTCACCGGATGGTTATTATACCGAGGGTCCTTATTATCAACGCTACGCCATGTACCCCTTCCTGATTTTTGCACAGGGTCTGGATAACGCGAAACCCGAAATGGAGATTTTCCAGCACAAGGAAGGTGTGCTGCTCAAAGCAGTCGATGCACTGTTGAACCTGTCGGACGCGGATGGTGAGTTCTTCCCATTGAATGATGGGCAAAAAGGTATGTCATACCAGGCCAGCTCACTGGTGTCGGCCGTCGATATCGCTTATCACATCGGCGGGCAGAATCCACGGTTGCTGGGTATTGCCGAAGTGCAGGGCCAGGTGCTGCTGGACGACGCGGGCATTGCCGTTGCGACAGCCATTCGCGACGGTAAGGCACAGCCATTCGTGAAAAAATCCGTCAACTTATCCGACGGGCCGGATGGCAAGCAGGGCGGTGTGGCAGTGCTACGCTACGGCAATGAGGATTTAACACTCGTATACAAGTACGCCGCCCAGGGCTTGAGCCATGGTCACTACGACAAGCTCTCGTTTTCTCTTTATGAAAAAGGTGAGGAAGTCCTGCAGGACTACGGG
>Ga0316189_10006856_pt1 | contig 10836 bp, 9 predicted proteins | sample LowCovwburrow_MG_FD_204930 | JGI IMG/M metagenome (GOLD analysis project Ga0316189, IMG submission 204930) | Coastal sediment microbial communities from Maine, United States - Lowes Cove worm burrow | ecosystem: Environmental > Aquatic > Marine > Coastal > Sediment | place: USA: Maine... | reverse complement strand
AAGTTTCCAAGCCCCGGCTTGGTAATGGAAGCTTATGGCGCAGGCCGAACCTTGCTGGAAGCCTACTGGCAGAGTGTTCAACAACCGGGAGAAGGTATTTTTATCGGCGAACCGCTGGCGGCTCCGTTTGACGGATATGAAGTAACGGACCAGCAGGGCAGTATTCTGTTACGTACTCGAACTCTGTTACCAGGCCTGTACCGGCTCTCGCATGCAGAAAACCCGATCGGACCTTACCGGACTCTGCCCGGTTTTATAAAAGTCGCTTACCACCAGCGTGAAATCACGCTTCCCAAATCAGGGCCGGGTTATTACAGGCTGGAACCCGTCAGCATCGCCAGCCAGCCAACGCATACCCGGCAAAAACCGGGCGCTGCCCGTTCAGACGCTACTCGAACGGATGGCGTTTGATAATGGTCTCTTCACGATCGGGACCCGTGGAAACAATATCAATCGGCGCACCACAAAGTTCTTCGACCTTTGCCAGGTAATTGACTGCTGCCTGCGGCAGTTTATCCATGGACTTCGTACCGACGGTGGACTCACTCCAGCCCGGCATCTCGATCAATACCGGCTCACACTTTTCAAACAGATCGGCACCCACTGGCGGAATACCGATCTCCTTGCCGTCGAGTTTGTAGGCGACACAAATCTTGACCGTCTTCATGCCATCCAGCACGTCCAGCTTGGTGATGCACATGCCGGTTACACTGTTGACCTCCAGCGAACGGCGCAAGGCAACGACATCCAGCCAGCCACAACGCCGCTGGCGGCCGGTAGTGGCGCCGAACTCATGACCTCTCTCACCCAGATATTTGCCGTCATCGTCAAACAGCTCAGTCGGGAACGGACCGGCACCGACCCGTGTGGTATAGGCTTTGACAATACCCAGAATATAATCCAGTGCACGCGGGCCGACGCCGCTGCCGGCGGCGGCGCCACCTGCAGTGGTCGTTGATGAGGTCACATAAGGATAGGTACCGTGGTCGATATCCAGCAGCGCACCCTGCGCACCTTCAAACATAATGCTCTTGCCTTCTGCACGCAGTTTATGCAGGACGCCGGGAACATCTTCCACCAGCGGTGCTATCTGTTCAGCCTGCGCCAACGCCTCATCGAGCACTTTCCGGTAATCGACGGGTTCCGCCTTGAAGTAGTTTTTCAGGGCAAAGTTGTGATATTCCATCACTTCAGCCAGGCGCTCCCTGAAATGGTCGGGGTCGAGCATTTCCCCCAGGCGTATGCCGCGACGTGAAACCTTATCCTCATAGGCAGGACCGATACCGCGACCCGTGGTACCGATAGCCTTCTTGCCGCGAGCCGCTTCACGCGCCTGATCCAGTGCGATGTGGTAGGGAAGAATCAATGCACAGGACTCGCTGATACCCAGTCGCTCACGGGCCGGCACACCTCTGGCTTCCAGCATCTGGATTTCTTCCAGCAGGGCTGTCGGCGACAACACGACGCCGTTGCCGATCAGGCAACGCACACCGACGCGCAGTATGCCGGAAGGAATCAAATGCAGGACTGTTTTGTTACCGTCTATGACCAGCGTATGACCGGCATTATGACCGCCCTGAAAACGCACCACGGCCGAGGCGCGATCCGTTAACAGATCGACAATCTTGCCCTTGCCTTCGTCACCCCACTGGGTGCCGATCACTACCACATTCTTACCCATCGAACTTCAACCCTGTCAGTTAAAACGTGCTACCCACATGAAAAATCCTGTCACCACAAAGGTGCGAGCAAATCGTAAACAGGATGGACGCCCCCCTTTACGGGACACGCTGTAAATACCTCCCTGTACGCTTGACGGCAGCATCCCTGCTGCCGACGGTACTGCAGAGGCCTGGCCGGCCAGTCAACGCACTCACTGAGCCGTTAAAGACTCCACCACCCATTCCGAGCCATTCCAGCGCAACACCCGTTCGCAACCCGTTTCCGCAACACTACCCGCCTGGCCGGGCAGTTGCTGTATCACGGCCTCACCTTCGGCCCGCAATGCCTGCACCTTGTCTGACAGTGCAGCATCACCCTCGGTGGGCGCCAGTATGGCACCGACCGCCGGTGGCCAGCTGCGGTGGCCCAGCTGCATTAATGTGCGCAGATCGGTGCTGAACCCGGTTGCGGGGCGGGCCCGGCCGAACACTTTACCAATCTTGTCGTAACGTCCACCACGTGCAATTTCCTGCCCACGATTTGCGACAAAGGCGGCAAACACGGCCCCGGTATGGAACTGGTAGCCGCGCAGTTCTGCCAGATCAAAGTGCAGCGACAGCTGTGGCAGTCGCCGTTGTGCGAGACCTGCAATTCGGACCAGGTTTTCCAGTGCCGATTGCACCGCATCACCGCTACCCCGTAACAATGTCTGTGCCCGCTCCAGCACTTCTGCACCACCGTTCAAAGTCGCCAGACCTGCGAGTCGCTCACGTTGTGCTGTCGACAGGTCCAGCCGCAGCAGGAATTCATTGATCTCAGGAATTGCCTTGCGCTGCAGGGCCTCAAACAGCAATGCCTCCTGCTCCTGATTCAGACCGGCATCATGGGCCAGGCCACGGTATATACCGACATGACCCAGGTCGATATAGACATCTTCGACACCGCATAGCGCCAACGTGGCGACCATCAGCCCGAGAATTTCGACGTCACTTTCGGCCCCGGCGTGGCCGAATAACTCGGCGCCGACCTGCATCGGACTTCGTGAGCCGGCAAACCCGTCAGGAAGCGTGCGCAACACAGTGCCCAGATAACACAAACGGCTGGGTGCCTGCTGTTGCAGACGGTGCGCATCAATGCGGGCCGCCTGCGGCGTCATGTCTGCACGCAACCCCAGCAGACGCCCGGAAAGCTGGTCAATCAGCTTGAAGGTCTGCAGGTCCAGATCATGGCCGGTGCCGGTGAGCAGGGAATCCAGATACTCGATAAATGGCGGCTGGATCAGCTGGTAACCCCAGCTGCGGTAGAAATCCAGCAGGTCACGGCGCAACTGTTCCAGTTGCGCGGCCTGTTCGGGCAACAGATCTTCAATGCCTTCCGGTAATAACCAGCGATTTTTACCATTCATCGGTTAATGCACCAAATACAGTAATGCCACACCCGCCAACATGCTGATCAAGCCCGCGATATGCATACTGCGATTATCCATCTGTATCAATGTCACCAGCATACGCCGCAGGGTGTCAGGACTGAGAAACGGCACAATGCCCTCCAGTACCAGCATCAGCGCCAACGCCACCCATAAATCGTTCCACATCGGCTTTACCAAAAAAAAGCCGGGCGACGGTTCATCGCCCGGACTTGGTGTATGCGCTCAGGCCCGACCTGACTGTCTACTGCCCGCCCTGGTTGAAATACTCGAAAAACTCGCCATCGGGTGCCAGCAGCATCAGATCATTACTGCCGTCGAAACTTTCCTGATAAGCGCGCAGGCTGCGAAAGAAGGCGTAGAATTCCTTGTCCTTGCTAAAAGCCTGGGCATAAATCTCGGCAGCCCGCGCATCACCCATACCACGCGTCTGTTCAGCCTCACGGTATGCCTCGGCGATAAGAACCTGGCGCTGACGATCTGCGCCAGCACGGATTTTTTCCGCCAGCTCGGCACCCTGTGAACGAAATTCCTTGGCAACTCGGGAACGCTCCGCCTGCATGCGCCGGTAGACTGAATCACTGACCTCGGAGGGCAGATCGACGCGTTTTACCCGCACGTCAACAATCTCGATACCGATCTGACCGGCCTGCGCGCTGGCGGCTACGGTGAGGTCCTTGGTGATCGTGTCACGTTCCTCAGACACCACCTGGTTGACCGTGCGCTTACTGAATTGTCCACGCATGCCATCCTTGACGATCTGCTCCAGCCGCTGACGGGCGTTGCGTTCATCACCCATGACCGCCGTGTAGAAACGCTTTGGATCGGCGATCCGCCACATCACAAAAGAGTCCACGATGACGTTCTTCTTTTCCACGGTCAGAAAACGCCCTGGATCCACATCCAATGTCAGAATCCGCCCGTCAAACTTGCGCACATTGTTAATAAACGGAAACTTGAAATGCAGCCCCGGCTGGACGTCGGTTTTAACGATCTCACCGAGCCGGAACAGGATAGCTTTCTCCCATTCCGCAACCTGGTACATGGAGAACGCGCCGGTCACCATTACCAGCAGCGCCAGAACCACAATAAAACCCATGCGATTAGCCATTACCGGCCCTCCCTTGATCGGCGCGTAGATCGGCCGGCCTGTTCGTCCGCCGTGCCGGCCTGTGATTCGTTATCAGCGCTGTTACTGCCGGGGAACTGGCGCCCACCGGGTGCCTGCTTCATCAGCTGGTCGAGGGGCAGGTACATCAGGCTGTTGGCGCTCTCGCTGTCCACCAGAACAACGCCGGTTCTGGCCAGCACCGACTCCATGGTCTCAAAATATAAACGTTTGCGTGTGATCTCCGGCGCCCTCGTATATTCCGTTAACAGCTGACTGAAACGGCTGGCCTCACCCTCAGCCTTGGCAATCAGGGCTTCCCTGTACGCCTCGGCTTCCTGAATCTGGCGCGCAGCAGCACCGCGCGCTTTCGGGATAATGTCGTTGGAATAGGCCTCGGCTTCGTTCTTGAGTCGCTCCTTATCCTCGCGCGCCTTGATAGCGTCAGAGAATGCAGCCTGAACCTCTTCCGGAGGCTGCGCATCCTGCAGGTTCACGTCGGATACCAGCAGTCCGCTTTCGTACCTGTCGAGTATTCTCTGCATGACGTCCTTGGTCCTGCTGACCACCTCGGCACGCCCTTCTTTGAGAACGAAATCCATTTTACTCTGGCCGATGACTTCCCGCACCGCACTTTCCGCCACCTGCTTTAGGACTGAATTGGGATCACGCACATTGAAAAAATACCTTTTTGGATCACCGACCTGGTACTGCACTGCCAGTTTGATATTGACGATATTCTCGTCCTCGGTAAGCATCAAGGCTTCGCGCGGCACCGCCACCGAACTCTGTCCGGCACCACCGGACCGATAACCGATTTCCACAAAACGACGCTGCTCGACGTCAACGATCTCCACCTGATCGACAGGATAGGGAATGCGCCAGTGGGGGCCGGGCATGGTGATTTCGTTGAAAGCACCGAAACGCATTATCACGCCCTGTTTACCGGCATCGACGATATAAATGCCCGAAAACAGCCAGACTACCGCCGCGATCCCGGCAATGAGCCCGATTCCGGTAAAACCGGCACCGGGACCGCCACCGCCACCACCGCCGCCGCTTTTTTTGCGGCCACCAAACAATCCGCCCAGTTTGTCCTGCATTTTACGCACGACTTCGTCCAGATCCGGCGGGCCCTGGTCACCGCGACCACCCCAAGGATCCTTATTGTTACCGCCTCCCGGCTCGTTCCAGGCCATGTTTGACTCCGTAGCGTGGGAAAAATTAAGTGATTATCAAGAAACCAAGGATGTGAATTCTAGGGAGCTTGGGCTGCGCTCGCAACATCAAACGGCTCCCGGCTGGCGTAAAGGGCATATTGCAGTCCCTCACGCCGGTACAAGGCTTCGAGTTCGCGCTGGCTGATTCGCACCTCCAGCCACCAGCCGCCCGACTCATCCGGGACATCCTGCAATATCCTGCCGGTCTGGTAGATGGCCGCCCGCAAACGCCCCGCGCTGGCGGGTAACTGCAACCAGCCTTGCAGCTGGTCGGGCAGAAAAAACTCTCCCAGCGCCTGCTCCAGCACGTCGAGGCCTTCGCCGGAGCTTGCCGAACACCACAGGCGGGTGATCCGCCCCTGAACATCGCGTAACAGGCGCGGCGGTTCGGCGCTCAAATCGATCTTGTTGTACACCAGGATCTGCGGGACGGCATTGGCCCCGATCACATCGAGTACTTCGTTGACCTGTTCAATACGCGTGTGTCGCTCCGGATCATGGGCATCGACCAGGTGCAGCAGTAAATCAGCCTCCAGGGTCTCTTCCAGGGTGGCGCGGAACGCTGCCACCAGTTCGTGCGGCAGCTGGCGCACGAAACCGACTGTATCGGCCAGCACCAGGTCGCCGAATCCCGGCAGGCTGAAACGCCTCAGGGTGGGATCTAGCGTGGCAAACAATTGATCGGCCGCATACACATTGGCATTGCATAAGCGGTTGAAAAGCGTTGATTTTCCGGCATTAGTGTAGCCCACCAGGGAGACTGTCGGCACATCGGCGCGCTCACGGGCGCGCCGCCCCTGGGCACGCTGGCTACGCACTTTGTCCAGTCGCTTATGGATCCGTTTAATGCGCTGACCGAGTAAACGCCGGTCGGTTTCCAGCTGGGTTTCACCCGGGCCACGCAGGCCGATACCGCCTTTCTGTCGTTCCAGGTGAGTCCAGCCACGCACCAGACGGGTCGACAGGTGTTTGAGCTGGGCAAGCTCAACCTGTAGCTTGCCTTCAAAAGAACGCGCGCGCTGGGCAAAAATATCCAGGATCAATCCGGTTCTATCCAGCACCCGGGCTTGCAACAGCTGCTCCAGATTACGTTCCTGGCTGGGGCTGAGCTCATGATTGAAAATCACCAGCTGGGCATCTTCCGCGCTCAACTGGTCACGGATTTCCTCTGCCTTACCCGAACCGACGTAGAAGCGGGGATCCGGTGCAGTGCGGCTGGCCGTGACAGTGGCAATGGCTTGTGCACCGGCAGACGAGGCAAGATCGGCAAACTCCAGCAGATCTTCGGGATCTGATTCACCGGGAAAATCGACGTGAACGAGAACCGCCCTCTCGCCACTTTGGGGCCGTTCAAACATAGTCTGGATGATATGCCGCAATCGGACTCAAATTTCGATTCCGGACAAACACCGTGGTATCAGGCGTTACCCGGCTCAGCGCCGTTACTCCCTTCATCGCCAGTCGCCAGTCGGACATTACGCGCCGGCACCACAGTAGAGATGGCATGTTTGTACACCATCTGACTGACACTGTTTTTCAACAACACCACAAATTGATCGAAGGACTCAATCTGGCCTTGTAATTTAATGCCATTTACCAGGTAAATAGCCACTGGAATACGTTCTTTACGGAGTGTATTCAGAAAGGGTTCTTGTAACGACTGCCCTCTAGCCATGTCATTTCTCCTTTTTCTCGTAACGTGTACCAAGTTCGTTCTCCTGCCGGGATCACTAGTACTTATTTAAAGTGAGCACATGTCACAAAACCGCATCCCTTGCGGTTAGCTGTTTTGGCATCCCGACAAAACTATAGCACAGTCAAGTGGCTGCTGCTCCAGTTCTGTTTATCAAAAAACGGATACGGGCCACGGCATTTTCCCTGAGCGGGTCAATCCAGTGGCACTCAGATTCACTGCGGAGCCAGGTCAGTTGCCTTTTTGCATACTGCCGGGTAGCGATAACGGCGCGCTCGACCCACTCTTCCTCCGAGAGCTCTCCCCCCAGGTACTCCCAAGCCTGGCGATAACCTACAGCCCGCATCGATGGCAATCCTGGATTGAGATCACGACGTGCTCGTAAACGCTGCACCTCATCCAGAAAACCCTGCGCCAGCATGAGTTCGAAACGCTGCCGGATACGTTCGTGCAGTACTTTCCTTTGTTCCGGCGCCAGTATTATTTTCAGGAACCGGTAGGCCGGTGGTGCCTGCCGCCCGGCGGCACAGAGCTCGCTCAGCGGTAAACCGCTCAGCTCATAAACTTCCAGCGCACGCTGGATGCGTTGCGGGTCATTGGGATGAATACGAGCTGCCGACTGTGGGTCGACCCGGCGCAGACGGGTATGCATGGCCTGCCAGCCTTTCTCCCGCGCTTCGGCCTCGAGCTGCGCCCGCACCCCACTGTCGGCACCAGGGAGATCAGAAAGGCCCTGTTGCAGGGCCCTGAAATAGAGCATGGTACCGCCGACCAGCAATGGCGTATTGCCGCGAGCACGAATCGCTTCCATTTCACGCAGCGCATCGTCGCGAAATTCAGCCACGGAATAGACCTCGGACGGATCCCGGATATCGATGAGACGATGTGGCGCCATTCGCAGTGTTTCGGCGTCCGGTTTGGCCGTACCAATATCCATACCGCGATACACCAGCGCCGAATCAACGCTGATGATTTCCAGCGGTAAACGCTGAACGAGTTCCACCGCGACACCGGTTTTACCGGAAGCGGTGGGGCCCATTAAAGCGATTGCCAGAGGTCGATGAACACGGGTAGCGTCCTTCACGATTGTAATGGCGTTACCGGCCGCGTAGAAACAGGGCATCCAGCTCCTGCAAACCGATCTGTACCCAGGTTGGGCGTCCGTGGTTACACTGACCGGAGCGCTCGGTTCGTTCCATATCGCGCAACAGGGCATTCATTTCCTGACTCGTCAGACTGCGATTGGCGCGAACAGAGCCGTGGCAAGCCATGGTCGACAGCAACTCATTGATGGTTTCTTCAATCCGCCGGCTGCGTCCGTGGCTGTGACAGTCCGACAGCACATCACGCACCAGCATCTCGATATCAACGTCAGACAACAGCGCCGGCACCTGCCGCACCAGCAACTGTTCAGGGCCGTGGCGGTCAATCTCAAAGCCCAGCGTGGCAAACCATGCCTGCCGCTGCTCCGCCTCATCGGCTTCAGCGCGGCTGACGGCCAGCGTTAGCGGCACCAGCAAAGGCTGGGAACGGATGCCATCTTCCTGGTAGCTGCGCTTAAGGTGCTCGTAGCTGATTCGCTCGTGTGCGGCGTGCATATCCACCAGCACCAATCCCTGTTCATTCTCGGCAAGAATATAGATGCCTTTGAGTTGCGCCAGCGCAAAACCCAGCGGCGGGACAGTTTGCTGTTCGGCCTGAGTCTCAGCCTGTTCAAATACCGCTGCCGTTGCAGCAGCAGGCACACTGCCATGCAGACGCCGGTAGTGGCTGAGCTGCTCATTGACCTGTAACGGCATTCCGCTTTGTCGATGCTGCTGACCGGAAGTGTAAACCGACGCTGGCAGAGGATGTGCCGGCCCGGGCTCGGTCTGAGCCACAGCAGGCCGTAGCTCAGCCAGTACCTGATGTACCGTTCGAAACAGAAAATCATGCACCAGCCGCGATTCACGAAAACGCACTTCGTGTTTGGCCGGGTGCGCATTGACATCCACTACCGCCGGATCCAGTTCCAGGTACAGCACAAAGGCCGGATGACGGCCGTGATAGAGCACATCCTGGTAGGCCTGGCGTACCGCGTGCGCCATCAGCTTGTCACGTACTGCGCGCCCATTGACGAAAAAGAACTGCAAATCGGCCTGGCTGCGTGAAAAGGTCGGTTCAGCAATCCAGCCGTACAGACGCAAGCCGGCGGCACTATGGTCGAAGCCGATCAGCTGCTGCGCAAACGGCTCGCCGAGCAGCACTTTCAGCCGATCAAGCTGTTGCGCCTCGCTTTGAGCCGGGTGCAGGTGATATAGCACTTTGCGCTTGCGGCGCACTACCATTTCAATGTCCGGACGGCTCAAGGCAATACGCTGAACGACACTCTCGATGTGTTTCTGCTCGGTATTTTCAGTACGCAGAAACTTACGTCGTGCCGGCACATTATGAAACAGGTCCCGCACTTCGATAGTGGTCCCCGGCAGATGCGCTACCGGTTCAGGATCAGCGGTTCTCTCTCTGCCGTCACCCTGCACCTGCCAGCCACTGGTCTCATCATCGCTGCGTGACTGTACAAGGAGACGCGAAACCGAGGCGATACTCGGCAACGCCTCGCCACGAAATCCCAGACTGACGACACGTTCCAGGTCCTCCAGCGAAGCGATCTTGCTGGTTGCATGACGCGACAAGGCCAGCGCCAGATCATCCCTATGAATGCCGTGTCCGTTATCCCGCACCCGGATCAGGCGCTGGCCGCCCTCTTCGAAATCGATTTCGATTTTTGATGAACCGGCATCCAGACTGTTTTCCAGCAACTCCTTAAGCACCGAGGCCGGGCGTTCCACCACCTCACCGGCGGCAATCTGATTGATGAGCTGAGGTTCGAGCGGGTGGATGCGCATTTGCGCAGTTTAACGTGAAATGCACCCTCGCGGGTAACCGAACCTGGCCTGTACTGAACGAGTAGCTTGGGTGGCCTTAGCAACATAACCTGCCCTGAACTTTGATACTGGCCTGCTAACCGCCCCTGGAAGGAATGGCCAGCACTTTGCCGACCAGCAGTCGGTCGTTTGTCAGCTTATTGGTGGCGCGAAGAGAACTCATGCTCACCCCGTAAGTTTGTGCAATATGGCTCAGGGTATCGCCACGCCGAATCACATGGCGACGTGAACTGGACTGCGCCACCAGGGTGCCGGGCGGTGGATTAGCGGTGAAGTAACTGCGCACCCCTTTCATAATGGCAACTGCCACCTTCTGCTGGTGCCTGGGATTTTTCAGCTTTTTTTCCTCAGCCGGGTTGGAGATATAGGCGGTCTCGATGAGCAGCGAGGGAATGTCCGGAGATTTCAGTACCACGAAACCGGCATGCTGAACACGTTTCTTGTGCACCTTGCCGAGCCGCCTCATCTCAGTCAGCACCTTGTCAGCCACCTCGTTGCTGGCTTCCAGGGTTGCTGCCTGGGCCAGGTCAAGCAACACTTCCGCCAGAAGATCGTCCTTGTCATCCAGACTGACGCCCCCCACCAGATCGGCAGCGTTCTCACGCGCTGCCAGCCAGCGCGCCATTTCCGAGGAGGCCCCACGTCGTGAAATCACAAACACGGATGAGCCCTGCACACGACGATCCCGAAAAGCATCGGCGTGAATGGAAATAAGCAGGTCAGCCCGGTGTTTACGCGCCTTTTCGATACGCTTGCGCAAGCCAATATAATAGTCACCATCGCGGATCAACACGGCTCGCATA
>Ga0316189_10006855_pt1 | contig 10838 bp, 5 predicted proteins | sample LowCovwburrow_MG_FD_204930 | JGI IMG/M metagenome (GOLD analysis project Ga0316189, IMG submission 204930) | Coastal sediment microbial communities from Maine, United States - Lowes Cove worm burrow | ecosystem: Environmental > Aquatic > Marine > Coastal > Sediment | place: USA: Maine... | reverse complement strand
CCAATGGAAGCTCTGCCAACAAGGTAAATTCGCCGCCATCTACCCGGCGGTAGAGCTTCCATTGGCGTGTGGTCGGTGTCGTATGAATCGCGATGGAGATGGGGTAGATTTCTCCGCTGGCGGTATCCACCGCCACATGAGGACCATCACAGGTGCCTAGCTTGCGTTCGGTCGTGCCAGCAACCCCTTGAAAGCGCACGAGCAGGGCCGTATTGGGGGGCGGAGCCTCGGTCACCTGTTGGAAGGCATCATTTGAAGGAACACCCTCGGAGGAACCCATGCGGCAATACACGCTGAAATCAGGATCCTGGTCCACACTCAGGTGGTAGTAATAGTCGACGTGGGCTGCATCCTCCGGGAAATTGATACGGGCCAGAAAACCAGTATCCGGGTTGTTCAGGTAGAACTCGGCCCAGATAGGCCCTGCCTGTTGCCGCTCGGCCCGAAAGACATAGACATAACGGCTGCCACGACCGCCTTCCACATCCACATCCGTCATACAGCTGACGCTGTTGCCGCTGAAATCGGAGGCGGTGAGGGTCAAGGTATAATTCCCCGGAGTGACCGGTGTGTAAGGGGCCAGTTCCTGGGAAATGGTTACCCCGCGCTCGGGACAGTCATCTTCCGCCTTTACCTGATCCCGCAGGTCGGGAATAAAACCCATGCTGGGGTCGTCCTCGGGCAGGCCCAAACTGGCAAAGAAAGCCTGCACCTGGCCATTTGGGTTGGTGGTCATGGTTGCGCATTGAATATCGATGGTACCCGTGGGTCCCGACGGGCCTTCCCGGTCGCGCAAAACACCATACACGGGGCTGCTGTGGCCACTGTAATTGGCTGTACATGTCGCGCAGTTGCCCTCATCGATCGCCCGAACCGTATACCAGTAGGTTGTGTTGGCATTCGCAGGCATGTGCGGCGCACCGGTTCCGTCGTCGCGATAACTGATTGTCTGCAGGCCGGGCTCGTGGTCAATGGGACCCGCGATGAGGTTGAAACCAGGATCGTTGGTATGGGCCAGGTATTGATCCGGCGTTTCCCAGCGGTAGACGTAATAGGCTGCGGCACGGTCATCGGTATTGGCCGCGTCGTTTTGTTGCCAGGTCAATAACAGGCGTTGGTCGCCATTACCACCCAGGAATCGATAGTCATTGGTGACCGTCAAACCGCGTGGGCGGTCGGGTGGCAGCCTGTCGCAGATGCTTACGTAGAGGCCCTCTGAAACCAAGCCGTCATTGCCAAGTACGTCGCGTGCACTGGCAAAGTAATAGTACTCACTGCAGGCTTGAAACGGCATGCCACCGAAAAAACGTTGATTGTCGTCCACGATAAAACTGGTGTCATCTTCACTGGAGGTCACATTTGAGGCCGAATAGTCGCCAACCGCCAGCACGGGTGCATTGTTGACACGTACCACCTCATCGCCACCTGAGGCAGCAAGCAAAACCAGGGTTTCGGCAGGGGGTGGGTTGATATGGAAAAATTGGGCCTCGGCAAAGTCTCGGGTCATCCGATACAGGTTGAAGCCGTGCTGAAGAGGGCTCAGGCGGCGCAAATCGTCTGGTACCACCCAGCGCAGGGCCACATTGAGATGTCCCTTGCCGCTATTGCGCATTACTTCGAAAAGGTTCTCCGGGGCTGGCAAAGGTGGCGCCGGATTGGCCGGGTCAAGACTCACCCGCCCCAAGACGCGACCGTCTTCTCCAGTCACCGGATCCAAAATCCTAAGCTCGTAAGTGGTCAGGCCGCCAAGCGGTTCCGTCCAAGCCAGGCCCATGGCCAGGTTGATGCCGGGATGGCCGCGCCCCATAAACAGCATCCGGTTGTATAGCTCGCTGTCGTTGCGGGCGCCCTGTAGGACCACCGAGAGTTTTTCTTCGGGAGTGAGGGGATGATTGTCTTCGACCAAACCCTCGAACATCTGGTCGAGTTGATCTTCCAACAGCACCAGATCTGCACCCAAATGCTTCGAGTTGTCCAGGTGGACAGCCAGATGCGCTGGATGGTCGCTCCAGGCCGTCTCGCCCAGCTTCGTGTAAGGGCTTGAGGAGGTCGGATCTCCTGGTTTTCCATAGATCCCAAACCGGAGACCCGCCAGTTTCTCCGGGGTCGTGGCTTGCCAAAGGAGATAGGCCCATGGTTGGCCCGAGTCGTCCACATGGGTGATGCCCACGGTATAGCTCATACCTTCGTCTTGGGCTCTTAAAAACTGGGGCAGCAGAAGGAACAAGATAATGATGTGGGATGTACGGCTTTTATTCATGGTGATTCACTCCGCGACCCTTATTTTTCGACCGTAATCGATTTTTTGAATTTGATGCAGAACCAGCTGCAGGCACCTATCTTGCCCGTTACCGTACCGGTACCTTTGAAGCGGAACTCAGAGCCCCGCTTGACGCCCACAAGCACCAGGTCACCCCGAACGCTCACCACGCAAATGGCTTCTCCAGAGATGCCCAATTTCATCTTGCCCACATAGGTCGGCCCTTCGCTGAAGTAGCCCACGCCGATGCCGGCGCCTGCCTTGAGCCGCAGCAGGCAGCCGAAATCAAAAATGGGTATCCAGGCCTCTCCGTAGAGGTAGGCGCCGGAAAATGGCGGATCGCCAATGATGGAGGCCACGTCTGAATCGACCACCGCCAACGGCTCCAAGGTGCATGTCTTGCCAAAAAATGCGCCGATAGCCGCTTCCACGCCATCGAAGGTTGCGCGTGCCCTGGCGGCCAGGAATGCTTCCTGCTCACCTAGGGCCAGGGCGGCGCCAAACTCTGTAATGGTGAAATTCTCAAAGGATATTTCCCCCTCCACCATGTCAAAACCGCCGCCGATGCCCACCAATTTCACACCCGATCCGGTGTCGAAGGTGGCCTTGGCGTAGATATCTGCCTTGATGTCGGAATCACCCCAATTGATGGGCACGTGGTTGGCTCCGATTACGACCTCGTTGATGGTGCCGGCTGCGCCGGTGTAACAAGCATTACCACTGCCCTCAGCATTGAGTTGTTTGATTTCAATAAAACCATCAAAATCCATTTTCTTAGGCACCGACCATTCCAAGTGGGCGTCCATCCGGGCATACCTGATGGCATCCCCCGCAATATGGGCATAACCCGTCAGTCCGCCCGCGCCCACCACATCGTTTAGATCGTCCAGGAAGGGAATGAGTTGCTCATCCAACTCCTGCAATGCCGAAGTCAGGAGGTCGCGAACGATTTGATTGAGTTGGGCAAACACATTGTCGATACCCTGGCAGATGGCACTGTTGGTGTCTTGCAACAATTGTTTGACGAGCCTTTGCAACCGCGTGCCGATTTCGGAACTGTAGAATGCGTCCTTTATTTCGGCCTTTATGCGTGTCTTAAATGCTTCCGCACTATATTCGGTGAAGGGCGAGCCCGCGTGTTTGGTGAGTTCTTCCATCTCCGTGAAGAGGGTTTCGAGGGCCTGATCAGCATTGCTGACCACCATGTTGATTTCATCGTTCATCTGGGCCAGTTGGTCGGATAAGTTCATGACGAATTCCGAGGCTGGACCCAAATATTCGCTGCGAATTTCACCCAGGATCGCCCGGAACTCCAATAACCGCTCGGCGAGTTTTTTGAGGGTGGGTTTGGCATCTTCCAGAACCGGTCCCATGAGATCGTCGATGAGCCGACCAAGAATCGCCGGATCGATGCCCACATCCTCTTCCCGAAGCAGGCGTTTGAGCAGTTCCTCTGCAAGCGCCACATCAATGTCGCCGTTCTCATCGCAGACGAACAATCCCCGCGTGTCGGAGAGAATGCGGCCCTCCGGGTCCTTGAAGGAGCGAGTGAAGGCCTCGAGAAGCTGTTCGGCCTTCTCCAGATATGCATCGATCTGCGCGAGTAGCCCGGCAACGTCGTCGACCGTGCCGATTACATTTCCCAACAGCCCGAGCAAACTTACATCGGCGAGGCAAGCTTGGCCGGCACCTGTTTCCCCTGTGAGATAGCAGGCTACTACCTCGGCATAGGCAGTGCGCCACTGGTCAAACGGCAGCAGTTCGTTTTCCGGCGTATATGCCGCAGCGTCCTCGTAGACCTCGCGCAGGCTTTGGTAGAGATCATCCAACAACGGGTCCAATAACTCGTCAAGTATGGGATCAAACAGGTTTTGGACTTTGTCGGAGAGCAGCTCCGACATGGCTTCCTTACCTTCGTCAACGACCGCACGGAAGGGGCGGAACAATGTGTCTTCGGCTAATTCGGAGGCCAAGTTAGCTAGCGAGAGTTGCGGTACGCCATCCCAACTCAGGCCGAAACTGAGTTCAGCCTGGCTCGCGCTCAGGAAGGACAGGTCGTGCTCGGTATCGACAATCAGCAACCGGTCTTCGTGGGCACCCATTGAGGAGAAGGAGCGCTTGAAATCAGACCATTGCAGGGGGTAATCGAAATCCACCACACCCAGCCATTTTTGTTGGGCGCGGGGCAGGTAGTCTTCGCTGCCGCTGTTGCGGTACTGCTGCACACTTGCACCCGCATAACCCTTGTGATCTGAGTCGAAACGCGCTGATGTAAAAAAATTATCCACTTCTGTCCCATAGCCATGATTGGGCCAACCGCCCATGAGGTGCAATGGGGCGATGGTGCTGTCTCGATCGCCACTGGTTTGCAGATGGACTTTGATATCGGAGAAAAAGGGAACGTCAATGCGGCCGGGCAGGTTGAGAAAACCCGAGGCATCGGCGGCTTCGTCTGGATTGTTGTAAAAGAGCTTGCCGGCTAGATCCATGCTGTAGACCTCGTCCTCAAGGCCGGCAAAACGAATGCGGTTGGGTCCTGACAGCTTGCTCTCAAGTCCCGCAACCAGATTGTCGTTGGGGGTGATCAAATTTCCGTCGGTTTTGAAACCCAGTTCGCCGTGGAACACACTGCTGGTGTGGCTCATATAGGCAGCCACCCCCACGGCTAGGAAACCCGTTCCCGGGTTGCACAAACTATTGGCATTGCGGGCAAAGGAAAGGGTTAGCGGCGTGAAGTCGCCTTGCCAATAGGCAAGGGTTTTATCCGGCCCATCTGCCACATCGGCCCCTTGCAAGGCACCCAGGCAATCCAGGCGAATTCGGGTGAAATCCAGGTCGAAACCGGCAGGGTCGTCGAGCGTCAAATTTCCGGTCGTGGCAGCATCCACCTGACGGCTGTCCAAGTAGCTGATCCCATACGTGGCGAAGGTCATGCCGTACCCGTAGATCTTCTCTGGAATAAAGGTGTCTTCCATTGCCTGGTGGATCCCGCTCACCCCACTCTTGCGCACGTAGTATTTGCTGTTGGATGTCAGGGGATAATCCTTGATATTGGTATCGCCCCCGATCACGCTATGTCCCTGATTGGCGCCGTCGGTGCTGACCTCGAAGTTCAACCCGGCGTACCAGGCCATGCCGTCCAGGTAGGCGTTCGAGCCAGGTACCTCGCCCACCAGGCCAGTGTCCCACACGCCGGAGAGGAGAATGGAGCCCGCTCCGTGATCAGACGACAGGTGCATGGAGCTGGTGCCTTGGAAATGACCCGCAGCCACGAAGCGCGCATCTAGAAAGGCAATGGCTTTCTGGGCATAGTCGTTTTTTACGGGAATGTATCCCCAGGTCAGGTCACTGATGGCCTCCAACAGCCCTCTCTGAACCAGACCGCCGTCCTCGGTGAAAACCAGCCGATTGCCATTGGGTACCAAGGACAGGGATGCGGGTTGAACAGTTGAGCCACAGTTGCTGCCGCCACAATCACGGGCATATTCCAGTCTGATGGGATCAACCCCTTCCATGTGGGATAGCGTTGGATCGATCCGGTCGGCTTCGATGTGTAAACGGGCCGGGCCTGACCAGGAAATATGGGCATTATAGGGAAAGTGTGTGTAGAATTCGTGGGTTGGGTCCGGGTCGCTCAACCCCGTTGAAAACGTCATCAACGCCTCGTTTTCCTCGCCCGGTTCCACCAGAATGGTTGGCGACGTAGTGGAGGCTACCCGGCGCCAATAGAGTTCGTTGGAGCGTTTTTGTGCCCCATGGCTATTGTCTAAATTCTCTAGACTCTCCAGGAAATCCAATTCGTCCGCGCGGACATATTGGACAGCGTTGTCCACGGCGGGCAGCAGGGTGAAGCGACCCGTCGCTATGTCCCAATCCAGTTGGTCCACAGCCAACAGCAGCGGCTTGCTCTCTTCGCAAAACCAGGTATCTGCCGGTAGGGAGAATGACAGGGTTGCTGGAATGGGATCAAGCGCACCGTTAAAACTGATGGGTTCGGGATATACCAGCTCGTGGTAGAGGATCTTTCGTGCGGCAGCGCGCGTGTAGCCCAGTCCCGCTGGCAAGTAGACCCGTAATCGGCCCGTCGCGCCCGTGGTGGTGAGTGTCAGCTCTTCCCGTGCATACTCCACACCGGCGACCTGGCCACGATCCGGTGTGGTAGCCGGGGTAAGCACCAATTGTTCGACACCCGGGAGCGAGCCGGTGAAAAAGGCATCGCCGTTGGCGTGAATGGCGACCTGCAAGCCAGAGTTTCCGTCGCCATAAGTATAATTGCCCAACCGTCCCCCACTCTTGCCGGGAATGAGCAGGCCCATGGCCACCCCGCCGATGACTGTGCCTGGCACTTCCACGTGATTGACCTTCTCCAGCCTAGAGGGGACCCCGCCGAAAAACAGGGTTCCATTGAGGTAGCGAAGCTGGCTCCCGGTTCCAGGCACCCGATTGGCCGCCTTGAATTCCTGGGGACGCTCCTCGTGGCTCAGGGTGACCCCCAAGGAGTAAGTTTCACCGATCACCAGATCGGTGGGGTCGCGGGGGTTGAAATTGATGGTTTCGGTAAAGGAGATTTCCGCCGGAGTGCGTTCCGGGGTTGCCCTAGGGTCATAAGCATAGCGCGCCATCTCTACTGGGATGACCTTCACGCTTGTTTCCAGAGGGATCGCGGTACCTTGCGCATTGGTGAGGGTTAGAACGAGTTGGACCGCAACTGGATCCTTGGGTTCCGGGTTTTTTCTGCCGGTAAACTGGTCGTGGCGATGAAGCGTGAATCGTACCGTGGCCGCGAACTCTTTTAGACCACTGGCCGTGACCACCATGTAATTGCGGCTGGTGAATACGCCTGACAAATTAGCCAGAATATTGCGCTCTTGATCCTTGTCGTTTGTTGATAGGAAATGGAGAAAAGTACGAGGGGCATGGTTCTGGCCCGCCTTGAAATTGGGCCCGACTGGGGCCCCTCCCACCGAGGTTTCGAAGACCTCAACTCTGGGCGTATAGGCCGAAAAATGATCCAATTGTTGGTAGGGTACCAGGTCAGCCAACATGACTTGTAGGACGCTCTGGCTTAGGGATGGAAAATCCACCATGACTGTCAGGTATTGCGCGGGTTGGCCGTTTTCGTCGATAACCCTCACCGGGCTGCCGCTGCTGTCCAGCAAAGAAAAACGCAAGTCGAAACCGTATTGGTTGGAAGGCGATGCGCTGAAGGTTATGGCCGCTTCCAGATGTATGGCATCACGGTCATACCCGTCACCGTTTTGTAAAGCATCTGATGCAATGAGATAGGGCGAGTCATTGCGAACCGTGAAATAATTGATATGGGCCGTACTGCTCGCGACAGCGTGAACAGATAGGCATGCTAGGAAAAGGAGCGGACCAACTTTTTGGAATGGGGACATTTTTGTTTACCTCACTCTTGCGCGGGCGTAATACTGGGACCTTGGCTATCTGTGACAATCACGGTTACCGCACAAGACTTGGTTTGTCCGTTTCCGTAAGTCAAAGTAAAGACAACCGTGGTTGTCCCCACCGGAAAGCAGGCCGTGAGTGTGCCCTGCTGGCCGGGGTCGTAGTTGTTTGTAAGGGAATAGGGTCCTTCCATATTGACCGGTTCCGCCGCCAGGGTTGTTAAACGGCAACAATTGGAACCGGCTTCCAAGATGCGGGTCTCGGGGCAGAGCAAACCCGGATCGCATTCATCGGGGATGCCGTTTTCGTCGAAATCTGTACTGAAACCCAGATCAATGTCTACATGATCGGCCTGACAGTTGCCGTTGCAGTCTTCAAAATTGCAAAAAACCACATTGAGCCGCATATAGTCCACCCTGGTTTCGCCGTTCACCAGGATATCCAGATAGCGATGGTCGGCGAGGTGATCCCCCAAACCCAAGCCCAAAAGATCAATGGAGATTAACGACGAACCACCACCTGTCCAGGGTCGGCCGGTCAACGTGCTGAACCGCTCCACATAGCGCCAGCTCCCTCCTTCCAGACCGATGGAAAGAGTGTCATCCGTCGCGTTGGTATTGATAGGTTCGGCATGTATGTAAAGTCGGGCACTTCTGATCAGGCAGGGCAACAGAGTGAAGCTGTGGCCCAGGGGTCCTGGGCCGACCTCGTCGAAATCCACCCAGTTAGGAAAGAGCTGGTCGAGTTCCAGACGTCGGTAGGTGGGATCTACGGGCAAGCGGAAATTGTCTGGGATTCCTGCAAAGGGAAGCCAGACGTCCGTCTTGGTATCGTCGGGACAGGTCGGACAGAACTGGGCGCTCACCGTAGCGCTCGCCATTAGCAGAGGGCAAATAAGGACAAGTTTTTTGATTGCGTTCATCAGGGCCTCGGGCAAAGAGTAATCGTTGGTGGCGTCGCATCGCGTACATCAATCAGCGCTGTGCAATATCTGATCCCGAATTCGGAGAATGAAGTGAAGGTAACCACCGTTTCTCCCAGGCCGAAACAAGCCGTAAGATCGGCGCCTTGTTCAGGATCGTAATCGTTGGTTATCGTGTAGGGGCCATTGCAGGGGTCGGCATAGGTGGCCGTAAGGGTGAGATTCGCACAGCAGTCGCCAGGAGCCAGATCCACCACGCCTGGATTCGTACAGAAGAATGCCACCTCACACGCGTCCTCCCAGCGGTTTGCGTTGCAGTCGTTGCTGACGCAGTGTTCCACCTCTAAACTGGCGAAGTCTACAGAGGTGTCGTCTTGAATGTAGATATCGAGATAACCCCGTCCATTGAGTTCATCAATCAAACTGGTTGTACCGCCGCCGGCCAGCGGCAAATTGGCCAGATCAAGGGTTAGGGTCGCCGTGGCCCCCCAATTATTCCAGGGTTGGCCCAAGAGTTCCGACAAGACACCGCTCCAGGCAAAGTCGAGCGGCTCGTCCAAGGCCTGCAACGCGATACCGTCGTTGGAAGCCAGGTAATCGGTGACTTTCAGGTGCAGGGTGAGAGTGGCGCTGCGAATAGTACAGGGCAAGCCCGTAATTGTATGGCCGAAGTGTCGATTGGCGTTCAGATCGTCGAATGAAGCAAATTCATCGTAAACCAGAGCAAGCAACTCAGATTGGCGAGTGGGCTCCCACGGGGCAGCAAAATGGTCCTGAGTGCCTGCCGGAAACTCCAGGGTGTAGCTGGTAGCGTCCGCCGCGCATTGGCCCATTGCGGGGACCGCGATAAGGACGAGGAACAGAATGATGAGAATCATGGCACACTCCGATGCACAGGGATCCTGGACCGTGTAAACAGCCTGGTCTTGAATGTTGGAAACCATCGAAATCAGTCGAAAAAGAGGGCAAATTGAACGTCGATATTCTATAGGGGACCCGAAGGTTGTTCGCACATGGGGAAACAGGGATCGGTGGAACGTTTCGTACTTGGACAAGGGGCCGCCGGATAAGTATTCAACTTTTCTACGCTCCGGATTCCACAGTTATCTGTGCAAACCCGGTAGGCGGTCAAACAGCAAATGTTGCAGTCACACGGATGCAGGTTCCCGTATGGGCAAACCGTGTAACAGACACCAGCGGAAACGCGCCAATTGGTGTTGCACCGGTCCGTGCACTCCGGTGGGAAATTCATGGGGTTGTTGATTAACAGTTGCTCGGCAACCCGCTCTAATAAGATTCTGGGGGGTAAGTTGACGAGCCCGCCGCAGCCGCTGCTGTAGATGTCGCAATACTCGATGTTGCTGACATAGACGTCGTACCATGTATTGCATGCGATGCGGGTGGAATACGTGACGTTGATCAAGCAGCAACCGATGGTGATCAACCGTGTTTGGGCTGGTCCGAATGGGTCGTTGAAACAATCCGGAAGACAGGGTTCCGAGGCATAACTCTGCGCACATTGATCGGCCTTGATTTGATCGCAGAAGCCCATTAACAGGAATAGAGGGACGAGAATTCTGGGAGACATCATACATTTCCTTGAACTCGGATAAATCTTGGCAGAAGGGTATTGTCCTTCCCCAAAATCTAATGTGGATATTGAGGGACACCAAAAACGGTGGTGAGAGTATCGCAACGATTGCTTGCGGCGGGAGCACCTGGAACAGCCTGTTGCGTTACCTTGATCACCAGGGCACGGTGATCGTGGAAAAAGTTGCAAAAAAATAAAAATAAGTGTTTCTGAGGTTGAACGGGGCGCCACATTTCCGCTTAATTCAGCGAACACAAAAGGGCTCCCACTGGAAGGATACCCTTTTGAATCACTAGGTTTTACGGCTCTTATCTTTCAGGCGGTTTGGGCTACATAGTAACTATTCAGTGAACCCCGCTCACGAACCTCCTCTATACGCCGATGGGAATGTTGTGTCTTACGGTCGTCCTTCCCATGGTGCAAAAGGGTTTTCTCACGTGAAACATCAACCTTACGGCCCTCAAAACGAGCATATTGAACATCAAACATGGACCTTTCACCCTTCGAGATGCCCATGTTGAAGCTCAGACATGGGCAACTGACCTTACGAGATGCCCATGTTGAAGCTCAGACATGGGCATCTGACCCTACGAGATGCCCATGTTGAAGCTCAGACATGGGCATCTGACCCTACGAGTTGGCCATGTTGAAGCTCA
>Ga0316189_10006854_pt1 | contig 10839 bp, 10 predicted proteins | sample LowCovwburrow_MG_FD_204930 | JGI IMG/M metagenome (GOLD analysis project Ga0316189, IMG submission 204930) | Coastal sediment microbial communities from Maine, United States - Lowes Cove worm burrow | ecosystem: Environmental > Aquatic > Marine > Coastal > Sediment | place: USA: Maine... | reverse complement strand
CCATCGACTTATGCGTCAATCATCACCACATTACTCGATCGCGAATACGTCGAGCTTGAGAGCAAACGTTTCCATCCGACTGATGTCGGTCGCGTGGTGGCCAAGTTTCTGACCCAGCATTTCACCCAGTATGTTGACTACGATTTCACCGCCCAGCTCGAAGATACGCTGGACGAAGTCTCAAGAGGCGAAGCCGACTGGTTACCTTTGATGAAGAAATTCTGGGAGACCTTTAAGGCTCAGGTCGACGACAAAATGGAGACCGTCAGCCGCGACGAAGCCATTCAATCACGTCAGCTCGGTATAGACGAAAAATCAGGCAAGCCGATTTCGGTACGCATGGGACGTTATGGGCCTTTCGTACAAATTGGTACTCGAGACGACGAAGACAAGCCAAAATTCGCTGGTCTGCAACCGGGCCAGAAAATGGATAAGGTCACACTCGAAGAAGCTCTCGAGTTATTCAAATTACCGCGCCTGCTCGGCACCTCACCCGAAGGCGAAGAAATTTCTGCCAATATCGGTCGCTTCGGTCCTTACATAAAATATGACAGTAAATTTGTTTCACTCAAAGTCAAAGAAGGCGACGACCCATTTACCGTGACACTCGAACGTGCACTGGAACTGGTCGCCGAAAAGAAAGAGTTTGATGCCAATCGCGAAATCAAACTCTTCGAGGGTACCGACATCAAAGTGTTGCGTGGTCGCTACGGTCCTTATATCACCGATGGCATTAAAAACGCGCGGATTCCAAAAGATATCGAAGATCCAGAAACGCTCACCCTGGAAACCTGTCAGGAATTGATCGAAAAAGCACCCCTACCCCGGTCCAAGCGTAAAAAAGCCGCCGTGAAGAAAAAGGTAGCCGTGAAGAAAAAAGTCGCTAAAAAGAAGACTGCGAAGAAAAAAACCGTGAAAAAGAAGGCGGCTAAAAAGAAAGCGAGCAAGAAAAAGGCTGTCGCAACCACGGATTAGCAGTATGTCGCCCTGGCAAATCAATCATCTTGGCAAAGCCGTGATGCGAGGCGCGGTGATCGCGTATCCAACGGATACCATCTGGGGATTTGGCTGCCACCCGCTTTATGCTGACAGCGTTTATCGAATCCTGGACATCAAAAACAGGCCCGTCGACAAAGGGCTTATCCTGCTGTCGTCGCATTTGTCATTGCTCATGCCCTACCTGAGTCGGAATCTAAATAAATCACAAATAGACCAGTTAGAACAAAAAACGGCTCATCCGACAACCTGGCTGGTCGAAGCGAGCAAGGACTGTCCGAAATGGTTAAGAGGTCGATTCTCTACCATTGCTATACGTATTACCGATCATCCTTTTGTCGACTCGCTTTGCGAAACCATACAATCGCCAATTGTTTCCACCAGTGCAAACCGTTCTGGAAAACCAACGGTTCGAAATGCCATTCAGGCGCAACGTCAGTTTGCTGGAGAAATCAATGCGATCGTCCATGGATTTGCCACGGGCGCCAGTCAGGCAAGTGAGATAAAATCCCTCGCCACTGGTGAGCGCATAAGAGCCTGAGACACAATGAAAACCGAAACCGACCGCGTCAGAGCCTATCTGTCGAAGCTACAGAAAACCATTACCGAAGGCATTGCACAAGCCGATGGTGAAGCCGAATTCCTCGTCGACGACTGGGTGCGCGATAGTAGTGGCGGCGGTGGCGGACGCACCATGGTGCTGAGCAACGGCGCTATCTTCGAACAGGCCGGGGTTAACTTTTCTGAAGTCTCCGGCGATAACCTGCCAGCCTCGGCAACCGCGCATCGACCCGAACTCGCCGGCCGGAATTTTCGCGCCATGGGCGTATCTCTGGTCATCCATCCACACAACCCTTATGTACCAACCTCTCACGCCAATGTGCGTTTTTTCATCGCCGAAAAACCTGGCGAAGCGTCGATCTGGTGGTTTGGTGGCGGTTTTGATCTGACGCCTTATTACGCCAATAAGGACGACTGCATACACTGGCACCAAACCGCCAAACAGGCCTGCGAGGGTTTTGGTGAAGACAGTTATGCTGAATATAAAAAATGGTGCGACGACTATTTTTACCTCAAACATCGTGGCGAAGCCCGGGGTATTGGCGGCCTGTTTTTCGACGATTTAAACCAGCCCGATTTCGAAACCGCCTTCGCGTTTATGCAAAGCGTCGGTAACCACTACCTGCCCGCCTATTTGCCGATTGTGGAAAAACGCAAACATAGCGAATTTGGCGAAGCGCAACGAAAATTTCAGCTTTATCGTCGCGGTCGTTATGTCGAATTCAATCTGGTTTATGACCGGGGCACGCTATTTGGTCTACAATCCGGCGGACGTACCGAATCGATCCTCATGTCACTGCCGCCGGTGGTAAACTGGCAATACAATTTTCAGCCCGAAGCAGGTAGTGCCGAGGCCGAGTTAACCGATTTTTACCTAAAACCCCAGGACTGGTTGAATCTTGCGACATGAGCAAACCTAGCTTCCCAAAGATCGAGGTCAAAGCCGAATTCGACAGCACCGAAAAATGCGATCTTTGCACCAATTCGACCTGCTGCACCTATGTCACCCAGCAAATCGATACACCGAAATCGAAATACGATTTCGAGATTTTGCTCTGGCAAGTCTCGCACAAAGGCGTCGGCGCCTATAAAGATGAGGACGGCTGGTTTGTTATGTACGACGCGCCCTGCACGCATCTGGAAATGGATGGTCGCTGCGGAATTTACGACGACCGGCCAACCATTTGTCGCACGCATGAAAATGATTATTGTGAATATGATGCACCTGCAGAAGATGGATTCGAGCTTTATTTTCCCGATTATTCGACCCTGCTCGCCTATTGTGAGAAACGATTTAAGAAATGGACTACCGGCAACCCCGCACCCGCGTAATCTAAATATCAACGACTTTCCTGTGCCAGCTTGTGTAACCAGTTAATGACCAGTTGACGCCCCGCCTTTTCAGTCTCGCCGGGACGCTGTCGCAGATAATAGTCGGCGTAAAGTGGAAAGGGTTTCGAAAAAGCTTCTACCAGGTCTCCCGATTCGAGATAACGACCTATAAACGGTCGCCTGCCGAGCATTACCCCTTCGCCGCGTTGCGCGGCTTCGATGGCAATGAGGGAGCCATCGACAGATAAGCCGCCGGGTACTCGAGTATTCCCAGGCTGATATTTTTGAAACCACTGTTGCCAGTCTTGCTGATAGCCGAGCACATGAATTAATTCGTACTCAAGCAACCGGGCAGGATCAGACCAGGGCCCATCGGTCAAAAGTTTCGGCGAACAAACCGGAACAATGTTCGAGGTCAGTAATAATGTAGCATGAGGTTCGATAATGTACTCACGCGGAATGAAGATTTCCAGATCGAAGGCAGCGGTATGATTCAATTGCTCTACCGTGGTAATACGCAATTCGAGGTCACTGTTTTGCTGCTGAAAACGCTTTAACTGCGGAACTAGCCATAATGTCGCGACGGCAGAACTGCAATGTAAACTAACTCTCTCTTTACCTCTTGCGGGAAACAACTGATCGGTGACCGAGTCGAGCCGGTTCAGCGTTTCGAATACCGTTTCGAAATAGTTCCGCCCAGTGTTCGTTAACGATAAACGACGGTGGTGCCTGACGAACAGCGGGACCTCTAGATAGGTTTCCAACTGACGAATTTGCTGACTAACGGCGGACTGAGAAATATTGAGTTCATCCGCTGCAAGCGAAAAATTTAAATGCCGCGCGGCTACCGAAAAAGTACGCAGCAAATTAAGCCGAGGTCGTTTTAAATGATATGACACTTCAGTGATTTCGAATAAGTTTTACTTATAGATATTGGCAGTATTTATGGTTTGACGCAAGCCCACTAAGTTTCTAAAGTCCGCCCTTAAGATTCGACTACTAACAACCGTTTCGGGAGTAAACAGTGAACGAAAAATCCGTAAACATCGATATCAATAAATCCAATATCGTTGACTTCATCCTTGAACTATTTTCTCGCCGCGGCGCCGAGGAATATATGGGCGAGCCTGTGAGTATGGCCCAGCACATGGAACAGTCGGCTGCCTGCGCCGTTGCCGATGGCGCCAGCGATGAACTCGTCATCGCTGCCCTGCTCCATGACATCGGCCATTTCGTCGGAGACTTTCCAATCGATGCGCTGGAAAATGGCGTCGATAATTTGCACGAAGACGCCGGCGCGCAGTTTCTCTCGCCCTATTTCCCCAGCGCGGTTACCGAACCGATTCGTTTGCATGTCGCTGCCAAGAAATACCTTTGTGCGGTCGATAAAGATTACATCAAACGCTTATCGGACGCGTCGATACAATCGCTGGAAGTACAGGGTGGGCCAATGAACGACGCACAAATCGCCGCCTTCGAAGCCAACCCGCATCATCAATCGGCGGTAAAGGCCCGCTTATATGATGACGACGGCAAGGTCGCTGGACTCGATATCAAGCCGGTCAGCGCCTATCGAGACAAACTTGAATCACTCCTGGTTTAGCCATGCACACCATCCAAACTTTTACTTTTAGTGACGACGAACTCAACATTGACTGGGCCGATGGTAAAACCAGCTGCCTCGCGACGATCTGGTTGCGCGACCATTGCCAGATGCCTGCAAGCCGCGACCCGGTCAGCGGCCAGCGATTGTTGAATATTACCGACATACCGGAAGACACCCGCATTGTCTCGGTCAAACAAACGGCTGATGCGCTGGAAATAGAGTTTGCACCCGAAGGTCATCGTTCAGTCTATTCGACAAAATGGTTACGCGATAACTGCTACTGCCTGAATCAGTCGACCGATAATCGCGGCGCATCCGGCAAAAAACTCTGGCGCGGTGATACCTTTAGCAATGGCTTGCCACTGTATGATTATCAGGACTTTTGTCAGTCGACTGAGGATAAGTCTGCAGCATTACAGGCAGTCAAGGACTACGGCTTCGTACTTCTCAAAAACGTACCCTGTGAGGACGGTCGCATTCTCAAGGTCATCGAAGAATTCGGTTATGTACGTGAAACCAACTACGGCAGTCTGTTTAATGTTCGCTCCGAAATAAACGCCAATAACCTCGCCTTTACCAATCTCGGCCTGGGTTGCCACCTCGACAATCCCTATCGTGACCCGGTACCCGGTATTCAGCTATTACACTGCCTGGAAAGCTCAACTTCTGGTGGCGAGTCGATTTTGCAGGACGGTTTTATGGCCGCGAAGGTCTTGCGAGAAGAAAACCCCGAGCATTTTCAAACCCTCAGCAGAGACTGGATAAACTATCGTTTTCAGGATAGCAAAACCGATCTGCAATCGAGAGTGGCGATGTTTGAAGTCAATGATTTAGACGAAGTCATCAAGGTGCGATTCAACAACCGTTCCATCGATACGCTGAAACTTGAACCGTCGCGCATCAAACCGTTTTACGCCGCTTACCGTCATTACGCACAAATCATCGAGCGCGAAGATCTGCAAATCCACTTCAAGCTCGCTGCTGGCGAATTGATGATGTTCGATAACACGCGAGTATTGCATGCACGCAAGGCTTATTCTGACGGCGGCGTGCGTCACCTGCAGGGTGCCTATAGCGATCTCGACGGTCTTTATAGTAAGCTCAGCGTTTTACAGATGGAAAACCAGCGTGGATTATAAAGCTATTGTCTTTGACAAAGATGGCACACTGATAGACTTTAATCCTACCTGGCTACCGGTTTATCGTTATGCAGCGCTAGAATTTGCCAAAAATGACACCGAGCTTGCGGATGCGCTGCTCGGCGAGCACGGATATAACCACGCGACGGAACGCTTTAGCGGCGGCAGTTTATTAGCGGCAGGCAATAATCACGATATCGCTAACGCCTGGTCGCAGCAGCTTCCTGAAGATTTTGATGACGAACAACTCGAAGAGTTTGCTCAACGTTTAAACCAGATATTCCAGCGCATGGGCGCCGAATCTGCCGCTGCCGTACCCGGTTTAAAGGCAACAATTATGCGTCTAAAAGAAGCCGATTTAAAACTCGGCGTCGCCACCAGCGATAGTTACCACGGCATTCACAATACGCTGCAATCCTTCGACATCCTGCCACATTTCGATTTCCTTTGCGGCTACGATAGCGGTCATGGTGTTAAACCGGGACCAGGAATGGTGCTTGCTTTCTGCAATACGCTCGGCGTTCCACCCGAACAAACCATCGTTGTCGGTGACAACAAACACGATATCGAAATGGGTAGGAATGCCGGAGCCGGACTTTGTGTCGGCGTGCTCACAGGTACCAGCACCCGCGATGAACTCGAGTCAATTGCCGACCTCGTCTTCGACGATATCGGTGGTTTGCTAACCTTATTCGACTGATTTAAGCCGATGGCCCGGTGACCACGGGCAAATCGCCCGGTAAGCCCCATTCACTCCACGAACCGTCGTATACCGAGACATTGTCATTACCCAGCAAGTGTGCGGCAAAGCCAACCACACAGGCCGTGACACCTGAACCACAGCTACAAATCGTATGCTTATCTGCCTGGAAATGATCAGCCAGTATTGCTGCCAGTTGTTCTCTGGATTTCAGTAATCCATTTTCAAACAGATCAGGAAAAGGCAAATTACTCGCGCCCGGCATATGCCCACGGCGCAGGCCCGGACGTGGCTCTTCGACCTCACCTAGATAACGTGGCGCAGGACGCGCATCAACAATGGCGACTGAGTCGTCATCAAGCGCTTTGACGACTTCCGCAGTATTGCAAATACGATTCGCTATCGGCCTGGCAATAAAATTCCCTGGCGTAATCGATAATTCTTCGACATCAACATCAACCTCATAACCCGCTCGATGCCATGCCGGTAATCCACCATCCAGCATGGCGCAATTTTCAAAGCCCATGGCGCGCAACATCCACCACACACGGGGACAGGAAAACATACCCATGCTGTCATAAATGACGACTACGCTATCTTCATTCAAACCGAGCTTTTGTACCTCACGAGTGAAGGTCTGTGCATCTGGCATCATATGCGGAAGATCGCTATCCGCTTTACAAATCTTTTGATCGAAATCGAAAAAACGTGCATGTCTGATATGCTCATGTTGAAACTCGTCGAGCGCATCGCGTTGTGTGGCAGGCATGTGCCAACTACCATCAAAAATAACAAGCTGCGGGTGGTCAAGATGTTCGTGCAACCAGTCAACCGAAACCAGCGAATCGGGTAATTCCAAAGTGGGCATATTTTTCTCTCTAATCAATAAATTTCTATGACCGCACATTAGCGAAAGTGGATATCTCTGGCAAGCGCCCCAAACTGATTATATAGTGCGTCTCGCTCGACATTCATATTAGGTCTCCATGCAAAATAGTCATCTTTATCGCAGCGGTATTATTTTCGCGCTGGTTACCGCCGTTTGCCTTGGCTCAATCACTACACAGGCAAAATTATTCTACGCCGAAGGCGGCAATGCAATGACATTGATGCTGGCGCGATTCTTCGTATCCACATTAGTTTTCGGATTGTTTGTTTTTGTCCGTCGGCAATCATTTCGGGTCAACGCTAGCGAACGTATGGGTGTTTTGCAGGTCGGCTGCGTCTGGTCAGGCGCAATGATATTCTACCTGCTATCGGTCGAAACCATTTCGGTTAGTCTCGCCGTGTTAATCCTCTACGCCTATCCGCTTGTGGTCTTACTGGTTTCAATGGCTACTCGCCAGTTACCACCGTCATCACGTTTGATATCACTGTTCCTGTTAGCTTTCGTCGGTCTCTATCTGGCACTGTCAACCGGCAAAGTCGAGATCGATACTACCGGTTTAGTTTTCGCTACATTGGCAAGTCTCGGTGCAGCTTTCACCTTTATTAAAGGCGCTCGCGTCGCGCCGCTACTGAATCCGCTATTGATGACATTCTGGGTTAACTTCGCTGGTCTGGTGATGATCGTGCCGCTGGTGTATTCGAGCTTTGTAATCGACATAACGCCTGCTGGGTTGACCGCTTTGGCCATCGCCACAGCTTTTTATGTCGTCGCGATTCTATGCCAGTTTCAGGCGCTGGCAAGACTACCGGGAGCGACCGCGGCATTCATACTCAATCTTGAACCGGTGGTTTCAATTTTGCTGGCGGTATTTATTCTTAGCGAACACCTGACGTCCGTGCAATGGTTTGGTGTCGCGCTGGTACTTGCGGTGTTGATTGCTTCCGTTTTCCAACAAACCCAGCCAGACAAGATCTGATTTAGCGGAATCTGTTACGGTCGGCCAAATTGTCATAATAGGATTGATGGTCATCGTTATAGAATTCATATTCATCAGCGACCTCTCTTCTGCCAGCCCATTTTCCAATCGAATAGATCAACCATACCAGGCCCAAACCAGCCGCTAATGCAAATTTCCAAAAATCGGGATGTTTGTAGTAGTCCCAGAAAATAAGCTCATATTTGTTAATCGATTCCACAACCTTAGGCCTTTCGAAATCAGCACTATGCTGATTTCGCATTCTTCCTGGCCATATCGCATCCGGGTTATTTTTTTCGGCTGTTTCTATTATGTATCGACGAGCTTTGGCATTTCCGTTCCAATTCTGACCCGAGAAGTTTAACGCACTGCTATAAATCGATTCGTGATCGGGCCCTATTGCAACCGCTTTATCGAACACTTCCAACAGTTGCTCCGTAAACCCATCAATACCACCTAATGAATTTATTTTCATATTCCAGAGACGCGGATTGCGTTGGTTTATTTCCAATGCTCGATCAATCAGAGCATCGGCAATCCGGATGAGTGATTTAAATTGGCTTTTGGCGCTTTCTGGAACATCGCGCCAAAACGAATCGCCGCGAACTTGCCAGGCATGCCGATTAACCGCCCAGCCAAGTGACCACCAGACACGATAGTTATCAGGCCACCTTTCGGTAGCTTCCAGCAAGATCGCAATAGCATCGACAGATATACCATTGTTAAGGAGAGCATCGGCCAGTTCGATCATCATGGTGGGATCATGAGGATTTTCCAGCACTAGTCTGTTCATTTTCTTGAGCCTGGCGGCGACTTCATGTTTAGGCATGACACTGATATCCAAAGACATGAATGTCCCCAGCTCTATCCCTGTATTGCCGGGATGGGTGGCAAGTAATCGATCATACAACGCCAGGTTTTTATAAGCCTCTTCAAGATTCCGAGCATAAACCCTGCTGCGCAAAACATAGGGTGCCAGCAAGCCAAATTCAGGGTGTTGCTTTTTCAGGCGGTCTAACAAATCTCTTTTCAGGGGGGCGTCCAGACCTTGAATTTCTGAATAATGTTGCGTAAATGCTTCGATAGCTTCTTTCTTAAGTGTATTTTTATCGGTAATGTAATCCCGCTCCACTTCCGACAACCCGACACCGAGCGATAGATAGACCCATTCGACAATTTGAATTAAAACCTCAGCTACCTCATGCGACTTAAAGTGCCAGCTTTTCTGGCTATTTATTTCATCGGTTTGAGCATCGATTAATTCGGTCACAAACGTGAAGACAGACTCGTTTTCTTCGATGCTGCCGGTCAACACGGTTTCAATTCCCAGGGACTGGTTTAAATTTCTAAAATGTTGACGAGCAGTCAATAGCGGTCGATCTAACTCTTCGCCGACATGCGCATCGCTCAATGTAAAATAAGGTGCTGGCATGTAAAGGCGAACTTTGGGTACATATTGAATTCGGAATCTCAGTATTTCGCCGATAGCCTTACTCCAGGTATGTAATTTACTATTGCTGGTTCTGAACTCGACAACGGCCAGCCTCGGTGGCGACTGTAGTGGACGCTCATATCCGGGGATAATCGTATTAATGGGGTAAAGATAGTCCTTAAGTTCGTCTCTGACCTGATCATTTAGTGGCACCGATGCCCAGGACATATCGACACAGGCAATCAGTAACACCAATAGTTGATATTGAATAAACCTCATGACAGACAATTTAGCTGATTAGCTTGCAACAGGTAATTATCGGCTAATAAGATTTTTTTCATTTTTTATATCCCTCGACAACGCTTCCAATATCAGTCAGGCCAGGTCGACCTGACGGCTCGAATATATTATGCCTCCATGGCTTATACAAGTGTCGGTGTCGGTATATGTAAATATCCGACTCTTGAACAAATTGTGATCTCCGATTTTGGTTAGTTACAATATTGGATTCATCGACCAACTAAAGGACTTGCAAGCACATAGCTCTCGCGCATAATAACTTTTACTTTCAAACAATCATCCAGGGGAAAACATATGACCAGGGCAATTCGTATTCATGAAACCGGCGGTCCCGAAGTCTTACGATGGGAAGAAGTTGAGGTTGGCTCGCCCGCTGCGGGTCAGGTACGTTTACGACAAACCGCCTGCGGTCTCAACTATATCGATGTCTACGGTCGTAGCGGGTTGTACCCAATGACCGAACTACCCGCTGTGCTCGGCATGGAAGCGGTTGGTATCGTCGAAGCACTGGGTAGTGATGTCGATGGGCTCGCCGTCGGTGATCGTGTTGCTTACGCCATGCAAATCGGTGCCTACGCCGAAGAACGTTTAATCAACGCCAGTCAGGTAGTTAAAATCCCCGATAGCATCGACGATCAAACTGCGGCAGCGATGATGTTAAAAGGTTTAACCGCACATTATCTTTTATTCCGCACCTACCCGGTAAAAGCCGGTGACAGTATTCTGGTTTATGCCGCCGCTGGCGGTGTGGGTTTAATTCTCTGCCAATGGGCTAATTTACTTGGTGCCAACGTGATCGGTTGTGTCGGCTCGCAAGAGAAAGCCGAACTCGCTCGCGAGAACGGTTGTCATCATACGATTCTTTACCGCGATGAAGATATCCCGAAACGGGTTCGCGAAATCACCAA